>Ga0181520_10004440_pt1 | contig 23465 bp, 19 predicted proteins | sample PEATcosm2014_Bin_29_FD_132451 | JGI IMG/M metagenome (GOLD analysis project Ga0181520, IMG submission 132451) | Peatland microbial communities from MTU Mesocosm Facility, Houghton, MI, USA - PEATcosm2014_Bin02_30_metaG | ecosystem: Environmental > Terrestrial > Soil > Wetlands > Peat | place...
CCTCAAGCGGTATACTCACTCTGGTTTTGGATCAGGCCGCTGCTGCGCTTTTGCCCGCAACCGATGGGGAGGGCTGCGGGGTTTTAGAGAGGGAAAGATGATTCTGGCAGGGGATGTGGGGGGTACGAAAGTAAACCTCGCGCTGTACGACTTTACCAACGGAAAACTGACATATACACGGGACGAACGATACGCAGCGAAGGAATTTCACGGCCTGGAAGAGATTGTGAAGCTGTTTTTGGGCGCGGAGAAGGTCACTTCCGCGTGCTTTGGCGTGCCCGGGCCGGTGCGCGATGGCCGGCTGCGCTTGACTAACTTGCCGTGGACGCTGGATAGCCGCGAACTGGCGACCGGTCTCGGCATTCAGCATGTATTTTTGATTAACGACCTCGAAGCGAACGGTTATGGCATTGCGGAGCTGACGGCCGACCAGATTTATACGTTGAGCGAAGGCGATCCGAGCCAGATCGGCAACCGTGCGCTGATTGCGGCGGGAACCGGGCTGGGCGAAGGCCTGCTGGCGTGGAATGGGCGGATGCACGTTCCCTACCCGTCGGAGGGCGGGCACGTGGATTATGCGCCGCGCAATGAAGACGAGATCGACCTGCTGCGGTTTCTGAAGCAGAAATACAACGGGCGCATCAGCTTCGAACGGGTAGTGAGCGGCATGGGAATGACCGGCATCTATGAATTTCTGCGCGAGGTGAAGGGCGTGGAGGAGCCGGTGTGGCTTGCGGAAAAGATCGCAGAGGCACACGATCCCAACTCGGTGATCACAGAGTTTGGGCTGGCGGCGAAGAGCGAGCTTTGCGCGAAGACGCTGGATATGTTCGTTTCCGCCTACGGTGCTGAGGCGGGCAACCTGGCGCTGAAGATTCTGTCCGTCGGCGGGCTGTATGTTGGTGGCGGCATCGCGCCGCGCATTCTGGAGAAGCTGAAGGATGGCACGTTTATGAAGGCCTTTACCGACAAGGGTCGTCTGAGCCAACTGCTGATCAACATGCCCGTGCGCATTATTCTGGAGAGCCGCGCAGCGCTGATGGGTGCTGCGGCTTATGCGGAGGCCAGGGCTGCCGAGTTGAGCGGGGTTTCGGCGCGGGCGGCGTCGGTGAAGGGGTAGCGTCGAACTGAGATCAGATTGAGAGAGCCAGCCGATTCCGGCTGGCTTTTTTATTGCCGCAGGATTTTGCCGACGGTCGCGATGGTTCCGTGGTAGAAGTACTGGCCGAGGCCGATGGTGAAGAGCCAGCAGCCGAAGAGCGCGTGTTCGACGGATGAGGTGAACAGCGAGTTGGTTTCGGCGTAGCGGAATGCGAAGAGCAGGCCGCCGGCGAATGTTAATGCGACGGCGAGCGTGTTGCGAAAGACGATGTGGAGGAACGCGAAGGCCGCGGCGCTGGCGAGGATCATGGTCCACTTGCCGGGGAAGAGTGTTGCATACCGCTCGAAGAAAAAGGCGCGATAGAGGATTGCCTGCGGATAAACGGAGAGGATTGGATAGGCGACCATCACGATGGCCCAGAGGGTCGGATTTTGGCGCACGAAACTCCACACCAGTGAGGGCTTAAAGAGGTGGACGCCCAGCCAGAGCAGCGCCGCTACGATCACGAAGATGGCGAAAATTGAACCGAAGTGATGGGGCAGGGGAGCGGGGTTCCAGAGATGCACGCGATCGAAGCGGGGATCGCGAAGAAGCTGCCAGAGGGCGTAGCCGGCAACAACCCAGAGCAAAGGAAGCGCAGGCACGCGGACCGGGGAGAAGCGGTAGGCGAGCGGCAAAGCGATGAAGACGATCAGGAATTCGACGATCAGCAGGCTGCGGGGCATGGAAAACGCTCCGAACTAGAAGAATAACCGCCGGTTTTGACGGGTATGTAAAGGCCCTGGCCGGTTCGATTGTTTCGTATCGCGGAGCTGCGCGATTCGGGTAGGCTGAAAGCACTGGCATGGGTTTCACCTCGAACCTCGGCAACACGCGCTATACCTTTGACAGCCTGCGGGAACTGCTGGCCAAGGCTACGCCTTTGCGCAGCGGCGATGTACTGGCTGGGATCGCAGCAAGGTCCGCTGAGGAGCGCGTGGCGGCTCAATTTGCGCTCGCTGATTTGGCGCTTCCGCGCTTTCTCGAAGAGCAGATCGTGCCTTACGAAGAAGACGAAGTTACGCGCCTGATTGTGGACACGCACGATGCGAACGCGTTTGCACCGGTGCGCTCGCTGACGGTGGGTGAGCTGCGGGACTGGCTGCTATCGGACGAGGCCACGCCCGAGCGACTGGCGGGAATTGCACCGGGCCTTACGCCGGAGATGGCCGCAGCGGTGAGCAAGCTGATGCGGGTGCAAGATCTGATCGCCGCGGCGGCGAAGATACGCGTAGTCACGCGTTTTCGCACAACAGTCGGATTGGCGGGACGGCTGAGTGCGCGTTTGCAGCCGAATCATCCGACGGACGATGCGATGGGTATTGCTGCTTCCATTCTCGACGGGTTGTTGCTGGGGTCTGGCGATGCGGTGATCGGCATCAATCCTGCGGGCGATAACGTGGCCGCGACAACGCGCTTGTTGCAGTTGGTCGATGCACTGCGACAGCGCTTTCACATTCCCGTGCAGAGTTGCGTTTTGGCCCACATCACAACGCAACTGGCTGCGCTCGAAGCCGGAGCTCCCGTTGACCTGATTTTTCAATCGATCGCAGGCACGGAAGCGGCGAATCGCAGCTTTGGCGTGAGTTTGTCATTGCTGACGGAGGCGCATCAAGCGGGCAACGAGTTACACCGTGGCGCGGTTTGCGCCGATGGGCAGGTGGGACGCAACATTATGTACTTCGAGACGGGACAAGGCTCGGCACTTTCTGCCAACGCGCATCACGGCGTGGATCAGCAGACGCTGGAAGCACGCGCCTATGCGGTGGCGCGGCACTTCAATCCCATGTTAGTCAACACCGTGGCGGGGTTCATCGGGCCTGAATATCTATACGACGGCAAGCAGATTGTGCGCGCGGGACTGGAGGATCATTTTTGCGGCAAACTGCTAGGGCTGCCGATGGGGTGCGATGTGTGTTACACGAACCACGCCGAAGCCGACCAGGACGACATGGATACGCTGTTGACGCTGCTGGGAGCGGCGGGCGTGAATTACATTATGGGGGTGCCGGGTGCGGACGATGTGATGCTCAACTATCAGAGCACAAGCTTCCATGATGCGCTCTATGTGCGGAAGATTCTGGGCCTCAGGCCGGCACCGGAATTCGAAGCGTGGCTGGCGAGCAACGAGTTCGGCAGGCTGCAGTTGGAAGCGAATCATCCTGAGAAGCTGCTGCCGGTATGAGCGAGATCGCGGCAGTGGCAGCCTCAGCCATTTGGGCGGCGCGATTGAAAACGCTGACGCCGGCGCGTGTTGGGCTGGGACGCACAGGAGTGAGCCAGCGAACGAGCGACCTGCTCGAATTTCAGCGGGCGCATGCACAGGCTCGCGACGCGGTGCATGCGCGGTTGGAAACGGCGGAGCTGGCTGCCGCGATAGGGACCATTTCGGGCCGTGATGTGCTGCGATTGCATTCGATGGCTGCCGATCGGGCTACTTATCTGCAGCGGCCCGATCTGGGACGAAGGCTCGAGGAACGCAGCGCTGCTTCTCTCGCAGATCTGCAGATCGGACGATGCGATCTGTCTCTGATCTTTGCCGATGGGCTCTCTGCGCTTGCGGTCGAGCGCCATGCAAGGCCGCTGCTCGAGAGCCTGCTGCCGCGGCTGGAGGGTTGGAAGCTGGCGCCGATTTGTATCGTCGAACAAGGACGTGTGGCGATCGGAGATGAGATCGGCGTGGCGCTTGGCGCACGGCTTTGCGTCGTGCTGATTGGGGAGCGTCCGGGGCTGAGCGCACCCGATTCGTTGGGAGCATACATTACATGGGAGCCGCGATTGGGCCGCACGGACGCTGAGCGCAATTGCATTTCAAACATTCGCTCGGAGGGACTAGGGTATGCGCATGCTGCCGCACAGCTGATGTTTTATCTATCTGAAGCGCGACGCCGCAAGCTCACGGGAATTGCGCTCAAGGAAGAAATCCATCTGATTGAGGAAGGCTGAACGTGGTGAGAAAGATTGGCCGCTGGTTATTCCGCATTGCGTTGGTTTTGGCGGCTGGTTTTGTCGCCACGTATGCCGGAGATTGGATTGCATTCAAGCTGCAAGGATCGCCGCAATCGACTGTCACCGTGAGTCGCACGTTGGTCGTTCCGCTCAAGAACAATAAAGTTGAGTACGATTACGTTGGGACTTTCGATGAGCCTTGTTCTATTTCGCTTTTTCCACAAGGTGATTTAACGCCCTGCTGGCAATTGCGTAGAAATACAAACCAAAATGTGAAGCTGTGAATAAAAGCTGCCCGCGAAGAAAGAGAAGGTCAAATCTCACTGTACTTCGTGACAAAAGTCACGAGTCTAAAATCGAAAGACTCGTACTATTGAGCAGTCCCACAAATATATCCAACCGAAGCGGGAACTCAATGTACAGTCGTACGCAGAATGAAAACGGAAGCTCGAACACTCGCTGCCTCCACTGTTTTCTAACGGTGGCGTCAGACGTGGAGACGGCGATTGAACTTGATCGCATCGAGGACAGGCACATCTGCCCTGAGAAAGCGCTGGCGCAACTACTCCTGCGCGGGCAGTCGTTTGAAATACAAGTTCAGACAAAATGATTTTATTTTTCGGGCGGTGCGGGGGGTGTCTGGCCCTGCGGCGGATGCGCACTGCTATTGGCAATCTTCTTGAAGAGATCGTCGTCGGAATTCTTCGTCAAATTGCTTGCCTTGTCGAATTCGGCTTTGGCTTCTTCTTTCTTTCCCATCGCCCGGTACAACCGTGCAAGGCGCCAATGAACATTTACGTCCTCTGGAATTAGCTTTTCGGCCAGAGTGAGTTCTCGCAACGCATCGTCGTTGCGCTCGGCTTCGGAATCAACGATTCCGAGATCGAGGTGCGCCAAGGCCAAAGTGGGATCCAGCTTGATAGTCGATTCCAGCAAAGGCGTCGCGTCGTTAATTTGGTTCATCTGGATATCGGCGTCGGCGAGATAAAGCATTGATTGCACGTGCTTGGGATCGTTGGCCAGTTCGGCCTGAAACTCGCGGGCAGCATCAGGATACTGCTTTTGTGTCCATAGCAAATAGCCCAGACCGAAGTGCGCGTTGGGCAGTTTCGGGTCGGCCTTCACAGCGGCGCGAAACATCTCCGTGGCACCGGCATTGTCTTTCAATTGATCGAGCGCTTCGCCAGCCACCATGTCGGCTTCCGCCGAATCCGGGTTCAGGGACAGAATCCGGTGATAGACGTCGAGAACATACTTGAACTGATTTGACCAAAGATAACTATGTTCGAGCGCTAGCAGCAATGGCAGGTTATTGGGCTCGTAATCAGCAGCTTCTTTCAAGTAAGGCGCAGCCTTCACATATTCGGCGAGCCCGTAGTAAGCCATGCCGATCAATATGGTCGCCCTCTGGGCGTCAGGGGAGTTGGCGGGAGCGCTCCTGCGCAGGATTTCAAGCTCGGGGACCGCTTCTTTGAGTTCCCCGCCCTTGAAGAGGGCCAGAGCAAGATTGAGACGAAGACCGGGAACATTGGGATTGAACGCGAGCGCCTTGCGATAAAACGGTACTGCTTCTTTGTAATGTTCCTGTCGCGCCTCAAGCAGACCGATATGAGCCAGGGGTTCGGGGTTCTCAGGATGCGCCTTGAAAATTGCGCGCCACTTGAGTTCCGCTTCCCGGTTCTTTCCCTGCTGCTCAAGTGCGAGGGCCTCTTGCCGGAGCGCCGGAGCTGCCTTTGTTTGAGCGAAGCAGAGGATCGAGGCCACGATATATCCTGCACCGATCAATTTGCAGATAGTCTGCTTCAACTAATTGCCTTCCTAAGATTCAAGTTCATCATCTGCTTTGTTGCAATGTAAGCGATGTCGATACGGAAAGAATTGCGCCGCTTCATCAATTTTCTCTCGCGACAATAGCCGCAAGCAAATCGGCTGGCAAAGAAAAAGGGCGCGACGGGAGTTTCCCGCCGCGCCCAGGTTGATGGTTAACTTAGAAAACGAACTTTCCACCCAGTTCGAGGTTACGCGGATCGAACGTGCTCGTGATCTGGCCGAATTGGCTAGCTCCGTAGCTGTTGTTAAACGCGTTGTACTCGGTATGGTTGAAAGTGTTGAACGATTCGAAGCGGAGCTCGAAGTGTGCACGCTCTGTCATCGCGAACGACTTATAGAGCGAGGTTGTGAAGTTCACACGCCGCGGTCCGACGATCGCATCTTTGCTCGTGTTTCCGAAGCCCTGGTTCTGTCCACCCAGCCACGCAGGCACTGGAGCAGAGAACTGAGCCGTGTTGAACCATTGCAGGAACTGCTTGGGATAGGTGACCTTGCCGTTGACGTTCGGACGGTTTGTATAGTTACCACCCAAACCGATCGGGTCGTAGCTGAGGGATACACCGGGTCCCTGGTTGTTTCCAGACGAGTTCAGACCGCTTTCGTCGATGATCGTACCGGCAAGTTCCCAGCCGCCGAGGAGCGAGTGGGTCAGGCCGCTGGACCTGGCGAAGAACGGCGTGTTGTAGACGTAGTTGGCGCTGACGATGTGACGGCGATCGAGCGCACCAGAACCCTTGTCGTACTTCGGATTGAAGGGGTTGCTGATGGTGGCGAGGTCGTACGTGGTGAGATCGATTTCGTGCGAATACGTGTAATCGAGTTCACCGCTCAGGCCCCACTTGTTCTGCACACGCAGACCAGTCTGGAAGCCGTTGTAGTTGCCGTTGGTGTCGTTCTCTTCCTGCTTGATTTCGGCATATCCCTGGTAAGTGCGATAGATGTTCGAGTTCGCCAGGTTGGCCGGCGCAGTTCCATTCGGACAAACGTCGCCCGCGTACTTGTCGCTGCCGTCACCCGCATCGCAGCGGACGTTGAGGTCCGTGTTCAGCGGGAAGTCGTTGATGTCGCGCTCGATGTTCTGATGCCACGCCATGTTGCCGACGTACTGCATGACCCAGATCATCGATGGCTTGAGTTCATGTTGCACGCCAAGGCTGAACTGAGCTACGGCCGGAGCCTTGTAAGACTTTTCAAGGTTGGTCAAGCCCGACGCAAAGAACGGGGTCGCAGCCGACAATCCTGTCACCCAGCTTGTGCTCGGGTTCGAGAAATAAACGTTGGTTGCGGCCGGGTTGAATGCGAAGGGTGGGTTGGTGGCAGCGTTGTAGATGTCGTTGCCCTGCATGCGCTCGTAGAACGTTCCGAAGCCGCCGCGGAGAACGGTCTTGCCGTTGCCGAAGAGATCTTCAGAGAAGCCGACGCGCGGCTGCAGTGTGTTGTAGTCGTTCTCGACCAGTCCCTTGGGGAAGCTGTTCTGGCCTGCGAGTCCCATGCCATTCAGATAGAAAGGAACTCCGTTGACGGTCTGGAATCCAGGGCCCGTCGAGTCGAGCGAACCATTGGCGTTCCAGATTGGCGTTTCGCTCGAGAGGTAGGCTGAGGGATCGAAGTTGGCGACCTGGTTGCTGCGCTCCCATGCGTGCGGCAGAGCGTCATAACGAAGTCCGAGTTGCAGTGTGAGCCGCGGCGTTACGTGCCAGTTGTCCAACGCATAAGCGGAAGGAGTCTGGTTTACGTAGTGCCGGATCGGCACAGCCTGGTACTGAGAGAACTGGGAAGACAGACCCATCAACATGTCCATCAGACCGTCGTTCGACAACTGGCCCTGGTTCACGTCGCCCTCAGCATCGCCGAAGAGCTGCTGGTTTTTGGTATAGCGGTTGTAGCTGAAGCCGAACTTCATAGCGTGCTTGCCCATGGTGTAGGACACGTCCACCTTCGGCTCGTAGTCTTCAGCTGCGTTGTGCCATGGCGCGGATCCCATATCTTCGGCCGTGTAGTAAGGAGCACCGAAGCCTGTGACACCCGGCAGATACGGGTTACCTGTCTTGAAGAAGGTATTCTGACCCCAACCCGAAGGCAAATCGGCATTCTTGCTATCGAGAATGTTGATGACGTTGCCATCGTAGTTCATGCTGGCTTCAAGAAGCAGGTTCGGATTGATGGTGCCGCTCAGCTTGATCGCCGCGCTTTTGGAAGGATTGGCGAGAGTGCTGGTTACGGTGTTGTAGCTGGCCCACAGCCAGCCCAACTCAGGCTGCGCATAACCCTGGGTCACATTGTCGTGCATCCAGTGGCCGAGAATCGTCCACTTGTCGTTGAACTTGTGGTCGATGCGGGCGATGTCGTCACGGACTTGAATCGGGTTCGAAACGTTGGTGATGTTGTGATCGTCAGGTGTATTTGCCGCCGGCAGGATGCCTGCATTCAAATAAAGGACCGCATTCGGATCGAACAGGTTAGCAGGAATCACATTACCCGGGAACGGTTTGCCCGCAACGAGTCCGTCCGCCGCCAGCTTCGCATTGAACGCCGGATCGCCGACTGTCGGAACGACCAGGGCAACCGTAGCAAACTTCGGCGAAACGTAGGTCAAAGGCGTACCTGCCTTCGGGATATCCGCGGAATCGATCGTCGGCTCTTTGTTTGTGCCGGCGCCGGTGAGAATCTTGCGCCACTCTTCGTTCCAGAAGAAGAATGTCTTTTGCTTGTCGGTGTTGTACACGTGAGGAATGTACACCGGTCCACCGATGTTTCCGCCGAAGATGTTGTAGTGAGTTGAAGTCCTGGCGGTGATCGGATTGGACAGCTTGTTGAAGTAGTTGTTCGCGTCATAATCCGTGTTGCGATTGAACTCAAACACTTCGCCGTGGAACTTCTGGGTGCCGCTCTTGAGCGAAAGGCTCATTGTGGCGCCGGAAGAAATACCATAGTCCGGAGGATAGTTCGAGGTCATCATCGTGAACTCGGCGATCGCGTCCTGCGAAGGCATGATGTCCATGCCGCCCGCACCGCCGCGGTCATCGGCTTCGCCACCGTCAATCAGCCAGATGTTGTGGCTTTGGCGAAGTCCGTTCACGCTGATGGTGAAGTTGGCCGCAACTGATGTTGGCGTGTTGCTGTCAGGCAGGGCGGAGCTTACGCCCAGACCCAACGCTGCCAGTGCCGCGAAGTTGCGGTTTTCAGTTGCGATCTGACTGATCTGCTCGGAACTGATGAGGGTGCTGACCACGTTCGAATCGGCCTGCACTGCGAGAGCATCGGCTTCGACAGTTACGGTTTGCGTCTCGGCGCCGACTGTGAGCTTGATGTCCACGCGAGCAGTGGCGGAAACGTTCACCACGATACCGTTCTGCGCGAACGATTCGAACCCCTTGGCTGAGACTTTCATGTTGTAGTTGGCGGGGTTCAGACCGGCGATATCATATAGCCCGGTTGAGCCGCTGGTAGTCGCCTTCGAGGCGCCGGTCCCTGGATCAGTAATAACGATCTTCGCATCTGGGACCACCGCACCTGTCTGGTCGGTGACAATGCCGGTGAGTTCGGAGTTGGCCTGCGCGAATGCTCCCACGCTAGCCACAGCGAACATCAATGGCAACAGGAATACCCTGTACCACTTGTGTGTCATGTAGCCTCCCTTTTCAAAAGTTGCTGCTTTACATCTGCCGCTTCACTATCGAATTAGCATGAAGCCCGGAATGATTATCTTGGCTTTGGTTGAACGGCGAAGCAATTTAACGCGCGCCGTGCAACTTCCGTCAAGTAGAAAATCCCTTTACTTCACATCATTCCTTGCATCAACCAATTCGCCCCGTCTTTTTAGTGGACCTTCAAAGCTATCTAAAAGGCGCCACCATCGGCACTCTCGTTCAAGTCCTGCGGGGTTAAGTTTTCGTATCTCGTACCAGCCGAAGCGCTCCTCGCTCCCTCCGGCCTTTTTCTTTCGGTCCTGGCCTAATCCTTACTGGCTCCACTTCGGAGCGGGCTTAGATTGGGCTGCTTTATCCGTTCTTTGGAAGAAGAAAATCCAAGAGATACACATTTTGGAATCTTCTCGCTCAAACGTTTAAGCAGAATGCGCTGTACATAACATTCTTCGGGCCGGGGAAGATTAAATGCCGGACAGCACACTCTTGTCAAGAATCGAATTGTCATTTTTGCGGGGATGCGACAAGACAGGTAATCTCGACCAACCAAGCTATCGGAAGATAAGGACTTCCTTGTTAGTGGCTAACCAGGGCAGTTAGTTCAAAACAAGCGTGCAGCAGGTGATTTCCAGCCGGTCTTGTCGATTTGTTGAGCTTTCGCCCAATTTGAGCCGGAGCGTTCAGGACTGCGGCGGCTGGGAAGGGCGCATACCTCGGAAGTGGTAGGAGACGCTCCTTTGCGGTCGGCAGCCCGTGCCGCGATGGGGTCGATTGCGGCCGGTTGTGCGATTGCGGAACCGATTATCGCATCCGAGCTATGTCTCGTAGGTCGCGGGCGGTCGCCTCAAGGAATGTCTCTACACTTACGCCCGGCGGCTGCTCCAATCCCGATTTTGTCTGGATTGCATCGGCGATACGCTGTGCTAGAAGTTGGCGCGTAGGAAGCGGCAGATCGAGCCTGCGCGCAAAGAAGCCTTCGAGCACCTCAAGATCAGACGAAGACAAGCGGACGATGCCGCTGGACGAGAGCGCGACGGCTTGGTGCGGTTCGGGGATCGCGTTTGCTTGAGCGAAAACAGGAGCCGTAAACGTGCGCGTGCCAGTATTCCACCCCACGGACGAAGACCTGTCCGCGGGGACCCCGGTATCTGCCCATAAAGGTGTCTCTTGCTCGCGATCGCGAACGACTAGAGTGCCCGCAGCCAGATCGCCCAATCGCTGATGTTGGCGAGTGGCAAACACAGCGACGACGCCGACCGCATAGAAGAAGGGAATCTGATCCACATAACGGATAAAGTTGCGTGCCATCGATTCGATGATTCCAATGGCACGGCCGGATCTTTGAATGACGCGAATCCTCGCAATGCGCTTGCCTGGAGTCCGTCCATGCCAGAAGGCTTCGAATAATGTGAAGTAGCCCCAGTTCAAAAGAAAGATCGAGAGCGTGAAAATGGCAACGGTCCATTGGTAGGAAAGACTGGAAAACGCCTGCAGCGCGGGCTGAAAAGCCCAGAGCACGAGGCCAAGTACAACCAACCCCGCGGCCCATATCAGCGTATCGATCAGCAGCGCGATAAAGCGGCTGCCAATCCCGGCCAGTGGCATCTGGATGGCCACGAGTTCCGGCGTATCGATGTTAAGCTGATCTGAATTCAGGTCCATGGCACCCATTCTCTCAAACCAATGGATCGCCAAGCGAAGGCCCCACTGGGACCGCCTTGCCGAATTGCTTGCGCTTTCCGATCGCAATGGCCTGGCACAGCTCTCGCGCGCCGAGCTGCAGGAGATGGCCTTGCTCTATCGCCAGGTCGCTGCAGACCTCTCCGTGCTGCGTCAGGATGCGACGGCGCGAACTTATGCCGAACACGTGAATCATTTGCTGGCCCGGGCTCACCATATTATCTATTCCGGACGCAAGACGAGCGTGGCGACTCTGTTTCGCTTTTTGCGCGATGAGTATCCCGCGATCTTCCAACGCAACATTCGCTATGTTGTGGCCTCTCTGCTCGTCTCGGTTGCCTGGGGCGTGCTGGGCGCCGTACTGACGAGCGCCCGACCGGAATTCATGCGGCACTTTGTCGGACCGCAGATGATCGAGACGATGGAGCGGCACGAGATGTGGACGAAGTCCATTGTGACGATCGCGCCGATGGCATCGAGTGCGATCATGACCAACAATCTGACTGTTAGTTTTGTGACCTTCGCGAGCGGAATCGCTTTTGGATTAGGAACGTTCTTCTATCTCTATGTGAATGGCATGATGCTGGGTGTAATCGGCGCAGCGTGTCATCAATATGGTATGTCGCTCGCGCTCTGGAGCTTCGTTGCTCCCCATGGATCGCTCGAACTGCCGGCAATTCTGATCGCGGGAGGCGCGGGTTTTCGGCTTGGTCACTCGATGCTGTTTCCCGGCTCATTGCGATGGAGGGACTCCGTAGCTCAAGGCGGTATCGAGGCCACACGGCTGGTTTCGGGAGTGATTCCGATGCTGGTGATTGCCGGATCTCTGGAAGGATTCTTCTCTCCATCGCATGCGCCGGTGTGGCTTAAGTTCACGGTCGGCGGCCTGCTCTTTTCGCTGCTACTCCTGTGGCTCTTTCGACCGGTCAAACCTGTCCGGGCCGTCTAATTTGTTGCGATGAATTTGCAATCCATTCTGCGGCCGGAAGTCCTTGTCGCAGCAGTGCTGATCCTGCTGCCGATGCTGGTTGGAGGGTTAGCGCCAAGGCGCGTGGCGGCCTTGGCCGATGCATTGCCGCGAGCGGTTCTGCTCGCTGTGCCTGCGCTTTTGTGCGTGCCCTATTTCCTGGTCGCTGATGCTTTCGGCGTTTTTCGCTGGGGATGGCTGGCCCTGTATGCGTTGCTGCCCGTGGCAATCGCTTTCCTATTGGATCAGGCACGAAGCGCCGATACCGGCCAACGCGGCAACTGGCGTGATTTTCTCGTTCTTGCCGCGCTGGGGTTGACCGTTGACTTGCGGTGGCTCGAGCCTGCATGGCCCAATGGCTTCGCGGCATTCGGCAAAATGCTTCTGCTCGATGCCGGCATCTTCGGATTTCTCGCTGCGCGGCAACCGGATGGTGTGGGATTCGACCTTCGACTGAAAGGGCGCGATGTCGGCGTTGGACTGCGCGAGTTTCTCCTCTATGCTGTGATCGCTGTTCCGCTCGGGCTGGGGCTTGGCTTTCTGCACTTCCACGCCAACTGGCCGCAGCCGTTGCATGCCCTCGGAGCGTTCATCTTCACGTTTTTCTTCATTGCGATTCCCGAGGAGCTGTTCTTTCGTGGATGGGTGCAGAACCTGCTCGAGCGCCGCATCGGACGGACTGCGGCTCTCGCGCTGACCGCTGTGCTCTTTGGGCTCGCACATTGGAATAAGCGGACCGCAAGCTTCAATTGGCGCTATGTGTTGATGGCGGCGATTGCGGGGGTTTTCTACGGCAGGGCGTGGCGTGCTCAGCGACGTGTGGGCGCTTCTTCGATTACCCATGCGACCGTCGATACTTTGTGGTCGCTTTGGTTGCGGTGAAGATTGCGCGGTGCGCGATAGTTGAGATAGCCCAGGCCGACGCGCATATTATGGAGCACGGTTGCGGGAACCGTAATCGCTACGCAAATGCCGAAGATTGCGTGCGCCATGGCCAGCGGCCAGATATTGCGCGTCTTGAGAAAGACGAGGCATGCAGCCAGTCCCCAAAGCAGAGTCAACAACGTCAGGATCGGGTTGGGCAGGTGGGCAGCCGAAAAGATCACCGCCGACGTCACTGCGGCCACGGTTGCGCTGGGCACCAGGCGAACAAGGCGAGCGAGAAAGTACCCTTGCAGCAGGAATTGCTGTGCCATCGACCAGACCGTGTAGCCGCCGAAAGCGAGTATCCACTGGACCAAGCCGCTTGGATGATGCAGCGTGTGATGGCTGCTGGCATACATCATTGCAGTTGCCGCCAGCACAAGCGCCACGACCACCACCCACGACGTGCGCCAAAAACCTGCCGCACGGCAGCCCATCGCCTTCCAGCCGGGAAATGACGCGGCGATTGTATACACGAACCATGCGATCGCCGCCCAGTAGAGCCATCGTTGAAGAGGCCTTGGGGTCCAGATGACCGCAAGGATCATTCCATAGCTAATGGCGAGCTCACAGAATTTCCACGCGGTGCGCTGAGGAGGTATTGACTCAACGCCGGCGCATGGGGCACTGGCGTGTTCAATTGTGCTCATCCTAGACCTTCCCGCAATGTGACCTCCCAGCAATGTATGCGCGCCAGCCGTCGCCGTGTGGCCTCGACTTGGTAACACATTTCTTTATCGACGAATTTTTCCAAATCGAAACCTATTATGCAGTAGACGGAACGCGCTCGTTCGCGTGATCTAAATTTTTAGGAAAATCTTCTTGCGATAAAGAATCAATACTGGAATGAAACAAATCGCGGTAAAGGTAACTGAATAGGCGAAGGCTGCCCAATGAGCATTGGGTATGCGCGCGAAGACATCGGAGAAGATCACGACGTTCAGGCTTGCGTGTTGTCCCGGACCGTTCGGCACAGCCACTGTGTTCAGCACACCCGGCAGTAATTCGCTGAACAAATAAGCAGCAATCGCATTGGAACCGAAGACCAGCCACACCCCGGTCCAACCCTTGCGCCAGCCTTTTACCTCCACGGCCCAAAACACCAGCGTGAGCAACAGCAGCGAATAGCCTGCCGCCACCAGCACGTACGAACTGGTCCACATATTCTTGTTCAATGGAAACCAGAGTGCCCAGAAATAACCGAGCGCCAGGCTGCACAACGTCGCCACCGCTAGTCCATTGGCTTTGAAAGAAGCCGGCTTGTCCGCACGGAGCCATAGCCCGGTCAGCACGCCCAGCAGGGCCGTGCCGATAGCAGGCAGGTCGCTCAGGAGACCTTCGGGATCGCGCACGTTGTGATCGGGCGCGTAGAGATACAAGTGATGCGGGAAGAGAAGACGGTCGACCCAGGAGACCAGATTTTGCGTCATGTCGAGGAACGGAATGTCTCGGCCGGGCATGCCGGCGCCGGGAATCGAAACCCAGCGCACGAGGACCCAGTAGCCCATCAGTGCGGCGATCAGCGCGACGACTTTGGTCCACGCTCGATTGTCCCAAAGATAAAAAAGGCCGACGACGAGATAGCAGATGGCGATGCGCTGCAGCACGCCATAAAAACGCATGTGCTCGAGCTCAAAGAAGGGGAAGCTGTTGACCACGATGCCGAAGAGAATCAAAATTACGGTCCGCAGTACCGTATGCCACGCGAGCCGCGCACGTGTCGCGCCGCGGGCCAGCCGAGCATCGAACGCGAAGACCACAGAGATGCCCACGATGAACACAAATGTGGGAAAGACGAGGTCCGTGGGCGTGAGGCCGTTCCACACTGCGTGGTTCATGAAGCGCCATGAGCCGGGGCCGCCGTTGTTATTCACCATGATCATGAAGGCGATGGTGATGCCGCGAACCACGTCGAGAGAAAGCAGGCGCTTGACCGGATTGGGAGCAGGCGCTGGGCTGGTTGTGACGAAAGGCGACGGTGCAGTTGCGGGATTGGTCATGGCGATCCGGGCCTCCGCTCAATGAGCGCTGGCTGCCCTTACGCTACGCGTTTTTGGTGGATTTCGCCAAGCGCAGTTTTCGGCTGCGACTCCGCTCGCAAATCTGCGGAGGCTCTGCGATTTACTTGCGGATGCTGCTACACTCCCCCTTTCAGGGAATTCGAAAAATCTGCTTTGAAGCATTTGGAGGCTATCCGTGCCCGAATTTGAGCCTTTTGTTTCGCCCGACGAAAACCGGCCTGAGTTTACCTTTCGCGCTCTCCTGCTGGGATCGCTCTTCGGCATCATCTTCGGCGCAGTCACGGTGTATGTCGGCCTGAAGGCTGGTCTGACTGTCGCGGCTTCGATTCCTATCTCAGTGCTTTCGATCAGCATTCTCCGCGCGTTCGGGCGCGCCTCGATCCTTGAAAACAACATCGTGCAGACAACTGGGAACGCCGGACAGTCGATCGCTTCTGGCGTCATCTTCACGTTGCCGGCACTTATCTTTCTTGGATTCGATCTTGAGTACTCGCGTATTTTCCTGCTTGCGCTGATCGGCGGCTGGCTCGGCGTACTGTTCATGATTCCGCTGCGTCGTCAGCTCATTGTGGAAGAGCATGGTGTGTTGACTTACCCTGAGGGCACAGCGTGCGCGGATGTTTTGATTGCGGGCGAAAAGGGCGGCTCGCTGGCGGGGCGCGTGTTTTCCGGGCTTGGCCTTGGAGCACTTTACACGCTCTTTCAGAATGACAACATCTTCAAGGCGTGGCCCGGCACGCCCGAGTTTCAGCCGGATTTCGGACCGCAGCACATCCTGAAAGGCGCATCGATCAAAGCCGACGCGACGCCGGAGTATCTTGGCGTGGGCTACATCATCGGACCGCGTGTGGCCGGAGTCATTTTTGCTGGCGGCGTGTTTTCGTGGCTGGTGTTGATGCCGTTGATTTACTTCTTCGGCAAGTCGCTCCCCAACCCGGTTTACCCCGGAACGATTCCGATTGCGCAGATGGGGCCGAGCCAGCTTTGGTCCACGTACATTCGTCCCATGGGCGCGGGCGCAGTGGCTGCCGCGGGACTCATCACACTGCTCAAGACTGTGCCCACGATTCTGAATGCACTGATTGCGGGCTTCAAGACGATGCGTCCCGGCTCGGGAGAAAAGAAGAAGCCAATCCGAACGGAAGACGATTTATCGATGGGCGTGGTCGTGTTCGGCTCGCTGCTGATCGTCGTAGTGATGTTCATCTTTCTGCAGTTCAAGCCGGTCCCCGGCGCGTATGTCGGGTGGGTTGCGAATCTTGCCGCGTCGTTGCTGGTGGTTGTCTTCGGGTTTTTGTTCGTCACGGTTAGTTCACGCATTGTGGGATTGATTGGCAGCTCAGCTAGTCCCGTCTCTGGCATGACTATCGCGACGCTGATGGCCACTTCGGCAATCTTTCTTGTGCAGGGCTGGACCGCACCCGCATTTGGAGCGCTTGCCATCACGATTGGTGGCGTGGTGTGCATTGCGGCGTCGAACTCCGGAGACACATCGCAGGATTTGAAGACCGGCTATCTCGTAGGATCGACGCCGTGGAAGCAGCAACTCGCGCTGATGATTGGCGTGGTGGTATCGACGGTTGCGATCGGCTTCACGTTGAACCTGATGAATACCGGGCTGCAGCAATTTCGAGCCGCCGCTCAACCGTGGAATTTGTCGGCGCCGCACGCAGGGGTGTCCGTTCAAAATGATGTGAAGAGGCTGCCTACGCAGTTCCCTGTATTGAGCGCGAACAACGCATCCACGGTGCATCACAAGGATGAATATGTGGTGCTGAATGCACTGGGCTCGGCGGAGCTCGCCGACGGCAAATATCTTTACTCACCCGCGTCGGGACGCATTGAGGTGCAGTGGATTCAGGGGATCGGCAGCGAGAAGGCCGCTGCGCCGCAGGCGCGTCTGATGGCCACCGTGATCAACGGCATTCTCAGCCGCAAGCTGCCGTGGGGATTGGTGATGATTGGTGTCTTTCTTGTGGCCGCGGTTGAGCTGCTTGGGGTTCGGTCGCTCTCGTTTGCCGTGGGCGCTTATCTTTCCATCGGCACAACGCTTGCGATCTTCTGCGGCGGAGCGGTGCGCTGGTTTGTGGATCAGGCTGTAAAGCGCGCGGGAGGCGACACAGCGGAGGCGGAAAGCGAGATCTCGCCGGGATCGCTGTATGCTTCAGGGCTGATTGCGGCCGGTGGCATTGTCGGGTTGCTTGGCGTTGCGCTGAAGGGCTACGAGACGACTGCGGACAAGGGAGACATTCTCAACTTTCCGCACACGTTTCTGGATCACACGTGGGTGTCGGTGCTGGCTTTCGCGCTGCTGGCGTATTCGCTGTATTACTTCGCACGGAGGCCGCTGAAGAAGTAGGTCTACGCAACGACTCGCAACTGCACGCCTTCATGTTGCTGCAGGCACGCAATGATTTGAAACAGATTTGCGGCGGTTGGATTGCCTTTCGGTCCGAACATCTGATGAAGCGTCTTCACATGGAGACCTGTATTCTCAGCGAGCGTGGGAAAACCGACAGTGGCGTTGATATAGTCGCGCAGAATCTCGCGTCCTAGCGCGCTCTCACCTGCCAGCAGAGCCTCGATGGCGTCGCGCAGCAATCCACGGCGAAACTTCTGATCGCGTTGGACTCGGGCCTGCACGGTCTCACGAAAATTGTGGGGCGATCTCATGTCTAGCATGAACGATTGTAGGCCGATGCTTCACTTGAAGTATGACGCCCGATGCGCGATCCTCGATAGGATAGAAAGACTCGGATGCGAACGACTCTGGATATTGATGACGATGTTCTGGCGGCGGCCAAAGAACTCGCTAGAACTATGGGCAAAAGCTTGGGGAAAGTCGTCTCAGCACTGGCCCGCGCCGCATTGCCACTTCTTCCTGTGCGCCACCGGGGCCAAGAGGGTGCCGTCGCAGCTTGTTCGTCAACTGCAGGAAGAATGAGGCGGCAGGCTTACCGCAGCAAGTGCGAAAGCTGCCAGAGGCCGTAGAACATAAGTGCGGCAACGGCTTCGATGGCGAGTGCTGATTGAATCCCACGCATACATCCGGGCCGGCTCGGCGATGAATTATCCTGCTCGCTTGCCTCTGCGAGACTCTGCGGAAATTCAAGCAGCGATGATTGCCGCACCGGTACGAACTGAAGTTCAAAGGTTGGCACCGATTGCATGCTATTGCTTTCGGCACGGTGAAGAACTCTTGCAGTCACTTGAACGGTCCCCTCTGCTTGATCTGTCGGCACCCACGCGGGATTCATCAGACCGAGCCAAACGAAAGTGCTGAACTCGATGCCTGATTCTGGAGCCAACGAGGGGATAACAGTGTGATTTATATCACGCAACGAGGATAATGTGCTGCTGCCCGACTCGAATTGGGTGCGTTTCCGATTCGGGAATTCTCCCCGAGTCCAGTCTGGGGACATTGAAACATTCGTATAAATCTTTTAAATCAATTACTTTAGCCTTCCGTCGACAACCTCGACTCCCCCTGCTCGTTCACGTAGGTTCACGCACTTCGGCCAGACTGGTATGAGCCATCCAGGTCTGGATTACGGCAAGGAAACCCGGCAGCACCATGGCAAACAACGCGACAACGTGGAGAGCCGCGATACGGCCGGCGGTGACGTAGCGAATGCCGTGGACGGTGTAGATGAGAATCGGCAACGCAGCGAGCCCGGTGGAGACTCCATACGGGGAATCGCCCAATTTCGCTTGTGCGGTCTGCGACGGCACGCTCCGCCAGATGAGGCCCGCTCCGCAATAGACCAAAAACGTGGTGAGCAGCCAGCCGAAGTAGTTCCTCAGCGGCACACCGAAGTAAGGGCCGCCCTGCTCCCAGACCCAGTTGCCGGCAGCGGACATGCCAGGGTCCATCACCGTGTCCCATGCGGTCATCACCATCGCGGCAATCAGCGCAAGCGCCGCAATACCTGACGGTGAACGAGTATTTACGCCACGTAGCAACGCACGCGCGGTCACCCATGAGGGATAGATCATCATGAACCATGCGAGCGGAATCAGAATGGGCACATGGCCAAGTTTGGCGCCCAACATATCGCTGTAGTGATAGGGACCGTAAATCAGGCCGGTGCGTACGCCCGTTTCTTCGAGGAGATAGGAAACAATTGCCGCCGTAGCAAAGAAGAGGCCGGTTCGCCGCCAGCCTTCGCACAAGGCACAATGCGATACCGCGAAAAGTACGAAGACCAATGTAAAGCCGATGTTTCCGAGTTCAGGCAGAGCGAGCCACGGACTGACGGCTTCGGCTGCGATGAGATACACGGTGGCCGCGAAGAGAATCCAAACGATTACGGTGAAGAGCCGGTGCATTGAGCCCATTCTAAAGACATTCATTTCGCGCTCAGCCCGATTCTGGCTCGTTTTTTTGGGGTCTCAGCTATGAGACGTTTCACTGCGTTTGCGGAAAACAACTCTCAATTCGCGACGCCAGTGTTCGGTGAGCGCGATCAACTCCCATTCGACTTCAGGCGACAGATAACGCAGCACCGGCTCATTAGCGGGATGAATTCGCAATGCGGGCGCGGCGAGCGAAAGACGGGGCGGTAGCGGAGAAACTTCCGTACCAGCGAAATATCCTTGCCGCTCGAATGCCGACAAGGGCCTGGAACTACCGGCGACGGGTTGCCTGTCCTGATTGAGTGCGCGGACGCGAATCCAGTAGTCGAGGGCTTGCATGGGCAGGTGCAAATCTTCATCGGCCTTCAATTCGATGACGGCGAGGCGGCCATCGCGATCGAGGGTCAACAGATCGAGCATGCCCCGGTCGCCACTGGCCAAAGCCGGCACCTGGCTTAAAAGCAGATCGCCGCGCAGGTTCGGCAGCAGTTCATCGATGTTGCTGCGCAGACGCGACTCAAGCCATCGCTCCGGCTGCAGGCGGAAGAGCGCGTCGGTATGCGTACCATCGGGGTGGCGGCTGTGAACGAGGCGCGCGAAGAGTTCCCGGCAGAGCGACTCATTTTCGGGTGTCAGCGGAGTCTCATTCGCGCCGGCGCCGAAGGTGATCTCATTCTCCCGGGTGAAGGAATGCGCCGCCATTCCATGCCGCACGCGTGCGAATTCCAAACCATGCAAGAGCAGGCATGTCTCGCTTGCGGAGCGGGCACAGACCTCGACCCGGTCGCGAGCGGCGAGAGGAAGAAGGCTCATCAGGCGGTCGACACCGGCCTGACAACGCTCGACAGCCGCAGACGCAGAGAAGGCGTGCACGAGGCGGGATCCCAGATTGCCTGTGTCGCGAAAGTCGATGGAGACGAGCTCTTCGCTGCGCTCATCGAGTGTGAAGAGTTGAAAATCGGCCGCCGCGTGATTCAGCCAAGCCATACGTTCGGCGGTAGTGCGCCAGGCGCCCGCGGGAACGATTACTTTGAGTCCGGCAAAGTGACGACGGCCTTCTGCATGCTGGCGACAGTAGTTGAGCCAAAGAATGCCGAGGGTGAGGACGCCGTCGACAGTGGAAACCGATTCAGCTTCACTCACGCCGATCACCGCTTCGGCAGCCGTCCCGCGGAGCAGACGTCCCCGGACATAAGCGGGGCCGAAGCTGTGTTCCAGGTCCATCGCCGAACGGAGACCATCGACCCTTGAACCGATGAAGACACGCGTCAGTACGCGCGCAAGCAGGCGCTGGTAATTGCGCCGTGCGGCATCGCGCGCCGTAGGTGTGCGGCGATCGCAGGAGGGGACGAGTTCCAATGCCTGCGGCTTAGCGACGCCCATGCGGCGGGTCATCAACCGCAAAGATTGGGCACGCTGGCGTACCTCGACCACGGTGCGCATCAGGTTGCGCTCATCGCTCCAGAATTGCAGCAGGCAACGGCCATGGGATTCGCCGACGGAGTAGCGGGCGCTGCGCAGGTCGAAGATCATGCGCCCGTCTTCAAGCAGAGCCGCAGCGGGGTGTTGGGCGAGGAAATCTTCTACGCTCTGGGCAAGTTTGCCGGCGGATTCGGCCCCTTGAGCTTCCATGGGCTCGTCTTACCAGCCCTGTCTGGCTCGCAGGCTCGTGATGTGTGCCGTGTGATGGCGTGAGTGCCAGTCGTAGAGGGCCAAAGTGGTCGCAAGGTTCTGGCGGCCTCGCTCCGGGTGGTTGAAACCCTTCCGGAAATCTTCGTCGCTCATGGATTCGAGCAGCGCAACCCATCGCTCGTGAAGCGCGGTGATCAGGACAAGCGACACTTCGATGGGCTGGTCGCTATCAGATAACTCGGCCCAGGCAGCCTCGTCGTAGGGTTTGATGGTGGGCCAATCCTCGGTGAGAGCCAGCTTGAACCGGACATAGCAGTTGATGTGGCTGTCCGCGATGTGATGAACAAGTTGGCGCACCGTCCAGCCGCCCTCGCGATAGGGTGTATCGAGCTGGGCATCACTCAAGCCTTTGACTGCGGTGCGAAGATGTTCTGGAAGTTGGCTCAGCGTGTGGATGTTTGCGGCTCGAATGCCCGGAAGCGACGTTGCGGGCGCTGTGAAGGGGCCGATGGGATAACGAAGATCGTCCAACTCTACTGTCATAGCGCGAATCTCTCACAAATGCATAGGTAGGGACCTGCGATGAAGCGGAAAGCGATCGCAGATTCTAATTAGAGCTATAGCTATAAGGTGCGCTTTGCGCTAGATCTTTTTGTGGTGCTGACGATGCGCCTTGTGATTGGGGTGGCTTAGATAAGGGTTCTGGACGTGAACCGGCTTTGGATGGGTCACCTTATGTTTGGCGGCAATGGCCGGAACCGCAAAAAGCATCAGAAGAAAAGCCGCGAAAACGAACTTTTTCATGGCCCGAATGTAGCACGAGAGCCGCGCTTGCGGAAGCGCGGCGGTCACACTTCGAGCGAAAAGAGTAACGTGGCAAACTAAACCGGGCATGCCGAGTTGGACCATCGAAAGACCACGGTCCTCCATGGGGTGCGACGGGAAGCTGCCCGAAGCGCCCTTTTCCAGCCCACCCACGCCGTTATCTTACGCGGCGTGATGGTGGTGGTGATGATGATGGTGATGCCGGTGCGCCGCGAACGCGGGGCTCGCAAACGCTAGCAACAATAGGGATGCAACAATAAACTTCTTCATGCCAAAAATGTAGCACGAGAAGAGGAAATGTGGCATCGAAAACCGACAGCGGCACCAGGTCACCAACGTGGGTCGTCCGACCCCCATCCGCAATGCGCAAAGGCGTAAACTACAGGGATGATGACAAATCTTGCTGTTTCTCCAGGCACGAGTCATAGGCTTTACTTTTTTGAGAAATTTGGCATCACCGAGCGGCTGCTGGAACGCTGCCTGGGCGAAGCTCTCGCTGCGGGCGGAGACTACGCCGACCTTTATTTCGAATCTGTCACATCGACCGTCCTGGGAGTGGACGAGCAGATTGTGAAATCGGCAAGCCAGGGAGCCAGTGCCGGCTGTGGCATTCGCGTCCTTTCCGGCGAGCGGACCGGGTATGCCTACACCGATAATTTGAGTTCTGACAGGCTACTGCACGCTGCGCGCACGGCTGCACTTATCGCCTCAGGCCCAGCAAAGCAAACGGTGCAGGGATTTACCGAAACCCCGGCTGCGGATCTCTACCCTGTCCCGGTCGGCGGATTCGATTTGGATCTGGCTGCGCGGCTCGAGCTGATTGTGCGAGCCGATCGCGCTGCCCGCGCGTTCGATCCGCGGATCGTGCAAGTGCGCGCAAACTATAGCGAGGAACTGCGACGGATTTTGATTGCCGCTTCGGACGGCGCCTTTGCCAGCGACACGCAGCCGCTGTGCCGGCTGAATGTGTCTGTCATCGCCAAGGATGGAGCCATTTCGACCAGGGGCTCGGCGGGGGGCGGGGGGCGCGCAGGATTAGAGCAGTTTGCGGGCTCAAAAAGCCCGGAGCATCTGGCGCGCGAGGCCGCGCGGGGAGCGATTCTGCAGTTGGGTGCCGTGCCTGCGCCTGCGGGCGAGATGCAGGTGGTCCTCGGACCGGGCTGGCCGGGAGTTCTGCTGCATGAAGCGGTGGGGCATGGGCTCGAAGCCGATTTCAATCGCAAAAAAACTTCAGCATTTACGGGGCTGATTGGTCAGTCCGTGGCTAGCTCGAAAGTCACGGTGGTCGACAACGGAACCATGGCCGGGCGGCGCGGCTCCTTGAATGTGGACGACGAAGGATCGGCGACCCAGGAGACGGTGCTGATTGAAAACGGCGTGCTGAAAGGCTATCTGACCGACAAGCTCTCGGCGCGGCTCACGGGCACGGCCAATACAGGCTCAGGCCGGCGCGAGAGCTACCAGTGCATTCCCATGCCGCGCATGACGAACAC
>Ga0181520_10004442_pt1 | contig 23459 bp, 24 predicted proteins | sample PEATcosm2014_Bin_29_FD_132451 | JGI IMG/M metagenome (GOLD analysis project Ga0181520, IMG submission 132451) | Peatland microbial communities from MTU Mesocosm Facility, Houghton, MI, USA - PEATcosm2014_Bin02_30_metaG | ecosystem: Environmental > Terrestrial > Soil > Wetlands > Peat | place...
CACCAAAGAATCTCTTAGATTCGCCTCCGGCACCGCGCATGATCCCGAAAAGTGCAGTTGCGGTTTTCGGAAAAGATCATGCGCCAGCGTGAGGAAGGCGAAGCGCCGAAAGGCGCATGCCTGCCATTGCCGCTTACGCGGCTGCGGGCTTTATTGAAGCCCGCTCGCCTTCCGGCGCTTCACCGCGGCTCTGGCGCAGGCGAACTGAATCAAGCCAGCGCTCAGCTTCGGGCCATGCTTCCCGGGATGCGCACGTGATCCGCAAAGATCACGCCTCTCCCGTTTAGCGGAGCACCCCGCGCCCCGGTCGTAGTGCCGGAGGGAATGATGCCCGAAGCCGCCCGGGAGAAGGCTGCATATCCTTCCCGCGGGGACCGCTCCCGCTCCGTCCATCGAAAGTGCCCTCGCGACAGGCGTCCTCGATGAGCGGGATGAGGCGATGTACCCGTAACGGAGTGCGCGAATCGATGTCCACCTGCACTAATGGTCTGTGGGAAGCTAACAGAAATTCTTATTCCTTTCAGACACATAGCGATCCGCAGTGGGGAGGGGCTAGCTGCTGCGAGTCTCGAAAATGAACCACCGGTCGCGTCCAGATGGAGTGAGCGAAGCGAGCGCAGGGAAGGGCAGCTGGCGAGACATGCCCCTCCACCGCGCTTCCGCCTACGCACTTCTGTGCTTCGGCGGACTCAAACCCACCGTAGCTCCACAGCGAGCGAAGGCGCGCCGCGCGGTCCCCCTCCCCCCGCTCCGTTTCACTTCGCGGCGGCGGATGAACGCAAGCGGTCAGCGCGGCGGCGCAGTCCCCCTGTTTACCCTCGCCCACATGACGAGGCCGCCGACGAGCCCCAAAGCCGCCAATGCAAGCACCAGATATTGCAGCAGCACCGATACCTGCGGAGCGGCTTCGGTCGTGGTCGAGAGATCGTATATTTGCCACGCCAGGACGCCGGCGCAGAGTGCGACCTGAATTCCCCAGTTTTTCTTGCGCTGTACGGCCATCGGCCTGGTCCCTCCGCTCAACACATAAAACCGCTTCGCTCGCCAATGAGCCGGCGGTCCATGCCGGCGTGCGGCTACAGCATGGATCGCCGGATATTCTGACATGAAAGACGGCATTGCGCGCCTCTTGTCCGGCAATGACGCTACTACATTCCCTCGCCCCTTGCGGGAGAGGGGGGCGCGTGGCGGGCTTTAGCGAGCAAGAGAGCCAGACCGGCGCTGTTCGTCGACGACGTCCTGCAGGCCGGTATGAATGGTGGTCTCGACCGAGAAGCCGACGCGCAGCAGCCTAGCCAGCGGCTGATCGGGGTCCAGATTGATCTTTACCGGCAGGCGCTGGACGATCTTCGTGAAGTTGCCGGTGGCATTGTTTGGTTGAATCGGCGCGAACGAAGCGCCGGACGCCGGGGCCAAGCCTTCGACCGTTCCCGACAGATCCATGTGATAGGCGTCGACGTGGATCGTCACGTGCTGGCCGCTGCGAACGTGGAGAAGATCCACCTCGCGATAATTCGCCGTAATGTAGACTTCGGCGAGCGGAACCACCGTCATCAATGTCGAGCCGGGCGCAACGGTGTTGCCGACCTGCACCGAGCGTTCGCCGACCAGGCCGTCAACCGGCGAAAGAATCTGCGTATATGAAAGATTGAGCTTGGCCTGCTCCAGTTGCGCCTTGTCGGCTTCAACGACCGCCTCGGCGGCGCTTTTCCGCGCCGCGATGATATCCAATTGCCGGCGAGCGGCTTCGAGCGACGCGAGCGCGCTGTCCAACTGAGCCTTGGCCTGCAGCAACTCGCTGTCGGCCTTTTGTTTTTGTTCGACCGTGCCGGACTCGGTCGCGGCCAGGAAGTCATAGCGGCGCGCGTTCGGCTCGGCGAAGGCCAGATTGGCGCGGGCGGCCTCGACGTTGGCCTCCTGCTGGCTGATGATCGACGGCTGAAGGACGAGGTTGGCGGTCACTTCGGCAACCTGGGCGGCGTCACGGGCGAGGGCCGCGTCAGCGGCGGCCATAGCAGCCGCGTAGTCGCGCGGGTCGAGCATCACCAATACCTGCCCGGTTTTGACCTGCTGGTTGTCATCGACCAGCACGGTCGTGACCTGGCCGGAGACGCGCGGCGCAACGCTGGCATAGTGGACCGCGACGTAGGCGTCATCGGTCCAGACATCGGGGTGGGGCCGGAAAATCACCCACAGTACGACGCCGATGAAAGCGGCGACCACCACGCCCGCTACTGCGAAGGGCCACTTCGGCCGCGGCGGCTCGCCGCCTTGCTTGCCCCCCTTGTCGTCTTTGGCTTTTTGATCCTGCGCCGGCGCGGCGGCGGCTTGCTGGATTGGGTGCTTTTCATCCCGTGCCTGCTGGTCTTTTTGTTCAGGCATACGCCGGTTGTCCTTTGCCTCGGCGGCACCGTCGTTGCTTGCACCGTCGTTGCTTGCACCGTCGTTGCTTGCGCCGCCGTCGGCGGGCACCAACCAGTCCCGGGTCGCCGTTCGCCGTTCGGTTCGCTCGGCTGCATGCCTCACCTATTGCCTGGCCAGCTGGATGCGCGGCGGCAGCGTGCGGATCGGAAGGACGACGAGCACGATCATCAAAAACACCGTCAACGCGCCCAACACCAGGAATGTATCGGCTGCCGACATCAGGGCGACCTGCTGCTGCACGGCTTCGCCGAGCGCTTGCAGGCTTCCCAGTACCCGGGGCCGTCCGTCGGGCAACAGCGCCGTCGGCATATCCGGCAGGACGCCGTTGCTTTGTACAAGACTGAAGCGATTTTGGCCGATCTGATCGACGATGCGGTCGTAATGCAAGGCGCCGCGCCACTGCGCGATCAGCGCCCAGAGCCAAACCGCGACCACTTCGGCGATCGCCCGCGGCGTGTTGAACAGCGAGGCGGCATAAGGCGCTTCGGCGGGGCCCTTCACCGAGTTCGTCGCCATCAGAAGCAGCGGCATGATCACCATCGGCTGTCCGACCGCCTGCAATGCCCCCCAGAAAAAGAACTGATCGCGGTTCCAAACAATATTGACGTAGGACGAACCGATGCAGGCAGTCAGTATCAGCGCCAGGCCGATGTAACTGACGACGCGGGCGTCGACTTGCGGAAAATCGAGCACGAACGCCATCACCGGCAGGAGCACGATCTGCGCCAGCGCAATTTCAAGCGTGACCATGCTCCATTGCAGCGGCCGATAACCGTCGACTTGCTCGAGGACCTGCATCGGCACCGTGGTGCCGCCCTGGGCGACGATGAGGAAGATGACGAGTGCGATCAGGCCATAGGCCAGGTTGGGCCGGCCCAGCATCTGCAGCTTCATCAGCGGCAGCGGGTGAAACCACTCGTTCAAAACAAACAGCGGAATAGCCACGACCGCTGATCAGCGCCAAGACGCAAATTAACTGTGAGTTGAACCATTCGAAAAACACAGTTCATGGCTGCCGGGCGTTTGCACCAAACGGAACACACCCAGTTTTCGCGACATGAGCGGATGCCACGGATGCCGATCCGGCAACCCGGCATCGTCGGTGTAGTTGATGAACGATTTATCCAGCTCCATGTCCTTTGGATCGGTCGTGATCGCGATTTGATCCAGAGCGTCTTCTCCGGATGAGGAACGAGGGTATCGTATGCTTTCTGAGCGGTCTCGCGATCGACGTCGTTGATGAATGTCTCGCGCCAGATCTTGAACGGCAGCGTGATCGAACCGTCGCCGCGTTGGGCGGTGCACAATCGGACGTAGACCGCCATGTCGTTGAGACTCTCGCCGTTGTTGGGAACAAATGCGTTCCAATACACCAGGCGGCGGATGCGTTCGGCGAGGCGGTCGGCCACGCCGGTGATGATCATGCCGCCGTAGCCGTGGCCAAGAAGAATGACGTCGGTCAGGTTCTGCTCGGCCAGATAGTCGGCGATCGACCGGATCGCGTCATCCAAGCCGACCGTTTTCGGATCGCCCGGCCGGTTGCCGGCGACGGTGGGCGTGTCGACGCGATGGCCGGCTTCCCCAAGGAGGGACGCCGTCGGCTCCAGGGCTTTGCCCGTGTGCCACGTATCGTGAATGAGCACGTAAGTTGCCATTGGATGTCCGTCCCTCGGCCTAAGCCCTCTACCCTAGAGATGGCGCCTGGGACGCGCCACTCACTCATACGTTGATATGAGTGACATCTTCCAAGCGTTGAATAGTCCGGGTTTCCCGGGCTTCGACAGCAAAGCGCGCGCAATTGCCCACGTCCGGTTGCGTGCGCGGGAGCTTTTGATGTTTTAAGCTTGAAGCATCGGCGCGACGAGAAAGGCCCGGCGTGGAAAGCGTGAATGTCGAGATCGAGATTGCCGCGGGAAAGTTGCGCGGCCGGAGGCACAACGGCATTGAAGCGTTTCGCGGCATCCCCTACGCCGCCGCGCCGATAGGGCAGCAGCGCTTCAAGCCGCCGCGGGCGGCGCCAAACTTTACCGGCGTCCGCGACGCCATCGCACCGGGGCCGGTCTGCCCGCAAACGCCGAGCCGTTTGCGTTACGCGATGGGCGATTTTGCCGCGCGGCAGGACAAGGATTGCCTGCACGTCACCGTGTGGACGCCGCAATCCGGAAGCGGACGGCGGCCGGTGCTCGTCTGGCTGCACGGCGGCGCGTATATGAGCGGCGCCGGCGCGATCGACTGGTATTGCGGCGAAACGCTGGCGCGCGAAGGCGACCTGGTCGTGGTCGGCGTCAATTACCGGGTCGGCGCGCTCGGCTTCCTGTGCCGTCCGGACTGGTCGGTCGGAAATCTCGGGCTGCTCGATCAGCAAGCGGCGCTCGAATGGGTGCGCGACAATATCGCCGCATTCGGCGGCGATCCCGGCAACGTCACGTTATGGGGTCAGTCGGCCGGGGCGCAGTCGGCGACCTTTCTGCTGGCGCGGCGCGAGACGCGCAGCTTGTTTCAGCGCGCGATCCTGCAGAGCCCGCCGTTCGGAAGCCTGCCGCGACCGCCGCAGGCGGGCATCGCCGTTGCCGAAGCTTTGGCGCGCGAACTCGGTTTCGACGCGGCGGCCGCAGCGACCGCGCAAAAGTTTGCGGAGGTGCCGCTCGAGAAGTTGTTCGCGGCGCAAGGCGCCGCCGGTGCGCACGCGGCAAAAGACACGCAGCGGGGCGGGCTCCCCTCGCCGCCGTTCTGGCCGGTCGGCGACGGCGTCGTGGTGCCGACGCTCGAAGGTTACGCGGCGGCGATGACGGACGCCGCGCAACACCTCGACGTCATGATCGGCACCACGCGCGAGGAAATGGGCATCTTCTTTGCATCCAATCCGGCGATGCAGACCCTGGAAAAGGCGCCGATACCGGCGAGCGACAATGCGCGGCTGAAAGCGCGCCGGCCGGCGGCGACCGCCGCCGAACTGTTTGCCGACTATTCAACCGAGCAGGTGTTCAGCAACGGCTCGATCGAATGGGCGGTCAATGCGGCGAATGCCGGCCGCCGGGCCTACCTCTATCAATTCGATTGGCCGTCGCCCGACCGCAAGCTTAAGTCGTGCCATTGCCTCGATCTGCCGTTTACGTTCGGCACGCGCGCAGCGTTCGCCGACGCGCCGATGCTGGCGGGCGCCGACACCGGCGACATCGATGCGCTCTCGGCGGTGATGCGCGCGAGCTGGATCGCGTTCGCCAAGAGCGGCGATCCAAACCATGCGCACCTGCCGCATTGGCCGCGCTTCGACGCGCGCCATCGCACCACCATGCATTTCGACACTGTCTGCGCCGCGACCGGCGCCGCGGCCGCCTGAGCAAAGAGAGCACGCATGGCCGAAGCAAGCTTGCAATCGCCGCCGCCCGCCGCCGCGCTGTTCGAGCGCATGGGCGCGCTGCAGTACAAGGTCGTCGTCCTGTGCTTCCTGGCGATCCTATTCGACGGCATCGACACCACCGCGATCGGCGTCGTGGTGCCGGCGCTGTCGCGCAGCTGGAACGTCGCGCCGGCAGCTTTCACCACGGCCTTCCTCGCCACCAATCTGGGCGCGGTCGTCGGCTATCTCGCCTGCGGGCCGCTCGCCGAGCGGATCGGGCGGCGGCGACTGATCATCGCGAGCGTTATCTGGTTCGGCGTGTTCACGTTGCTCACGCCGCTCGCCGGCAACGTGAGCGCGTTATGGATCCTGCGCTTCGTCACCGCGCTCGGGTTGGGCGGCGCCGTGCCGACCGGGATCGCACAGGCCGCTGATTATGCGCCGCTCCGGTTTCGCGACGCGATGACGGTCGCGGTCACAACGGGTCTCGCCGCCGGCGCCATGCTCAGCGGTCTCCTGGGTGCTTCACTCATCGCCAATTTCGGCTGGCAGTCGGTGTTCCTCGCCGGCGGCATCCTGCCACTGCTGCTGACGCCGGCGCTTTGGCTGTGGCTGCCGGACGCGCCCGCTGCGAGCGGTGCCACAACGGCAGCGCCGCTCGAAAAGCCCTGGGACGGTTTTGCGCGATTGCTCGCCCACGAATTCGTCACGCGCACGCTCTTGGTGTGGAGCTATTCGTTCCTGATCTTCACCACCAACTATGCGCTGGTGTCCTGGGTCCCGACGTTGCTGTTGAGCTTCGGCTTTGCGCCGGGCACGGCGCCGATCGGCGTCGCGGCGCTCGGTGTCGGCGGCGTGATTGGCAACGTCGTGCTGATGCTGCTCGCGCCCAAGTTCGGCGCGCGGCGCGTGCTGGTCGTCGTCGGATTGGTCGCCGTCGCCGCGATCGCGACCGTGGCGTGGGCCGACCTGCCGCGCGAATTACTGCTACTGACGCTCGGCGCGATCGGCGCCGGCCTGGTGGCAAGCTCGGTCGGCCAGGCGGCGCTCGCGGTCGCCATCTATCCGAGCGCTTTGCGCACCACCGGCGTCGGCTGTTCGTCGGCGCTCGGCCGGGTCGGCTCGATCGTCGGGCCGGGCCTTGGCGGCCTCATGCTCACGCTCGGCTTGCCGGCGCGCGAGATCGTGTTGTGGGCCTGCCTGCCGGTCCTGGTGGCGATCGCGATCCTGCTGGTGCTGCGGCGCCATCTCTGACGACAGCTACCCCGCCGTGGTCGGCAGCCGATAAACGCTTTTGGCGGTGTTGAAGAACAAGTCGGCCTTTTCGCTGGCGCTAAAGCCGACCGCAAGCTTCTTGAACGCGTTCCACATCACGCCGTAGCTGTAATAGCGCTTGTCGACCGGGAAGTTGCTCTCGAACATCGCTCGCTTCGGGCCGAACGCTTCGATGCAGGTTTCGACGAACGGCCGCCAGGCGTCGGCGAGCACGTCGGAAGACGGCGGCACCGGCCGCTTCTCGAAATCGAAGCCGAACATGTGCATGCCCATGCCGCCGAGCTTCACATAGGCTTTCGGACATTGCGCCAGCGCGCGGATATTGCGCTTCCAGTCGGCGAAGACTTCGTCGCCCTTGCCGGCATAAACGCCCATGCCGAGCGGCATGCCGATATGGTCGAGCACGACGACGGTGTCGGGATGGGCGCGTGCGATGTCGGTCAATTCCGGAATCTGCGGGTGATAGATCAGCGAGTCGAAGGACAGGCCGTGCGGCGCGAGCCGCGCGAAGCCGGCGCGGAATTTTGGCTCGAGCAGGAGGCCTTCGGGATAATCGAACGGCGTCGACTTGATCCTCTTGTCGGCGTCCCAGACCGTGCAATAGCGCACGCCCTTGAAGCGCTCGCCACCGGCGCGGATGTGTTGCGCAAGCACCGCGTCGACGTCGGTGCCGAGCAACAGATCGGCGAAGCTGACGATGCCGGCGCACAGCCGCGCCGGCCCGTAACGGCCGCTGGCGCTCATCGCCGCGACGCCGTTGACGAATTCGGTTTCGCCGATCGGCGCAAACTTCGGGTCGCCATCCTGGCGATACATCGAATCGCATTGCAGGAAGACGGTCGAGCGGATGTTGTGGCCGCCGGTATCGATGTCGCGCTTGAGCTGGTCGAACAGATAGCGGGCGCCGCCCCGGTCCCACAAGTGATGATGCGGATCGATGATCGGCATCGCCGGATCGATCGGCGCTTCCTTGTGCAAGGCGAGCCAGTCCTCGTCGATCGCGAACAGGACTTTCTTCTCGTGCTCGGTCTCGCCGATCTTGACGTTCATGCGCAGCCTCCCCGGACGCTCTGATCTATTTGCAAACAGCATGGCGCACCGGCGGCGATCCGGCAACGGCAATCGTTTTTGAGGATTTCGCAAGCGAGCCAGGCGCCTGTGCATGATCCGGAAAAGTGGGTACCGGTTTTCCGAACAGATCATGCACCAGCGATGAAACTAGACCAACGATCCGATTCTCTTTGAACGGATCATGGTCTAGAGTTGCGGCATGTTCACCTGGTACCGCGAGCTTGATGCCGTCGGGCGCCGCACCTTCTGGGCCTGCTTCGGCGGCTGGGCGCTCGATGCGCTCGACGTGCAGATCTACAGTTTCGTGGTGCCGGCCTTGATCGCGCTCTGGCATATCACCAACGCGCAGGCCGGGTTGCTCGCCACCAGCGCGTTGGTGGTGTCCGCCTTCGGCGGCTGGGCGAGCGGCATGCTCGCCGACCGCATCGGCCGGGCGCGGCTATTGATGATCATGGTGGCTTGGTTTGCGTTTTTCACCTTCCTCTCGGGGTTCACGCAAAATTTCCAGCAGCTGCTGATCGTCCGCGGACTGCAGGGTTTCGGCTTTGGCGGCGAGTGGGCGGCGGGCTCGGTCTTGATCGGCGAGGTCATCCGCGGCGCCGATCGCGGCAAGGTGGTCGGCACGGTGCAAAGCGCATGGGCGTTCGGGTGGGCGGCTGCCGCCATCCTCGCCACCATCATCTTTCAGCTCCTGCCGCAAGAGATCGCCTGGCGCGCGCTGTTCTTTATCGGCATCCTCCCGGCTTTGCTCATCGTCTATATCCGCGCCTACGTGCCGGAGCCGGAGATTTTTAAGGCGGCGGCGCTTTCGGCCGAGCGCCGCGGCAGCTTCGAGATTTTCGGCAGCGAACTCCTGCCGACCACTTTGCTCGGCGCCGCCCTTGCCACCGGCGCGCAAGGCGGCTACTACGCGATCACGACGTTTCTGCCGACGTTTTTGCGCAACGCTCGCCACCTCACCGTCATGGGAACCGGTGGCTACCTCGCCGTCATCATTATCGGCTCGTGGTGCGGCTATATCGTCAGCGCCTATCTCAACGACATCATCGGCCGGCGCAAAAACTTCTTCATCTTTTCCGTCGGCTCGCTCGTCATCGTCATCGCTTACACGCAAACCGACATTTCCGACCGCACAATGCTCGTTCTCGGCTTCCCACTCGGCTTCTTCGCGTCGGGCATTTTCAGCGGCATGGGGCCGGTGCTCACCGAATTGTTTCCGACCAGCGTGCGCGGCACCGGGCAAGGCTTCTGCTACAATTTCGGCCGCGGCATCGGCGCGTTTTTTCCAACCTTGGTCGGCATGCTGTCGGCTTCCGTGCCGCTCGGCACGGCGATCGGCATCTTCGCCGCGATTTCGTACGCGATCGTCATCCTCGCGGCAGTGACGCTCCCGGAGACGCGCGGCCGCGAGCTGGTGGCGAATTAGACGTCGTCAGGTGGCGCCCAGCGCTTTCCGTCATGGCCGGACTTGTTCCGGCCATCCATGACTTCCTTTATCTGAGCATTTAAGACGTGGATGCCCGCGTACGCGGTACGCCGTTCTTCGAACGGCTTCGCGGGCATGACGGCATTGTCACGCCGGCTTGAAATTCATCGCCACGCCGTTGATGCAATAGCGCAGGTGCGTCGGCGGTGGGCCGTCGTCGAACACATGGCCGAGGTGGCTGCCGCAGCGGCTGCAATGCACTTCGGTGCGCACCATGCCGTAGCTGCTGTCGGTCGAGCTTTCGACCGCGCCGGGCTCCGGATCGTTGAAGCTCGGCCATCCGGTGCCGCTGTCGAACTTCTTTTTGGATGCGAACAGCTCTTGGCCGCAGCCGGCGCAGTAAAATGCACCGGCGCGCTTCTCGTAATTGAGCGCGCAACTGCCCGGGCGCTCGGTGCCGTGCTCGCGCATGATGTGGAATTGTTCAGGCGTCAAAATCTTGCGCCATTCCGCTTCGGTGTGGGTCACCGGGTATTGCTTGGTGTCCATTTCCTTCGTGCTCATCGCCGACCGCCTTGTCCTGCGCCAATGCTGCGCCGACTAAGATAGTGCCGGACACGCAAGATAAAAAGACAACGCGCAACCATGTGATTGCCGCCCATCGTCCTGGTAATGACGGGGTTAGCCGCTACGGCAGCTTGTCGTAACCTTCGCCGAAGCCTTTGAGGCTCATCGGGAAGCCGATGCCCTCCTCCGGCGTCTGGAAAATGATGAAGGTCGCGGTCTGGCCGGTGCGCATCTGCTCGATCAGCTTGTCTTCCATGGTCACTTCGGCGACGCAGCCGTTGGGCAGGCAGCGGACAAATCCGGCGCGGCCCACAGCGGCGTTGTCGATCTTCAAGCCGAGCCCCGACGGCAGCAGCACGCCGAGCGGAGCGACGACGCGCATCAGGCGGCTCTTTTGATCGCTAGTCCGCAGCACGATCACGGTCAGCCCGACATTCGGCCGGTCTTCGGCGGTCACGCTCTGCATCAGCGCGCATTGCTCGTTCTGGGCGCCGGGCGGAGTGTCGCAGCGGATTTGCCAGTCGCCATGGACCGAGCGCACCGCGCCCTGGGCGGCCGCCGGCCGCACGATCATCGAAGCCGCCGCAACGATGGCGAGCGCGCCAAGCATCGGGACGATCGACCGCAGTACCCGACGGGCGCGGAAACCGGCTTTGAAACCGGATCGGAAAATCGACATGATGGCTTCCTTCCGGCCCATCGCCCGGCGGCGCCCCACGGCGAGATGTCGTCATGGTGCGAATCACCGTCAGGCGGGCTCTTTTCCCCGGGCGAGTCTGCCTACATGGTGAGCCCAATGTGTCAAGATCGGATCACAAAACCAAGCCATTGTATCGGCACGGATGACGGCGGGATGTCGCACGCTTTCAGCGCCGTGAAAGCGAGCGCGCGGGTGCCGGCGCAGCGGCGAAGAGTGCATTGCGGTAGGGCGGGTTTTGTGGTTTGAGGGGCTGGGATTCCTCCATCCCGCCAATGCCTGCCAAGGAGCAAATCCGTGGCGCAAACCTCATCGGCAGCAGTCGCCCCCGGCTGTCGCGGTCGCGCCGATTTGGCGCCGAACGACTGGCAGCCATGGTAACGACAGACGCTGCAACGACAGATGATCGAATCCAGGGAAGAGGAGCAGTAATGCAAAGGCCGATGCTCTCGCGCTTTGGCGCTCATGCGGTGACAATCGGTGCGCTCCTCTTCGGCAGCGGGATGGCTTTCGCCGGCGTCGGCCAGCCCTCGCCCTGGCAGCTCGGCCTGCAGGACGCCGCCTCGCCGGTGATGCTCGACATCACCTGGTTCCACGATTTCCTGCTCTGGCTCATCACCGGCATTACGCTGTTGGTCCTCGCTCTCCTGCTGATCGTGATCGTGCGCTTCAACGCGCGCGCCAATCCGACCCCGTCGCGAACCACGCACAACGCGGTCATCGAGGTGGTCTGGACCATCGTACCGGTCATCATTCTGGTGGCGATCGCGATTCCGTCGTTTCGGCTGTTGTTTCTCGAACTCGATAACCCGAAGGCGGATCTGACCGTCAAGGCCACCGGCAAGCAGTGGTATTGGAGCTACAACTATCCCGACAACGGCAATTTCGAATTCGACTCGCTGTTGGTCGACGAGAAGGACCTCAAGCCCGGTCAGCCGCGGCTCCTCACCGTCGACAACGAAATGGTCGTACCTGTGAACAAGGTGGTGCATGTTCTGGTCACCGGCGCCGACGTCATCCATTCCTTCGCGGTGCCGTCATTCGGCATCAAGATCGACGCCGTTCCCGGCCGCCTCAACGACACCTGGTTCAAGGCGACCTCTACCGGCTTGTTCCATGGCCAATGCTCGGAATTGTGCGGCAAGGACCACGCCTTTATGCCGATCACGGTGCATGTCGTCACCGACACCGAGTTCGACGCCTGGGTGGCGACGGAGAAGAAGAACGCCAGCCTCGACCGGACGCCGACGACGGTGGCGGCCACAGCCGGAACGCCATCACAGTGACGACTCTCTACGCCAATAAGAACAAGCGCTCACGCTAAGGACCGACAATGGACACGATGACACACGCGGCACACGGCGACGATCACGGGCATGCGATCCCGCACGGCTGGCGCCGCTACGTCTATTCGACGAACCACAAGGACATCGGCACGATGTACCTGGTGTTCGCGCTGATCGCCGGGCTGATCGGCGGCGTGTTCTCGATCCTGATCCGCGCCGAGCTGATGTTTCCCGGCCTGCAGATTTTCCACGAAACCCACTATTTCGACGTCGTCGTCACCGCGCACGGCCTGCTGATGATCTTCTTCATGGTCATGCCGGCGATGATCGGCGGCTTCGGCAACTGGATGGTGCCGCTGATGATCGGCGCGCCGGACATGGCGTTCCCGCGCATGAACAACATTTCGTTCTGGCTGTTGCCGGCCTCTTTCGGCTTGTTCGCCGCCTCGATGTTCTTCGAGGGCGAACCGGGCGCCAACGGCGCCGGCACCGGCTGGACCATCTACGCGCCGCTGTCGACCTATGGGCATCCCGGCCCGGCGATGGATTTCGTCATTCTATCGCTGCATCTCGCCGGCGCGTCGTCGATTCTCGGCGCCATCAACTTCATCACCACCATCTTCAACATGCGCGCTCCCGGCATGACCCTGCATAAGATGCCGCTGTTCGTGTGGTCGCAGCTGGTGACGGTGTTCCTCTTGCTGCTGGCGCTGCCGGTGCTCGCCGGCGCCATCACCATGCTGCTCACCGACCGCAATTTCGGCACCACCTTCTTCGATCCGCATGGCGGCGGCGATCCGCTGCTGTTCCAGCATCTGTTCTGGTTCTTCGGTCACCCCGAGGTTTACATCCTCATCCTGCCCGGCTTCGGCATGGTCAGCCAGATCGTGGCGACATTCTCGAAGAAGCCGGTGTTCGGCTATCTGGGCATGGCCTACGCCATGGTCGCGATCGGCGGCATCGGCTTCGTCGTCTGGGCGCATCACATGTACACCGTCGGCATGTCGTCGGCGGTGCAGGCCTACTTCGTCGCCGCCACCATGGTGATCGCGGTGCCGACCGGCGTGAAGATCTTCTCCTGGATCGCCACCATGTGGGGCGGCTCGATCGAATTCAAGACGCCGATGCTGTGGGCCATCGGCTTCATCTTCTTGTTCACCCTCGGCGGCGTCACCGGCGTGGTGCTCGCCAACGCCGGCGTCGACCGGGTGCTGCAGGACACCTATTACGTCGTCGCGCACTTCCACTACGTGCTGTCGCTCGGCGCCGTGTTCGCCATCTTCGGCGGCTGGTATTACTGGTTCCCGAAGATGACCGGCTACATGTACTCGGAATTCGTCGGCAAGCTGCATTTCTGGCTCACCTTCATCGGCGTGAACCTGGTGTTCTTCCCGCAGCACTTCTTGGGTCTTGCCGGGATGCCCCGCCGGATAGCCGATTATCCCGACGCCTTTGCCGACTGGAATTACATCTCCTCGATCGGCTCATACATTTCCGGCGTCGGGGTCCTGGTGTTTTTGTTCGGCGTGGCGCAGGCCTTCGCCCGCAAGGTGCCGGCCGGCAATAACCCGTGGGGAGCCGGCGCCACGACGCTGGAATGGACGCTGTCGTCGCCGCCGCCGTTCCATCAATTCGACACGCTGCCGCTGATCCGATGAGCATCACGCAACCGCGCGCCGCGCCCGGCATCGAGCCCGATATCACGCCCAGCATCGCGAGCGTCGGCGACTACATCGCGCTGATGAAGCCGCGGGTGATGTCGCTCGTGGTGTTCACCGCCTTTGTCGGGCTGGCGATTGCGCCCAGCCATCTGCACCCGGTCATCGCCGTCACCGCTCTGATCTGTATCGCCGTCGGCGCCGGCGCCGCCGGCGCGCTCAACATGTGGTACGACGCCGATATCGACGCGCGCATGGCGCGCACCGCGGGCCGCCCGATACCGGCGGGCCGGCTGACGGCCGGCGACGCGCTCGCCTTCGGCCTCACCCTCGCGGGCTTTGCCATCGTCGTGCTCGGGCTTCTGGTCAACGTCGTTGCCGCCGCGCTCTTGGCCGCGACCATCGGGTTTTATGTTCTGATCTACACGATGTGGCTCAAGCGCTCGACGCCCCAGAACATCGTCATCGGCGGCGCCGCCGGCGCATTGCCGCCGATGATCGGCTGGGCGGCGGCGACCGGCGGGGTGTCGATCGAACCGGGCCTCCTGTTCCTCATCATCTTCTTCTGGACCCCGCCGCACTTCTGGGCGCTGTCGCTCCATCGCGCCGACGACTATGCGCGCGCCGGCGTACCGATGCTGCCGGTGGTCGCCGGACTGAAAACAACGCGCTGGCATATCCTCGCCTATTCGCTGCTGTTGGCTCCGCTCGGGGCCGCGCCGTGGTTTTTTGGCTTTGCCGGACCGCTCTATGGGGTCGTCGCGGCCGTTGGCGGCGCGGTAATGGTCGCGCTGGCGCTACGCATCGTTCGCGAACGGAGCCATGCCGCGAGCCGGCAGATGTTCGCTTTCTCGATCCTCTATCTGTTCCTGCTGTTCGCCGTGCTGCTGGCCGACCGGATGTCGGGAGGGCTGTACGCCCACTTTGCTGCATGACGACGAGCGATGGCCATGAACGACGACAAGCCCCAGGGCGGCATCAAGCTGACGGAACAGCAGTTGCGTGCCCGGCGCGCCCGCTCCATCGGCATCGCGGTGGCGCTCGGCCTACTGGTGATCCTGTTCTACATCGTCACGCTGGTGAAGGGCCCCGGCGTGCTCCACCGTCCGTTATGAACACCCAGTGAAAACACGCTTCGCCGATGCAGCCGCAAGCCCATAGACCCAACAAGCCGCCGCGCCGCGACGTTCTCGTCGCCTTTTTGTGCGGCGGCCTGGTCGCGGTCATGGTCGGCCTGTCGTTTGCGGCGGTGCCGTTCTATTCCTGGTTCTGCCGCACCACCGGCTATGGCGGCACGACGCAAGTGGCGAAAGCGCTGCCGACGCAGGTCGCTGACCGCGTCGTTACGGTCCGCTTCGACTCCAATGTCGCCGCCGGCCTGCCTTGGCGGTTCGAGCCCGAGCAGCGCACCATCGACGTCAAGCTTGGTCAGGTGGTCACGGTCTATTATTCCGTCACTAACGAGACCGCGCGGATCACCGCCGGTCAGGCCGGCTACAATGTCAGCCCGCCGACCGCTGGTATCTACTTCGAGAAGGTCAACTGCTTCTGTTTCACCGAGCAGGTCATGAAGCCCGGCGAGAAGCGCGACATGGCGGTAGTGTTCTACGTCGACCCCAAGCTGGCGAAGGACTCCGAACAGGACACGCTCAAACTCATTACGCTCTCTTACACCTTCTATCCGGTGCAGGTGCCGGATCAGGCGGCGGCGGCGAGCGCAACGCCGGGCAAGTCCGGCCGAATCTAGCGCGCCGCCGTTTAGCCGGCGCCGAGGTGGAGAAGACAAGATGGCCGACGCTGCGCACGCCAAACCGCACCACGATTACCACTTGGTGAACCCGAGCCCGTGGCCGGCAATCGGCGCGCTGTCCGCATTCGTGACCGCCTTCGGTCTGATCCTGTGGATGCATCACATCACCGCCTACGCGCCGGTCATTTTCGGCATCGGCCTCATCGGCGTCGCCTACACCATGATCGGCTGGTGGCGCGATGTAATCTACGAAGCGGTGGTCGAACACGACCACACGCCGGTGGTGCAGATCTCGCACCGCTACGGCATGATCCTGTTCATCGCCTCGGAAGTGATGTTCTTCGTCGCCTGGTTCTGGGCTTATTTCGACGTGGCGCTGTTTCCGGCGGAACTGAAGGACGTGGCGCGCACCGCGTTTATCGGCGGCGTTTGGCCGCCGGCGAACATCCACACCTTCGACCCATGGCACCTGCCGCTGCTCAACACGCTGATCCTGCTGACCTCGGGCACGACGGTAACCTGGGCGCACCATTCGCTTCTGGAGAACGACCGCAAAGGCCTGGTCTGGGGGCTGATCTTCACCATCGCGCTTGGGATGACCTTCACCTGCGTGCAGGCCTTCGAATACGCCCACGCGGCGTTCCACTATTCCGGCAACATCTACGGCGCCACGTTCTTCATGGCGACCGGATTTCACGGCGCGCATGTCATCATCGGCACGATCTTTCTGATGGTTTGTCTCGGCCGGGCGCTGGCCGGCCAGTTCAAGCCGACGCACCATCTCGGTTTCGAATTCGCCGCCTGGTACTGGCACTTCGTCGACGTGGTGTGGCTGTTCCTGTTCGCCTGCATCTATGTGTGGGGCGGGGGCGTGCCGCTGCCGGAATAAGGCGAGGCCGCAGCGTCGCTGTTTTGCGCTCATTCCCGCGCAAGCGGGAATCCAGGCAGCGGCGAAACTGGGTCCCCGCTTGCGCGGGGACGAGCGGATGACGACATCGGTCGCATGGACAAGCCAATCGACACGCTTTCCGGCGCGGCGCTCGCCGGACTGACCTGCTCGTGCCCATGCTGCGGCAAGGGCAAACTGTTCGGCGGATTTCTGACCCTGCAGCCGCGCTGCGAAGTCTGCGGCCTCGATTACGACTTTGCCGATTCCGGCGACGGACCCGCCGTCTTCATCATGCTCATCGCCGGCTTCATCGTGGTGTTCGCGGCGCTCGTCACCGAGATCCTCTACCGGCCGCCGTTTTGGGTGCATGCGGCTTTATGGCTGCCGCTCATCCTCATTGTCACGCTCGGGCCGTTACGACCGATGAAGGGGCTGTTGATCGCGCTGCAATACCACCACAAGGCCGCCGAAGGCCGCGTTAGCAAGAGCGAGCCTTGAACCGCGCGCAAGACGAGCGCCGAACCTCGTACCGGTCTTGGCGCCGCTCTTGGCTCGGCCTGTTGATCCCGGCGCTCGTTGCTTTCGCCGTCCTCGTTGCGCTCGGCACCTGGCAAATCCAGCGCAAGGCCTGGAAGGAAAGCCTGATCGTAACGCTCACCGAACGGCTCGCGGCGCCGCCGGTCACACTGCCGCCCGCGGCGGCCTGGTCGACACTCGATCCGGCCGAGGACGAATATCTTCGCGTCAAATTCGTCGGCAACTTCGACTACCGTAACGAAGCGCTGGTCTATGCCACCGCGTCCGCCTTCCGGCCCGACGTCTCCGGCACCGGCTATTGGGTTTTTACGCCGGCGCGCCTTGCCGACGGCACGACCGTCATCGTCAACCGCGGCTTCGTGCCGGACGCGCGCAAGGACGCCGCGACGCGCGCCTCCGGACAGATCGCCGGCCCGGTCGAGCTCGTGGGCGTGCTGCGCTGGCCCGACGAGCGTCACTGGTTTTCGCCGGCCGACGATCCAGCACACAATGTATGGTTCACCCGAGATCCGTCCGCGATTGCCGCCGCCAAAGGACTCATCAACGGACTCAACAAGAGTCTCGGCGCCGTCGCGCCATTCTATGTCGAACAGGAGACGCCCGTGCCACCGGGCGGCCTCCCGCAGCCGGGAAAGCTTGTCGTACAATTGCGCAACCAACACCTCGGCTACGCCATCACCTGGTACGGGCTGGCGCTGGTTTTGGTCGTGGTGTTTGCCGCATGGGCCCGCAAAACCAGCCGCGAGGCGCGGCGTGACGAGGCCTAAAGCCCGGTTTCGCAACGCTTCGCGTTCCTTGTGGCGGGCCCGGCTTTTCTATTAGTGTGGGCGCGTCCGGGACGGGAGGCCGTTCGGTCGCTCGAAGCGAACATCCTGGAAAATCAATAGTTTAGATCGCCCGCGGGTTCGCGCCGGGCCAGGGAAGCCGTTGATTTTGCGCTACGTTTCCACCAGGGGTGAAGCCGCGGCGCTGACTTTCGCCGAAGCGATGCTTGCGGGCCTTGCCCGCGACGGCGGCCTCTATGTGCCGGGGGTCTGGCCGCGCCTTGAGCCCCAAACTATCCGCGGTTTTGCCGGCCGGCCTTATGCCGAAGTCGCCGTCGACGTGATCCGGCCTTTCACCGGCGATTCCATTGCGGATGCCGACCTCGCCCGCATGGCACGCGAGGCCTACGGCACGTTCCGGCATCCGGCCGTGGCGCCGCTCGCCCAGCTCGGAGCCAACACCTTCGCACTCGAACTGTTTCACGGTCCGACGCTGGCATTCAAAGACATCGCGATGCAGCTTCTGGCGCGGCTGATGGATCACGTGCTTGCCGCGCGCGGCGAGCGGCGCACGATTGTGGTGGCGACGTCCGGCGATACCGGCGGCGCCGCGGTGGAAGCGTTTCGCGACCGCAACCAGGTCGATGTCGTCGTGCTGTTTCCGCAGGGGCGCATTTCCGACGTGCAGCGCCGGATGATGACCACGGCGGCGGCGTCCAACATCCATGCGCTCGCCATCGAGGGCAACTTCGACGACTGCCAGGCGATCGTTAAAGGCCTGTTCAATCACCCGAGCTTCCGCGAGCGGGTGCGGCTCTCCGGCGTGAATTCGATCAACTGGGCGCGGATCGTCGCGCAGACGGTGTACTACTTCACCGCCGCGGTGGCGCTCGGCGGTCCCGACCGGCGGATCGCCTTTACGGTTCCGACCGGAAATTTCGGCGATGTCTATGCCGGCTACGTGGCGGCGCGCATGGGCCTGCCGATCGACCGGCTGGTCATTGCCACCAACGTCAACGACATTTTGGCGCGCACGCTCGCAACCGGTACTTACGAATTGCGCGACGTCGTGCCGACCACCTCGCCGTCGATGGACATTCAGGTCTCCTCGAATTTCGAACGGCTGCTGTTCGATGCCTATGACCGTGACAGCCGCGCCGTGAGGGCGCTGATGGCGTCGCTGGCGCAATCGCGGCGCTTCACGCTGTCCGCATCCGCGCTCGCCTTTATCCACGCGCTGTTCAGTGCCGGCCGCGCCGACGAGGAAGAAGTCGCCGCCGCCATGCGTACGGTCAAGCGCGAGACCGGCAATTTCGTCGATCCGCACACCGCGGTGGGCATCGCGGTGGCGGAAAAGGAAGAGTTGCGCGATCCGGCCATTCCCATGGTGGTGCTGTCGACCGCGCACCCAGCCAAATTTCCGCAAGCCGTCGAAGCAGCCTGCGGCGCGCGCCCGCACCTGCCGGATTGGCTTTCCGATCTCAATTCACGTCCGGAGCGCGTCACCGTGCTGCCGGCCGATCAAACCGCGGTCGAGCGTTTCGTTGTGTCGACGAGTCGTGCCGCACAGGAAGGAGCGGCAGCATGACGGTCGAAGTAACCACATTGAAGTCCGGCATCAGGGTCGTGACCGAGACGATGCCGCATCTCGAGACGGCCTCCCTCGGCGTGTGGGTCAATTCCGGCAGCCGCGACGAGCGGCGCGACGAACACGGCATTTCGCATTTCCTCGAGCACATGGCGTTCAAGGGAACGCGCCGAAGGAGCGCCCGGCAGATCGCCGAGGAAATCGAGGCGGTCGGCGGCGACCTCAACGCCGCGACCAGCGCGGAGTCGACGGCCTATTATGCCCGCGTGCTCAAGGCCGACGTGGCGCTGGCGCTCGACGTCCTTGCCGACATCGTGTCCGAGCCGGCGTTCGACCGCGACGAGTTGTTGCGCGAGCAAAACGTCATCGTGCAGGAAATCGGCGCGGTTGCCGACACGCCCGACGATCTGATCTTCGAGCATCTGCAGACCATCGCCTTTCCCGACCAGCCGCTCGGCCGCTCGATCCTGGGCACGCCCAAGACGGTGCGCTCGTTCGACGGCGGCAAGCTGCGCGACTATCTCGGCCGCCATTACCGCGCCCCCGACATTCTGGTCGGCGCCGCCGGCGCGGTCGATCACTTGGCGATTGTCGGCGAGGTCGAGAAGCGCTTCGCAAGCTTCAACGGTCCCGCCAGCCCGCTGCCCGAACCCGCGCACTTCGGCGGCGGCGCGCATGTCGAGCGCCGCGAGCTCGAGCAGGTCCATATCGCGCTGGCGCTCCCCGGCATCGCACAAACCGATCCGTCGCTGTTCAGCCTGCAGATGTTCAACAACGCGCTCGGCGGCGGCATGTCATCGCGGCTGTTTCAGGAAGCGCGCGAGAAGCGCGGCCTGTGCTACTCGATCTACTCCTTTCATGCCGCTTATTCGGACGTCGGCATGTTCGGCCTCTATGCCGGCACCGATGCCGCCGACGCGCCGGAATTGATGCGGCTCGTTGTCGACGAGATCGCCAACGCGGCCGAGACCATTTCCGAAACCGAAATCGCCCGCGCCAAGGCGCAGCTCAAAGCCGGGCTGCTGATGGCCCTGGAAAGCTCCGGCGAGCGGCTCGGGCAGCTGGCGCGGCAAATGATCACGTGGGGCCGACCGATCCCGCTCGACGAGCTCGTCGAGAAGATCGAAGCGGTGACGGTCGAGAGCGCCCGCGCCGCCGGCCGAGCGCTGATCCGCCGCGGCAAGCCGGCGATCGCCGTGATCGGGCTCGGCTCCGGGCTCGAAAACGCGGCGGCCATCGCCGAAACCCTGACGCTGCGGGCCGCATGAACCGAACGGGCCATGGCTTTCTTTCGCACCATCAACTTCTCGGAACCGCTGCCGACGGTGGTCGGCGAAGGCTTGGTGCTGCGCGGCCCGGTGTTGGCCGATCATGCCGAATGGGCGGCGCTGCGTGAGGACAGCCGCGATTTCCTCACGCCTTGGGAACCGACCTGGCCGGACGACGATCTGACCCGCGCCGCGTTCCGGCGGCGGATCCGCCGCTATGCCGAAGACCTGCGGGCCGATCAAAGCTACGCTTTCGTCATCATCCGTAGTTCCGACAACGCGCTGGTCGGCGGTTTGACGCTGGCGAACATCCGCCGCGGCGTGTCGCAGGCCGCCAGTCTCGGCTACTGGATGGGAAAGCCTTACGTGCGCCAGGGCTACATGACGGCCGCGGTGCGCACCGTGATTACGTTCGCTTTCGACACTCTGCGCCTGCACCGGCTGGAAGCGGCATGCATCCCGACCAACAACGCCTCGATCCGGCTGCTCGAAAAAACCGGCTTCGTGCGCGAGGGATATGCGCGCGACTACCTGTGCATCAACGGCATTTGGCAGGACCACCTGCTGTACGGGCGGCTGAAGGACTCCAAATCCGGCGCCTGATGCAAAACCTGGGGCTTATTTCACGTGGCGATAAAGGCTTAACCAAACCGATAGGCCGCCTTGGGATGGCCACGGTTCCCTTGATATAACAAAGGCATCGGGGAAATCTTGGGATGAGCCGTCGGGGAATGCCGAGGACCGGTCGGTGGATGACGTGGCGTGCCTGCGCCGCGGTTGCACCGTTGTTGGCGCTCGCGCTGTTTGCCGGCGGATGTTCGACCAACCCCGCCAGCACCGGTGCGCCGGCCGCTGGAACCGGCGGCTTAGGGTCGATTACCGATTTCTTCTCCGGCTCGTCCGCTAAGGCGCCGCAGGCGGTCGCCGGCGGTCAGCCCGACATCGTGTGCCCGCCGGTCGATGTGCGCCGCGGCGCCTCGACGCTGACAATCGGATCGAACGGCGAAAAATCCTCGGCGATGACGCTGAAATACCAAGGCAGTTTCGCGCGCGAGGCGCGGGAATGCTCGGTGGTCGACGGCAACATGGTGTTGCGGGTCGGCGTCGAGGGACGCCTCGTGGTCGGGCCGGCTGGCGGCCCGGGTCAGGTCAGCGTGCCGTTGCGGATCGCGGTGGTGCAGGAGACGCCCGGCGGTTCGCGGCCGATTGCCACGAGGTTTGTGATCATTCCGGTCACGGTCACCGACAGCACCGCCAACAACCTGTTCACCCATATCGAAGACGCTGTAAGTTTTCCGCTGCCGTCGCCGACGTCGCAGCTTGACGACTACGTCGTTTATGTCGGTTTCGATCCGGTCACCGCGGAAGCGAAGGCCAAAGCGGCAGCGCCGGCCGCAAAACCCAAGCGCGGCGCCAGCCCGGCCACCAGCGCCAACTGATCTACCAGCCACGCAAGTCTACCAGCCACGCAAATCTACCAGCCACGCAGGTCGATGATTGCGCCCTTCAAGGCGCGCATGTCGGCGACGACGGCGCGGGCGCCGGCGGCGCGCAGATCATTTTCCAGCGCGCCTTCGACCGGGTTGCGTCCGACAAAGCCGACCGGCCGCATGCCGGCAGCGCTGGCCGCGGTGATGCCGGCGACCGAATCCTCGACGACGATGCAATCCGCCGGATTGATGCGCAAAGTCTTGGCGGCCAAAAGAAACAGATCGGGAGCCGGTTTGCCGTTGGCCACGTTGCTGCCGGAAAACAGCCGCGGCTCGAAGAAACGCAGCAGCCCGGTCACTTCCAGACTCGTCCTGATGCGATCAAGCGGCGATGACGAGGCGACCGCCTTGGGCCCGCGTATCCAGGTCAGCGCATGTGCGGCGTGCGGAACGGCACGCACCTCTTCCGTCAGGCGTTTGAGCGTGTCGGCCGCCAGTTTGGCCGAAAAATCCGGCGGCAGCGGCCGCTTGGTGTGTTGCTCGACGCTGCAGAGAATGTCGGCGGCGCGGCGTCCGTGAAACACGCGTGCCACCGCTTCAACGCTCAACGACAACCCGACTCTCATGAGCGCATCGGCAAGCACTGCGCTCGCAATCGGTTCACTGTCGACAAGCACGCCGTTGCAGTCGAAGATAACCACAGGTCCGCCTGGAGCTTCGGCCGAACCGCGGCCGCACCGACAAACGAATCACCCACCGCCGAACATAGCGCCGGCTGATGTCGGTCAAAGGCCGTTGTCTACCTTCCCCCGAAATTATGCACAGGAAGCGGGTTTGGCCGGCGCGGCTGCCGAGGCGCCCGGCCCGGCAGAGCCACACGCGCTAGTTGAACCGCTTGCGGACGTCCTCGATGCCTTTGACCAGGAGATCCTCGGCGACCTTGCCCTTGGCGGCGGCGGCCAGAATCTTCTCGGCGGCGGCGACCGCGGTGTCGGCGGCGGCGGCGCGGACGTCGGCAAGCGCCTGCGCCTCGGCCTGGGCGATCTTGGCCTCGGCCATTTTGGTCCGCCGCACCACGAAATCTTCCATCCGCGCCTTGGCTTCCACAGCCAAGCGTTCGGCTTCCGCCTTGGCGCTGCCGATAATCGAAGCGGCTTCGGCCTCCGCCTGCTGTCCTTTGCGCTCGTATTCGGCGAGCAGAGCCTTGGCCTCGTCCCGCAGCCGCACCGCTTCGTCGAGCTCGGCCTTGATCCGCGCCCGACGCGCATCGATCCCGTCGAGCACGCGCCGGTGCGCGCCGAGATAGATCAGCAGACTGATGAAGAGGACGAAGGCGATGGCGACCCAGGCTTCGGCTTCAGGCATCGGCATGGAGTTATCCTAATGCTTGCCGGCGTCGCTGATGGCGGCGGCGACCTCGTCGGCGCTCGGCGTCGTTCCGATCAGCCGTTGCACGATGGCGGCGGCGGTTTCGGCGGCAATGCCGCTG
>Ga0181520_10004443_pt1 | contig 23448 bp, 21 predicted proteins | sample PEATcosm2014_Bin_29_FD_132451 | JGI IMG/M metagenome (GOLD analysis project Ga0181520, IMG submission 132451) | Peatland microbial communities from MTU Mesocosm Facility, Houghton, MI, USA - PEATcosm2014_Bin02_30_metaG | ecosystem: Environmental > Terrestrial > Soil > Wetlands > Peat | place...
AACTGGCGGTGATGACCCATACGACTTCGGCTCCTTTGCCAGAGGCATGACGCCTCTTTCGTGATCGAGCCGACTGTCACCTCGAACAGAACACTACTGTCCGGGACTATGGGTGCACCTCACTGGGGAACGACTGGGGAACGACCTGCCTGTCCAAGAACGGGCATCTGAAGGGCATTGCCGTTCACGGCGCTTTCCGTGTCTGCTTCAAAAATGGAGTGGACGCGACAATCCTGTCGCGCGTGGGGCGGGTGTCTTGCCCGCCATGAAGGCTGCGTCGAAACCCGCCGTTTGCCTCTCCCCTCCCGGTACGGGAGGGGTGGCCCCGCGCAGCGGGGACGGGGTAGGGCCGTCGCCTTTTCATCGTCTCAGAGTGCCGGAACCCGGCATGACGACTGCCTCGAAAATCCGCGGGGCGGACGGCAACCTCACCCCCGGCCCCTCTCCGCAAGCGGAGAGGGGAGAACGACAACTCGTCCCGGCGGGCAACCGGCAACTACTTTTCATCGTTCCAGAGTGCCGGAACCCGGCATGACGACTGCCTCGAAAATCCCGTTTGCCGGGCTAACGGCGACCTCACCCCCGGCCCCTCTCCGGGCCGCGCAGAGCGCGGCATAGCGGAGAGGGGAGAACAGCAGCAGTTTCCTGCTGCGCGGGAATCGTCGTTTGCCTCTCCCCTCCCGGAACGGGAGGGGTGCCCGCGCAGCGGGCGGGGTAGGGCCGTCGCCTTTTCATCGTTCCAGAGTGCCGGAACCCGGCATGACGACTGTGGTTAGTCGCCGCGTCTTCCGGTATCGCGTACCACATGGAATGCCATCTATGTAACTGGCGTAGTAGACGGTAAGGACACTTCATTGAGCTTCGAGCAGCGCACCGGCGATGCACAGAGAATGGTAGAAGTCGCCAAAGAGGACCTTTGGTCCGTGCCGGCTGTCAGAAATCGCCTGATCCATGTAGCGTACGGCGCGGAGAACATCGTCCCCACCGAGGCGTCATCTCTGCTGCGGTACGTGAGGACACCGACGACGCTCCATATCCGTTTCGCACCCGACTTCTTTGTCGCCGACAGGGATGACCCTGCGCGGACATATCTGCTGGAGTACAAGTGCACTCGCTCGCCGCTGCGGTACCAGGGGCGGATCAATGAGATACGCCGGACGACGGGGAACCCGGCCATTGGGACCGCCGACATCGGCCAGTGGGAAGCGAGCGCCTACGACAACTATCGCGCCCTGGCGAAACTGGGGATACGAGTGGCGGTCCTCAACTACTGCGCCTATCACCCGCGTCCGCTGCTCTGTGAGTTCGTCGATCGGGTCGCAGCGATTCACAGGAACGTTCCGCGCCCGACGGACCGGAAGGGTAGCGGGACACCGTTCGTGAACATCGATCTGAACCATCTGCGTTCCTTTGAGACGTTCCTGGCCGAGGAGCATGGCCTGGAACTGGCGGTGACCGCCCCGCTTGTGGGACGTGTCGCGACGAGACTTCTTGCCGAACTCCCCTCGCACTGAGGCGCAGCGATGGGGGTAAGCGCATAGCTTTGGGGGCTTGCTGGAGCGCCATGATTGTAGGCATCGGAACAGACATCATATCCGTCACCCGGCTCGCGCAGATGTGCGAAAAGCACGGGCACCGCTTCACCGACCGCGTGTTCACGGCGGCCGAGCAGGAGACCGCCGGGGCGGGTCCCGGGGTCTACGAGCGGCTGGCCGCGCGTTTCGCCGCGAAGGAAGCGGTGATGAAAGCGCTCGGCACCGGCTGGGCGCGGGGCGTCAACTTCCTCGACATCGAGGTCGTCACCGAGCCTTCCGGGCGTCCGACGATCAGGCTTACGGGCGAGGCGCGCGCACGGGCCGATCGCAAGGGCGCGTCGCAGATGCACCTTTCCCTGTCGCATGAGAGAGAGCACGCGATCGCGTTCGTGATTCTCGAGGGCTGTCGACCTGTGGAGACCGTCATCCTCGACAGCCGGCAGCCTCCCGCGGGGCCGCCGGTCTACGCTCCCGAAGGCCCGTCGTCACCGCTGCAGTGCGGCCCTGCGCCCGGCGGGGGCGAGTCGGGGTGACGCGCCCTTGAGGCTCCTCGACCGCTACATCCTGCGGCTGATAGCCGTGCCGTTCCTGATCGGTCTGCTCACGTTCGTCGTTATCCTGCTGGGTGAGGCGGCGCGCAGCCTCGGCAACGCGATCTTCGGCGCGCGGGTTCCGCCTTTGCTGATTGCGGAGTACCTGGCCTATTGCGCGCCTCAGGCAGCCGTCTGGTCGTTTCCGTTCGGCACGCTGCTCGGGGTGTCGATGGTGGTGACGACCCTGACACGTCGTGGCGAGACCACGGCCATCCGCATCGGCGGGGTGAGTTTCCTGCGGTTCTGCCGCCCCCTGCTTGCGGTCGGGCTTCTGGCCTCGGGGGTCGCCTTCTGGCTGACGGAGACCTGGGCTCCGGTGGCGACGAACAAGTCGCAGGAAGTCTTCGCCCGGATGACGCAGACGCAGCCGGTGGTGCGCGAGGAGTTCAACCAGTTCTTCCGCGACCAATACGGGCGCTTCTTCTTCGTCAGGCACATGAACGCCGACGCCAATACGTTGGAAGACATCTCGATCTGGCAGGAGGATCAATGGGGGAGGCTGGTGGAATTCTCGACCGCGAAGCGCGCGGCCCTGGAGGGGAGGGTGTGGTATCTTCAGGACGGCGTGACCGTCGACTTCGATCAGTACGGGCAGCCGGCGCCGAATGGCACGGTCCGGTTCCGGTTGAAACCCATCGTCCTCGAGCAGGCCCTGCAGCGATACTACGCCGAGAAGCGCACGCCGTTCCAGATGAGCACCCAGGAATTGGAGGACCTCGCCCGCACGATGGAGGAGGGCGGCAAGGACACTCAGCGGCTCAGGGTGGAATTGCAGTTCAAGTACTCGATCCCGTGCGCGTGCCTGATCTTCGCCATGATCGCCGCGCCTCTGGCGTTCCGGCACTCGCACATGGGCAGCTATGTGGGCATTGTTTTGTCGGTGCTGGTGATCTTCCTGTACAATGGTGTGCGGTCCTGGGCCCTGGCGTTCGGGTTGGCCGGCACACTGCCGCCCTCCGTTGCGGGATGGACGATGAACGTGCTGTTCGGCGGGTGGGGGCTTTGGCTTCTGGCGCGGACGAAATAGGCGAGGGACGAAGCGATGGTTGATCTCGTCAGGGAGAAACTGGATAGGATCGCCGAGTTGTGCGCTCAGTTCCACGTGCGCAAGTTGGAGCTGTTCGGGTCGGCGACGGGCGACAGGTTCAACACGGAAACGAGCGATGTCGATTTCCTGGTTGAATTTGGGGACGTGCCGCCGGGGGAGCACGCCGACTGCTATTTCGGGATGCTGTTTGGGCTGGAGGATTTGTTCGGGCGGCACATTGACCTGGTGTCGGTCAAGACGATCTCGAACCCATACTTCCGCGAGGCCATAGACCAGCAAAGAGAGGTCGTCTATGCATGCGAAGAGCCGCAAGTTCCTGTATGACGTGTTGCAGGCCGCTGGCGCCATCTCGGGATTCGTCGCCAACAAGACCCGCGAGGACTACGAAGCGGACTGGATGCTACGGTCGGCTGTCGAGCGGCAGTTCGGAATCATCGGGGAGGCACTTTCTCAGTTACGCAGTATAGATCCGTCCGTTGCCGTTCAGGTCACCGGCGTGAACCGGATCATCGCGTTCAGGAACATCATTGTCCACGGGTATTCCTCCGTAGACAGTGACATCGTGTGGGACGCGGCGCAGAAGAGCCTCGGGCTCTTGCGCGAGGAGGTCGAGCGCCTCTTGCGCGTGGACGAGGAGCCGTAGCCGCTGTCGCGTTTGGCGCATGGACGATTCTGATTCTGGCGCGGATGAGGTAGCCATACCGCGGGGCGGAGGACACACATGAGACCTGCCGCTGTACGCGTGATGATCCTGCTGAGCGGGGCATTAGCCCTTGTCGGCCCTGCGCTGACGCCTGCCGAGGCGCAGTTCAAGGTGCCCGATGGGTGGGTGGCGTCGCCGCAGAATACCAAGGCTGCCGGTGAGGCGGGTTTCCGCATCCTGCACAAGGACACTGGCATCGAGCTTGTGTACGTCCCGGCGGGGAAGTTTACGATGGGGGCGAGCGAGGACGACATCGACCGCATCTGGGCCGCCAATGAATGGCCCGCGGACGAGAAGGACTCCGCCCGGGCCGAGCAGCCGGCGCACGAGGTGACGGTCAAGGGATTCTGGATCGGCTGCACGGAGGTCACCAACGGGCAGTGGCGCAAGATCATGGGCAGCCTGCCCGAGGACGACACGCTGGGCGACTCCTACCCGGTGATGTACGTCTCGTGGAACCAGGCCGCCGAGTTCTGCAAGAAGCTGGGCCTGCGGTTGCCGACCGAGGCGGAGTGGGAGTACGCGGCGCGCGGCCCACAAAGCAAGGTATTTCCCTGGGGGAGTGACTGGGACAAGACCAGGTGCTGCAACGACCAGAACACCGGCCCGGAGGGGATGACCTACCCTGTCGGCAGCTTTGCGAAAGGCGCTTCGTGGTGCGGGGCGCTCGACATGGCCGGCAACGTCGGCGAGATGTGCCAGGACTGGTACTCAGTCACCTACTACATGAAAAGCCCCAAGGCCGACCCTCCGGGGCCGACCGAGGAGGAGGCCACGACGACCCTAACGTCCGGCGACGGCGGCAAGCTCAGTAATGTGAAGGGCAAGGTCCTCCGGGGCGGGTCGTGGTACGCAAGCAAACTGAGCCGCTTCAGGTGCAGCGCGCGAGGCGTCGTCGATCCGGCGAAAGGATACTGCTACGCCGGTTTTCGAGTGGCGATGTGAGAAACGCCCGGCACCGACGCCACCGGGTCGCGAGAAGATGGCATCATGCCGATTCAGCAGACGATAGAGACCAGACGCGGCGACATCCTCCGGATCGCGGCCCTGCACGGGGCGCATAATGTCCGCGTGTTCGGCTCGATGGCCCGAGGCGATGCGGGCCCCGACAGCGATGTCGACCTGCTCGTCGACGTGGGTGAGAACCCCACGCCGTTCTTCCCCGGCGGGCTTCTGGCCGACCTGGAGGACCTTCTGGGCCGCCGGGTGCACGTCGTCACCGAGCAGTCGCTTCATTGGTACATCCGCGAGCAAGTGAAAGAGGAGGCGGTTCCGCTGTGAAGGATGACAGGCTGTATCTCATCCATCGGCGGGGCCAAGCGCCCTCTCGCGGACGCAACGGCCAAGCTGGCGCCTCCCACGGCGACGAAGCTTGAATCGCAGGCGAAGGAGGCGACAGGGGTGGTCAGCGCCATCAGGGACAGGCTTGGCGAGATCGCGGCCCTGTGCTGTGCGAGCAGTACCACGTACTGCGGCTGCCGTTCTCTGTGTCCTCTGTGTCTCTGTGGTCCATCGCCGTCCATTTCTCGGCAGGGCATCTCATTGCCGAGCAGGGCCGCACAACCGGCGTAGTAATACTACCTACAACTGGAAGACGCACCCTTCCGGAATGTGCTCATCCACGGCTACTCGACGGTGAACGATGCCACCGTCTGGGAAACGATCCAGACGCGCCTGCCCCGCCTCATGGCAGAGGTCGAGTGCTTGCTGAACCGCCCCAATACGGAGGAACCCTGAATGTCCGGCCACTACATCCGTCTCAATCGGCTCTTCTCGGAGGGCAAGCGTGCCGTCATCGTCGCCGCCGATCATGGCGAGTTCTTCGGGCCTACGCCAGGGATCATCGACCTGCCCGAGGCCATCCAGAAGGTGACCGCCGCCGATGCGCTGCTGCTCAGCCCCGGCATGATGCGCCATTGCGGACACGCCTTCGCCTTTCGCGGGGCCCCGATGGCGATCGTGCGCCTCAACTGGAGCACCGTGTATTGCTTCCAGTGGGGGTACGATCAGGCGCGCTCGTGCCCCGTGGTATCGGCGCAGGAAGCCCTCGCATTAGGGGCCGACATCGCGCTGGGGTCGCTCACGCTGTCGATGACCGACCAGCAGATGGACCGCGACAATGTCGCCCTGTTCGCGCAGATGGCCGAGCAGAAGCGCGCCGCAGGGATACCGCTCATCGGCGAGTTCTACCCCATCGCCCCGGAGCGGCTGTCGCGGGAGGAGTTGCACAAGCAGGTCTATGCCGCCTGCCGCATCATCGCCGAACTGGGGGCGGACGCAATCAAGACCTTCTACACCGGGCCGAAGTTCGCCGACATCGTGGAAGCCTGTCCGGTGCCGATCTTCGCGCTGGGGGCGGAGAAGACCCCGAAAGAGGTCGATGCGCTCAAACTCGCCGCAAGCGCCGTCGCCGCGGGCGCCCGGGGCGTCGTCTTCGGCCGCAATGTCATCCAGGCGGCGAACCCGCCGGTCTTTTTGGCGGGCCTCAAGAAAGTTGTGAAGGAAGATGCTGTGCCGGAGGAGGTCGCGGCGGAGTTGGGGTTGAATTAGCCCTCGACGAAAAGCGACCAGCCACTCTGTGACGCGAGGAAAGCGAGAAGCAGCCCGACAAAGCCCCTTGGTTTGGCGCCGCCATACAGTCACTTATCCGCTCAATGGATTCCACTCCCAAGCCAGCATCCGGTACTATTGACTCCGGGCGGCGCGGCGTAACTCTCCGCGCCGTCTTGCTTGCTGTCGTGCTCATTCCGTTCAACGCCTATTGGCTTTGTCAGATGGAGGTCGTGCGGTACGAGGGCCATCCGACCACCGTTTCGCTCTTCTACAACTGCATCTTCATTCTGTTCGTCCTGACGATGGCGGCGGGGACGCTGCGCAAGATCTCCCCGAAGCTGGCCTTGCATCGCAACGAGCTTCTCGTCGTCTACATGATGCTGGCCGTCGCGTCGGCTCTCGCCGGACACGATCTCATCGAGGTCGTCACCCCGCAGATCGTCATGCCGTTCTACCTCGCCTCCCCCGAGAACAAGTGGGAGGACCTGTTCTTCAAGTACATCCCCAAGCACCTGAGCATCACGGACGAGCGCATCTACGGCCCCGCTTTCACCGGCGGGACGACCCTCTACCAATGGGACCGCATCCGCGCCTGGAGTGGGCCGGTCCTCAACTGGGCCATGTTCCTCGTCGTGCTATCACTGGTCATGCTGGCGATGAACTCGCTTCTGCGCAAGCGCTGGATGGATCGTGAGAAGCTGTCCTACCCCATTTGTGCGCTGCCGCTGGAGATGACCGCGCCCGGTATGCCGCTTTGGCGCAACAAGATGATGTGGATCGGCTTCGCTCTCGCCGCGATGGTCGATATCATCAACGGCTTCCACGAGCTTTGGCCGACATGGCCCCTGATCAGGGTGCGTGTCATGCACTACGATGCCTACATGGCCGGCCTGTTCCAAAGCTACCCCTGGAATGCGCTCGGCGGCACGAGCCTGTCGCTGTACCCGTTCGCCATCGGGTTGGGGATGCTCTTGCCCCTCGATCTCGTGTTCTCATGCTGGTTTTTCTACATGTTCTGGAAGGGCCAGCGCCTGGTGGCAACGATCATCGGCTGGAACAAGATCCCCAAGGCTCCGTTCGTCGAGGAGCAGTCCTCCGCCGCGTACATCGGCCTGGCGACCTTCGCGCTATGGATGGCGCGCGACCAGATCAAGTCGATCTGGAACAACTTTCTCGGGCGCGAGAAGGTCGAGGACAAAGACGAGCCCATGCGCTACAAGACCGCGATGTGGGCGATCATCAGCGGCGTGGTGCTGCTCATGGGGTTCGCGTTGCGGATGGGGATGGCGGCCTGGATCGCCCTGGTCATCTTCCTGCTGTATTTCATGATCTCTCTGACGGTGACGCGCGTTCGCGCCGAACTCGGCCCGCCCGCGCACGACCTGCACGGCGGCGGCCCCGACCTGATCCTGACCAACATCTTCGGCACCAGCAGCAGCCTCTTCGGGCCACGCAATCTGACCACGATGAGCATGTTCTACTGGTTCAACCGCGCCTATCGCGCGCATCCGATGCCGGTGCAGATGGAGGCCTTCAAGATCGCCCAGGTCTCCGGCATACGCCAGTCCAAGATGGCTCTGGCCCTGGCCATTGCCGTCGTCCTGGGCTGTCTGGCCGCTTTCTGGGCGCAAGTGCACTGCTACTACAGCTACGGCATGGCTGCGAAGATGAGCTTCGTGGCCCAGGTCTTCGGGCGCGAACCGTTCGAGCGCCTTCAGGGCTGGCTCCTGGCCCCGCAGAAAGCCGACTACCGCGAGGTCGGGGCGTATGGGGTTGGGTTCCTGTTCACGCTTGCTCTCATGGCCCTGCGGGTGCGGTTCGCATGGTGGCCGTTCCACCCCGTCGGTTACGCGATCTCCAGCAGTTGGTCGCTGAACTGCCTGTGGCTGCCGCTCTTCATCGCCTGGGCGGCCAAGGCCGTCATCCTCAAGTACGGTGGCTACAAGGTCTTCCAGCAAGCAATCCCGTTCGCGCTGGGCCTGATCCTCGGCGAGTTCCTCATCGGGAGCCTGTGGACCATCATCGGGATTGTCTTCCAGATGCACACGTATAGCTTCTGGGTGTGAGAGGCTGCCCCCAGGCGACGGCGCTCGGTCAACGGGTGCCGCTGCCCGCTGTAGGTGCCACGGCAAGTCATGTTTCAGGCACATCCGCGTCCGACACCACAAACTTGCTGTCCGGTAGGTTCCTCAAACAACCCTTCGAACCGTAATCCCTCATCCCGTTCCTACGCACATGTTGCGACACTACTCTAAGTGGCCGAGGCCACTCAACTTCATGGCATCCGTCCGACAGTCATCATGTCCACGCCGACGTAGCGTGCGCGTCCATCACTACGCAGGGCCTCATGTCTGCCATCGCAACACAGGGTGGATCGGCCGCCTAACGGCAACGCGGGACTGATAAATCATTCTGAGCCGTCGTCTGCTCAGTAGGAATGTTTGAGCCCATTGACAAACGCCATCGGGATTCATATAATCCTACCAACGGAACGTATGGAGGAATTACGCATGGAGCGTCACCACATCAGCAGATACCTGAACGTCGACGGACTCAAACGCCGCCTCGCAGAGCTAGACGATCTGATAGAGCCAATGCTCGCGGAGCGCGAGGAGCTTGCCTCCTTCCTAGACCTTTACCTGCGCGATGGAGACGAACACCCGGGGGCATCGATCAGCGATGACGCTGAACGCGAGCGGGACCGTTCGCAGGATGCCAGCGTTTCAGGGCCAGACGCCGCTGTAGCGCTTGCGCCGGCGACCTCCGGGCCGGCGTATGTGGAGATGGGTGGTATGGCATTGGCGAAAGAAGCGGTGGCGATTCTGCGGCAGGCGGGGCGCCGCCTAACCACAAACGATATCTTCGAGGCCCTACGCGGAGCCGGAATCGTGCCGAAAGGCGAAAACAAACTGCAGGGGGTCTACGCGGCCCTCTACCGGCACGAGAGAATTACAGGCGAGATACGGAAGGTCGGGCGGGGTGAATGGGAGTTGGCCATAGAGGGCAGCCCGGAGCAAGGTGGTGGCACCCCCGACTAGGAGAACCACAGGAGCGGCTCACAGAGCTTGACCGCGCGTGAGCCGCTCCCCAAGTCGATGGCCCTGCCGAGGCTGGAGACCTTGGTGGCATGGGCCGCAGAAAATCCGGGGGCTACCCGGTCGCTGCTACTATAGCACGCCGGGGGCTCCAGTTCAAGGCTATATGGCCGGAAGGCCGACTGGAGGTCGGTGTTTATGCAAGTCGCGCAGTATTTCGGTATCGACATGCCGCAGAGCCAACTGGACTTCGTCAACATACCCCTGGAAACTGACATCGAACTATACGTTGACCCCTACGGTCTTGCGCTGGGGGCAGACGACTTCTCGGTCGCGTGCACCTCCGCGACGAGGGCGTTCTTTGGCTCAGTCCTGGAGCTGATCCGCGCCGACAGGGATGCTGAGGCGCTTACGCTCCTGGATGGACTGCACGAACCCAATGATGTGCATCTTGGCGAATCGCGTGGCGGCCTACGAGGCCGTGGTGTGGGTCCTGACCAAGCCGAGGGCATTCACGGGCGTTTGAAAGGCAGTATGGCCGTTAGGACAGGTTTCCTGAACGATCTGTCCGATTGCGAGCTGCTGATCGCGGGTGTCGGACGCGACAAGATATCGGACATCACGATCAACACAATCCGGGGCGAACTCATCCAGTGGACGCAGGCTCAATGCAGGCTTCACGGAATAAGGGTTCAGACGACGGCGTCCGGACCGGTGTGGGACCCAGCGCTGGGCCGCTGGCGAATTGATGCAGTCGAACTCCCCACATACCAGGGGAAAGCGATCGTCCTCGTCCCCAAGAATATCGTCCGCCGCAAGCTCGTTCTAGATCACCGGACCTATTATCGCCGCTACGTGCTGAGCTTCCTACAAGAGGACGCCCGGCGCCATCCATCAGAGGGGCTTGTCCGAGCGCTCAAGGCACCTTCGAAGAAGGAACTCGAACGGCGACACCCGTGCAGCAAAGACCTGCTCTACCGATTCAGCGCAGACAACCCCGACGTGCTGAGCCGCTACAAGCAGGATGCGGCCAGCCGCGACCGGCCGCTTACTGACGAGGAGATCAGCGACCTGTAATCATGGCCGGTCGACCACTCGGACGTGGGGGCACGCGCCGCTCGCCGGTCCGTGCCCCCCTCCCAGAGGCTTGGGGATGGAACGTCGCAAACAGGAACGCGCCGCCCCCAATCCCTCAGTTGACGCGCCATCTTCTCCGACGTAGAATCCTCACACTCCCAACCATCCCGCCGAGGTAGACAAGCGACATGCGGAACCGTTACGTCCTACTCGTCATCGCGGTGGTAGTTGCTGCACTCGTCATGCTGTTGGCCGGTTGCGACGAAGACTCCGTTGAGCGTCAGCTCGGCAACATGACCGTGTCGGCGGTGGAGCACAGCTATCGAGTGGACAATGACCCGTTGGTGCACGATTGGGTCAATGGCGTCGGCATGAACCTGGTCGCGTGTTCCCAGCGCCAGAACATCCCCTTCGAGTACAAGGTTATTCAGGCGGACGACGTGAACGCCTTCGCCGCCCCGTACGGGCACGTTTACATCTGCGAGGGCTTGCTCGACTTTGCCAAGAGCGAAGACGAAGTCGTCGCGGTCCTCGGTCACGAGACCGGCCATGTCGTCAACCGCCATGTGATGAAGTCGGTCAAGAAGGACTTTCTGTATAGCGTCGGGCTGGGCGTTCTGGCCGGGAAGAGCGAGGGGGCGGCGAACATCGGTGGGGTCGGTGTCGGCTTGTTGTCGCTCAAGTACAGCCGCGACGACGAGCGCCAGGCCGACGACTACGGAACGATGCTCGCCTATCGCTCGGGGCATGACCCGCAGGCCAACATCGCGTTCTTCACCCGCTTGATGACGGACGTCGAGAAGAACCCGCCCTCGAAGTTCGAGCAGTATTTCCTCACCCACCCGGACACGGCCAGCCGCATCACGCGGCAGAAGTTGCGACCCGAGAACGACCCGAACAACGCCACGGCGCTCATGCACATCGCGCGCGGGTACATGCGCCGGGCGCAATATGCGCACGCGATCCCGCTTCTCGACAAGGCCGCGGCCTTGCAGCCGCAGTCGGCGCAGCCGCGGATACTCCTCGCCGATGCCTACAGCGCGCGCGGGCAATACGCGAAGGCGGCCCAGCTCTATCAGGAAGCCCTGCAGCTTGATGGCGGGAACGAGTACGCGAAGCAGTCCCTGCAACTTGCCTCGGCGACGCATGCGCCGCAGTTGCCGCCCATCGGCGAGGCCGAGCGGCTGCAGGCGAAGGTTGTGCTCGCCTCGGCGAATACGCCGCAGATGCAGCCCGAGGCCCTGCGCATCGGGATCAAGCAACTCGTGAGCGGGGTCTCGCAGAAGATCGCCCCGGTCACCGCCTCCTCCCGCGAGATGACGAGCGACCTCGTCAGCCTCGGCGAGGACGAGAGGGACATGGCAGTCGCCTCGCAGCAGGCGGTCGTGGAAGCGAATGCGGCGATCCACGAAGCCTTCGAGTCGACGTACCAGCTCGAGGCCAGTCAGGAGCGCCTCGCCGAAAGCGGTGGCGATCTCGTGGCCGTCGTCACCGACACAAGGGCTCTCCTACAACAGGCCGCCGAGGGCAAGGGCCGCGCCGGCGATGTCGCGGTGCTCAGCCACACGGCGACGGAGGCCGCGAGGGCGGTTGCCGAGCTTGCGCAATCCGTCGAACTCGCCAAGGCCGCCGTACCCGCCGCGCAATCGGCCCACGAGTCCGCCCGCGACACGCTGGGGCTCGTACGGGACATCATGAACTCCCGGCGCGAGAGTTCGGCCCTCAACAACATGGCCGGCGCCGCGACCCGCGAGACCAACGAGAGAAGCCTCGCCGCCCTCGAAGCCGTCGACAAGGCCAAGAAAACCAGCACCCAGGCGCAGGTGCGCACCCTTGTCGCGCGCATCAACCTCGCCGCTTTGGGCGCGGACTCGGCGCTGCAGAGGGCCTATGACGCACTGGTGGGCGGCTACATGATGTCCAGCCCGGCGAAGGTCGCGCAGCTACGTCAGCAGGGCCTCGGCTACGGCGACGCGGCGGTCTGCCTGGCGGTCTGCCGCAGCGGCGGCCTGGAGGCCACCGAGTTCGCGACCCTCGGCCTCGCCGACAACAGCATGGTGGACGCGGCGGTGCAGACGCGCGTGCCGCTCCACAGCGCCTCACTGCTCCTGAAGTTCCTCGCCGAGACGATGGAGACCGAAGGACAAAGCCCGGCGAAGCGGTCGTAACATCGCTGAACGGCCTTAACACCTTGGGGGACTGCGTCCCCCAAACCCCCGCGGTTCTCAACGTCAGGGGCCTTTGGCGATAACCTCCCAGGGCGTCAAGGCCGTCACTGCAGTTACAGCCTCAAGGGAAGTGCATGACCGTGGATGACGAGCGGCAGCATCTCGCGGACACGGATACCGACAAAATACCGATGCTGGCGGAGGGCCGCTGTCCGCACTGCGGGTTCGCAATGAACACGCAGCTCGACCGCTTCTGCCCGCGCTGCAAGCAGGCGCCCGACGCTCCGGCCAAGAAAGCCGGCGCTCAGGTCCCCGCCGCGTTCGACACGCTGATGCCCCGAGTCGCGAACCCGCGCGCAGGCTTGCGCCTCGTGGGCATCGCGATTGTCGCTCTCCTCGCATGCATGGTCGTGGCGGCAAGCGCCATTTTGAACAACCCCCACCGCAGGGCTGTGGCAGCCTACCAGGCAGGTGCGCAGCGGCACCTCGCCGGGGACTTCACAGGCGCGGTCGACGACTACCGTCGGGCTCTGCAGCTTGATGATACACTGTCGGCTCCGGCCTTGATGGCGGGGATGGCGTGCGCAAAGCTGGGCGCGCCGAGGTCGGATCGGGACGAATTGCAGACCCTTCTCGAGAGGGCCAGGTGGGGTGATACCGAGGCGCTCCAGAACGCCGACGCCTGGTTCGAGCAGGCGATCGAGCGCTGCGACCGGCATCCCGAAGCGCCCACCGGCGACGCCGATCTCGGCGACACGACGCGCGTCAAATCCCTGGCTCAATCGTTGCAGGGGGTCACGGCCATGGTTCGCGTCGCTTCGGCAACGGACGCGGCCAAGCCCGATCAGGCCGAAAGCTGGCTGGAAGTGGCTCGACAGCATTGCGAGAAAGCACAGCAAACTGACCCGTCGAACGAACAGGCGCGGCGCCTTTTAGAGGCCATCTCCTCACGATGAGCCGGGGGTGAGGTGCCGTTAGCCGTCCCCCTCCCGGCACGGGAGGGGTGTCCCGCCGCAGGCGGGACGGGGTAGGGCCGTCACCCCACCCATCGCTTCAAGAACTCAATCCCCGTCTCCACCCGTATCTCATGTCCGCCCTCGTGCAAGTCGATCCGGCAGCGCTCCGCGACGCCGAGTTTCTCGTAGTGCGCGCGGGCTGCGGCGAACTCCTCCATCACGAACGGCCACCATGCAATCCCGTCCGCTTTCCCGGTCTGCGACATCACGGGGCGCGGGCAGATGAGCGACACGAGGTCGCTGTCGGTGAACTCACGCAGCCAGCCGGGGATGAAGATGTGCTCCTCGGTCGTCGACAGGAAGCAACTGTAGCGCGGGTCGTCGACGACCATCTTCCTCACGCGGTCGTTGAACCATGCGCAGATGATCCCCGCCTTGATCCTCGGCTCCAGCGGCATCGCAAACAAGGTGTACGCTCCGCCCAGGCTGATCCCCCACATCCCAATGCGCGAGCCGTCGATTTCCGGGCGGGTTGCGCAATAGTCGATGAGCCGGCTGATCTTGTTGATCTCCAGGCCCCAGAGGGTCTTGCCGAGCATCAGCGCCATTCGCGTGAACCGCGCCCGAGGCGAGTGCTCGGTCACGTTCATCGGGGCCAGCACCGCAAAGCCCGCCTCGACCAGCCTCCCCCCGTAGCCGTGGTAGATGCACGTCGGGTCGTCGAAGCCGAACACGCGCTCCGGCGAGCTGCCGATGCCGTGTTGCGCGATCACCAGCGGGTGCGGACCCGCGCCGGTCTTGGGGATGGCGAGAACCCCGCGCCCGCGCAAACTGCCCCACAGCCGAATGGTGACCCAGTGCGCGACGAGGCTGTCATTCTCGGCGAACGGCTCCAGTTCCGGCTCCATGTCCGTTTCGGGCGGGCCGAAGTCGCCCATCGCAAGGCGCCAACGCTCGCGGTTGGCCTCGACTGACTTCTGGTACGAATCCAGGGAGCTGTAGTCTCGATGCCACAAGTCGTCCTGGCGGGCCGCATAGTCGCACGACAGCTCGCGCAGGAAGTCCTCGGTCTCGCACCGCAGCAGGTGTTGCCGATCCCCCACCCCGCGCTCTATAAGCTCGGGTGCTACGTCGAAGGCGTTGTCGTAGAAGGTCATGCCGGTGTCCTCACATGGATGAACTGTGCGCGTCTTACCAGACTCTTGCGCGAATATTTGTCATGCCGCAAAGGATTGCCGCTCGCGGCAGAGAATCACGTCGGGTCAGACCTCATTCTACCACCGGGGAGGTTCATCATGTTATACCATCAGCGCAACGGTTTCACGCTCATCGAGTTACTGGTCGTGATCGCCATCATCGCCATACTGGCGGCGATCCTTTTCCCCGTCTTCGCAAGAGCGCGTGAGAAGGCGAGACAGACAAGCTGTCTGAGCAACGAAAAGCAGATTTGTCTTGCCCTGGTCATGTACTCCTCCGACTACGATGAGACTAATGCCCCATGCGACATGCTCGACCCCCGCGACAATCTGTATGTGTACTGGCCGACCCTGATCTACCCTTACACGAAGAACATGCAGGCGACCATCTGCCCCAGCCACGAGGTTTACGATACGGCCTCGTGGTATTCGCAGTACAACTACAACGAGAACGGCCAGAATGCCGTGGGCTTCAACGTCTCGTACCAGATGAACATGATCACCACATGGAACTGGACGCAATGGACCGACGGCAAAAGCCACTCCGGCCCGGCCGGGCAGCGCGTGGCGCAGTGCACCAGCCCCTCGGAGACGGTTGCCATCTGGGAGGGCAATGCGCCGGATGCCTGGAGTGACAGCCACTATTGGGGCTGGGAGGCCGTACCCCATCCGGACCAGGTGGTCATCGCCCATAACGGCGGCCTGAACTTCGGCTACGCGGACGGGCACGCAAAGTGGGCGAAGTATGCCGCCATCACCCCCAACAACCTTTCCGCCGTACAGGGCACATACACGCCATTCAACGTGCCCGACTACGACTCAAACTGACCGCGCCATCGGTAGTGTTCCTGCCGGACATCGACGCCCTCCCTCAGAATCGGGGGAGGGCGTTTTGCATGGCGGCCCGAATCCTGTATCATGGTAGGGACAGCAACACGATCGGAGTATCTGACCATGATCGAACAGACGCCGGCGCCGGTGGCGAAGCCACGCGGTAGGGGATGCTGCATCACATGCGGGGTCGTGCTGATTGCCTGCCTCATCGCCGCCACCATCGGGACGTGGTACCTCGCGCGATGGCTGGAGACCAGCGGGACTGCCGACAAAATGGTCGCCGAAAGCGATGGCACACCGGCGCTGCTGGACACGCCGGTGGGCATGATGCGCTCCGTGTCGGAGAAATGGTCGCTCTTCACGGGCCTGGAAGTGTCGCCCGACGGGCGTCTTGCGGTCGCCTTTGCGATGCCGCGTTTTGGCATGACGAGTGTGCTGCGCAACCCGCCGCCGAGCAGCTTGAACCCGGTCCACAATCAGCGCAACGCCAAGGCCTGGGTGGAGAAAAACCTCAGCACGCGCATCGCAGTATTCGACCTGGCCACCGGCCTTGAGCGCGAACTCAACCCTGACTTCGGCATGCCCGCTATGGTCACGGGAACGCCGGTGCTCTCGCCGGACAACCGGCAGGTGGCAGTCGCACTGGGGAGGTCATTCGGCGACCAGGAAGGCAGGCCGGGGCAGAGCGACCTGGGCCTGTGGACCATCGAGTTGCCGACCGGGAGGGCCACGAAGATCGCGAACGCGGGCACGCCGCAGGACTGGTCTCCCGACGGCACGAAGCTGGCATACCTTCTGCATGACAGCGGCAAGAGCCGAGACCAGGTGTGGATTGCCACGGTCGGGGGCACGCCACGGATGGTCCTCGACATGGCCCTGCAGTGGGTGCGATGGTCCGACGATGGGAAGTCCCTCTTTGGGAAGCTCTCCGGTGGCGGGCCGCTCGGAGGCCCGGCGCCGGGCAGCATCGTGCAGCTCAACCTTGCCGAGGGCGCCCTCCGCAAGACGCCTATTACGATTGCCGACGGCCCGCTGCCGGGCAAATTGGGGCCTGAGTCGTTCGTGTGGATCGACGGCGGCCTCGACACCCGCACCGGGGGCCGCGGCTACACGGGTACAAGCCGGCTGGCGGTCATCAACGCGCAGACCGGCAAGGGAGTATGGGTGGGCAAAGCCTTCCCCGGGGACGCCGCCTTCGTCGGATCGGCCCTGGGCGGCAAGTACGCGGTGGTTACCTGCCGGCAGGCCGTGTGGGCGGCATCCTTGGCCGATGGCAAGTGGCGGCTCTTGTTCGCCGGATTAAAGGGCAAAGAGGGGGGCGCGTCCGGTGGGCTGCATGAGGCCAGAATCCGCCGCAACACTCACACGCTGCTTCTCACCACCTCACCCGACACGAGTGATGTGGGCCGGGCGTTCCTCGGCAGCGGCTTCGGCGAAACACTCTGGCGTCTGGACATCGACGAAGCAAAGCTGGCCGCACAGCCGGCGAAAGACGCACCGGAGGGAAGGTAACAGAGGACAGGTAACGGCAGATAACGGCAAACGGCGAAGGGCAATGCTAGATGCCGGTGGATAAGGCGCGCAGGAGGCCGTTTATTTTGCGCAGGAGCATCGTTTTCAGTCAGGGGCCTTCAAAGAGTCGAAGCGCGGCCCGGAGAGGGGGCGGGGGCATAGGCGCTAAGTTAAGGCCAGACGCCGTCCAAGGAGGGGCCGGACTACGAGAGCGCCAGCCGTTAGGCGCTCTGGGCGGCCGTAGGCCGCCAACTGTATCCGGCCCCAGCCGTCCCGCGGGGTGAACGGCAGGGCCGGATACTTCGCTGCGCTCGTAGTCCGGCCCCTCCACACGGCCCGCGCCGCCTAACTTAGCGCCTATAGGGGCCGGGGGTGAGGTTCGCCGTTTCCCTCTGTCGTCTGCCTCACCGCCTCCCACGCCTCCTCCGCCGGCGGAACGTTCCCGTCCGCGGTCATGTCGATGTACCCGTGGGGCAGGAGGAAGATACGCGAGCGCTGTTCCCGGCTGATCTTCGTCGCGATGTTCCAGATGTGCGGCACCTCGATCCAGTCGGAAGCATCGTACAGACGGGTCAGGTCATAGCCCGCTTTCGAGGCTGCGTCCTCCCAGCGCTCCACCACCGCAACTCCCAGGCCCGCGTTCCATTGCTGATCGTAGGACATGTCGAGCCACCCGCAGCGCTTTGCGGTGTATGGCGAGGGGGCCTCGCCGAGATACCCGAACAGCAGGTCGCGGTAGTCCGTGCCGTCGCTGAGCTTTCCGCTGCTGACCGGCCCGCCGATGCCCGGCTGCAGGGCATACGTTCCGCCGCGTTGCGGTAGATTGCAGCGTTCGCCCGCGTAAGTGAGCGTGATCTCGCCCTTCGGCTTGAACCGGCGCGCGATCTCGATGTACGGGCTGTCGGACCGGAACACGTAGACGCTTTCGCCCTCGGCTGAGGGACTGGAGAAGGGGATCGTAATTCGCAGCGCGCACCCGTCGGCGCTCCTCGACGGACTGCCGATGCCGGTGTGCGCCTCGCAGGCGAACGTCCAGGGGCTGCCGAGTATCTCGGTATCGGACCCCGCCGCGGCCAGGGACGCCAGTTCATCCTTTGGCGTGTCGAGGACCGCCCGGTAGTACCGGGTCGCCACGACAAGCTTCCCGCCCTCCTCGCGGACCTCCGGGGGCGTGCCCTCGGGCTTTGCATCCTTGCGCAGGGCGAAGCATCGCACCTGTCCGGGGTCGGTGGTTCCCGGCATCCGCCAGCCCACCTCGCCGCCGGCGGTCGCCGCGGAGGCGATGGCCGGACCGATCTTGCCGTCCGCGGCCACCTCGTATACCGCCGCCGTCTTGCCTGCCGCCGGGGCGAAGGCGAAGCCCTCGACCCTCGGATAACGGACTGCCGGCACGGACACCAGCTCGAGGTCTTGCGGCCAGGACCGCTCCCCGATGACCTCCGCCGTCGCGTCTCCGTCGAGGACCGTGTATTCGCCGCTGCCGATGATGTGAGCCGAGATGGTCTTGATCCCGGCGGGGCGGTCGATCCGCGCCTCGATCTGCCGCGTCTCACCCGCCCGGATGCGGGGGACTTCGATGTTTTGGATCACCTGATCCGCCTTGGCGGTTGCGCCCGGACAGATCCAGACGACCGCTCCGGCGCAGTCCATGTTGCCCACGTTGCGCACCGCGAGGTGAACGTAAGCGCTGCTGCCGGGCCTCGCCAACTCCGGTGTGACCTTCAGCCGGTCGGACGGCAGCGTCAGCACCGGCTTGATGTAGTATTCGCCGCACAGCTCGTCGGCGTACTCGGCAACCCCGGCCGCCGCATCGTTCGAGGTGAAGAACCCCACCCCGGGCATGTCGGGCGCAATCCGCTTCAGATACCTGATCTGCCGCAGCACATCCTCTTGTGTCGGCGAGCAGGTGATCATTCCGGTCTTGTCATCTTTGACGATGTTGATCCCCAGGCCGGCGATGGTCTTCTGCATCACTCCGGCCTCGCGGATCGTCCTGATGTATGCGTCGAACTGGCCGAGATGGTTGCCGCGATAGTTGAGGTAGATTTCGGGGATGAACAGGTCGATGCGGTCTTGCACATCGGCCCAGAACTTGTGCGCCCCCATTGTCCAGACCGCGGCAAACCCGCCCGGCTGCGTCTGCCGAACCTGCTTCAGCGCCTGCATGAACTTGTCCGTGCTCGGCCCCGGACCGCCGATCTCGTCGATGGCGATCCACTTCGGGTCCGCGTAATGCTCGACGAACTTCTCCACCGGCCAGTCCTTGTAGCACTCCGCGCCCTTCCACGCGCATGGGATCGCGCCCCGTTGCAGCCAGAACCCCTCGTCACCTTTGGCCACCGTTGTGGGCACATTGCACCAGCGGAAGTCCTTCGGCGCACCGAACCACGCGAAGTACACGTCGCTCTTGACGACCGCGATGCGCTTGACCAGCTTCACTTCGCCGTGCAGCGTCGAGAATTCCAGCCGCCACCAGCCGTTCGACGGGGCCTTCCAGGTCACCTCAACCGGCGCGCTCTGGCCCGCCGCGAGGCCACCTTTCAGCGTCACCTTGGCGAACCGCCGCAAACCGCTGCTCTCCGGCCCGGCGGAGCAGTCTACCGTCAGGCCACCCTTGACGCCGGCTGGCCCCTCGTTGAGGACAGTCACCCCGATCTTCAGGGTATCGCCCTCTTTGGGGATCATCTTCGATATTGAGAAGCTATCGACAGGCAATCGCACACCGGCGACAGCGCATACACAGGCGGCGACCAGGCTGGCCAAGCAAAGCAGCAGACGCATGGGGTATCATCCTCTCGTTAGGCCATAGGGCCCGCCTCAATCTTCTCCGCGCGCCCTATCGTCCCCTGCCTTCAAGGCGGGTCGCGTGGGGCGGGCGGCTCCTCTTGCCTTGTCTGTGGTCGCGCGGTTCGCCATGAATGGCGCAACCACATGAGGTTGGATGGTGGTGAGGGCGAAGGCAAAGGACGCCGCCCTTTCGCCCAGGCGGGAAGAAGGGCCGGAGGGTGAGTCGCCGCTATGGAGGTGCCTTCCTCCCCGTAAGCGAACCCCGCCAGGCATGGACCTCATCGCCCTCCTCAAACGCCGGGTCGGGGCCGCCGCCGAGGATGCCGTGGCCGCGCAGTTGCGGCGCACTGGCTGCTCGATCATCGCCCGCAATGCCCGCGGGAAGCTCGGCGAGATCGACATCGTCGTGCGCGACAAGGACACCATCGTCTTCGTCGAGGTGCGCTCGCGCCGGGCCGGAGCGCCGGTTGCGCCTCGCGAGACGATCACCGAGGCGAAGCGCCGCCGGCTGGCGCGTCTCGCGGAAAGCTACCTGCGCGACCACGGCTGGGTCGGCAGGCGGACGCGTATCGACATCGCCGAGGTCTACCTGTCGCCCGAGGGCAAGCCGGAGCGCGTGGAGTTCCTGAAGGCAGCGGTGGGGGAGTGATTGCCGCGATTTCTATTCATTTGCGGGAAACAATTGACGTTATTTGACTGTTACTGTAATGTGCGGACAGTTCGTCCGGCGCGCGGCTCATCGGCGCCGGCGGCTTGCCCGCAAATGCTTGCAGCAGGGAGTGCTTCCAACATGCAGAGAATGCAGTGCGTACTGTGCCCGTATATCTACGATCCCGAGGTCGGCGACCCGGAGAACGGCGTCGCCCCGGGCACCGCCTGGGAGGACGTGCCCGACACGTGGGTCTGTCCCGAATGCGCGGCGACCAAGGACCTCTTCGAGCCGGCCGAGTAGCTCCTTTACTCTAGCTGTGGGGTGTCAGCCGTGCCCCGCGCAGCGGGGCGCCGGGGCGCGGCTGACGGGGACCCCACAGCGCCGCCACGGCGCGCGTGCCGGTGTGCCGCGCCCGCGCAAACGGCATCACGATAGCCGCTCCCAAAGGAGTGCACCACCACTATGCGACCCGTACAAATCGCTGAGAGCGCGCACTGGGTGGGCGCGTTGGACCCGCAGATTCGCATCTTCGATGTGATTATGCACGCCCCGCGCGGCACCACCTACAATAGCTACCTCATTCAAGGCGCCGAGAAGACGGCGCTGATCGAACTCGTCAAGGGACCGTTCGCAGACGATCTCTTCCAGAACGTGCGCGAGGTTCTGCCCGACACGAAGCTCGATTACATCGTCCTCAACCACACCGAGCCGGACCACGCCGGGGCGCTGTCCGCGGCGCTGGAGTTGTTCCCCAACGCCAAAGTCGTCTGCTCCAGGGGCGCGAAACTGCTGACCCAGCAGCTCCTCAACGCCGACTGCAACCCGCAAGTCGTCGGCGATGGCGACGCGATCGACCTCGGCGGCCGCACGCTGCAGTTCATCTCGGCCCCGTTCTTGCACTGGCCCGACACCATGTTCACCTATGTCCCGGAAATCGAGGGCCTCTTCCCCTGCGACTTCCTCGGCGCGCACTATTGCGACGACCGCCTGTTCAACGATAGGGTGCCCGACTACCAGACCGAGTTCAAGTACTACTTCGACATCATCATGCGGCCGTTCAAGGAGTACGCGCTCAAAGCCCTCGACAAGATCGCGCCGTTGGACATCGAGCTGATCGGCCCGAGCCATGGCCCCGTCCTGCGCGCGAACGTGTCGCAGTACCTGTCCGCCTACCGCGAGTGGGCCAGTCAGCCAAAAGCCGGCGACAGCAAGCACCTTCTGGTCTTCTACGCCTCATCGTATGGGAACACGGCGAAGATGGCCGAGCAGATCGCCGCGGGCATTCAGGAAGCCGGGGCGCGGGTCTCGATCTTCGACCTCGCCGGCACCGAGGTCCCCAAGTTGGTGGACGAGATCGAGGCCGCCGACGGCATCGTGGTCGGCAGTCTCACGATTAACGGCGACGCGGTGAAGCCGGTGTGGGACCTGCTGTCGAGCCTTGCGACCCTGAAGCTCAAGGGCAAGTTAGGTGCGGCCTTCGGCTCTTATGCCTGGAGCGGCGAGGCCCCGCAGCTCATCGCCGACCGGCTCGGCGGCCTGAAGTTCAAGCTGCCGGAGCCGCCGCTGAAAGTGCAATTCGTCCCCACCGAAGCCGACCTGGCGGAGTGCAAGGAATACGGCAAGCGGCTGGCGGGGGCGGTGTAGCGCCGGCAACGCCAGCGGTCCGGAGGGCGGAGCCGCTTCATCTCGTGGTCTCCTGGCGACCGGCGGGGCGCCTTCCGGAACCAAACGCACCCGCCGCGACGCCCCTGGCGTCGATGAGCGGATCCGGCGCGGGGAGCATCACGACGAGTGCTTTGGTGTATCTATACGAGGCGATGCGCGACGGTTGCGAAGGGCGCTAACTCGCCGTTCCGTCGAAGAGGCCGTCGGGCGGGTTGTTGGACGCCCAGCCGTTCGTGGCGCTGGGGACGTCCGTCTTATACCACTTCGCATGGCCGTCCATGAAACCGTAGTTGGCGCCGCCGTTGTGGCGGTCGGTGAGATAGTGGTCGTTCTGGACCGGGGTCTGGCCGCCATAGCATTGGCAGCCCCCAGTTACGCACCGCGAGCTCAGAAGGCGCACGCAGCCGTTATCTTTGTCGCCGATCATGATCGTGTTGGCCGGAGCCGGGACCTTCACTACCTGGTACCACCCCAGTGCCCGATAGGCCCAGATGTTGAACCCGTAGTTGATGCCATTCGGGATGTTTGGGCTGCCATTGTCCGCCGAATCCGCGCTCGGACAGATGAAGATCTGGGCGTTTTTGACATACGGGTAGGTCATCTCAGCCCACGTCACCCTGGGAATGGCGCCACTGGCGCACCAGCCGAGATTGGTGAACTTCTCGTCGTAGTCCTGCGCGTACATGAGGATGCCCAGCGAGATCTGCTTGACGTTGCTTGCGCAACTCGTCTGCCGCGCCTTCTCGCGGGCTCTGGCGAAGACAGGGAAAAGGATCGCCGCGAGAATCGCGATGATCGCAATGACGACCAACAGTTCGATAAGTGTGAAGCCGCATCGCGCCATTTGGAGCCTCCCTTGTCGCTGCGTCGACTACTGTCTTATTCTCTATTCGCCACAGGATCATACTCATCCTTTACCAGTTGGGCTCTTCCTCAATGTGTGTGGGTAGCTTGACAGGGGCTGAACAGACCACCTCAGACACATGGTCGTTATCCGTGCCGTCGCGTCCACAGGACGCCCGGCCCCGCCGCAGGCGGGGACCCTCAGCCGGACGCTTCAGCGTCCGGGATTCCCGCCGCACAAAGACCTCCCCGTCCGCAGGACGGGCGGCGCGAAGCGCCCGACAGAAGACC
>Ga0181520_10004444_pt1 | contig 23445 bp, 20 predicted proteins | sample PEATcosm2014_Bin_29_FD_132451 | JGI IMG/M metagenome (GOLD analysis project Ga0181520, IMG submission 132451) | Peatland microbial communities from MTU Mesocosm Facility, Houghton, MI, USA - PEATcosm2014_Bin02_30_metaG | ecosystem: Environmental > Terrestrial > Soil > Wetlands > Peat | place...
CGACGCCTGCGCGCTCGCCGAAGCGGCGGGCGCGAGCTTCGTCGGCCGGGAGGTGACGCGTCAGGCGCCGGCGCTGAAGGCCGTCATCAAGGCGGCGATCGCCCACAAGGGCTTCGCCTTCGTAGAGGCGATGTCCGACTGCACCGAGATCTACGGACGCAAGAACGACCTCGGCGAGTCGCCGGAGATGATGCTGAGCCAGAAGAGCGCCATGCGGCCCGCGAAACCCGGCGCGGCGGGGGGCGAGCCGTTCGCGCCGCATCGCCTGCGCGGCGGCGTCCTGGTCGAGCGCGACCGGCCGGAATACGGCGCGGTCTATCGCGCGCGCGCCGACCGGCTGATGGCGGGAGAGAAGCGATGAGGCTGGCGGCGCGGCGCGAAATCCGCCTTGCCGGCAGCGGCGGACAGGGCCTCATCACCGGCATGGCGATGCTGTCGCGCGCGCTGGCGCTCGAAGGCCGCCGTGCGGCGCAATCGCAGAGCTACGAGCCGACCTCGCGCGGCGGCTTCTGCTTTGCCGATCTCGTCGTCGCCGAAGATGACGGCGACTATCCCCTCGCCACCGGCCTCGACGCGATCGCCGCGCTGTCACAGGTTGGGCTCGACCGCTCGCTGGAACTGATCAAACCGGGCGCGCTGGTGCTGATCGACGAGCGGCTTGTCGCCGAACGGCCGGCGGGCGGCTTCGATCTCAGGGCGCTGCCGATGAGCCAGCGCGCCGTGGCGCTCGGCAGCCTGCGCATCGCCAACGTCGTCGCCCTCGGCGCGCTGACCAGGATGTTCGGCCTGTGCGCGGAGAAGACGTTGGAAGACGCGGTGCGCCTCGAGAGCCCGCCGAAGTTCCTCGACCTCAACCTCGCCGCCGCGCGCGAAGGTCTGTCGCTGGCCGCCTAAGCGCCTCGAGACGCCGTACGCAAGGGGCTCTTTCTATTCCTTTGCGGATAGGATGCGCCGAACGTCGTGGCGTCCACGCTGACGCCGTGGCCATGGACGGTACGCCTGTCGGACCGTTGGCATGCTCCTGCGGAGCCGCTGCGCATCGGCGCAAACCGGTGACGACCGCTGACATCGCAAGCGACCCGTCATGGAAGGAATTCCGCACGCTGGCCATTGCGAACGGAGTGCGTTCGCGCCTGGCTTTTCCTATCATATCGATGACTGGCGACGTGCTCGGCGTGTTCGCGACGTATTCAAGCTCGCCGCGAAAGCCAAGCGACACCGAGCTTCAGTTGGCGCAAGTTGCGACCCGTCTGGCGAGCATTTCCATCGAACGCGAGCGCGCGCCGAGGCTGAGTGAAAGCGCCGTGGTTCAATAGATTGGGTATGCGAGAGGCAAGCGGAGGAAGCTTTCTCACCGCTCCGCCGGCTCGTACGAGGCTGACGTCGGCCGCGCGACAACTCCAGGAACGGGAAGTGCGAAGGGCCGGCGACCTCCCGTCAGCCGCGTCCGCCGCGCCATCAACCCTCCCTGACGCCACACTGTTGTCGCGGCGACGTTGTGCCGCGGGGCCCGGCGTCGCAGTAACGCCCTCCTGTGGCGGTACGGGAGCGTTCCTTAACGCTCGGTTAGACTTGCACGCTTACCGCTCAAGCGGTCCCGGGCGGGTCCTTCCGTCGTGACGACGCGGTCCCGTGTTCCGCTGAATCGCCGGCTGATCCTCGAAATGGGCGTTTTGAAAAGGCTAAGCCGTGAACCGAATTTTTGACAATCTTCGCCTGGGAACGAAGCTCAACCTTTTCGTATTGCTCGTCATCGTCTGCGTCGCGGCCGGCGGCGTCGGAATCGCCGCAGCCGTCCAGCACGAACTTCTCTCCAGCCGTATCGAACAGCTGCGGGCTGTGACCCAATCCGCCAAGAACGTCGCCGGCGGCCTAGAAAAGCAAGTCGCCGCCGGCGAGCTTACCCATCAACAGGCTGTACAGACCTTCACCCGTCTGCTCGCGACGATGACCTACGATGAAGGTCAGGGCTATGTCTTCGCCTACCTGATGGATGGCACCGTCGTGTCCTTGCCCGATCCCAAGCTGATTGGAACCAACCGGCTCGATACGCTCGTTGGCGGCCGACCGGTCGCCCGTGAGATCCGCGACAGCGCGACGAAGACCGGCGAAGGCGTCCTCTATTACGATTTCCCGCGCGTCGGCGAGACGACGGCGATCCCCAAGCTCTCCTATGCGACGACGTTTCCCGCGTGGAACATGTTCTTGGGGTCCGGCGCCTATATCGACGATCTCACCGCCAAATTCCGCTCCGCCGTCCTCGCGATCGGCGTCGGCGTCGGCTTCATGGCGCTGCTCATCGCTGGCGCAGCCTGGTTTGTGTCCCGGCGCATTACCCGGCCGCTTGATCGCTTGCAGGGCTGCATGCGACGCTTGGCGGAGGGCGAGATCGAGCTCGAAATCCCCGACACGGCGCGTCGCGACGAAGTCGGGACGATGGCGCAGGCGGTGGAGGTCTTCAAGCGCAACGCGGTCGAGCACCGTCGGCTGGAGGCGGAGGCGGCGGCCAGCCGAGCGCAGGGCGAAGCCGAGCGCGAGCGCGCGGCGATGGAACGGGCCAAGGCGGCCGAAGAACAGGCCGAAGTGGTGCGCCAGCTCGGCGACGGCCTCAGGACGCTCGCCGCCGGCGATCTGACGATCCGGCTCGGCGACAGTTTCGCCGCCGCCTACGCCCAGATCCGCCATGACTTTAACGAAGCGGTCGACGGGCTGAAGGAGACCTTGGTGGCGGTCGTCTCCAGCGCCGGCGCGATCGAGACGGGCTCGAATGAGATTTCGAGCGCCGCCGACGACCTATCGCGACGCACCGAACAGCAGGCGGCGAGCCTCGAGGAGACTGCGGCGGCGCTGACCGAGATCACCGCGACGGTGAAGAAGTCGTCGGAGGGCGCCAATCACGCGCGCAAGGTGGTGGCGACCGCCGACGAAGACGCCAAGAAGAGCGCGGTCGTCGTGCGCCAGGCGGTCGAGGCGATGGACGCGATCGCCAAGTCCTCGGAACAGATCGGCCAGATCATCGGCGTGATCGACGAGATCGCCTTCCAGACCAATTTGCTCGCGCTGAACGCCGGCGTCGAGGCGGCGCGGGCGGGCGACGCCGGACGGGGCTTTGCCGTCGTCGCTTCGGAAGTGCGGGCGCTGGCGCAACGCTCGGCGCAGGCGGCCAAGGAGATCAAGGGGCTGATTTCGACTTCGAGCGTGCAGGTCGGCCAGGGCGTCGGCTTGGTCGCCCAAACCGGCAAGTCGCTGGAGCGGATCATGGCGCAGGTTAGCGAGATCAATACGGTCGTCGCCGACATCGCCGCCGGCGCGCATGAACAGGCGACCGGGCTCGATCAGGTCAACACGGCGATCGGCCAGATGGACATGGTGACGCAGCAGAATGCGTCGATGGTCGAAGAATCGACCGCCGCCAGCCATTCGCTGATGCAGGAAACGACGCAGCTCGCCGATCTGATCGGCCGCTTCAACGTCGGCGAGGGCGAGGCGGGCGGCGGGTTGCGCCACGAACTCGAGCGGGTCGCCCCGCACGCCTTCCGTCAGCCGGCGAAGCCTGCGCCCGCGCCCGCTCGTCCCGCGCCGCGCAAGGCGCCGCCGGCGCAGCCGCCGCGCGCGGCCAAGAAAGCGGTCGCCACCGGCGGCGCCGGCGCCGCGGGGGACTGGGAGGAGTTCTGAGCGGCGGATCGCTTCGGCGCTTTCTTGGCAAGCGCCGGGCGATCATTGTTCAGGTTCTCGTCAGGAGTGAATCGCCGCATCCCCACGACGACAAACGCATCGATTCCCATTGCAAACATTCCCACAGCAAACACAAAGGCGCGGCGATCGATCATCATCAGGCCGAGCCGGTTGCAGGTATGTAAGACCAACGATTGGCCAGTGTTGACCGTTGAGCAGTGGCGGAGGCGGCTGGGCTGAATGACGTTATGGGCGCGCCCATTCTCGATCGACAACGTATTTCACCCGTGCCGGGCAGTTGACGCGCGCGCCCATGCCACGTGCGAAACACACCCAGCCTTCCCGAACATTTTGGCTAGGCGACGCGCCTTCGCGGCGAAGGCCGATCGCGGCTTGCGCCTGCGCGGCGCGGCAGGCGCAGCGCGAACAGCTGTCGGATCGCGGTTCAGTCGCGCTTAGTGTCAGTCCCCGCCACCAAAGCAGGGATCAGAGGCCGTTGGCGCGCGTCGTGGATTGGGGATGGGGACTGCCTTCATCAGCGCCTTCGTGTATTCCCGAGACGGGCTCTCGAACACGCGCCGTCGCGTTCCGTATTCCACGAACGCGCCGCCCTGCATCACGGCGACTTCGTGACTCATCCGCTCGACGACCGCCATGTCGTGCGAGATGAAGAGGTAAGCCAAACCCATTTCTTCCTGCAGTTCGAGCAGCAAGTCGAGCACCTGGCCGCGCACCGAGACGTCGAGCGCCGAGACGCTCTCGTCGGCGACGATCACGCGCGGCTCGAGCGCGAGCGCGCGGGCGATGCAGATGCGCTGGCGCTGGCCGCCGGAAAACTCGTGCGGATAACGGGTCGCGTGGTCAGGCGAGAGGCGAACGCGCTTGAGCAGGGCGAACACGCGCTCGCGCCGCTCGGCGGCGGTTCCGACGCCATGGATCACCAGCGGCTCCGCGATGGCGGCGCCGATCGACATGCGCGGGTCGAGCGAAGCGTAGGGGTCCTGAAAGATCATCTGCGCCTTGCCGCGCACCAGTTTCATTTCCGATGTGGACAGACCGCCGAGTTCGACGCCGTCGATGACCACCTGTCCGGCGAAAGGAATGAGGCCGAGCACCGCTTTGCCAATTGTCGACTTGCCGGAGCCGCTCTCGCCGACCAGGCCGAGGGTGCGTCCCGCGTGGAGTTCGAAGCTCACGCCTTTGACCGTCGGCGCCGGCGCCCGACCGCGGCCAAACCATCCTCGCGAACTTCCGTAGGTCACGCTGAGATCGTGAACGAACAGCACCGGTTCGCGCGAAGGGACGCGGATGGCGGCGCAGGTGACGCGCGGCGGCCCATCCGTGCCAGCGAAGGCGCCGAGCCGCGGCACGGCCGCGAGCAGTTCGCGCGTATGGGCTTCGCGCGGGCGCTCGAAGATGTCGATCGTTGCGCCCTGCTCGATCAGCCGACCCGATTTGAGCAGCGCGACGCGGTCCGCCATCTCGGCGACCACCCCCATGTCGTGCGTGATGAGCAGGATCGCCGCGCCGAATTCGCTTCTGAGCTCCCTCATGAGCTTCAGGATCTGAGCCTGGACGGTGACGTCGAGGGCGGTGGTCGGCTCGTCGGCGATCAGCACCTTGGGTTGGCAGGAAAGCGCCATCGCGATCATCACACGCTGCCGCATGCCGCCGGAAAGCTCATGCGGATATTGTCGCATACGGAGCGCCGGCTCGGTGATGTGCACCGCGTCCAGCATGTCGCGGGCGCGTGTTTCTGCGCCTTCGGCGCCCGCGGCCGCGTGGGTGCGAATGGCCTCCGTGAGTTGCCCGCCGATCGTCATGACCGGGTTCAGCGACGTCATCGGCTCCTGAAAGATCATCGCGATTTCCGCGCCGCGCACGCCGCGCATCGCCCGTTCGCTCAAAGCCGTCAGTTCGCGGCCGGCGAGCCGTATCGAACCGCCCCGCCGTCTCAGCGACGGCGACAGGAGCCGCATGATCGCCAGCGCCGTCAGGGACTTGCCCGATCCCGATTCGCCGGCGAGACACAGCGTCTCGCCGGCGGCGATGGCGAAGCTCACGGCTTCGAGCACCGGGCGCAAGCCCTCCGGCGTGCGCGCGTCAATCGAAAGTCCCTCGACAGCGAGGATCGGCTTCGAGGTCGCTGCGTCCGTCACGAGAAGACGATGCGGGGAAAGTAGAAGGATACGACCCAGTTCGGCATGTCGACGATTTCGCTGATACGCAGGTCTCCGCATACGGAGCACAGCATGTAGGCGTCGACGGGAGCAAGGCCGTGCTCGGCCGCAAGCAGGTCGATCATGCGCATCAGAGCCTCGCGCGCCCCGGTCATCAGATCCGGACCGACGCCCGTCGTGACCTCGTAGCCCGCGCCGTCGAGATGGCGAGACACCGGGCCGTCGGTGGTGAACCGCGGGCTGGCGAGCTTGGCGTCCTTGACGAGTTCGATCGTCGCTTCGACGTCCATCTGGCTTTCGATCGCCGTGCCGCAGACCTCGCCGTCGCCCTGCGCAGCGTGGGTGTCGCCGATGGAGAGCAAGGCGCCTTCGACCTCGACGGGCAGATAGAGGCTGACGCCCGTGGTGAGGTCGCGAATGTCGAGGTTGCCGCCGACGCGCCGCGGCGGGACGACCGAGTGAAGCCCGGCCTCGGCCGGCGCCAGTCCGATCGTGCCGGGGAACGGCTTCAGCGGCACGCGCGCCTCGGGGCCGTAAAACGCCGGCGTCATCACGACGGGGTCGTATGTCCAGATTTGGAGCGCGGGCTCGGTGAACTGGTCGGCGAGGAGGCCGAACCCAGGAATGTTCGCGGTCCAGCCGAGGCCCGACGGCGCGAACTTCCGGAATGTGACCTTCAGCGCGTCTCCCGGCTTGGCGCCTTTCACGAAGACGGGGCCGGTCACCGGGTTGACCTTCGCGAAGTCGAGCGTGGCCACGTCGGCGACCGTCGAGTCGCGCCCGAAATGGCCGCTGCCCGAATCGACGCATTCGAAGCGGATCGTCTCGCCCGGCTGGCACGCGACTGCTGGTTCGAAATCGCGATTCCAGCCGAAGTGATGGCGCTGACGATGAATCGTATAGTTACATGCGACGCACATGGAAGCTTGTCCTCGGAGTCTTGTCGCTGGCGTTCAGACTTGACCTTCGGCGGGCGCGGCGCAGGAGCGAGAGGACTGACGCCCCTCGCTCCCGCGCTCTCATGCTCGTGCGAAGCGCAAAGCCCCCGCCGGCGGAATTACGACTTGATGTAGATCGCCTCGTAGTCGATGACGCGGGTCGGATCGATGTAGACCTCGTCCGCTCCCCCCATTCGCTTGGACTTGGCGACGACGCGGCGTTCATTGAACACCGGCGCCCACGGCGCCTGTTGCATCTGGATGTCGGTGAAGATCTTGGCCCAAACCTTGAACCGCTCGTCTTTCTGCTCGGGCTTCGACATGGCGTCGGCCTTGGTCGCGCGGTCCTCGAAGCTCTTGTCGCAGAACCACGACCAGTTCCACCCGCCCGTCACGGCGCCGCCGCAGCCGAGGATCGGTCCGTAGAAGTCGGACGGATCGGGGAAGTCGGCGATCCAGCCCATGCCGCCCGACCAAATGAGCTCGGACTGATCCTTGGCGCCGCCTGCGGCGATGACCTCGGGCTGCGCGAGCGCCTTGATCTCCGCCTTGACGCCGATGACTGCGAGGTCCTGTTGGATGGCCTGCGCGATGCGGGGATTCGGGTCGGTGTTCATCGCGTAGAGCGTGGTCGAAAAGCCGTCCTTCAGACCCGCCTCGTCCATCAGCTTCTTTGCGCCAGCGACGTCGTGGGGATAGCCCTTATAGTCTTTGTCGAAGCCCGGCATCAGCGGCGGGAGCACCTGGCCGGCGGGCGTCGCGCGGCCGTTGACGATGCGGACGATTCGATCCTTGTCGATCGCCATGTTGATCGCCTTGCGAACCCTGAGATCGTCCAGCGGCTTCTTGGTCGTGTTGATCGTGATGTAGCTCGTCTCGAACTGCTCCCGGTCGACGATCGTGTCCTTGGCGTCGGGCGAATTCTTCATTTCGAGATACTTGGCTGGCGGGATGCCGTCGCCGGCGATGTCCACCTCGCCTCTCTGCAGCCGGAGGATCGCGACCAGCGGCTCTTGGCCGATCTCCACCTTGAACCCGTCAAGGTTGGGACGATCGCGGAAATAGTCGACGTTGCGCGAAAAGACGAGGCGCTGGCCGGCGACCCATTCGTCGAGCTTGAACGCTCCCGAGCCGACTGGCTTCTTGCCGAAATCGGCGCCCTCCGCATCGACCGCCTCCTTCGGCACGACGGAAGCAAAATTCAGCGCAAGCACGTTGAGGAAGGTGGCGTCGGGTTGGCTCAGCGTGAACTTGACGGTCGAATCGTCTACGGCCTCGATGCCGGAAATGGTTGTCGCCGAACCGTCCGCCATCTTGTCCTGACCGACGATGGAGTGGAAGAAGCCGCCGCCCGGCCCCTGCGTCTTCGGGTTCACGGCGCGCTCGATGGAGTACTTCACGTCCGCCGCCGCAATCCGTCGACCGTTGGTGAACTTGGACTTCGGGTTGAGCTTGAACGTGTAGACGAGCCCGTCAGGCGAAATGGTCCAGGTGTCGGCGAGCGAGGGAACGATCTCGGTCGTGCCGAACTTGTAGTCGACGAGGCGTGAGAACAGGCTGTTGATCATCGACCAGTTCTGCCAATCGTAACCGATGGCCGGATCGAGGGTCGCCATGTCGTCCTTGTAGGTGACGACGATGACGCCGCCTTGATGGGCCGTATCGGCGTAGCCGAGGTTCGCCAATCCCGCCCCGAGAACGAGCGCGATCGCGGCGCCGCGCAACCAACTTTTCTTCATGACGACATCCTTTCTCATGACGACTCCCATCAGGTTTGCACTCATCGGATTCGGATCTTCGGATCAAGCAACGGGGCTACGAGATCGGCCAACAGATTGCCGAGAACGATCGCCAGCGAGGAGACCATCGTGACGCCCATGATGATCGGCACGTCGGTCTGCTGGATGGCCTGCCAGGCGAGTTGCCCGATGCCTGGCCAGCCATAGACGGCCTCGACGACGACGACTCCGCCCATGAATTGACCGATATCGATGCCGATCATGGCGACGATGGGCAGGAGCGCATTCGGCAACGCGTGCCGCAAGACGACGCGCGAGCCTGAGAGCCCTTTGGCGCGGGCCGTTCGGATGTAATCCTGATTGAGAACGTCGATCATCGCCGAGCGCACCATTCGCGCGTACCAACCCGCTCCCAACAGACCGAGGGTCAACGCCGGCAGAACGACATGGGCCGGCGTGCCGTAGCCGCTCATCGGAAACCAACTCAATTGAGCGGCGAAGACGTAGAGCAGCAGGAGCGCGACCACGAACTGCGGCGACGACACGCCGATAAAGGCGAGCGTCATCACCATCCGATCGATGAAGCCGTTGCGGCGTAGGGCGGCGATGACCCCCAACGTGAGTCCGAGCGCGACTTCGACCAGAATGCCGCAGGCCATCAGCACGAGCGTTGCGGGAAGGCGCGCCGCGACGAGCGTAGCGACCTCGCTGCGTTGGACGTACGAACGCCCGAGATTTGCGTGAACGAGCCCGGAAATGTAATTCCAGAACTGTAGCGGCAACGGCAGATCAAGCCCGAGCTGATGCCGGACGTTGGCGATCATCTGCGCGGTGGCGCTGCGTCCGGCGACGAGCGCCGCCGGATCGGCCGGCAGATAGTGCAGCAGCAGGAAGGTGACGATCGCGACGCCGAACAACACGGCGATCGACTGCAACAGTCGCTGGGCCAGCAGGACGGCCATCAGCCGCGCCCCCGCTGTGTCGGGTCGAGCAGGTCGCGCAGAGCGTCGCCGACAAGATTGAATGACAGCGCGGTGGCCAATATGACCGCGCCAGGGATGAAGACGAGCCACGGCGCAGACTGAAAGTAGCTCTGGCTTTCGTAGATGATGTTGCCCCACGAGGGCTGCGGAGGCTGAACGCCGACGCCGAGGAAGGACAGGGTCGCCTCGATCAGCACGGTCGTGGCGATGCCGAGCGTGCCCCAGACGATCGCCGTCGGCAGAAGATGCGGCGCAATATGGCGCACAAGAATGCGCACGTTTCCCGCGCCGAGCGAGCGTTCGGCGAGGATGAAGTCGCGCTCCGCCAGCGCCCGCGTCTCGGTGAAGACGATTCGCGCCACCTGGACCCAGTTCACCAGCGCGATCACCAGCGCGACGATCCACAGGCTGGGACGCAGAAGGGCCGCCAGCACGATCGCCAGCAGCAACGCCGGAAACGCCATCATGAGATCGGTGAAGCGCATGACGACGTTGCCGATCACCCCGCCGAGATAACCCGCGACGACGCCGACGATCATGCCGATCAGCACCGCCACCCCGTTCGCCACAACGCCGATCACCAGCGAAGTTCGGGCGCCATACAGAAGACGCGAAAGGAGGTCGCGCCCGAGCGTGTCGGTGCCCAGCCAGTATTCCGACCCCGGCGGCAACGGCGCGCCCTCGGTCGACAGGCCGTCAAAAGGCTGGGCGTCGGGCGAGAAGGGCGCGAGCCACGGGGCCAGGACGGCGGCGAGCGCGACGATCCCGATGACCAGCAAGGCCAGGCAGGTGGAGGGTCGGCGCACGAGTTCGCTGGCGATCCGCTTCATCCGACCTGTTTCCGCGGGCGAACGAGGAGGGCGGCGGCGGTCTGTTCAAGAGTGATGCGCCGCTGCATGGCTTCGCGGCGCAGCGCGTCGTAGGCCTCCTCCTCGCCGCAGCCGTCTCCGGCCATCAAGCTTTGAACCGCGGCGTGGACCAGGGGGCGCAGGCGGACGCGCTCTTCGAGCCGGGCAATTCGCCGGGCGATCTCGCGTCCCTCGGCGTGCCGGCGCGCCGCCATCACCAGCGCAGGAAAGACCGTCGAGCTGACTACCGGTTTCATGATGAGGGCGTCGGCGCCCTGGTCGAGGGCCCAGGCGATGCGGCCAGGCGCCTCGGACCCGAGCAGCGCGACGAGCGGAATCGGCTTGTCGGGCGCAGTCCACGGCAGAAGTCCGTCCCATCCCTCGTCGGCGTCGACGAAGACGATGTCGACGCCTTCATCGGCGCGGAGCGGCTGCCAGCGGATTTCCGCGCGGATCCCGAGCAAGTTGCAGCACCGCGCGAGACTGGCGGTGGCGTCGCTCCGGCGATGCAGGATGACGGCTCGCTGGCCGAGGAAGCTCGGAGTCGCACTCATGACACGACCCTCAGCTGCGAGGGGGCGCTGCGAGCTTGCAGCGTCGGTCGCGAACGGGTCAGATAGGGATCCGCGGCGATCTGCGGCCGGGACTGCAGGATGACGAAATCGTCGCCGGCGATCCGCCCGAGCAGGAACGGCAAGTCGGCATGGTTGGTGGCCGGGTCGATGCGCAGCGAGCCGAGCGCGCTCGGCATGTCGATGCCGGCGAGGGCGGATCGAACCTCGATAGGATCGTCGGTTCCGCAGCGGCTTACGGCTTCGACGCATAGCCGCGTCGCCGCGTAACTCGTGGCGAAATAGCTCGAGACACGCCGCGCAGGGCCGAAGCGCGCCGCGACGCGCGCCTTGAGGACGCGGTTCAGCGGGGTGTCGAGACTGTCGAAGTAAGACGCAGCGGCGAGCTGGCCGTCCGCGACGCCATTGCCGAGTTCCGGCAGTTCGCATTCGGTCAAGTCGCAGCTCACCACCGGGCAGCGATCGGGCCGGAATGCGGGGTCGCGTCGGCCAAGCTCGCTCATCGCGCGAAGGAAGGCGTGGCTCGATGGACCGATCATGTTGCTGAGAATGAAGTCCGGTCGGCGCGCCGCGACCTCGGCGACGAGCCGTTCGACCTCTGTTTCGGCGATCGGCAGGCACCGCTCGCCGACGATCTCGCCATCGGCCTTCGTCACGATCTCGCGGGCTAGGCGATTCATCTCCCAGCCCCAGACATAATTTGCGCCCGCGAGATAGACGCGCCGCCCGAAAGTCGGCAGCATGTATTCGAAGAGCGGCAGCAGGTGCTGGTTCGGACAAGCGCCCGCGTAGATGACGCTCGGATTGGCCTCAAAGCCCTCGTATGGGCAGACATACCAAAGCAGGGCGTCGTGCTTTTCGATGACGGGAATGACGTCCTTGCGCGCTTGCGACGTCACGGTGCCGATGACGTGGCGGCACCCGTCCTGCTGCACCATCCGCCGCGCCAATTCGATGTAGCGCTCGCTCGATCCCGCGGGATCTCCAGGGATCGGCTCGATCGCAATCGAAGCGGCGCCTCGCAGGTCCTCGATCGCGGTCATCGCGCCGTCGCGGCAGTCGCGCGCCAGCGCGCCATAGTCGCCGTACGTCGAGAATAGGATGCCCAGGCGCAAAGTCTTCATGTGGTCTCAACAAAAAACCCCACTCCGCAGGTTCCCTCTGGAACAGCGGAGTGGGGCGCAAATGCCCGAAGTCCTGTTGGACGAATTTGGGGCCAGTTGCATGAACGCGACTGGCGCGGTTCAGCATTGCACCTCCGGAAGGAGAGTCAAGCGCCTGCGTTGGGCAAACTTTCGGCAAGGAACTCGATTAATGTGCATCGGAGGCGGAGTCGAAAAGGCGTCCACGGGATTCTCCGGCCGTCGTCGCACGCTGATCTCGCGATGTCCGTGCAGCGGAAGCCGCCGCACTTGCAGTTCGGCGCGATAGGGTAGGCGCGGACGACGATCATGACGATCGAACCCGCGATCATCTCGCGAACATCGCTGTTGACGTTCATCTGCCGCCAGGCCGTTGGCGGGCGCGCCGATCCTTGGAACGCCCACCAGAGTGAACAGGACGCGGCCGTCCTTCGTTGCTCACTGTAGTCCCAAGAAGGGCCGCGGCGATTGCGTCGAGCATGAGTCCGGCGCGTTGCGTCGGATTAGCGGACGCCCCCGCCTTGACATCGTCAAACCCGCCACCACCGCGACAAGCCCGAGAGCGCGAGAAACGGCTGAGTGTGTTATTCGGCCCCGGGTCCGAACGCGAATCGGCGTCGTAACGCTTTGAGACGATTACTCTTCACGAGGTCTGATCCCGAAGCTGAGTTACAGTTCCGGTTCCGCCGACCAGGAAGACGTTGCGCTGCTGGGCGAGGAAGCCGCCGCCGGCGAGATCGCGAACGAGGGCCTCGTTGATCGGCGTGTCTTTGAAGACGAAGTCGTCGGCGTCCTTGGCGAGCGGCAGCCTGGCGATCGCCATCTGGTACTTGATCGCGCGCGCTTGCTTTTCCGAGATCTCGGCCTTCAACAGATCGCCGACGAAGCGCTGCGGCTCGTGCTTGCGTTTGACGGCCATGGCGAGCGTCTCGTCGTAGGCCGCCTTCATGCCGAACAGCTTCGGTTCTCCAAGTTTGAAATAGAGTCTAATTGGCCTTGGTTCCACAAGATTTCCTGACAATGAGGCTCGGCGAGAGAACGACATCTCGCGGAGGTTCCGTAGCTTTATTCCGGATACGGTCGATCAGTAGGCCCATCGCGATACGACCTATGCTGTAGATGGGCTGGGAAAGCACGGTCAAGAACGGGTCAATCTCGGCGGCGAGGTCGAGATCGTTAAAGCTGACCAGAGCGAAGTCTTGAGGCGCCGTCATGCCTCGGGCGCGAAAGGCGCGGATGGCGCCGATCGTCATGAAAATGTTGGCGCCGATGACGGCCGTCGGTCTTATGCCGCTCGACAGCATCGTTTCGACCCGTCGTTCTGCGTCTTCCGTGAACCAAGGGCCCCACGAGACCAGGGCTGGGTCGTATGGGATTCCCGCGCGCTCCAGCGTTACGCGATAGCCACGATCGCGATCGATGGCGACAGACGTCTCCGGATGGCCGTTGATCAGAGCAATACGCTGATGACCGAGGTCGAGCAAATGACGGGTCAGCAGTTCGGCGCCCTTATGATCGTCGCTCCGAACTGTGTCCGAAACGAAGCCCTTGACGACGCGATCGACGAGAATGGTTGGTATGCGCCGCTCGGCAAGCAGGCGGTACGACTTTGAGGAGGTGCTCGAAGGCGCAATGATCATGCCTTCGACCGCATTCGCGACCATCAGCTCGATATAGCTCTTCTCCTTGACAGTGTTCTCGTCGGTGTTGCCGAGCATGATATGAAAACCGTTGGAATTCGCCACATCCTCCACGCCGCGCGACAAGGTTGTGTAGAAGTCGTTGGTGATCTCGGGGACAATGAAGGCGATGAAGCCCGACCGCTGCGTTTTGAGGCTTCGTGCAACTGCGTTGGGCACGTAGCCGAGTGTTTCCGCCGCAGACTGCACGGCGGCGCGGGTTGCGGCGCTGACGTAGCCGCGGTTGAACAGAACGCGTGACACGGTTGCGGTCGATACGCCTGCGAGCCGTCCCACATCCAAGGCGGACGCGGGTGGCTTACGCACGATCAGATCAGACATGCCCCTACGGTACCTCTCCTGGAGGCCGGCGCGCCAGCCTGCGCTCGCGCAAGGGGTGGGCCGACTCTCGAGGAGCAGTATAGGGGGAGCCCTTGAAAGTGAGAAATGGCGGCTCGACCATTCATTCGCCCCGAAGCGCCCGGGTCGCATCCTCGTTCAGTGCGCCATCGGCCGTGGTCGCCACGCCGTAGACGTCGCGGGCTCGCTCCGGCGTGATCCAGCCTTCCCGCACATCTTTGGCGACAAGCGCGGGGTCGCGCCGTCGCGGCTCGCCGTACCCGCCGCCGGAGCATGAGACCGAAATGATCGACTGGCCTTCACGAAGCAGGATCCGGTGATAGCCGGGTATCTCGATCGGCTCGCCCAGTCCTTCCCTGAGATAGCAATGCGCCCGCGCTCCGTCGGCGCCGCCATGCACGCCTCGTGCGGGCGTCTCGTGGCCGTCGCTGTTCGTCATCACTTCGACGGCGCACCCGACCGGTTCGAACTCGACCAAGGCGGCCGGCGCAGCGCGCCTCCAGCCGGCGCCTTCCGAATCCGCCACAAGGCGCTGCTCGATGACGCGGATCGGATGTTTCAATTCGTCGATCTCCACGCTGTCCTTGTGCAGCATTCCGGCGGTGCCGATATTGTATGCTGTGACCCAGCCGTCTCCATGGACATGTCCGGGCCCGCAACTCACGGCGAGACAAAGTTGATTGATGAACGGTTGGCCGGAGCGTGGATCGGTTCCCGAAAGCACCGCGCCGGCCGGAGGTTGACAGACGCCGAACTCAGCCATGCCACGGCCCGCGGCCATTTCCGTGAGAGCGCGCAGGGTCGAGTTCGCCACGCGGTCCATCAGCGCGCCGGTGGCGGTGGAGCAGCTGGCCGGATGCCGCGGAATTCCCACCACGCAGTTCTCGCGAAGCAAGACCTCCAGCCGCCGGAACGAGCCGGCATTGGGTGGCACGTCGCCGCCGACCACGTAGAAACACCCGATCATCGCCGCCGTTCGGGCGCAAGCTTCCGAGAGGTTCAAACCACAGGGCTGGCAGTCGACGTTGTCCCTGAGGTCCACCGTGATCGTGCCCGCTTCGGCGTCGACTTCGACATCGACCTTGACCGGGATGCCGTTCGGGACCTGCTCGAAGGCGTCATGTCGGGTGGTGACCGTATTACGGCCGCTTGGAAGGGATTTGATCGCGGCAATCATTCGGTCTTCGCTGTAGGCGAACCATTGCTTGGCGTAGGCCTTGAGGCGGTCTGTCCCCACCTCCTTCATGAGTTCGAGCATCCGTTGCTCGCCGACTCGCGCGGAGCCGATCATCGCGAGGAAGTCGCCCCACCACTGATCCGGAACGCGGATTCGCTGGCGGCACATTCGGACGAAGTCGGGATCGGTCTCGTAGTTCTCTTGCACCTTCACGCATGGAAAGATCAGTGCGCCTTCTTCGTAGACGTCGCGCGGGGTGAACGAATAGGTCGTCGGCGCGGCGTTGCCGCAATCGCCCTGATGAGCCTTGGCGAAGACCGTGAACTGATGCTCCCCGTCGTCGTCGAGCACCGGGATCAGGATGGTCCAGTCCGCCGCGTGCGAGCAACCGTGGTAAGGCGAATTGTGCAAGAAAGCCTCGCCTCGCGTGAAGCTGGGGTGGAACGCCTTCATGGCCCGGCACATGATGTCCGGACCACTGACGACGTGGATCGGCAGGCTTTCGGCCCAGGCGAGCAGTTCGTCCTCGCCGGTGAGGATGCAGCAGGAGAGATCGTGGGCGACCCCGAGCACCCCGGTGCGAGCGCCTCGCACCAGCGTGTTGAGCATAGCGCGGACGACCGCTTCGAAGCGGCTATTGATGACGGCAAGCTCGACGGCGTCGAGCTTGATTTCAGCGGTGCGATTGACGGAAGACATAGCGAGCGACATAGGACGTCTCAAGAAGCGAGAGTGAGAAGGATCGAGCCAGAGGCGTCGCGGGTGGCGAAGACTCCCGGATTGACGACGATGCTCGTCGCCTGCGATTCGATGATGGCGGGCCCGGCGACACTGGCGCCCGGCGCCAAGGTCGCGTCGCGGTAGACCTTGCCGGCCACATCCCCGATTTCGGCAAAATACATGGAGCGGGTCGTGACGCCTTCGGACGCACTAGCGGCTTGCGGCCACGGACGGTCGATATCCAGATCCGGAAAACGCGCCCGCGCCCGCGCCCTCCAAGTCATAGTCTCGACCTCGGAATTGGGATCGGCGATCGACAGCACGTCTCGGTGCACGGCGTGGAAAGCGTCCTTGAGTTGCGCTACGTCCTCGGCGGAACGAAACCGCGGTCGGGGCAGCGGCACCTCAAGGTCCCACATCTGCTGCGGGTAGCGCGCCTCGACCGTAAAGGCGATCTCCCTCGACGCAGTGCCTTCGCCGATGGCGTCGAGGAAAGCCTTTGCGCGCGCTTCGAGGCGGTCGAGCAGCGCGTTCACCTCGTCCATCGGAAATCTTGCCGTGGAGGCCGGCAGGGTCTCGGCGAATTGGTTGGTGAGGTCGCTGATCAGCGCGCCGACCGCGCTGAGCGCCGCTCCGCCCTGCGGCACAATGGCTTGCGAGGCCTTGAGCCTTTTGAGGATGCCGCCCCCGTAGAACCCGCCGGAGCCGCCGCCGACGACGATGGAGGACATGCGAGGATCGACGCCTTGGTTGATAGCTATGTCCTCGATCGCATTGACCATGTGCTCGATCGAGACGGTGATGATTGCGTCGGCCGCCTCCCTCACTCCGATGCCGAGCGGCGTCGCGACATGCTTGTCGACAGCCCTGATCGCCTTTTCGAGATAGAGCGGCATCGCCCCACCGAGGAAGAAATTCGGATCGAGGTAGCCCAGCACCAGGCAGGCGTCGGTCGCCGTCGGGCGGATTCCGCCTTTGCCATAGCAGGCCGGCCCCGGGACGGCGCCGGCGCTTTCCGGCCCGACATGCAGCAGTCCGCCGGCGTCAACCCAGGCGATGCTGCCGCCTCCTGCGCCGATGCTCTTCACGTCAACCGACGGAAACCCCGTCATGGGTCCGAGATAGCTGCGACCGATCTTGGTCTCGCGCGTCCAGGGGATCTGCCCTTTGCGGACGAGGCTGACATCGAAGCTGGTGCCGCCGGCGTCGGTGACGATGGCGGCGTCCGTCGCCCCGACCGCCGCCGCGAATCGGCGCCCCGCGACCGGCGCCGCCGCCGGCCCCGAGGCTAGGCTGTGGATCGGGCTTGCGCCAACGTCGGCCGCCGGCAGCACGCCGCCGGCCGAAGTCACCACGAGCGCGTCGCGCGGCAGCCCCTCGGCGCGAAGGCGCTCGCTGACCGAGTTCAAATAGCTCCCCATCAAGGGCTTGAGAGAAGCGTCGATCGCCGCGGACGACGCTCGGCGGTATTCCCGGATGGACGGATTGAGCTCGTGCGAAAGCGTGAAAGGAACGCCCGGAAGGCGCTTCGCGATCAACTCGCCGAGCCGTATCTCGTGCGCGGGATTGACGATGGACCAGAGCAGGCACACGGCGACGGCCTCGACTTTGGCCTCCGCCGCCCGTTTGATCGTCGCGATCACCGCTTCCTCGTCCAACGGCTTGACCACTTCGCCCTGAGAGCCCACGCGTTCTGGGATCTCGAACGTCAGCGCGCGCGGAATATAGGGCTCCGGGTAGGCCTGACGAAAATCGAAAGTCTTCATGCGGCCGCCCTCCCGCCAGAGCAAGATGTCGGGATGGCCGGCTGTGACGAAGAAGGCCGTGCGCGCCGTTTCCCCGTTGATCACGGCGTTGGTGGCGCGCGTGGTGCCGTGGACGAACTGGACCGTGCGCTCCAGCAACTGGCGGCGAGACAGGCCGAGATCTTCGGCCGCTACCGATAGCACGTTCAGGATGCCACGAACCGGGTCGTCGGGCGTCGTCGAGCTCTTGTAGATCCTGTCGCCATTGACGATAAGATCCGTGAACGTCCCCCCGGTGTCGGTGCCCAAACGAAATTCGGATGACATTCAGATCCACCTCGTCATGAGTTTCAGGAAGCGAGTGAGAAGAGCGCTGCTCGCCGTGGCCCACCCGACGGTGATGAAGCCGGCGAGCGCGAGGAGGTTGAACTGGTTGAACTCGCGGGCCATCAAAACGATGCGGCCAAGGCCGAACTGCATGCCCAGGAACTCGGCGGCGATCACGGCGCTCCAGGCGAACCCGTGGGCGAGCTGAACGCCAACATTGATCCGAGGCTGGGCGGCCGGCAGGATGACAGTCAGGTAGAGGCGAAGCCTGCCGAGCCCTAGACTTTGCGCAAACTGGACGTAGTAGAGCGGCACGGCGCCGAGCGCCGCGAGCGTCGCGGCGAACATGACGCAGAAGCCGACGATGCCGACGAAGAGCAGGACGGCAGGCTCGGTGTCGCCAAGCCAGAGATTGAACAGCGGCACGAGCGCCAGAAGCGGCAGCATGCGGGCGATATGGGCGGGGAACGTCAGCGTCCTGCGCAGGAACGGCGACCAGCTCACGGCCGCGGCAAGAACAACGCCTGCGACGACGCCCGACAAGAGGCCGATTTCCGTCCGCAGGATGGTGAGGCCCGAGTTGTAGATGAACGCCAGGATGGCGGCCTTCCAGGTGAGCGCCTCCCCCGCTGCAGTCCGCTGCAGCCCGAACCCCCCGGGCCAGTAGTTGCCCAGAAGTTTCGTCGCGCCGGCGAGGTCGGGCAGACTCGGGACCATATTGATCCCGGCGGCGTTGAGTCCCGCCAGCTCCGACGCGGCCTGCCAGAGGATCAAAAAGACGACCAGAGTGGTCAGCCAGGCCGGAACTGGCCAGCGCCGCCTCCCCAGCTCCGAGTCCTGCAACGGCAGCGCAATCTCGGTCGGGAGCCCCTCAGAAGCCGACATCAAGACGCCTCCGTCAACGCCTTGCTGAGATGGCCGAGCAGCGTGAGCCGGAGGTCGACGGCGTCCTTGCTGGCGATCAGCTCCGTGCTTCGCGGCCGCTCGAAGGGGACCCTCATCTCGAAGGTCACCTTGCCGTGCATCACGATCACGATGCGGTCGGCAAGCGTCAGCGCCTCGTCGACATCATGTGTGATGAAGAAGACCGTGCAGCCGACCTCCGACCAGAGTTGCTCCAACACCCGATGGAGCTTGTCGCGGCGCACATAGTCGAGACCGGTGAAGGGCTCGTCCATCAGTAGCACCTGGGGGCGATTGGCCAGCACGGAGGCGATGGCCACCCGTCGGCGCATGCCGCCCGACAGCTGGTGCGGCCAGGCGCGCGCGAAGCGTTCGAGGTCGATCAGCTTCAGGTAGTGGGCCGCGACCTTCTCGCGCTCGGTCCGCCGGATGCCGCGGGCCTTGAGTCCGAAGGTGATGTTGTCAGCGACGCGCTTCCAAGGGAAGACGGTGTCGCGCTGGAACACCACGCCGCGCTCCGCGCCGGGGCCGGAGACGGGATTGCCTTCGTGGAGAACATAGCCTTCGCTCGGCTCGGTGAAACCCGCTAGCATGTTGAGCATGGTGCTCTTGCCGTGTCCCGACGGACCGAGCACGCAGACAAACTCGCCGGGCTGGATGCTCAGGTTGAGATGATCGACCGCGACATGCGCCTGGCCGGATCCGCCGATCTCGAAGCGCTTGGTGACGTTCCGAAACTCGACGGCGGGGGGCACGCGGCGATTTGGGTCCGCGGCTAATCTCGCCATGCCACGCTCCGACGAACCAGGAAAGTGAGAACGCCGTCGACCCCCACCGCCGTGACGCAGAGGCACACGACGACGGCGAGGATGACAGTGGTGTTGGCCAAGTGAGCCATCGTGCTGATGATGCGTCCGATGCCGCTCTTGCCTCCGACGATTTCGGCGACGGCCTCGAGGCCCCAGGCCGTCGAGAGCGAAACGCGCAAACCCGCAATCAGATCGGGAACGAGCGCCGGGATCACGACGTGCCACATCTCGAACGCCGGCTTCGCTCCGAGCGATCGGGCGTAAAGGCCGTAGCTGCCGATCGCCTGAGCGCTCGATCGGAAGCAGACGGTCGCCATGACCACGAACGTGAAAATGACGACGATGCCGGAGCGGACGAAGCGTCCGGGGCCGAACCATTGCACCAGGAACGGCAGCAGAATCAGCAAGGGCGTCGAGCCGAGAACCGCGAGGGCCGGCGTCGTGACCAGCCGTAGGATCGCGACGTGCGGCAGAGCGACGCCGACAAGCACGCCGAGCGCCGCGCCGAACGCGACCGTGACCAGCACGCTGACGACTGTGAAGGCGAGGGCGTCGCCGACGCCGCCGCCCTGCATTGCGACATACTGCATGGCCGGAATCGACCGCCAGTTCGCCTTTATGGCGACGAAGACCGTCCACGGATCCGGCAGTCGCAATGGCCCGAGTCGGACCGCGGCCGCCCACCAGATCAGCAGCACCACCGCCATGCCGAGCGCGCCGAACCCAATCGTCGCGCCGAGTTCGGCGAGCGGCCGAGCGCCCGGGAGCAGCGCGCGCGCGCGCTTCTTGCCGAAGACGACCGCTCCCTGACTCTCGCTGGCCGCCGGCGCCGACATCGCCATGGCTCAGGCCGAAGTAGCGGTCTTGAGCATGCGGTAGGCGTCGAGATAGTTGCGGTTCTTGTATTGCGCCGCCGCCGCCTTCGCCATCTCGGCTTTGTCGCCCGAGAGGCCGCCGGCCTTAGGCGCCATGCCGTCGTAGAGCGCCTTGAGAGCCACCATGTCCCTGTAAACGCCCGCGCCAACCGTGATGTCGTCGGGCGTGATCTCCGTATCGGCAGGGATCAGGCCTCCGGCCTTGGCGGCGTCGATTTGCGGTTGCAGCACGCTCTTGTAGTAGAAGATGCTCTTCTCGTCGGTCCAGAACTTGGCCTGATCCTCGAAGGTGAACAGCGGATCGAGCGTCGACATGATCGTGCCGAGATCCTTTGCCGAGGTGTTCGTGCCGGCCGCCGCCTGCAGGTATGGCGCCTGGACGCCTAGCGCGCCTTCGGGGTCGCTCTTGATGGCGTCGACAATCCGGTGCTGCACGGACACGAAACGCAGCGCCATTTCGTAGTTCTTATCGATGAAGTCGAGGGTGCAGGCCGGCCCCGTGTTGCCGATGGTGGCGACCGCCCGCTGGTCGCCCTTTGGAAGGCCGGCCAAGAGCTGCTCGGTGCCGACTACGGAGTACCAGCCCTGGTTCATGAGTTGCACCGTCTGGGCGGCGCCGGAGGGGCTGGCGAAATCGAGCCGCTGCGAGTTGGCGAGCTGGACCTGTTCGTTGTCCGGGAGCGCTTGCAGGTCCACTTGATCCATGCCGACGCCGCCGAGCTTGAACACCGTGCCGAAGAAGTCGCGGTGAGCGCCGTCGTTGGCGAGGGCGACGCGTTTGCCGACCATTTGCGTGGCCGCGAGGTTCATCGCTTCGGCGAAGCTCTTTCCCCCCGCCTGGAACTCGGTGACCTTTTTCGCCTTGGTCCACGGCGCCGCGAGGATATAGGTGCCGATGTAGATATCGTGGAAGCCGAGCATTGTGATGTTCGGCGTCTGAGCGGCGGCCGCCACTTTCAGCGGGGCGTACCAGGTCACGGCGTCGAGCATGCCGGTCGCGAGCCGTGGAACGACGTCGGGGCCCTGCACGCTCTCGCCCAGGGGCGTCGGCTCGATCGTGAGGCCGACGTCCTTGTAGAAATTCTTGCGGATGCCGATCACGAGGATCGAATGGTCGCCGTAGGGCTCGATGCCGAGCTTGAAGGTCGCAGCCGGGATCGCGCCTCCGGGGCTGACCCCCGCGGCGACGCCGCCGGACATGGCGGAAAGTTTTCCGGCCGCGAGCGGCGACGCAGCGAGGGCCCGGAACGGAAACATGGCCATTCCCGCCAACGCCGTCCCGGCTCCCAGGACATAGCGGCGGCTGACGCGTGTGCGGCGATGAGCGTTCGATCGATCCTGGTTCATGGACATCCCCTTCGATAGTGCGGCTGGAGTTGGAACTGATCTGACGCGGTTCAGTAGGTCGCTCGACCTCCGCTCGCGTCGTAGATTTGACCGGTAGTGAAGCCCGCCTCATCAGATGCGAGCAGGTGGACGACGGCGGCGATCTCGGCCGGATGACCCATGCGTCCCATGGGAACCTTGGCGAGGATGTAGTTCCGCGTCTCGTCGGGCACGGCCAACGACATCTCCGTCGCCACGATGCCAGGCGCCACGCAATTGACCCGGACACCGCGGCCGACCACCTCCTTGGCGACGGATTTGGTCAGCGCCATCACCGCGGCCTTGGCGGCGCAATAAGCCGACTGGTTGGGGTTGCCCTCCTTGCCGGCCACGGAGGCGAAGGTTACGATAGATCCGCGTCCGCGCTCGCACATGTCCGGCAGGACGGCGCGCAGCCAATGCGCCGTGCCGTTGAGGTTGACCGCGACCACCCGATCAAAGATCTCGAGATCGTAACGCCACACGGGGGCCGACGGGCCGACGATCCCGGCGGTCACGATGAGGATGTCGATGTCTCCGACGAGGGCTTTGGCCTGCTCATACGCCGACGCAACGGCGGCCGGATCTGTGATTTCCGCCGCCACTCCGTCCGCGGCGCGCTCCGAGCGTTTCAGTTTGGCGAGACCCTCGGCGAGGCTGTCAGTGTTCTGGCTGACGATGCAGACGCGCGCGCCGGCGTCGATGAAGCGTTCGGAGACTGCGTAACCGATCCCTCGGCCGCCGCCGACCACCAACGCAGCCTTGCCGGCGAGGTCAAAGAAGGGGTTGCGTTGCTCGGCCGCCATTAGGGAACTCCCTCAGACGCTGGGCAACGGCGGGCGGCTACCCGCAGGGAGGAGCGCGGGAAGGATTCGGGACCCGTAAACGGTCTGCATGGTCGACTCGTCGACCAAGTCCTTGATGGTCTCGAGGATGTAGCTCATGCCCGGGCCAGCGACAGTCCTAGCGAACGCCTCCCAACTCTCGACCTCGATATCCTCGACGATCTGGCAGAACGGCGCGCCGTTTTCGGCGCCCTCGATCACGTAGACCTCGAAACGGATGATGCCGTCCTGGCCGGGCGTGATCCGTTGGTCCACCTCGCGCGACCACGCCTTGTAGCGTTCGAGCGGGACGCCTTGCTTGAGCTTGTAGCTGACGAACACCTTCTGCATGTCGCCTCTTCGCCGTGGTCGGTGCGGACTAAATATGCAATCGATTGCCGATGCTAGATCGAGAGCTGGAAGGGAGCAAGGCGATTTAATGAGCATCATGCTCTTCAGTAACATACTGGTACAATTATCATTTAATGATTTGACTGAATCCTGGGCGCTGGATAATAGGCAAGTTGCTCGCAATTTATGCGCGAGTCGCATTGATTTATGTCTTCTCACGGCACGGATACTCG
>Ga0181520_10004445_pt1 | contig 23434 bp, 23 predicted proteins | sample PEATcosm2014_Bin_29_FD_132451 | JGI IMG/M metagenome (GOLD analysis project Ga0181520, IMG submission 132451) | Peatland microbial communities from MTU Mesocosm Facility, Houghton, MI, USA - PEATcosm2014_Bin02_30_metaG | ecosystem: Environmental > Terrestrial > Soil > Wetlands > Peat | place...
CCGAATTCGCGGTACCCGAGCCGGACGCCATTGACATCGGCGTACTGGACGGGAAGGGAGGTGACGTTTATTGCAGCCGGCGTGACCGCCGGGGTCGCTTCTGGTGTGCTGGTCGTTGTGCTGCCCGTACACCCGGCAGCGAGGATCACCGAGAACAGGACTGTAATGGCAAGGAAACAGGAGATCAGTTTCTTCATAAGAGCACCACCCGATTGATGGAGATGGGATTGTTCATAGTCGGAGTGTGGGGATATGAACGTTCTTACTTGGAGGTCTTTGTGTGTTTTTGGTAACCAATAGGATACCTTTTTTGTCCTGCCAGTGCCCGGATCCTGTCGCCATCAGTCGCGGCCCGGTTTCGCATCTCCCCTTTTCCTGATGGCCAGGAGAGTAAGGCGGGCAGTTACGGGCCTTTCACGGACGGGGTAATATTGATATCGAGATACTGCCCCGTTGCCCGCGTGTAGTTCGGCCAGGTGATATTCATCCCGCCGTTCGGGTTTCCTGTCTTTGCAAACCGGGTCCAGAGGTCCACGATATTGTCCGCCACCGCCGGATCCGTGCTGATGCCGGGAACCCCAAAGAGCAGGACAAGCTCGCTGCCATGGAATGCTCCCTCGGGCTGCCCGGGAATGATGTACGAGTACCGGTACATGTACGTTTCCGGGCTGATGTCGCCTGCCGAGCCTGCTGCAAACTTCACCGAGTCAATGAAATCCGCGTTCTCCATGATCTGTGCGAGCTGGAGCTGGACTTCCGCCGTGGAATTGGCCGGGTACTGCGCAAAGACCGCGTTGGCATTGCTGCCGAACCGGCTTGCAAGGAAGGACCGGTATTCTGAAACGCTCATGTTGGCATCCGAAGAGAGGGTTGTCCCGTCATTGGCATTGTTCCCGATCATTACCGGAACCGCCGCCTCCTGGTGCGTGAGATACAGGTTGTCCAGGGTGTCCGGGAGAACCCATCCGTCAATGTTGGGCTCGAACATCACGGTATGGGTGCTCCAGAACTCGGACGGAGATGAAGGTGTTGCATTGACCAGGGCATCGGGGCTGACATTCCTCATACAGGCAATGGTATCCGGACCTGCGCACCCGAGGCTTTGGGCATACCCGACGCCAAACTGTTCGGCATCATCCTTTGAATGAGTGGCGTTGATGATCGCCCCATGGGCAAAGAATGGGCCGCTCTCCACGATTGCCTTGCTAAATAATCCCCTGCTCCCGGGAGAGACCAGGTGGACATAGACACTTTCGCCTCCGGCGGACTGGCCAAAGATCGTCACCCTTGACGGGTCCCCGCCAAACGCGGCTATGTTACCCTGTACCCATTTCAGGGCAGCCTGCTGGTCGAGGATCCCGTAATTGCCCGAGGCATTGTGCGGCGACTCACGGTCCAGATCCGGGTGGGCCAGAAAGCCCAGCGCCCCGATCCGGTAGTTTGTGGTGACGACAATGACGCCTTTCTTTGCAAGGGTGGTCCCGTTGTACATCGGCATGGAACCTTCAACACCGGTAAATCCCCCTCCGTAGAAAAAAACCATGACCGGTAACTTGTCGCTTGCATTCGTTGCCGGGGTCCAGACATTGAGGTACAGGCAGTCCTCGCTCATGTTCAGCGCAGGTGTTCCCGGCACGGATCCTTTTTGCGCCTGGGGACAGGTTGCCCCATATGCCGTTGCATTCTTCACGCCTTCCCATGGCGTAACCGGCGCCGGGGGTTTCCAGCGGAGGTCCCCGACAGGCGGGGCAGCAAACGGGATTCCGAGATATACCCGGATGCCGCTCTGGTTTATTCCCGATACAGTGCCGGCGTCAGTCTTAACAATTGTCGGGTCCTGCGCCTGTTGCGTACAACCGGAAAGCACTACCGTTCCGGCAATGACGAGGCAGGCTGCCAGAATATATCCCGCACGACAAATCCCCTGCATACGAAAACCATTCCCCCCGGAATAACCGGAACGTAACATACCGGATCCGGCGGGGGTGCGGGTAAGGGCCTGCACCTGCCGGTGTTTAAGCCGGTTTTAAGATCTTTACGGTACAGGGAGTATCCGTCTGACGAGGTTTAACCTTTCGGATCTGAAAGATAAACCCCTCACAAGGCCTTCTGGCGCCCACATCCTGCTGCAGCACATGCCCTGCGAGGGATAAACAAATACTGGCGATCAGGGCGTTCGGGGAAAAAGAAAAAAAAAGACAGGGATTCCCGCCCGTATTTTTGGTGCGATCAGAGATAGTACCGCAGCCAGTATACCGGCCAGATGTCGTTGTCCCAGTGAGTACCGACAAACGTGCCGTCGTTCGCATCCACGATGGCAGTGTACATGTCCCCGTGATTCCCGGTCAGGGAGACAACCCATACCAGGCGTTCGAAGTTCTGGGGCTGGATAATAACCTCACGGTGTCCTTCCGTGGAAGCAAAGTCGCCACCGAAATAGTTCTCGGCAGTCTTTACCGCATCGGACAGGGGAACCGAGCCCTGCAGGTCGGATACAGTCAGGAGCCGGTCAACGCCCCAGTAATCGATAACAGACCCGGTCTTTGCATTGACGCTTACATGGACAAGGGATGGCAGGAGAACATTGTCCTTCTGTTCGCGGAAGACGAAATTGTAGGCAATAACGGTGTAATAGTCCCAGTTGCCGGTTGAAGGGTTGAAATAATATTCGTACTGCGTGTCCACGCGGTCAACAACAAGTTTCCAGTTCCGTGTGGAGAAATCCGCAAACTTCGCGCCGGCATAGGTTGTTGCATCGGCATATGCCTGGTTGCTGGTCAGGACTATATCCTCGGCGTTCTGTGTATTATCGCCGAAATGCGCAAATTCGACAGCACCGCTGTTCTGGTTTACCTCAAAACTCGAATTTCCGGCAGTGAAATAGTAATAGTTCCCGATCGGGAGGCTGCCGGTGGTGGTAAGCACCGGTTCAAGGCTGAGGTCGCCCATGAACACCCGGATGTTGTTCTTTGCCTGGTCAACAGAAACAGGATAGTTGTCGTTTGCCGATGCAGATGCAAGAGAGGCAGATGCAACGGATGCGGTTGTTACACCCTGTCCCGGGGACAGGGGTTCCAGCTTAAGACTCATTGCTGCGACTCCCTGCAGGCTTGCCAGCAGGCAGATCGCGGCAACGACAATACATACCAGTCGTGATCTCTTCATGGGTCATCTCTCTGGATCCCGCCCCGCGAAGGGAAGCAGGCTCCTTACCTGGATGATCGCAGGTTACCAGTACATCATTCCAAAAACCACATAAAACGAGCGTTAAATGAAAAAATAATTGCAGTAATGCGCGCGATTCCTGTTTTTGGATCCTCCGGGGCGGGGAGTTGCGGACGTTTTCTTACGGCATCTTCGGAAGAGGTACGCCCCACCTGAAACCGTAACTACGCAAGAATCCTGCCATCACTGCAAGGCAGATCCCCGGGGGGATCTATGCCGTCCCGGTAAAGGGACCGGGATAGTCTCTTTCCGGCACCTTCTGTTTTTGTAGCGTTTACTCCCTGAGCAACTCGTCGAGTCCCTGTGCGGCAAGATCGGCCTGGATACTCCGGGCAATAAACGCCGCATGGGGCCCAGGGCCCAGGGGAAGGTCCAGATCGGCGCTGACCCGGCCGGCAAGTGCCAGCGGGTCCGGTGTCCCGGGCGTGTCTGCAACGGCTTTCCGGATAACCTTGTGAATGCGCCGGATATAGTTGACAGAGTCGTTGAGCCTGCGGTAGGTCTCCTCTCCCTGCGCCGGAAGATCGTGCGAAGGGAAATAATGCCGGATCCCTGGGATCGCGGCGAGCCGCCGTAACGAACGGACGAGCGCAACCGGATCGGAAAAAATCGGCGACCTCCCGGGTGCCTGCACGGTATCCCCGGTAAAGAGAGCATTCTCTTTTCCAAGATACAGGGAGATGGAGCCCGGTGTGTGTCCCGGGGTTGACAGCACTTCAAGTACGAGCCCCTGCCCCAGATCGATGATGGCACCTTCTTCGATCAGCAGGCCGATCGGGGTCCCCCCGCTGACCATCGGCTGCATCCCGGGAGCCGGGGGTTTAAGGAACGCCGGGTCCGGGTGCTCGATTTCGGCCGCGTCCAGCGGGTGGGCAGCGATCGTGCAGCCGGTGAGGTCCCTGAGCGCCTTTGCCGAACCGGTATGGTCCGGGTGTGCATGGGTCAGGATGACCAGCCGGATTTCGGAAGGGTTGCGGCCGGTCGAGAGGATGTACTCTGTGATCAGCTTCTCTGTCCCGTTAAAACCGGTGTCGATAACCGTAATGTTGTCACCGTAGATGAGGTACACGTGCACGAACCGGCCCGGGTCCGGCCCGAGCGGGGTTTTGAGGGCATGGATATGAGGGGTGATCTGCATGGTGCCACTAGTTTCCCGGTCTTGTCGTGGTGTCTCATTAATCCGTTGGTACTCATCAGGAAAGCTACAGGAGATCCCGCTTTCCGGTGTGCATATCTTCATTATCTTGCGGCGCTCACTCCGGTGAGGAATTCGTGCCCGGTGGTTTTTGTATCCGGGCACAAAGGAAAGATACCATGCCGGCTGCCTATCTCCTGTTTGCCCTCATCTGGATCGTGTTTTATGCGTACTGGATCATCTCTGCATGGCAGACCCGTTCCCCCATAAAACGGAAACAGTCCCGGCTTTCGTTTCTCATGTACGGGGTTGTCTGGGTTGCCATCTGGATTATCGTCATGAACCTGTTCCTGCCGGATCTTCTTGCGGAGAGAATCGTTCCCGACAGCATCGGGTACACCCTTGCCGGTCTCCTCATCACCGTTGCCGGCCTTGCATTTGCCATCTGGGCCCGGGTCCACCTGGGGAAGAACTGGAGCGGGATGCCGGTCATCCGTGAACAGCACACCCTTACCCGGACCGGCCCGTACCGGTACGTGCGCCATCCCATCTATTCCGGGATCGTCCTTGGGCTCCTTGGAACCGCGATCGGTATCGGGTACCTTATCGTCTTTCTCTGCGTCATCCTCATCTTTGTCCTGTTTGTGATCAAGTCACGGATGGAAGAGAAATTCCTTGAAGAGGAGTTCGGTGAAGAATACGCGAAGTACCGGCGGGAAGTAAAGGCGCTCATTCCGTACGTGCTCTAAAGGGCGGGCCCTGATAATAGGGTCAGCATCCCCGTATTTTTTTAAAAGTCCCGTATAGGCTCCAAACGTTTTTTGCCAGACTGCCTTATTGCCCGCCCGTGCCGGTAAACCGGTACCCGTCTTTTGGGATAAGGATCTCAAACCGGGCCCCTTTCCCGTACTCGCCGGTCTCATGGATTGTGATCCCGGTGATGGAGAGGATCTCGCGGGTAAAAAACAGCCCCATGTCATGGTACTCTGCGTACCCCTTCTCGAAGATCTTCTCCTTTAAGTCCCCGGGGACACCGGGTCCATTATCGGAAAAGATGAGGACAAGCCCTTCCGGGACAACCCGGCAGGAGAGGTGTATCTCTGTGGCCTCTTTTGCATGCTGGATCACGTTCTCTTCAAGGGTCACAAATACCTCTTCAAGCAGGGGATCGGCAAAGACCTCGAGCCCCCTTACCTCCGAAACACAGGAGATCCTTTTTATATCGAGATGGGAGACGGCAAAGAGGAAGGACTGGTTTACGTCCTGCCATCTGGGGGGAGTCAGCCCCAGGTTCTTGTAATTGTCGGCAAACCGGAGGATCCTGAGGATCGTCTGTATGACCCGGTGCTGCTTCTCGTGGTACTCAAGGATCTTCTCTGCATCCGTGCTCTCTTTTTCCAGTTCGAGATATCCCGAGAGGGTGAAGATCGCATTCTGGATGTTCTGGAAGGTGATCGTGTTAAAGAAATTAAGTTTCTTTCTGGCCAGATCGAGCGCGGCCTGGTTCTTTTTGAGCCGGTTGAAGTTCTCTTTGAGTTCTGCCTGCGCTGACAGCAGTTGCTCCCGTGCCCCAGAAAGCTCCTCGTTTTTCCTGACCAGTTCCTGCTCGAACCCCTTGCGCTGTGAGATGTCCCGGATGATCCCCTCGATGCCCGCCAGTGTGCCGTCGGGCGCAGGATAGGTATGGCTCGTGGTGGAGACCGCGATAACGGATCCGTCCTTCCTTTTTGCCATGATGTCATAGTCCTGAACGGATCCGTTCTCCCGGATCGCGGCAAGGACACTTTCCCGTTCCCCGGGATCCGCATAGAGCGTGTCCCGGATGTTTTTCCCGAGAATCTCATCTGCGGAGGTATAACCGAAGAGTTTTATTCCCGACGGCGAGAGCATGACCAGGTTCCCGTCCGGGTCGGTGCGGTAGAACACGTCCTGGATATCCTCTAAGATCGAACGGTAGGTCCGTTCGCTCTCGCGGAGCAACTCCTGGGTCCTGCGGCGCTCGGAGAGTTCCTCTGAGAGTTCCCGGGTCTTCTGGGCCACCGCATGGCGGAGGGTGTTGTTCCAGAGGATGATAATACCGATTATAACAAAAAGGAGAACAACGCCGGAGATAATGGCCCAGATTATCCGGGTATCGAACGGGGACGTCTGGAACTCCTGCGGGATCCAGCGGTTGGCGATCTGTGTTCTCTCTTCCGGGGTGATCGCAAGGATTCCCTTGTTGAGGATATCGCGCAGTTCCGGTTCATTTGCCCGGACACCGATGGCAAGCTGGAATTGCGTTGGATCGGGCGGCACGTATTCCCCGGCAACCCGCAGGTTGGAAAGACCCCCCTGTTCGATATACCAGCTTGCGGTCGGGAGATCGCCCAGGTAGGCATCCGTCCTCCCCAGCGAAACATCCAGGAGGCCGGTCCGGATGTCGGGCTCGGTCCTGACCTCGATACCGGGGTACTTCTCTTTGAGCAGGTCGTAGGAGGTGTACCCGTTTACCGCCGCAACGGTCATGCCTTTGAAGTCATCAAGCGACAGCATGCCCGTGACATTTCTGGTAGTGATGATCACCAGCGGCGGCTGGTAGAGCGGCAGGGTATAGTTCAGGTACCCGGTGCGGAGGTCCGAGGTATATACCGCGCCCAGGAGATCGCTCTGGTTGGCCTGTATCATGGAAACGCAGACCGACCAGTTATCCTGCCGGGTATCGGTGATGTTGAGGCCGGTCTTTTGTGCGAGCAGGTGGAGATAGTCCGCAGAAATGCCGGAATAGTTTCCTGTCTGGTCGTAAAATTCAAAGGGAGGGTAGTTTGGATCAGGACAGACCACAACGACCGGGTGTTGGGCGATCCAGCGCTGCTCATCGGGGGAAAGCGTGACCGGGGTTACCGGTGTTGTCCCGGGGCCTCCGGTCCCGGGCGGGGCACCGGCGGCCAAAAAATAGTATGCCCCCCCGGCAAGTGCGGCGAAAAAAAGGATGATGACCGCGGTGATGAGGATAGTTCGCTGTGATATACCCGCCGCGGTCAATCTGTTTCCCCTTAATGTACTCTCACTCTTTTTGTATGATATATAACCGTCGGCCGGTCACCGCGGGCTCCAAAGGTTCACGGTATGCCGTGACTCAAAAGGGCCGGGAATGACCTGCTTTTATAGGGTGCCGGCGCACACGTGTTTTTGCGGGAAGTATGGACGCGCAGACGTTTATCGATGCGCTCGGCTGGGGCTTTACCCTCTGGCTCATTGGCTATATCCTCGGGATCCTCCTCTTCTTTGTTCTCCCGGCGGCTCTCATCGGCTGGGCGATCCTGCCGGTCGGCATTGTCATCACCCTGTATGTACTCCTGACAAGGATAACCGGAAGCGATCTCCGGCACTACGCCCTGCTTGCGGTATCCTGGACCGCAATTGCCATTGCCTGCGATTATGTTTTCATCGTGCTCCTGTTCCGGCCGGAGGAGGCGTACTACAAAGCGGACGTGTACGTCTATTATGTCCTGATGGTGTTCCTCCCGCTTGCTGTCGGATGGTTGAAATGGCGGGCCGCACCACGGCCCTGAACGGGATCCCGGTGCACCCGCTCCCTTTCCTTTTTCCGCACAACCTTCATTGCCCTCTCCACCTACCGTACCTGTACCATGACCGCGATCGTGCGCCGGGCCACACCAGCTGATATCGGCCCGATCCTCGCGCTTGGCACCGCCGACCCGGCCTTTGGCGTGAGCCCCCGGATCCGGTTCTACGAGCGTGAGGAACTGGCGGAATGGATTGCAGAGCCGGGCGAAAATTTCCTGCTGGTAATCGGTGATGCCGGGGAGATCTGCGGGTTTTGCTTTGCAAAACGCATGTCCTCCCACTGGGCGTACCTGGACAACTTCTATGTCCGGCCCGGTGTGCGCGGCCACGGACACGGGCGGCTCCTGATGCAGGCACTTCTTGACCTGCTACAGGGGGAAAAGATCGCGTACCTGTCCACGCTTGTGGCAGAATCGGACCCTTTTCTTGCAGAGTATTTCCGGGCAGGGGGCATGACCCCGGAAAAGAAGTACGTCTGGCTGGAGCGGTTCGTGGGCGACAAAACCTCCGGCACTTCCCCCTGAATGTAGGATGCCGATCCCCGTTTTACCCGGTCACGGCACCTTCGGTCTGTTACGGGGCCACTGAGACATTTTCCACGGTCAGGTTCCAGGTGTCGGGCTCGACCGCGTATGAGGGCCAGTCATTGAAGACATAATTGTCCATCTCCATGACAAAACCCGCGGTCCCGTGCGGGGTGAGGTTCACCGTGGCATAGGCCACGGCCTTGGGCTGGCCGGGCAGGGAATGGGCGCCGTACATTTCGCCCTTCATGACAACAGTCAGCGGATAAGAAGAAAGGGAATCAATCACTCCTGAAAGCGTGATATTTCCTGTTGTGACTACTCCGGCGGTATCGCGGGAGAGCGCAAAGACCTGGTAATTGATGCCATACACATAGATGGAGGATAGTGTTGGCAGAGGGATGGGTTTGGTGGTCAGGGTGGCAACCGGCCCGGTGACTGTCACGCTCCTCTCCGTTGTTGCAGCAGGCACAGGAAGTGTGGTGCCGGTTGTCACCACGGGGGAAGCAGACGCCGTGGCATTACATCCTTCTGGAATGGTTGTCTGTTCTGTACTATTTCCCGCGGGCGTGGTACCGGTGCACCCTGCCGCAAGGAGCACGAGGAGGACAAGAACCCCGGACAGGAAACAGGAGAGGTACCGGTTCATCATACTCTTCTGGTTCACCGGACAGGCAAAAGGGTTGCGGTTGCGAAGGGATGCCGCCGGGCCTGTACCGGTCCGGCACTTGGCGAATGCACATGAATGTATATACAGGAACATACCGTACTCCATCCATGGCACCGTACATGATGTATCATCATACCCAGTCGTTTGCCGGGCCGGTCCTTTTGATCGGGCTCTGGGTAATCCAGCTGCTCATCGCATTCCTGCTCTACCGGGATGCAAAAGAGCAGAAGATGCTTGCGCCGGTCTGGACGATCTTTGCGATCGTTCCCTTCTTTGGGTACCTGACCGATCTTCTTTACCTGATCATCCGGGAGATCCGGGCGCCCCGGGCGACGGCAAACCCCCCTGCATCCCTCTGATATTCGGGGGGGGCCGGTCTCCCTTTTTCCTTTTTAGTGTAGCCACCGGAAAAAGACCGTGCGTTCTTTTCTTTTTTTGTTCCCGTTACCGCAGAAGATCCTGTCGTATGCTGCGATGGTGGATTAGCGCGGGACGCTCATGAATATTCCCGCGAAAAAAAGGTTTAACGTTTCTTCTGCTGCCGTGCAAGGAGGACAAGGGCCCCTGCACCCAGCAGTGCACCCAGGGAAAGTAGTGTGGGAACGGGCGATTTTTTTGTTGTGGGGACCGGTGCAGGAACAAGCGTTGCCTGGACCTTCACGGTCTCGCCGTTCCCGGGCCACTGCGTGAGGCTTGTGGTATACGGGATATAGCCGGTGCTCTCGACCCGGACGGTCTGGACAGGTGTTCCTGTAGTTGACACGGTCACATAGAGTACGCCGCTCGTGACATTTCCTTCATAGGCATTGTCGAAATATACCGGGGCGCCGTTCACGTTTGCGTACACCGCGATTATCCCCTGGCCGGAGCCAACGGGTTGCGGGGACGGGTAGAACGCCGGGGAATAGAACGAGACCCGGCCGGCGCTTGTCGTGATCCGCTGCACATCATCGGAGTACCCGATCAGCGTGGCCTTGAGCGTGTAGGTGCCGGGGGAAAGACCCGTGATGGTGAGCGGGGAGACACCCTGGTATACGCCGTTTAGATAAATCGCTGCGCCGTCCGGGGTCGACTGCGCAAAGATTGCGCCGGTATTTGCCGGATTGGGCAGGGACTGGAGGACCGGCGAGTAACTGGTAGTCTGGCCCGAAGTAACCGTGACGGTCCGGGAGTCTGCGGCATAGCCGCTCAGGTAGGCCATGACCGAGTACGTGCCGGGGAGCAGGTTGTTGATCGTGCGCGGCGAGGTCCCGTACGAGACCCCGTTCACGTAGATGGTTGCCCCGGCAGGGGATGACTGGGCGTAGATGGAGCCGAGCGGTCCCGGCGGGTTGGGCGAGGGCTGGAGGGACGGGTAATATCCGGTGGTCTGGCCGGAGTACACCGTGATCGTGCGCACATCGGTAGTGTAGCCGCTCATGTAGGCCATAACCGAATAGGTGCCCGCAAAAAGGTTGTTGATGGTGACCGGCGCCGTCCCGTAACTGTTGCCGTTTACGTAGATCGTAGCCCCGTACGGGACGGACTGGGCATAGATCGCGCCATTGCTCATTACCTGCCCGTTCACCGTAACAATATCATACTGGGTGATCGTATCCGAGCCGTACTGGTTGCTTGCAGTCAGGGTCACCGTGTATGTGCCCGGGTCTGTATAGGTGTGGGCTGGTGAGGCAGTCGTACCTGCACTGGAACCATCGCCAAAGTCCCAGTACCACATGGTCGGGCTGTTGATGGATGTGTCCGTGAACTGGACGGTAAGCGGTCCGTTACCGGAGGTAGGAGAGGCCGTAAAACTGGCAACCGGCGCGTACGGCCCCGGGACCGGCGAGGTGGTCTCAGCCGTTGTGACAGTATCCGTCGGCATTACCGTAGGTACAGAAGTTTCCTCGGTCGTTGGAGCGAGGGTTGGCGTCTCTGTGGTCGGCACGGTGGTCTCTTCAGTTGTGGGCGCTATCGTTGGATTCTCGGTTGGTTGCGTGGTCACTTCAGTTGTAGGAGCAATGGTCGGCTCCTCGGTTGGCACCGTGACCGGCTCCATCGTGGGCTCGGTCGTGGTGTCGGTACCGGATATGTCCGAGGCTCTTAACGCCGTAATACCGGATGCCCCGGAAGAGAGGGTGGCAGTCCCGGCCTGTGACTCTGCAGTTGCAAACGGCAGGCAGAGAAGACAGAGCAGGAGTGCCAGGGAAAGAATAGTACTGTATTTCATTCAATCATCCTGTGAGAAAGAGAAGTCCGTCTCTCCCTCTTATATAATTCGCGGTTTATCCGGGGAAAAAACCGGAATACACGGTCGGATAGAGGATGCCGGGCCAGACCGCGGGCAGATATTAAAACGGCAGCACTATCATGTCCCAAAAACATACCCGGTGATTAAGTGACCTGACATGACCGGTACGGGAAGGGAAGATCTCAGGGAAAAAGTGCTTGCCGTAAACGACCTTGTTGCGTACCAGCCCGGCACGGTGGCAAGCCGGATGATCGTGTTTAAAAAAGCCGGCACCATCACCGCGTTCTCCTTTGCCGCAGGAGAGGGGCTCTCCGAGCACACTGCCCCGTACGACGCGGTGCTGATGGTAACTGATGGTGTGGCAGACGTACAGATCGCCGGCACCCCCTTCACGGTAAAGGCCGGGGAGCTGATCATTCTCCCGGCAAACAAGCCGCACGCAGTCTATGCGAATGAGCAGTTTAAGATGCTGCTGACCATGATCCGCGAATAAGCCGCGTTTTTTTCTTTACTCTTCGACTGTGATGATGGACGAGGGACAGAGATCGGCTGCGTCGTGTGCGCAGTCCATGCCTTCGGGAAGTTCGATACTTGCCCCCGGGTCTCCCTTTTCCTGGTATTCGGGCACAATCTGGGAGAACGAGTCCTTCTCATTCTGTACAAAGAGCGCGGGGCAGGCCTCCCAGCACGAACCACAGCTCACGCACTGCATCCGGTCGATGGTGACTTTCATGGATATCCCCTTTTGGATATCCTGCATGTTGGCGTGCTCTCTAATAAACATTCCACCCGTACCCCCGTGCCATTTTCATAACCGTTATATCTCCTCAAAAAGAGAGATGCAGGCAGGAACAAACGGGGGTTCTTTTCCCGTGGCGGACAAGAAGAACGCGGAACTCAAAATCACCGGGATGCACTGTGCCATGTGTGCTGCAGGGGTTGAAGAGGCACTTGCAAACGTCAAAGAGGTCAAAAAGGCGCAGGTGAACTTTGCAACCGAGACCGCCCGGGTGGAGTTCGATCCGGACGTGGTCTCGATCCACGAACTCGAAAAGGCCGTGCGTGACGCGGGATACGATGTAACCAACCGCGAGGTGACGATCCGGATCGGGGGGATGATGTGTGCCACCTGCGTCCAGACCATCGAGGCAGCGCTCGCAGCGCTGCCCGGGGTTGTTTCGGCAAATGTCAACCTGGCAAACGAGCAGGCCTATGTCACCTATAATGCATCGCTTTCCGGGATCGCGGAGATGAGGCACGCGATCGAGGACGCAGGCTACCAGTACCTCGGGATCGCAGGGGAGATAAGCGACGAGGCCGAAAAGGCGGCACGGGATGCCGACCTCCATGACAAACTGCTCCGGTTCTCCCTTGGGTTTGCCGTATCCATCCCGCTCATGATCCTGATGTGGGTGCCCATTGGGATCCCTATGCAGATCCTCGCGTACGGGATGCTTGTGGTCTCTACCCCGGTCTTTGTGTACGTGGCAGCCCCGATCTTCCGGGCAGCATGGGGTTCGCTCAAAAACCGGGTCCTCTCCATGGACGTAATGTACGCGATGGGCACCGGTGTTGCTTTTGTCGCAAGCGTGATGGGCACGTTCTCGATCGTTCTGACGAGCGACTACATGTTCTACGACACCGCGATCATGCTTGCCGCGTTTTTGATGCTCGGGCGGTACCTCGAGGCCCGGGCCAAAGGCCGGACCTCGGATGCGATAAAGAAACTCGCCGGCCTCCAGGCAAAGACGGCGACCGTGATCCGCGAGGGAAAAGAAGTCGAGGTGGCGATCGCGGACCTGGCAGTGGGCGATCTCGTGGTGGTAAAACCCGGCAGCCGGATCCCGGTGGACGGCGAGGTGGTATCCGGCGAGAGCTACGTGGACGAGTCGATGATCACCGGTGAACCGGTTCCGCCCTTAAAAACAAAGGGAAGCAAAGTTATCGGCGGCACAATCAGCACCAATGGCGTCCTCTCGGTAAAAGCTGCCCGGATCGGGCAGGACACGGTGCTTGCGCAGATCATCCGCCTTGTGGAGGAAGCGCAGGGGTCAAAGCCGCCCGTGCAGCGCGTCGCCGACGTTGCGGTCACGTATTTTATCCCGGTAGTTCTCCTCATCGCGGCCTCTGCGTTTGTCGTGTGGTACTTCGTGCTCCACGCACCCCTCCTGCTTGCTCTCACGGCGCTTATCTCGGTGCTTGTGATCGCCTGCCCCTGTGCGCTGGGCCTTGCCACTCCGACCGCTGTTACTGTTGGTGTCGGACGCGGGGCAGAACTGGGGATCCTGATACGGAACGGTGAAGCGCTCGAAACCGCAGAGAAAGTGACCACGGTAATCTTCGATAAGACCGGCACGCTCACGAAGGGAAAGCCGGAGGTGACCGATCTGGTAGCCACCGGGGTAACCCGGGAGACGCTCCTCTCCCTTGCCGCATCAGTGGAGAAGAACTCGGCCCATCCGCTTGCGCAGGCCGTGGTCCGGGCCGCAGAGCAGCGGCACGTTGCCCTTGAACCGGCAGAGAAGTTCGATACGATCGGGGGCAGGGGAGTCGTGGCCGAAGTGCTGGGCGAGCCGGTGATTGTGGGCAACCGGGCCCTGATGCAGGACCGGGGCATTGCAGTGCCGGCCGATCTTGAGGCCCGGATCAGCGCGTTCGAGCAGGACGGAAAGACAGTCGTGCTCGTGGCCTCCTCCGGCGGGCTTGCCGGGGCGATTGCAATCGCCGACACCCTCAAGGAGACAAGCGCGGAGGCAGTCCGGCGTTTTAAGGCGCACGGCCTTTCAACCCTGATGGTGACCGGGGATAACCCGCGGACGGCAGAGGCCATTGCCCGTATGGTCGGTATCGACCGGGTGGTGGCAGGAGTACTGCCGGACCAGAAAGCAGCCGAGGTAAAGGCCCTGCAGGCCAAAGGCGAGGTCGTTGCCTTTGTGGGTGACGGGATCAATGATGCCCCGGCGCTTGCGCAGGCCGATGTGGGGATTGCAGTCGGGAGCGGGACCGATGTGGCCATCGAGAGTGGGGAGATCGTGCTTGTGCGTGACGACCTGCTTGATGCGGTGGCGGCGCTGGAGCTCTCGAAAAAAGTGATGGGAAGGATCCGGGGAAACATCTTCTGGGCCTTTGCCTACAATGCCGCACTCATACCGGTAGGGGCCGGCATCCTCTACCCCTTTACCGGCTACATGTTCCGCCCGGAGCTTGCCGCCCTTGCCATGGCCGCAAGCTCGGTCACTGTTGTTACCCTCTCACTCCTCCTCAAAGGGTATATACCGGAAGCAAAGAAGATCGATCATTAGGAGAAAGGCATGGCAATCGACCCGATCTGCGGTATGACCGTCGATGAGAAGACGGCGAAATTTACCCGTGACTACAAGGGGAAGAAGTACTATTTCTGCGCCCCGGGCTGCAGGAAGAAGTTCGATAGTGACCCTGCAAAGTACGCGGGTGCGTAAAGGAAAGAAAACCGGGCGCGTCCCTCCGCGCGATCGCCCCGATCTTACCAGATCTCTTTTTTTTGGCCGGATTTCCCCGTAATCTTGATATAGAAACGACGGCATAAATTGTGCAATTTAACCCCGGCCCCCCGGCGGGGTTTCATGCACCCCCGGCAAAACAGAAGGCATGTACCGTGACGTTCTTCCTCTTCACACCCGATATTTTAAACTACATCGTCCTGCCGGTGCTCATCTTCCTTGCCCAGATCGCAAACGTCTGCATGGAGACGCTGCGGATCGTCTTCCTGTCCAAGGGCATGAAGTACCTTGCCCCGGTGATCGCGTTCTTTGAGATCATCATCTGGCTGCTGGCGATTGTCGGGGTCCTCAACAACCTCTCCAATATCGCGTACTTCCTTGCGTACGCGTTTGGGTTTGCCCTTGGGACCTACGTGGGCCTGGTCATAGAGGAGAAACTCTCGATTGGCATGGTGATCATGCGCATCATCACCACCGATGGGAGCGGGGACGGGATCACGGAATACCTCCAGCAGGAGAACTATGGTACTACCTGCCTGGATGCCAAGGGGGCCCGTGGCGGCGTAAAGATGATCATCTCACTGGTAAACCGCGACGATGTCCCGCGGATCACCCGGCATATCGAGGAGACAAATCCCGGGGCGTTCTTCTCCATCGAGGACGTGCGCTACGTCAATCAGGGGGTATTCCGGCCCAAAAAACAGAACCCCTTCACCGGCTTTATCCACACCCTTGCCCGGCCCCGGAAAAGGGTATAACCGGAACGTGCGTGTGCTTCTTCTTTTTTTCCCTGCGGTCACGATCCCAATCTTTTTCCCTCTTTAAATAAGACTCCCTTTCAGAGAGGTGTGTGAGACCGCATGGGGTTGCAGTGCCGTTTTTGGGCCATGGCTGGTGAGGGCGCATGAAGACCAATATGCCGCTCACAAAACCCATCCGGCGGTTCATTGCCGAGACCGAGCGGCTGCTTGACACCGAGATTACCCTGCTGCGCAAACCTGAAGCTCCCCCGGGGGGGACGCTCCTTGATGTCTATACCTACAAAAACCTGGACAAGAATATCATCATCTTCCCGGCAAATTACATCGGGCTTTTAAAAGATTTTGTCATCGCCAAACAGTGCACCCACCTGAGGGTCAAGGGGGCGGCGGCAAAGACGGGGGGATACCATGTCCTCTCCTATACCCCGGATACGGTCTATACCGGCATACGCCAGGTGTACCTGGACGCGCTCAAGGACGAGGCAAAGAAGGACAAGAAGCTGCCGGTGAACAAGCTCCTCGGGATGCTCTTTATCCTGTACCGCCAGTTCCACGAGGATATCAACGAGCTGCCCTGGAACCCGATCGTGAACGCCCGGATCTACCACCGTATGGAGCAGCTGAGAAAAACCCAGCTCTATATCCTCTTAAAGGACGGGAAGGCGGACATGGACGAGATGATCGACATGGAAGAGATCGTCCCAAGGCGCTACTTTGTGCTGGACAAGTCCATGTTCTATGCCCGGGACTTCTACCTGGCAAAGACGCTTCCTGCCGACAAGCTTATGCCGGTGGTAAACATTCCCCAGATGAAAAAGTTCGATCACCTGGAGGTAAAAGAGATGCTCACCACCCGCTGGACGCACACGGCCTGGTACCAGTCCAAGGTCTTTGGTGACAACATGCTCACGATCATGGAAAAGCACCTCGCCGTGGACTGGGGGGCCGAACCCACGCTCGAATACTACGGGAACCTGTACAAGGTAGGGGTGAACCTGACCAATGCCCTGCTTGCCTATATGACGATGAAGGACTGGTTTATCTGGGAGAAGCCCCAACACCTGCTTGATGCAGAGCAGCAGGCAGTCACGTACGAGAAGGCTGCGCTCAGGAAGATCTTCGGCGATTTAATTGAAGACCAGTGATCATGACAGACCCCTGCGATACCTGGAAAAAATGCAGTCCCCAAGGGAGGACCGGATGCCGGTAAGCGAAGTTCCCCGCATCTTAAAGCGGGCAGAGCAGTACGTAAAGCAGACCAAGTTCAAGGAGGCCCTTGCACTGTACGACCAGGCGATCCGGCTCGAACCCAAAAACCCTGAGGGCTGGAGCCAGCGTGCAGGAGCAAAGATCGAGATGGAGCGCTATGCAGAGGCAGTAACGGACTGCGACCAGGCGCTTCTCCTCAACCCCAACCACTCCGATGCATGGGCAAGAAAAGCCCTTGCCCTCTCCCAGCTTGAACAGTTTGTCCCGGCCCTTGCCGCCGCCATCCGGGCCACCACCCTCAATGCGAACGACGCCACCGCGTGGTATGTGAAGGGGATCTGCCTTGAGGAGACGGGAAAGAGCGAGGAGGCGGAGATCGCGTACGCAAAATCGCTCGAACTGGAGATCCTTCTCGACATCAAGGCCGAGAAAGACCGGGTTGGAAGATAACAAAAAGCCTATCCCTTTTTTCCGGTGAAATGCCCGCCGGCCTTCCCGGTCCTTTCCGTGGATTGTTGCCCGCTGAGATACCCTTATTTAAATCCACACCAATCTCAAGCGCATACAGGAGATTTTCGTATGTTGTCCAGAACCCTGGAAGAAGCACTGAACCGCCAGATAAACCGCGAACTTTACTCCTCGTACCTCTACCTGGGAATGGCCGCTTATTTCGAATCGGTCAACCTCAAGGGATTTGCAAGCTGGATGCTTGTGCAGTCCAACGAGGAACGGGGCCATGCCATGAAGTTCTACGACTACATCTATGCACGCCAGGGCAGGGTTGTCCTCGATGCCATAGAGGCTCCAAAGTCAAAATGGACCTCCTCCGGCAAGGTCTTTGAAGAGGTGTACGCCCACGAGCAGAAGGTGACCGGCCTCATCAATAACCTGGTCGAGCTTGCCACAAAGGAAAAGGACCATGCAACGTTTGAGTTCCTCCAGTGGTTTGTAAAAGAACAGGTTGAAGAGGAAGCAAATGCGGCCCTGATCGTTGATAAGATCAAGACCCTTGGAGATATTCCCGGCCACCTCTTCTACCTTGATCATGAGCTTTCCAAGCGGAAGTGACAGGGACATCCTTTTTTATCTTTTGCAGTCATATCAACGACATAACGGTCTGACATGCTCTCCGTGCTGATTATCGACGATGAGGAAGAAGTTCTCTCCGTCACCCGGATGTTTTTGGAACGGTTCGGCGACATGAAGGTGGTGACCTCGGGATCTGCAAAAGACTCCCTTTCCCTCTTAAACAACCAGACCTTTGATGCGATCATTGTTGATTACGATATGCCCGAGATCAACGGGATCGAGTTTTTAAAAATCCTCCGCTCCAAGGGGGATGCGACACCTGTTATCATCTTTACCGGGGTAGGCCGGGAATATGCTGCCATCGAGGCGCTCAACAACGGCGCGAACTTCTACTTAAAAAAAGGCGAGGAGATCCAGCCCCAGCTCCGCGAAATGGTTCATATGATCCGGCGGGCAGTTGAGGGAAAGGTGGTGGGAAAGGGCATTGGCACTACCCAGAAGATCTTAAGCGACGCAGTCCGGTTTATCTCCGAACCTGCATTTGCCCTGGACCGTGACGGCAAGGTGATCGCCTGGAACCATAGTATGGAGATGTTCTCGGGGGTTGCCGCGGCAGACATGGTGGGTAAAGGGGATCGCGTGTATGCCGTTCCCTTCTTTGGCCGCAAAGTGCCGCTTCTTGTTGACATGGTTTTTGAGGATGAACATGTTATCCGGAAGAACAACTTCTCCATTATCTCAAAGGAGGAAGGCACGATCCTTGCCTGGGCAAAGGCGCCGGCAAAGGAGGGTGGCGAGCGGATCCTCTGGATGAAGGCCACGCCCCTGTACGACGGGCGGGGGATCTTTGTGGGGATCATCGGGGCCATCCGTGATATCACCCATTCCGTGGGTACCGATCTCCTCCTCCAGAAAGAAGAAGAGAGTTCCGGGAAGGTGGAGAAGGTGGATGTCCCCACCGGGCAGGGCAAGATGTTTGACCGGCTGCTCGGGAAGTCCAAATCCAACTACCAGGAGGGGCTCCGGCTCTATTACCGGGAGGGGAAGTACGAGGAGGCGATTGCTGCCTTTGACCGGGCACTCGAGATCGAGCCCTCGCATGCATGGGCCTGGCACGACCGGGGAATCTGCCTGAGGGCTCTGGAGAGAAACGAGGATGCCCTTGCTTCCATCTCAAAGGCGCTCGAACTCTCCCCGTCCGATGAGGAGATCCTCTTTACCTGCGGAGCAACCCTCCAGAAACTGGGAATCCTCCGGGATGACAACCAGATCCTCTCGGCGGCAGTCGACGCCTACAACCAGCTGCTGGACAAGAACCCGTCCGATGCCGATGCCTGGAACAACATGGGGATCTGTGTCCAGGCCATGGGCCGGGACGATCTCTCCCGGCAGTACTTTGAGCGGGCAAAGGATCTCCGGCGCTACAATAAGGAGAAGATCCGCCGGCGCAACCTGGAATCCCTGGTCTGACCTTCGGGAACGAATGGTAGATATGCGGCAGAAACAATGATCGATCCGGGAGAATCCGGATATGACAAGCAGGGTCTGGTTTGCAAGCCTCCGGGCGCGGTCGCCCGAGGATAGTACCGAGGCAAAGGTCAGGAAGCTCTTTGAGACTGCCGGCATTGCGGCATGTATAGAGCCGCGTGACAAAACGGCCATCAAGCTCCATTTCGGGGAGAAGGGCAATGACTCGTTCATCAGCCCGGTTTTTGTCCGCCAGATTGTTGATAAGGTAAAGGCCGCAGGTGCCCTGCCGTTTGTGACGGATACAAATACGCTCTATCTTGGGAGCCGTTCAAACGCGGTGGACCACATCACGACTGCGATCCTCCATGGATTCGATTACGCGGTGGTCGGGGCGCCGGTGATCATTGCCGATGGCCTTACCGGGAAGAACATGGCGCATGTGGTGATCAACAAGAAGCATTTCAAGACGGTTACGCTAGCCGGGGATATTGTCGCGGCAGACAGCATGATCGTCATGACACATTTCAAGGGTCACGAGGTGGCCGGCTTTGGCGGGGCCATCAAGAACCTGGCCATGGGCTGCGCACCACCGGCGGGCAAACGGGCCCAGCACCAGGCAAAGCCGTTTTCCATGCCCGCGGTCTGTACCGGGTGCGGGAAGTGTACCGAGGTATGCCCGAAATCGGCGATCACCCTCAGGAACAAGAAATCGGTGATCGATAAGGACCTCTGCATCGGGTGCTTCGAGTGCATGACGGTCTGCCCGGTGCACGCGATCGAGGTGGACTGGGAGACCGAGATCCCGCTCTTTACAGAACGGATGGTCGAGTACGCCTATGGGGCGGTGCAGGGGAAGGCCGGGAAGATCGGGTACATCAGCTTCCTGACCCGGATTACGCCGGACTGCGACTGTGTGCCCTGGAGCCATGCGTCCATTGTCCCGGACATCGGTATCCTGGCCTCAAAAGATCCGGTGGCGATCGATGCGGCAGCCTGCGATCTGGTCAACCAGCAGCCGGGCTTTAAAGAGTCCCTCCTTGCCCGGCACCTCCACCCGGGCGAGGACAAGTTCAGTGGCCTGCGGCCGAACACGGATGGTCCGCGCCAGTTGCGGTACGCAGAGGAACTTGGTCTTGGCACCCGGGACTACGAGCTGGTCCGGCTCTGAGATCCGGAACCAGTTTTCCCTGGTTTTTCGCATAAAGCAAGAGATCCTTTAGTATCCGGGAGGGTCGGGGCAACCTATTTTGAGATTGATCGGTCCGACAGGTTTTTTGCGGAGCGCTAAGTAGGGAGGGGGAGGCTACCTTTGACTCATGCAGCCGGGGGTCGCCTCGATCATTTTTGAAATTTGCCGGTCCGACCGGTTTTGAAAACGATCGGACCGATCACCATGTTCCATCTGAAGATTTAGTGGAAGCACAGGCTGTGATACTGGAATAAATGGGGTCACCCTGACCGATTTTAAAATTGATCGGGACGATCATTTTTTTTGCAAAGCGCTAAATGGGGGGCAGGGGGGTTTTGTAATTTTTTTAAAGGGGGTGGGTGCTGATCTTTTTGGGAATGTTGAGCTGCTGAACCGGACTTTTTTTGAAATTCTCACCAACGAGATCTAACATTTTTTAAGAATGTTCAATACCTAAATGGCATATTTTCCTGAATCTCCAGTTCCGGGCTCATGTACCGAGGTTCGTTTATTGGATCCCGCAGAACGAACGAGTCTTCCCCGCCTCAGGGCCCCTCGCGGGGCACGGCGGGGCGAGTGAGTGTACGGTTACGTAGTGATCTGCCGGGGGCATCCCGTCGGGGGCGGCGATTCCCATCGCAACCGGGGGTATGGGGGAATCAGCCTCCACGAACACGATCTGCGGGTGTATCCCACCTTCAACAACGTTAAAAACTCCCCTATCCCGCTCTCCGGATGCTCTCCCTGACCCACAGGTGGCGACAGGATGGCAGATCTCATGTATTTCCCAGAAAAAACCGGGCCGTTTTTCCCGCCCGAAAATCCCCTTTATTTTTCGGCCGTATTGCCCTTTTGGGCATGCCCGAAGGGCTGGATGACCTTTGGGAACCTTCTGTTTTTCACGCTCAAAAAAAGGCCGCTAAATTGCACGGTCTTTTCCTCATTAAAATGGCTTATTTCCAAAAATAACGGTTTTTAAAAGGAATTTCACCGGGTGTTGGCACTATTTCCACGGGAACGTCCGGGACATTGTTCCGGCCCGGAAACCCTCCGTCGGAGAATCGATCCCGGGAGACCGCAGGTCCAGACCGGGCCCTCCTTTATACGCGGGGTCTGCCCGGGTACGGGGGTACCTGCCGGGCGTGCGGGTTTTGTGTAATCGTCCGGTCCCCGCTATTCGAGCCTGCCCACGGACAGATCATGGATCCGGAGCCGCCGCCATTCCCCTTCCGGTACGGTCATCTCGAACCGGGCGCCTTTTCCCGGTTCGCCGGTCTCGGCGATTGTTATGCCGGTGATAGCAAGTATTTCCTTATTCAAAGGAATGAATATAATGTCCCCGAGTACAGGACTCTTGCATGCAAGCGATAACGAAACGAACGCGGACCGGATTTTTTGCCCTTGCAGGAAGCACGATCTTCCTTGCGCTTCTTCTTCTGGCAGCAGGATGCACCAGCCAGGCACCGGCAGTCCCGCTCAACGGCACGGAATGGACGCTTGTCCAGTACTCGCAGAATGCAACGACCGTTATGGCCCTTGCCGGTAACCCGGTCACCCTCACCTTTGGCAATGACGGGAATCTCGCCGGATCTGCCGGGTGCAACCGTTACTTTGCCTCGTGGCAGGTTTCGGGCAGCTCGCTTACCATCGGGCAGGCCGGGTCAACCATGATGTACTGCGGTGAGCCCGGCGTAATGGATCAGGAAAGCGCCTACCTTGGCCTGCTGCCAGAAGCAGGATCCTTTGCCATGAACGGCGACCGTCTCGTCATCTCGGACAAATCGGGGAATGCCATCCTCACATTTGCAAAAACCATCACTCCTGCCTCTCTTCCGCTCGTCGGGACGAACTGGACTCTCTCATCAATCCAAACTCGCGATGCGTCATCTTCGGTTATTGCAGGCAGCAAGGTCACTGCAGTTTTCGATGCCAGCGGGAAAATGACGGGATCGGCCGGATGCAACAACTATTTCGCCGGATATACGGTACGTGGGGCATCCCTGACGATCAGTGGTACCGGGTCCACACGGATGATGTGCCATGACCAGGGTATCATGAGCCAGGAATCCGCGTACCTGGCGGCCCTTGAATCGGTCCAGGGGTACCAGATCAATGGCAGCTCGCTTGTTCTTACCGATAACAACAGTTCATCCCTCCTGACCTTCAGCGGTCAGCAATAATTTTTTGCCGGACGTACAGCCCGGGTGATCGGACGATAATTACTGTGCCGGGGAATCTGCGCAGGAGGCATTACACGTTTTCCATTCGTTCTGGCAGGGGGTCTCCCGGAACAGTGATTTGTGGGGATTACTTCTCATGCAGATTTGGTAATACGTTGAACAGGTATGATAGCATTGGTCGGAGAAAAGTGCTGCCACCCCGGTCGGGGGGGAAATCCCGGAGTTATCCTTTGCACTATTTTCTTGTGCATAATCGATGCCGGCGATGAGACTTCCCAAAACCGCCAGACAAACCAGTACAAGAACGAGACGGACAGAGAAACTATCTCCGGATTCAGGTTTCATGGATCAGTCTCCACTTCTGGTAATTCGTTTTACTTCTCTTTTATGCGGCACTATACAATTATTGGGTTTTGCTTAAAAATTCCCCACTACCTGGAAATTCAGGATTCTTTACGTAAACTTCAGGGCCCCTGCACGGTGGGGCGAGTGGAAGTGTCCCGCATGCCGCGCCGCGGGGGGATGGGCACCAGCCCCCGTTATTACTTCGAGCGGATTATCCAAGAGAACAAGGGGTGAAACGATGATTTTGTGGCGGGCATTTGTATCCTGTCCTGTGAGGGCACTTTTCTCATCTCTCTACACCACCCCCAGGCACACCGCAAAAATCCCTGCCTGCACCAGTGTCAGGGGCATGCCGATCTTCATAAACTCCATAAACGTCAGAGTCTCCCCCCGGCTTTCGGCCTGCTGGATGATGATC
>Ga0181520_10004446_pt1 | contig 23430 bp, 15 predicted proteins | sample PEATcosm2014_Bin_29_FD_132451 | JGI IMG/M metagenome (GOLD analysis project Ga0181520, IMG submission 132451) | Peatland microbial communities from MTU Mesocosm Facility, Houghton, MI, USA - PEATcosm2014_Bin02_30_metaG | ecosystem: Environmental > Terrestrial > Soil > Wetlands > Peat | place...
CGCATCGCGAGGAAACACGAACGCTTGCGGACTACGTCGAGCTCTTTGGAAGCCGGACCGTCGCCTTCGAGCGGGGCTCCCGCATGGGCTACTCCCACCACGGCTTCATCCTCCTGGGGCGAATGATCGAGCTTGTGAGTGGCGAGGCTTATCAGGAATACGTTCAGGAGCATATCTATCAACCTGCGGGGATGATGCACACGGATTCGCGTCCCGAGGCCGATCATGTGAAAGGCCGCGCGATCGGCTACACGCCCGGGCAGAATGGGCTGGAGCCCAACACGGAGGGAATGCCCTGGTCGGGCACCTCAGCCGGAGGGGGATACTCTACGGTCCGCGACCTTTTTCTCTTTGCGGAAGCTCTGCAATCCGGCAAGTTGTTAGGCCCTGACTCTCTGCGACAGGCAACACAAGCGAGTCCCAAGCGCTCGGATTATGGCATGGGCTTCTACGTGCTACCGGATGGAGGATACGGTCACGGCGGTGGCGCGCCCGGAATCAATGGCGAGCTGCACATCTTGCCCCACGAAGGGTATGTGCTGGTCGGTCTCGCCAACCGGGACCCGCGAATGGCCTCAAATATAGTCGATTTCATTACCTCAATTCTCCCAGTCCGGGATCTCGATTCAAAAAGCCACTCTTTATAGGACTGCAGGAATTCCGAGAACGTTGAGGGGCGGGGCGTCGGTTTACGCTATCGGCCCAATGCCCTCATGAGTGTTCTCGATGTGAACTTCGACTTTTTACGGTAACATCGGCAGCCTTTTCCGGGACAACTGAAGTTGCGCCCAGGCACTTCGTGCTCTCTCGCTCTTTTCCGAGAATGCGGAAAGAATGGGATGCGGAGGTCGGCGGATATACTGCGACCCATGCGATGGATGTTGTTGGTTGCGTTGTGCGAGTTGGCCGCCGTGGCTACGGTGCATGTGCGGGCGCAAGAGAGTTCGCCGTGGCAGATGCAAGAGTCAGGAACGACGGTGGGCCTGCGCGGAATCGACTCAGTCGACGGCACGGTAGCCTGGGCGAGCGGGACAGGCGGGACCGTTCTCAAAACCGTCGATGGCGGTACGCATTGGGAGAAGTGCGCTGTGCCGGACGCGGCCGCGGACGGCGGAACGCTGGATTTTCGAGGAGTGCAGGCGTGGGATGCCATGACTGCGATTGTGATGGCGTCGGGACTGGGAGAGAAGAGCCGGTTGTTCAAGACCATCGATGGGTGCAGGACCTGGATGCTGTTCTTTAAGAATCCCGATGTGCCGAATGGTTTCTTTGACAGCTTCTGGCTCAACGGCTCACGAGGCATCTTGCTCGGCGACCCGGTGCGGGAGCAGTTCGCTGTCTTCATTACTGAGAACAGCGGTAAGACCTGGAAGCGCGATGAGCATGGAGGGCTCTCGGTGCATGGGCTGTCGCTCGCGGCGTTTGCCGCGAGCAATAGCTCGATTGCTATAGGAAATTCGCTCTTTGCGCGAGGTTTTGCAACGGGCGGCAAGAGCGGCTCTGTCTTCTTCAGCCGCCCATTCACTGCGGAGGAGGAACAGCACGGCATGATTGACCGGCTGGTGCGGAAGGAGCCTCCGTGGAAGTCCAGTCCTATCCCTGTTGCCTCCGGAACTGACAGCGCCGGTGCATTCGCGGTCACGTATCGTTATCCAGTCACGATCGGAGAGTGCGTGGATTGCAGCTTCAATGAGAACTCACGGTTTGTCGCGGTGGGCGGCGATTATACGAAACCGAACGATTCGGCCAGGACGGCTGCAATGTCGACGGATGGCGGCTGGACATGGACCGCATCGACAGACCCGCCTCACGGCTATCGCTCCGGCGTCCAATGGTCCGTGCCGCTCAAAGTCTGGATTACCGTCGGGACCAATGGTTCCGATATCAGTTGGGACGACGGCCGCACCTGGCAGCTGCTCGATAACGGCAACTGGAACGCGCTTTCGCTGCCCTTCGTCGTGGGCCCGAACGGGCGGATTGCGCGGCTGAATCCGGCAACCCTTCGATCTAACCGTGGGCAGGACTCAAAGTGATAAAAGGTTCCTGGTCGAATTGCCGCTAATTCGACCCCGGTTTTGCAGATTCGCTTTGACGAGCACGATAGAATGGGTTCAACCGGATGAACCAAACCATTCCAGCGGCTGACCGCGAGGCTTCCCGCACACAGCGGGAGCCGGACGCGCGGGCACCCCTGGTGCGTGTGCGGAACCTGGAAAAGACGTACAAAACCGCGCGCGGCTCGCTTACGCTCTTCCATGGTTTGGATCTTGAGGTACTTCCGGGTGAGCTGGTGGCCATTGTGGGTCAGTCCGGCGCAGGCAAAAGTACCCTGTTGCATATCCTTGGTGCTCTTGATACCGCGACCGCAGGAACGGTACACTGCGCCTCAACCAACGTAGCGAGTCTTAGTGCACGTGAGGCAGCGGCCTTTCGCAACCGCGAGATTGGCTATGTTTGGCAGTTTCATTATCTATTGCCGGAGTTCACAGCTCTGGAGAACGTAGCGATGCCGCTGCTGGCGCGCGGAGAAACAAGACGCGAATCGCTGGCTGTTGCATCTAATTGGCTTAGAGAGGTCGATCTTGAAGATCGCGGCGACCATCGGCCCGGGGAGTTATCGGGCGGCGAGCAACAGCGGGTAGCATTGGCGCGCGCGCTGGTGGGCGGGCCTCGGTTGCTTCTGGCTGATGAGCCGACGGGGGATTTGGACGAAACCACGGCAGGGCGGGTGTTCGATCTGTTGGAACGGTTGCATGTCTCCCACGGGCTCACGTCGATTGTGGTGACCCACAACCTCGATCTGGCCGCGCGATGTATGCGGACTCTGCGCCTGGAGAGCGGGCGCCTGACACGTTTGGGACAAACCTCCCAAGCTGGACTCAATCCCGGAAACGTGTGATAAATGACGCTGCGAATCGGGTGATTTGAGAGTCTGATTAAGGTAAGAAGTCTTCGACGGACAACAAGCCCGTCGAGGACTACGAGGTCAGGGTGGTAGTCGTCGGCGGTAAAGCAAGGCCGAGACGTTCGGAGGGAAGAGGAGTCCGGAACCATCCAAAAGAGCTGTTCGGGGGCGCGCAAGGGATTTTTCCAGAGGGGCCTCTGGCGGCGGCTTTTACTGAAGGGCGCGTGCGGGTGGGCCGAGGCCGGTTAAGATCACCGGACGGTTACTCCTTACCGAAAGCCTGCTGCAAGGGGGAAAAATGTTCGAACGCTATACGGAAAAGGCACGGCGCGTGATCTTTTTCGCGCGGTATGAGGCCAGCCAGTTCGGTTCGCCTTATATCGAGACCGAGCATCTGCTGCTCGGGCTTTTGCGCGAGGACAAGGCGTTAACCAACCGTTTCCTGCGCTCGCATGCATCGGTCGAATCGATTCGCAAGCAGATCGAGGCGCATACTACCATTCGCGAAAAAGTGTCGACCAGCGTGGACCTGCCGCTCTCGAACGAATGCAAGAGAGTGTTGGCTTACGCGGCGGAAGAAGCGGAGCGGCTGGGGCACAAGCACATTGGAACTGAGCATCTGCTGCTTGGCCTGCTGCGCGAAGAGAAGTGCTTCGCGTCGGAGATTTTGCAGGAGCGCGGCCTGAAGCTGGCGCAGATTCGCGACGAGTTGGCCCGCGTGACGCAAGAGAAAGCGCCCGCGCAGCAGCGGCAGCGTGAGTCGAGTTTGCTGGCGGAGTTCAGCCGCGACTTGACCCAGGCCGCCATGGATGGACAGCTGGATCCGCTTGTAGGCCGCGATAGCGAGCTCGAGCGCGTGGTGCAGATTCTCTGCCGCCGGACCAAGAACAATCCCGTGCTGATCGGCGAGCCCGGGGTTGGCAAGACGGCGATTGTCGAGGGTCTTGCGCAGCGCATCGCCGATGGCGAAGTGCCGAGCTTCCTCGCAGACAAGCGAGTCCTGGGACTGGACCTTTCGCTGATCGTGGCGGGAACCAAGTATCGCGGGCAGTTTGAAGAGCGGCTGAAGACCATCATGAAAGAGCTGATGGAGAATCAGAACTCCATCATCTTTATCGACGAGCTGCACACGCTGGTGGGCGCGGGTTCTGCTGAAGGCTCTTTGGACGCGGCCAACATCCTGAAGCCGGCTCTTTCGCGCGGCGAGATTCAGTGCATCGGCGCGACGACACCTGCCGAGTACCGCAAGTCGATCGAGAAGGATCGGTCGCTCGAACGGCGCTTTCAAGCAGTCAAGGTGCCGCCGCCGAACGAAGCCGACGCAATCAAAATCATCAACGGCATCAAGGACCGCTACGAGAAGTTCCACGCGGTCAGCTACACCGATGCCGCGGTCGAGTTCGCGGTGTCGCACTCGAATCGCTACATCCCCGACCGCTTCCTGCCCGATAAGGCGATCGACTTGATCGACGAGGCCGGTGCGCGCGTCAAGCTGCGCCAGACTTCGCTGCCCGAAGAGATCACCGAGGTGCAAAAGCGGATCAAATTTATCGTGCACCGCATGGATTCGGCGATTGCAAATCACGAGTTCGAGAAGGCGCGGTTCTACTCCGATGAGGAGCGCAAGGAGCGCGAGAATCTGCGCGCACTGCGCGACAAGTACCACCTTGACGACTCGGCTGCCGGGATCGTAGGCCGAGAAGATATCGAGGATGTGGTTTCGCGCTGGACGGGCGTGCCTGTCACCAGCATCAAGGAAGAAGAGACGCAAAAGCTGCTGCGCGTGGAAGAAGAGCTCCACAAGCGCGTCATCTCGCAGGAGAAGGCAATCAGCGCGCTGGCACGGGCGATTCGCCGGTCGCGTGCGGGCCTCAAGTCGCCGCATCGCCCCATCGGATCTTTCCTTTTTCTTGGACCAACGGGTGTAGGAAAGACGGAAATGGCGCGCACCCTCGCTAACTTCCTCTTCGGTTCGGACAAGGCGCTCATCCGCTTCGATATGTCGGAGTTCATGGAGAAGCACTCGGTCTCGAAGCTGATTGGTTCGCCTCCGGGATATGTGGGCTACGAGGAAGGCGGTCAGCTGACGGAACGCGTCAAGCGCTCGCCGTATTCGGTGGTCTTGCTGGACGAAGTAGAAAAGGCGCACCCCGACGTCTTCAATCTGCTGCTGCAGGTGTTTGAAGATGGCCAATTGACCGACGGACTGGGCAACACCGTCGACTTCAAGAACACCATCCTCATCATGACGTCGAACATTGGCGCGCGACACCTGATGAAAAAGCAGGGCCTCGGCTTCCAGAGCGATCGCGAAGATATCGTCAGCGACAAGATCGAAGAGCTGGTCAAGAACGAGGTGAAGAAAACCTTCAACCCCGAGTTCCTGAACCGCTTGGACGAGATCATTCTCTTCCAGTCGCTTAACGATGCGGACCTGATCCAGATTGTCGAGCTGCTCGTGCAGCAGCTGAACCTCAACCTGGCGCAGAAGGCCATCACCATCTCGGTCACCGACGATGCCAAGAAGTGGATTCTGGACAAAACGCTGGTCGACCGCAGCTACGGGGCTCGCCCGTTGCGCCGCGCCCTGCAGCGCTACGTCGAAGACCCATTGTCAGAGGCCTTGATCGCGGGACACATCACGGCCCGGCCCGCATTCCTCGAGGTCTACCTCGATACCAACCAGCTCTTCTATCGCCCGGTCAGCGCCGACGAAACCGGCACCGAAGAGAAGGCAGCTGGTATTTTGCTCTTCAGCGCGTAACTCGATCCAAAGTCAGCAAAAAAGCCCCCCGGTTCGCCCGGGGGCTTTTCTTTTTATCTGTTAGCTCAAGATTCGTCCCGCTCCGGCTCCCAGGGGTCGATGGGAACGCGCTGAAGATGGTCTTCGAGATCTCGCCGCCGCTCCTCTTCGCGGCGCTTCTCCTGTTCCTCGCGCTCTTCGCGTCCGTCCGCCATCGCCCCCTCCACCCCACGTCAAACAACGGTTGAGATGGATTGATTCAGCACTCGATTCAGGCGCTGGACGAAGGTGGCGGGGTCTTTCAGCGGCACCCCTTCGAGCAGCAGCGCCTGGTCGAAGAGAAGCCACGCGGCGTCTTCTACCCGACTGTTGCTGGGGTCAGCGAGCAGCTTCTTGATGATCTCGTGGTCAGGATTGATCTCGAGTGTCGGGATTGGCTCGTCGATCTCTTTCTGGCCCATGGCTCGCATCATCTGTCGCATGCGCGCGCTCGGTTCGTCCTCGTCGGAGACGATCACGGATGGGCTGTCGGCGAGGCGCGAGGAGGCGCGCACTTCCTTGACGGCATCGCCAAGCGTGTCCTTAATCTTTTCGAGCAGGGGTTTGAGCTCTTCGACCTCTCCGGGAGTGGACTCATCCTTCAGGTCGTCTCCGCTGGTGGACTTGTTGACGGCCTTGAAGTCGATCTCGCCGTACTTGGGTACGGACGAAAAGACAATCTCGTCGATATCGTCGTCGAGGATGAGCACCTCGATGCCCTTCTTCTTGTAAATCTCCAGCAGGGGCGAGTTGCGAAGCATGCTCTCGGAGCCGCCGGTGATGTAGTAGAGCGCCTTTTGTTCAGGCTGCATACGAGATTTGGCCTCGGCGAGCGAGGTGAGGCCTTCGACCTTCGTTGACTTGACGCGAATAAGGTCAAGCAGCGTCTCGCGGTTGGCGAAATCCCCGTAGACACCCTCCTTGAGGGGGCGGTTGTACTCGGCGATGAACTTCGCGTACTTTTCGGGATCGTTCTCCGCAATGTTCTTCAACTCGGAGAGAATTTTCTTGACGCTCGCGGTCTTGATGCTCGTCAGCACCTTGTTCTGCTGCAGGATCTCGCGTGAGACGTTGAGCGGCAGGTCTTCGGAGTCGATGATGCCGCGGATAAAGCGGAGGTATTGCGGGAGCAGGTCCTTGGAGTCGTCCATGATGAAGACGCGCTTGACGTAGAGCTTGACGCCGCCTTTGTAGTCCGCCTGGTAGAGATCGAGCGGAGCCTTGGAGGGAATGTAGAAAAGTGTGGTGTACTCGAGCGTGCCTTCGGCGCGGGTGTGAAACCAGAAAAGCGGGTCCTCCCAGTCGCCGGTGAGCGCCTTGTAGAGCTCCTTGTAGTCCTCGTCTTTGAGCTCGGACTTGGGGCGCTGCCACATCGCGCTCGCCGCGTTCACCTGCTCGGTAACGCGGGTCTTGATCGACTCCTTCTTCTCCGCGTTCCACTCGCTCTTGTCGTAGGTAAGAAAGATGGGAAAGGCGATGTGGTTGGAGTACTTCTTGACGATTTCCTGGAGGCGCCAGCTGTTGGCGTATTGTGCGCCCTCCTCGTTAAAGTGGATCAGCACGGTCGTTCCGGCTGTCTTGCGCGCGGCCTCGCCAGAAACCTCTTCGATGTCGAAGCCGTTCTTGCCGTCGGAGGTCCACTTGAAGGTCTTGTCTTCGCCGGCCTTGCGGGAGATGACCTCGACCTTGTCGGACACCATGAAGACGGAATAAAAGCCGACGCCGAATTGCCTGATGAGGTTGGAGTCCTTCTTGGCGTCACCGGAGAGTTGCGCAAGGAAGTTTTTTGTGCCGGAGCGGGCGATGGTCCCGAGATTGGAGACGAGGTCCTCCTCGTTCATGCCGATGCCGGTGTCGGAGAGGGTGAGGGTCTTCTTCTCTTCGTCCAGCGTGAGGTCGATCCGCGGCGAATCGATACCGTTGCCGACCAGCGCCTTGTACTTGTCGTCGACGAGAGTCAGGAGCCGGAGCTTGTCGAGCGCGTCCGAGGAGTTCGAGATCAGTTCGCGGAGAAAGATCTCCGGGTGGGAATAAAGCGAATGGACGATGAGTTGGAGGAGCTGGCTGACTTCAGTCTGGAATTGTTGCTTGGACATAGCATCTTTCATTATTGCTAAAAACGGGAGCGGCGTGAAGATGGGGGAGTTGGTGCTGCTGGAATCGAGGGAAGATCCACAAGTCATGCCAAGGGTGTCCGCCGCTACGATTCGTTCCGCTCCGGCTTCCAGGGAACAACGACGAGATCTCAAAGACCGTCTTGACCGCGTTCCGATCGACTCCTCTCTTCGCGGTGCTTCTCTTGTTCCTCGCGCTCTTCGCGTTCGTCCGCCTTCGCCCGCCTCGATCCCATTTTAGTAAATGCGATGAAGGCCGCAGTGGGATTTTCCCGAAAAGCGGTACCCCGGGAGCCGCTGGCGCTGCAGTACTGGACCTACTTCGATTCTTTGGTAATCGCATCCGCCGCGTTGCCGGCCAAGACCCAACTTGCCGACCCGGCCACTACGGCTTCATCCTCGAACCAGAGGAATCCGAAGTTGTCGATGCATTCCGGAAAATCCGGTTTGATGATGATGTATCCGGGAATCACGGCGCCTGGAATGTAGGCGTTGTCTGCGCGATTGTTGCTGTACGTCTTCGTCTTCGAGACCGTGCCCACGCCGGCGACATAGGAAGTGCTCGATACCGGGTGCGTGCCGAGAATGTAATTGACGGCCCGCAACGTGTATTCGGAGCTCACAAGATCCGGATATGTCTTGTGCAGGAAATACATCCGGATGGCCATGTCCACCACGGCGCCCGACCCGCCCCAGGTGCCCAGGCTCGGGGGCACGCCGAACGGGGTGGCGTCCAACTGCTTGTCCAGACTCGCCATGTACGTTTTCACCGCTTCGCGCATTTGATCTTTCGCGCTCGCGTCCAGATAAGGCAACGCCCGGACTGCCGTCCAGCCACGCATACCCACCTGCTGTGGGGTGATCATCTGAGGGAACAACTCTTTCAGGCGGGACCTGTAGGGCTCGGCCCCATCCGTGGCAATGGTCAATTCCAGAGCCGCCGTCCATTCAAGTCCGGCCTGAAATGCGTTCCGATCAAATCCGGCTGGGGGAGCTGGTGGCGCGGGGGGCGTGCCGGAACTTGCCGAAGCGGCCCGCTTGCCCGGTCCGCTTCTGCCACTAGACACGTTACCCTGCGACGCAGCCAGCACGCCTCCGGGAGAAGGAGCCGCTCCGCCAAATGGGCCGCCTGCCGGAAACGCCGTTGGGTGAGTCTTCTCGTCGTTCCATGCCTTGATCGCTGTGTCCAGGCAGTCTTTCGCCATTGCGTCGTCATAGCCTTTCAGCACGTCGGCGGCCGCAGCCAGCGCCGCAATGGCGTTCCACTGGAAGTACGGGTTATTGGACGTGAAAATCCAGCGGTCATCCGGCTTTCCCGAATAGTCGGCCTTCACTTCGTTCGGACCGAGACTCGGGTCATAGATGCGCCCGTCGGTCTTCGACGCTCCGTCGCCCAGGTGCGTGTACTGGCGCAGATCTGGTTCATGCGTGCCGCGGATCGCGTGTCCGATGTTGTGGAACTGCGCCAAGATGAGCAGCGCGCCGTGCTTGACTTGCTGGACTGTATCGGGCACGCCATCGGGACGGTGCATCTCCACCTCACGCGCGGCTTCATCCACCGAAAGCTCGTCGTACTTGAGATTGAATTCGCGATACGCCAGGGCCAGACTCTGAATCACGCTCAGTTGCGCGGGCTCCTCGAGATCGTAGTCGCCTGCGTCGTACCAACCACCCACGTTCATCCCGGGAATGTGATCGCCGCCTTTGTACTTTCCGTCCGTTGCCGTGGCCTGATTCCAGCCGTCGAACTGCTCTCCAACCACCGGCGCCATCCGGCCATCATCCAGGTGCGAAGCACCGTGCCACACGCGGTAGCCCTCGCGAACGGAAACGTGATCCATCTGCGCCGCAAGGTGATGGTCCAGGCTATCCTGCCAGATGTTCGCGTAAGGGTTCTCGGCGATGGGGAAGGGCGCAGTTCGCTGGTCGGCGTACTCGATGACATAAAGGCCGGGGTCCTTCACCGGAGTGAAGTCGAATTTCGAATAGACATACCTCAGCCACGGCGCTGAAGGCGTGATCGGGCTCTCGAACACCTGCTTGTACGATCCGTCCTCCATCAGGCGCAACACTTTGGCCGTCTTCGGGCCGTCGTACTTCGGGTCGAGTTCGAGGACCGCCACCTTGGAGAAACCCGGCGCATAACCAACTTGGCTGTGCGCGATCATCGGCGGCCGCGTCCAGTTCGGAATCACATCCGGCCGAATGTGCCACACGATGGCGCCGGTGGTCTTGTCGGAAGGGATCAGCGAACGCAGCACGAACCAGCCGTTCTGCGCGCGGTCGCGTCCATCGAACAGCATCAGATCGGCCGTATCCGACGTGACGTTGACCCGGGCCAGCGCATCATCCACCCCCAGCGTGATGCTCTTGCCCTCGGCGAACGGCAGCGGCTGAGTGTATCCCTTGGCCTTCTCCCAATCCTCAAGGTAGTACGCCTTCTTCGGTTCATCCGCCAGCGGCATGACCTTAACCATCGGATCGTTCGGCGTGCGCGGGAAGATGCCGGCTTTGGCTCCGTCCACCAGGTAAGCCTTGCCCATGTAGATCGAGGGCAGAAACTCCAGGTTGAAGCCGGCCCGCCCGACCAGTTTCTGCGGTAGCGGGTTGTCGAGATTGATGCTGACCTTCACGCCGCCTGGTTCCGCTGCGACTTCCAGGGTGTAGCTCAGATCGAAGCTCGGAAAAGCCAGGTCAGCGGTGAGCCGATTGTTCGCCTTATCGGCCTGGCGCCCTTTGAGGGTTGCCACCAGGTCCCACTGCTCGGGCGTTGGCATCAGGCGCACGTCGCCGTTGGTGGCGATGCGTGCCCCATGAAGAATCATCTCCATGGCCGTGTTCTTTTGGTCTACGAAAACAGGATGGTACGTGCTGTCGTAGAGAAATACGCTAAAACCTTGAGTATCGAGGTAATTCTTGTCGGTCACCTTCAGGTCAAAATCGGCGCCGAACAGACTTGGGCCAGAGCTCAGGGCCAAGAGAAAACACACTCTGATTCGGGTGAGCATAGATTGTGGTCAGGCTGCTCCTTTGCCATCAACCTTACATGACATGCATACGTGTGGGCGCCGACCGTTGCCAGCCCAGCAGGGCCGAAGCTCTTGGCCTATTTTGAAAGAGGGCTGTTCTTTGGATTCCTAGTGCCTCTGCGGCCAGAGGTAGCCCGGTTGGATCGGCGCTTCAAACTACGGTGGTTTGACGATCGGTCGCTCAATTTTCGGAGTGACCGGCGCTTCCTAATTGGGCCGGGTCAATCAAGCCAGAGTGAAGACTTCGTAGCGGTCTCGCCCTCGCTCCTTGGCGCAATAGAGAGCGGCATCCGCATTCCTCAGCAGATCATCCTCCTCCAACTCCCCCGACGCGGCGTAGCAAATCCCGACACTGGCGGAAACAATCATCTCGCTGCCCTCGAACGAGATTGGACGGGCCGAGGTCTCCACAATATTCGTTGCGATCGTTTCGACTATTCTTGGGTCTCCGATATCGGAGAGCACGACAACAAACTCGTCCCCGCCCAGTCGGGCGACTGTGTCTCCGCTGCGAACGGATTTCAAAATGCGAATCGCGGTTTCCTTCAAAACCTGGTCACCTGCCGCATGGCCGAACGCATCGTTGATGCCCTTGAAATTATCCAGGTCGATCATCAGGATCGCCAAGCCGGTGCGATGGCGTCTGGCGCTCTCGACGGCAATGTGCAGACGGTCTTGAAGCAGCAACCGGGTTGCGAGTCCAGTCAACGCATCATGCAGCGCCATATGGCGAAAGCGTTCTTCGCTCTCCCGGAGGCGCTTTCTCAGCACTATCAGCCAGCCAAGCACAGTCAGCACCCCTGCCAGCACCACTGCCAGCACCATCATCGTATGAGACGGCGTCCACCAGGAGGGACGTTTGAGAACTACCACGTCCGCCGGTGAGCGCAGCATCACCCGAAATGTCTTAGGCACCGCCGTTCCCAAGTCCAATTCGCTTCTCTGAGCATCGATCTGAACGGATGCGACTCCAGCGATGCGCAGAAGGCTTCCATTCTGCCATCCCTTGCTTTGCGGCCCACTGAGCGATTGAGGAAGGATCGCCTTGAAGATGAAATTCCCTGAGTCGACCAACAGCGTGGTATCGGAGGAGGACAGATCGCGCGAGAGCAGTTGACCGTCGATATGGATGACGTCTGAATCGTGCCCGCCAGCCAGGATTTCTTCCACTGTGACCGGCACGGCCTCAATCGGCGCGTCAGCGAAAGAACCCGTGCTTCTGAAGAGTGCATCGCCAAGCATCGGCGCGCTTCCCTCCACTCTGACGAAGCCCGCAATGTCGATCAGCTCACCGTCGCGCAGGCGTCCTGGCTGGGCGGTCTCCGCGCAGATTCCCTGCGTGGCATCCCGAATGCAAACCAACGAGCCGGGCCACTGAAGAGTCACACGCCCTTGCACATGCACCCGATGCGCCAGCAAAGGCGCCTGTTCCCACTGCAGCAGCTTGTCGATGGGGAGAACAGGCAGCTTGAGGGGATCGCTCGGCGGGGCTGTCACAATTTGCACTGCAGAGAGGTTGGGGCAAAAAAGGTGGATGCCGATCATTCGAGTTCGCTTGACATCGAACATCGCGCCCGCACTGCCGCGAATGCGGAGCTTTGCGTCAACGAGGCCGGAGTAGTCGGTTCCCGCCTCTCGCACCATGGTCACCGTGATCGGCCCGTCGTCCATGGCTAATTGCAGGTTGATGCGGCGCTTTTCCTCGACGATGGAATGAACCACGCCTTCCACTTCGACCCATTGTGCGTCTTCTGCGCCGGACAAGAGCCGCGCAAGGCTGGGCCGGTCCGGCTTCGTCGGCAAGCCGGCGTATCCAATCACCTTCAGTTGGCGCAGAGTAATCACGGGAGCGTACTCGCCGGGAGCGGTGACCCCTTGAAAATCAATCAGCGTCCCCGCTGGGAGAGCACCGACGACGCCCGGTGAGAAAAAAACAAAGACGCCTCCGGTTGAATCCTGAACGAACATTCCAATCCGTTCGCCGTTGATCATCGTGGGATCCAGGAAGGCGATCACCGCCCGCAGATGGACCGGATAGCCCCGTGCCGCCTCTTCGTTGCTGAGGTCGTGCGCATCGCGCGCTGTTTTGATCGTCCGCAGCTGCGCGGGCGACGCTGGGGTGGATTTGGCTTTTGTCTGCGGCCCTGCCTGGAGCAGAGTTGGAGAGAAGAGGCCTGCAACAAACGAGACCGCCAACAAGCAAACGGAGCTCAGGCGGGCTGTTGTACGGCGGACTGGCCGTAGCCAGTCGCTGCGCCGGCTAGCGGTATTTGGTAGAATGCATCTAAGTAATCTATTATCATATAGATCGAGAGGATCCGAGAGAATCAGATCGGAGACCTCGCCTCGAATCTCAACTAATCCGGTCAATCCGTCTTCCGCCGATCGCGCACCGAAAAACCAATCTCAGTCACTACCCGCGACATCGACGATCGAATCAAAGACTCATCGTCCACAATCAATAATCTTGCTTTAAGTTGCTGCTCTAAATACGGCACCCTGCACCTCATTGGTCAAATGCATGAAGTCTGGGAAGAATGTTTCACGAGTCGACTCGGCAACACTGATCACTTTCGCTCAATCTCCCACCGAAATCGTGAGCCCAGGAAACAACCGCCGCCCCCTATCGCGGCTCTCGCTGGAGCCCTGCTCAGTTCAGGCTCCGCAGTGCCGGCAGCCCAGATCTTGCCCTAAATAGGAGCGCTTTGCGCCTGCTTGCGCAGATCCCTCGCCGACGCCCCTTGAATTGGTCCACACAAGGCTCTATCGGCTAATTGGATAATTAACTTCAACCCTTGGCGTCTGAAAGTGGAGCTTTCCTCAAGAAAGTCCTACCCGGCACGCCGCTCAAAAGTGCATGAACTCAGCAACCGCTCTAGGCGAGATTGCGTTTGTAGAGGGCCATCAGTTCGGCTCAGGCGCGTTCGGCTCACTGACTGGCCATCAGTATGTCGAGTCTGGCTGACGGGTGTTGGCGCTGCGATAGGCGGTGCCGGTGTGCGATTTATGTGCCGCTGCTACAGAACTCCACTGCCGGATAGTCCATGTCCGATGTGATTCTGAGCCCTTTTCTGTCGAGGGGCATTGGGATCACCGGACACAAGCCGACATAGAGTACTAATCCGGCGTCGGTAAACGCATTGGCGGATTTGTCACTCATCGAAATCACAGCGCGAAAAAGAGCGCTGTCCCGAAACCTCTAGTCGTCATGAGTTAGTTTTCTTTCCGAGCGTGTTCGTGGAACCGGCTAGAACGGGTGCATCGGGAGCTTGCGCCGTATCGTGCATCCAGCGGGCGCGCTGCCATTGTCCAAAAGCCCCGTACGGATAGCCACCAGGCTGCGGCGCGCTGACTTTCTCAAGTTCGGCTGTGACGTCAGAGTCCAACGCCAGATCTGCCGCGGCAAGATTGCCGCGTAGATGTTCGACCGTGCGGGCACCGACGATAGGGGCGACAACGCTTGGCCGGTCCCCGATCCAGCTCAAGGCGACTTGCGCCGGTGTCGCGCCTATCTTCTTGGCAATGCGAACGACGGTATCAATCGTGGCCCAATTGCGATCGGAGACCGCATATTCTTCTGAAATCGACTGATAGATTGGCTTTTCGGAGCCAGCCCGTGTGTCGGCGGCCGCAGTGCCGCCGCGCTGATATTTGCCGGTGAGGAAGCCGCCAGCCAGCGGCGACCAAGGCAGCAAACCAATCCCGTTGTGCAGCGCGGCAGGAACGACTTCCCACTCAATTTCCCGTGAGAGCAGGCTGTATTGGGGCTGCAGCGTCACCGGTACCTGTACGCCCATGGCCTTGGCCGTGGAGACAATGAGCTGGAGCTGCCATCCCGTGAAGTTTGACAGGCCGATGTAGTGAATCTTGCCGGCCTTCACTGCCTCATCAAGAAACCATAGCGTTTCCTCTATCGGCGTGTTCATGTCGGAGGCGTGGAGCTGGTAAAGATCGATGGTTTCCACGCCCAGGCGCTCGAGGGAGGCGTTCAGGGAGCGATGGAGCCAGCGGCGCGACAGTCCCACCGCGTTCACATCCTGGCTTAGGAAATTGAAGCGTCCCTTAGTGGCCAGCACCACGTTGTCAGTGACGTCACGGGGCCGGGCAGCTAACCAACGCCCAATGACTTCTTCGGAGATACCGTTGACGTACACATTGGCAGTATCAACAAGGTTGCCGCCAGCTTCGATGAAGGTGTCGAGAATGGTGAAAGCGTCGGCCTCTGGCGTCTCCGAGCCAAAATACATCGTTCCAAGAGCGATCTTTCCTACAGCGATACCGGTATTTCCTAGCTTGCGATGCAACATGGCGAATTACCTTTCCTTCGAGAGTTAGAGAGTGCGGGAGCTACCGATGGTCGCGCGTGGAATTCTACATACCTTAGTTTAAGACGGAGACTCATCCAAGACTCCATATTCTATTGCAAGCTTTGTGAGCAGGATTCAGCAACGAAGGGAAACCAAGTGGCAGAGCTCTCGGCGTTTGAGACTGTTGCCGAAGAGCGCAGCTTTTACGCGGGCGGCAATCCGCTTGGCAACTCGCTTTCGGAACCACGGAGATTACTGCTCAGAACAGAGGTGAATGAACAACCGCGAACACACCCTAAGATCAGTAACAACAAACGCCGATTGGACAGAAAATCGTTGCGCGACTGCTTGGGCCTTGATTTCCGGAGGCTGGCCGACTCGAGGGGACCTATCCGCCTTTAATGAGTACATTGGCGATTGAGCGCCAATGCAGAATCACCAATTTTCGTCCTGAGAACTGACGTACTTTTAAATCTGCTGAGTGGGCAACGCTGCTTGGTGCGCTCTACAAAACGAAGTAGACAATCTACTTCCATTAGGAGTAGAGTGTCTACATCTATGAGCGAAAAAGACCAATATAAGAACCGAATCGAGCTGCTGCAGGGAACACTCGACATGCTTATTCTTCAGACCCTGCAATGGGGACCGCAGCACGGATACGGAATTGCCCAGGCTTTACGCTTGCGATCCGGAGACGTGCTTCAGGTAGAGACCGGATCACTGTATCCGGCTCTCCATCGATTGGAACGTCAGAGCTGGGTGCAGTCTGAGTGGAAGCAGTCAGAGAGCAAGCAAAAAGCCCGATATTACCGAATCACGGGAAAGGGGAAAAAGCAGTTGGCCTCGGATCTGGGCAGATGGGAGCGGATTGTGGAAGCGATTGGGTCGGTGATGTACGTCAAGCCGGAGGCGAGTGGGTCATGAAGTGGTTCCCGAGCTTCGGTTTTCAGCGGCGCAAGCGCGAATTGCAGGAAGAGATTGATGCGCACCTGCAGATGGCGATTGCAGATCGAGTGGCGCGCGGCGAGACGGCAGAGACGGCGCGACAAGCGGCGGCGCGAGAATTTGGAAACATTCCTTTGGTGCAAGATGTGACGCGCGAGATGTGGGGCCAGGGATGGCTTGAACAACTGGGCCGGGACATTCGTTACGCGTTACGGCAACTGCGCAAGAGCCCCGGCTTTACGATCACCGCGACGACGATGCTGGCCGTAGCTATCTGCGCCAACAGCACCGTCTTCAGTTGGATCGACGGCACAATGTTGCGTCCGATTCCTGGCGCGCGAGACACGGGCGATCTTGTGAGCCTGCAGCGGGGGGAACGGAACTTCTCTCCGGTTCCGCCCTTCTCGTATCTCGACTATCGCGATCTGCGCGAGCAGAACCACACCTTCACCGGAATACTTGCCTATCATCACGATTGGATCACGCTGACTGGCGGCGCACAGCCGGAGCGTGCCTATATTGCGAACGTGTCGGCGAACTATTTCGATGTGCTCGGCATCAAGCCGCTGCTGGGGCGTTTCTTTCTGCCTGAAGAAGAGACGCGTCCGGATGCGGTTCCCAACGTGGTCCTGGGTTATTCGCTTTGGAAGACGCGTTATGCCGCAGACCCGGCAATTGTGGGCAAGTCGATCGAACTCGCGCGGCATCCTGTGACGGTGATCGGCGTGGCCCCGGAGGGGGTTGTCGGAGCAATGCCCGGAATCCGTGAAGATCTGTGGGTAACGCTCGATCCCCTGGGGACTGACGTGTGGCGGATGACGCATCGCAGTGGTGGTGCGGTCTGGCTGAACGTAATTGGAAGATTGCGGCCCCGCGTGAGCCGTGACCAGGCAGCCCAGGACCTCGACACGCTGATGCACCACATTGTGGCGGCATATCCGGACGATCATCTGGGCGAGAACCGGATCACACTCGATCCCATGTGGCGCTCGCCCTTCGGCGCCAACGGATATATGTCGGCGACGCTGCCCATTTTGCTGGCCTTCGCTGGTGTGGTGCTGTTGCTGACCTGCGCGAACGTGGCGACGCTCACGCTGGTGCGGTTTGTCTCCCGGAGGCGTGAGCTTGCGATCCGGCAGTCGCTCGGGGCGAATCGCATGCAACTGGTGCGGCAGATGGTGCTGGAGGGCGCGATGCTTTCCATCGTCGCAGGAGTCGTGGCCCTTGTGTTGACATCGTGGACTTCGAAGACATTCGCATGGTTCTTTCCGGCGAACTCGAATCCCAGCGTACTGAACGGGGCCATGGACTATAAGGTGGTGATCGGGATTGCTGTGTCCAGCCTATTGGCCGGCATGCTCTGCGGCGCGCTCCCCGCCTGGCGTTCGTCGCACGCACCGGCCGTTGAGGCGCTCAAGGCAGAGTCCGCAAGTATCTCCGGCGGCTCACGCAACCGGAAATTGCTCGGCGCGTTGGTGGTGGCGCAAATCGCGCTTTCCCTTCCGCTGTTATTGTGTTCCGGGCTCTTTCTGCGAACACTGCGAAATCTCGCCGGCGCGAATCCCGGATTCGAGCAGGACCACATTCTCACCGCGTCCGTGGGGCTGAATATCGCCGGCTACAGCCACGACGACGAACAGGTGATCCGTCACAAGATACTGGATCGCGTGTCGGCGTTGCCCGGCGTGAAGGTTGCGTCTCTTACGGACTGGATTCCGATGACCCTGGGCCACAAGGGCGAGGATGCGTATCCGGAAGGGTATGTGCCACACCCTCATGAATCTTTGCAGGTGTACCACGCCGAGGTGTCCCCGCGGTATTTCGAATCCCTTCACATACCCATTCTGGAAGGACGCGAGTTTACGCCGGAGGACGATGAAAAGGCCCCGAGGGTACTTATCGTGGATCAGACCGCGGCGAGGCGCTACTGGCCGGGACAGGATCCGCTGGGAAAGAAACTCAGGATATGGCGCAGCCTTTTCACGGTTGTCGGCGTCGCGAGAAATTCGACACATATGTTAATGAATGAGGCCCCGGAGCCTATGGTCTATATGAGCTTTTTCCAGGTGGGGTACGAGACGATCGTGCAGGTGGAGACCGAGGGAAATCAGGCCGACCTGACGCCCGCGGTGGAAAACGCCATCCACGAAATCGATACACGGCTGCCGGTTTTCGATGTGCGTCCCATGCGCGAGAGCACTCAAATCGCGAGCAGTTTCGCCGTCATACAGAGCGCCCTGGCAGGAATGTTCGCGCTGATTGGGTTGGTTCTTGCAGTAACGGGGATCTACGGAGTCGTGACCTATCGAACCCAAATGCGAACCCACGAGATCGGAATACGAATGGCGTTAGGTGCTTCACGTGTGGACGTGCTGCGGCTCGTGCTTGTGCAGGGGTTGTGGCTCACAGGCATCGGGCTGGCGCTAGGATTGGCGTTTGCATTGGGACTGACGCGTCTTATCGCCCGGCTGTTGTACGGAATCGGAGCCAACGATCCAGTCACCGTAGTTTCCGTCGTCATGCTCCTGGGAGCAATGTCGTTGGTAGCATGCTACCTTCCGGCGCATCGAGCGATGCGCCGAAACCCCGTGACCGCGATTCGCGAGCTGTAAGCCGCAGTTCGGACTCGACGCGAATCGGACGGATTCGGGATATGCGTGGCGCTCCACCTGGTTGACAAGAAGGGTAACCGGATTCCACCGGTCACAAACCAATCTCCGCCCGGTGGGTCTTCATTGTGCGTTGACGTGAACAGCCCAAAGCGCTCACTGAACTTGGATTTAGGCGACGAATGAGAGGTAGGTCCCCGAAAACGCCGTTGTCGTCAGTTTTCTTACTTTCGTTCGCGAGTTCGGGGTACGATCGCGAACGCCGAAGTCCGCATAGGTGACAAGAAGCGACGTAGATCTGCCGCCTTCGTTGCACAGAATTTCAAGCTCACAGTGCACGATAGACGCTAGGCCAAAGCACGAAAGCTTGGGCGAACGGCGGAAATTTGCTAAGTCCTTTGCCGAGACATCTTTCGCCATAAGCCATTGATTCTATTAAGTTTAACGTAAGTTATTGATATAGCTAAGTCCAATGACAAGAGATATCTAGCAAAAAACGAGGGGAGGGGGCGTACCCTCGGACGAGCTGGCTCACAAGAGAACCTTCGCCGCGATGACGTAGCATGGTTGGGAAAGTCCCACCGCGAGGTCACGCATGAGCGATATTCTTACTAGTCCGGAACTGACCGCAGAGCAAGCCAGCAGCCTCACCCGCGCGACGAACTATGGCACCTGGCGCTTCCAGAAAACCTGGAAGCCTCTGTATATCGCCGACGCCGAGGGCTGCTGGATTACGGACGGCGCGGGCAAGCGGTATCTCGACTTCAGCGCGCAACTGATGTGCGTCAACCTCGGTCACAAGAATCCCCGCGTGGTCGAAGCTATTGCCGAGCAGGCGCGGGAGCTGTGTTACGTTGCGCCGGGTTATGCGACGGCGGCGCGCGCAAAGCTAAGCGCTAAGCTGCTCGAGGTGCTGCCCGCGGGTCTCGAAAAATTCTTCTTTGCCACCAGCGGGACTGAGGCCAACGAAGCGGCGTTCAAAATCGCTCGCATGTTCACCGGCAAAACGAAAATCATCTCGCGCTACCGCTCCTATCACGGCTCGACGATGGGTTCGATCGCGGCCACGGGCGATCCGCGGCGCTGGGCGATGGAACCGGCCGGCAAGGGTGCTGGCGTTGTCTTTGCACCGGAAACGAATTGCTACGACTGTCCCATCAAGCACACGTATCCCGGCTGCAACATCGCCTGCGCCGACTACATCGAGCACATGATCGAAAACGAGAGCGACGTTGCGGCAATCATTCTCGAGCCGATCGTCGGAACAAACGGCGTGCTCATTCCACCGCCAGAGTACTTGCCGCGTCTGCGCGAAATTTGCGACCGACATGGCGTGCTGATGATTGCCGACGAAGTGATGGCAGGCTGGGGCCGGACCGGTAAATGGTTCGCCGTCGACCATTGGGGCGTGAAGCCGGACATTCTGGTGACCGCGAAGGGAATCACCTCTGCGTATGTGCCGCTCGGGTTGTGCGCGACGACGAAGAAGATCGCCGATTATTTTGAAGAGCATTATTTCTCGCACGGCCACACCTATGAGGCACATCCGATCACGCTGGGACCGGCGGTCGCGACCATTGAAGAAATGCAGCGACTGAAGCTGGTGGAGCGTGCCGCGGAACTGGAGCCTTACGTCCGCGAAAAGCTGGAAGCGCTGAAAGAGAAGCATCCGTCGATCGGCGACGTGCGCGGTCTCGGTCTCTTCTTCGCCGTCGAGCTCGTCAAGAATCGCGCGACCAAGGAGCCATTCAACACGATGCGCGACAAGGTCGAGGGCAAGCCGCTGGTGGTGGATCAGATTGCCGCGAAGATGATGGCCGACGGCGTGGCGCAGCAGGCATGGGTGAGTCATTTCGTCATTGCCCCGCCCTTGATCGTGACCAAGGAAGAAATCGATTTCGGTATCGCCGCACTCGATAAGCATCTGGGGATTGCGGACGCGCTAGTGGAGTAGGACCGGCAACCGATTCTCTGTCTCTCAGTTTTTCCGGTTTCTCTGACAACTGACCACTGCTTTTAATCGAATACAACGGTCTTGTTGCCGTAGCAGAGGATGCGCCGGTTCAGGTGCCAGCGGACCGCGCGTGAAAGAACAAGCCGCTCGAGGTCGCGGCCGCGCGCCACGAGGTCGTCGACCTGGTCGCGATGCGAGATCCGCGCCACGTCCTGCTCGATGATTGGACCGTCATCCAAAATTTCAGTCACGTAATGGCTCGTGGCTCCGATGAGCTTGACGCCGCGTGCATGAGCTGCGTGATACGGCCGCGCACCCGTGAAGGCCGGCAGGAACGAATGATGCACGTTGATGATTGCCGCTGGATATCGTGCAACGAAATCGGACGAGAGAATTTGCATGTAGCGCGCCAGAACGACAAGATCGACGGAGTATCGTTCGAGCAACCGCAGTTGGTGCGCCTCGGCCTCAGCGCGCGTCGCCGCATCGACCGGATTATATTCAAACGGAATGTTATAAAAGGCCGCCAGTTTCTCGACCTCGCTGTGATTCGAGACGATCACCGGAATCTCGCAGTCCAGTTCACCCGTGCGCCAGCGATGCAATAAATCAGCCATGCAATGCAGATACTGCGAGCAAAAGAGGGCAACACGAGGGCGCTCGGAAGCCGCGTAGAGTTTCCAGCGCATGTCCAGTTCAGCGGCCAGCTTCGCAAAGTCGATTTTGAACTTCTCTAAACCGAAGTTTGTGCCGCCGTTGTGCTCGTTTGGTCTTTTCTCTGCCAGACACCATTCGACGCGCATGAAGAACAGACCGAGATCGTGGTCCTGGTGTTGATCGGCGTGAAGGATATTTGCGCCGTGTTCGTAGAGCAGCCCTGCGACGCGCGCCACCAGTCCTTTGCGGTCGGGGCAATCGATGAGAAGAACCGCCGAGTCTTTCATTTTCCTTCCTAGACTAAGCGATCGGCACACCGCGCTGGAGGCGGAAAGGAACGTTGTTTAATCCTTGCGCGCGCCGGCGCTCCTCGCTCCAGGGATTTGGAACTTCCAGAATCGTCAAGCACCGGCTTGCCCGGGGGCACGAGTCGGGGCGTTGAGTTGCTGGCGCAGACTGTTGGCAAGGTCGGCCACCAATCGGAGCTTGTCAGCGATTCCAATGGGCATTTCACCTGCAGAGAGCGCCAATTGAGAATGCAGGAGCAATCCAGCGACGGTCGTCTTCACTTGAGCTTCAATGGCTACGGCCGCGGCCTTGTGAGCCAGTGCCTGTTCGCGCTCCCGGCGATGAAGGGCTGCGCGGATTTCCCGAATGAGTCTGGCTACGCCCGAGAGAGCGAAGTTGATCTGCAGCGGAATGGCCAGTCCTGCGTGTTCCCAGATCGCTTCTGCTGTGGCCGGGTCGCACTGGGCCAGGGTCTCGTCCAGAATGATCACGCCGAATTCCAGTTTGCGGAGGACTGCCAATGCGGTCTTTCGCCCTTCCGCAACTTCGACGTTCGTACCGAGCTGTTCTGCGACGACCGCTGCACAGTTGCGCGCTCCTTCAATTCCGGTGACAATCAAAATGCTCATTCTCTGCTCCTTGTTGGCGTCTGAGGCCGCAGTTCGGGTTGTTAATCTTGGCCGATGGCAACGAGAATCGCGTCGAAGATCCCTTTTTGGTGAGAAGGGGCGCCCGGCGGACCGGGTTGCCGCTCGGCCTAGTGAACTACGCCGGTACCGGGTCGGAGATGCCGTACTCTTTCAGCTTGCGGTACAAAGTAGTTTTGCCGATGCCCAGCAGTTTTGCCGCCTTCAGCTTGTCTCCATCCAGCAAGCGAATGGCTTCGAGAATTGCCTGGCGTTCGAGTTCGGCAATGGGCTGAACGTGGATCGTGGCGCCGGGCTCTTCCGCTTTCCCGGGCGCCAGGGTTGCGCGTCGCGCCGCGAGCCCTTCTTGCTTCAATTCCGTGGGAAGATCGCCGAGCGCGACGACTCCGCATGTTGAGAAGGCGCAACCGTGCTCCACGGCATTCTCAAGCTCGCGCACGTTTCCGGGCCATTCGTGCTGCATCATCGCGCGCAGTACCTCGTCGCTCAGTGTGAACTTCTTCCCGTTCTGGCGGCTAATGCGTTCGAGGAAATGAGCAGTGAGAGGCAGGATGTCTTCGCGGCGCGTGCGCAACGCGGGCAATCGGAGATTGACGACGTTGAGCCGGTAAAAGAGATCTTTGCGGAAGGTTCCGTTTTCAACCATGGCTGCCAGGTCCCGGTTAGTGGCGGCCAGGATACGGGCTTTAATGGGTACGGCATGGTTGGCCCCGACGGGCCGCACCTCTTTTTCCTGCAGGGCGCGAAGAAGCTTGGCCTGAAGATCGAGCGGAAGCTCGCCAATCTCATCGAGGAAGACAGTTCCGGCCTCCGCGGAGACCAGAAGACCATCCTTGGAGCGATTTGCGCCGGTAAAGGCGCCCTTGATGTGTCCGAAGAGCTCGCTCTCGATCAGTGTGGGCACGAGAGAGCCGCAATCGACCGGCAGGAATGGCTTTTCGGAGTTTGGCCCGCTGTTATGAATGGTTCGGGCGACCAATTCCTTGCCGGTCCCGCTCTCTCCCAGGATCAGAACAGGATGAGTGCTTTCGGCAACCTTGGAGAGAATGCGGTAGAGCTTCTCCATGGCCACCGAATGGCCGATCATGGAGCCGAATCCGGAGATCGGGCGCAAGCCCTCGCGTAACGTTCGCGCACCGGCGAACGAAGAAAAAGTCGCAGCGGCGCGTTCGAGGACAGTGGAAAGCTCGTCC
>Ga0181520_10004447_pt1 | contig 23429 bp, 18 predicted proteins | sample PEATcosm2014_Bin_29_FD_132451 | JGI IMG/M metagenome (GOLD analysis project Ga0181520, IMG submission 132451) | Peatland microbial communities from MTU Mesocosm Facility, Houghton, MI, USA - PEATcosm2014_Bin02_30_metaG | ecosystem: Environmental > Terrestrial > Soil > Wetlands > Peat | place...
AGGGCCACCTGGGTGCGGGTTTTCTCGCGCACCAGGCGATTGTGCACAGCAGCCATGGCCAGCAGGCTGGGAATGGGCGCGTAGGTGGGATCGACACCGCGGTCGGAGAGAATCAGCAGCGTGTAGCCGGAGTGCACGGCATGCGCGGCGCGAGCGCTCAGATCTTCAAGTGAGTGCCTGAGGCCGGCCTCGCCATCCGCGGCGCGGAACAGAGCCGGCAGCGTAGTGGCCAGCAGGTCGCCGGAGGAGATGCGGCGCAGCTTTTCAAGATCGCGGTTGGTCAGGATGGGGTGAGGCAGCTTGAGCGTGTGGCAGTTCTCCGGCGCCTCGTCCAGAATGTTGCGCTCCGTGCCGATGTAGCTGATCAGCGACATCACAAGTTCTTCGCGAATGGGATCGATGGGCGGGTTGGTCACCTGCGCGAAGAGCTGCTTGAAGTAATTGAACAATGGCTGCGGACGGTCGGAGAGACAGGCCAGTGGAACGTCTGTGCCCATGGAGCCAATCGGCTCCTCGCCCTTGGCGCCCATAGGGCCGAGCAGAATTCGCAAGTCCTCTTCGCTGTAACCGTAGGCACGCTGGCGGCGCAGCAGGGTTTCGGGATTGGAGGCGATGACGCGCGAAGGCTCAGGCAGATGGTCGAGCGTGACCTGCTGCTCCTGGAGCCAGCTTGCATAGGGCTGCCGGGCGGCGAGCTGCTTTTTGATCTCCGCGTCGGAGATGATGCGCTTCTGCACCGTATCGACAAGGAACATGCGGCCCGGCTGCAGGCGGCCCTTCTTGCGGATGTCTTCGGCCGGCACATCGAGCACGCCGGCCTCGGAGGCGAGCACGACCAGGTCGTCCTTTGTCACAATGTAGCGGCCAGGGCGCAGCCCGTTGCGGTCGAGCGTAGCGCCAATGACCTTGCCGTCGGTGAACGCAATGGCGGCCGGCCCGTCCCACGGCTCCATCAGCGAAGCGTGGTACTCGTAGAAGGCGCGCTTTTCCTCATCCATGTCCGGATTGCCGGCCCAGGCCTCGGGGATGAGCATGGCCATCACGTGCGGCAGCGAGCGGCCGGATTGATAAAGAAACTCGACCGCGTTGTCCAGAGAACCAGAGTCGCTGCCTTCCGGCGTGATCACGGGATAAAGCTTGTCAATCTGGCCCTCGTAAAGTGGGCTCTGCAGAACGGACTGGCGCGCATTCATCCAGCTGATGTTGCCGCGAATGGTGTTGATTTCACCGTTGTGGGCCACATAGCGATACGGATGCGCCAGTTTCCAGCTGGGAAAGGTGTTGGTCGAGAAGCGCTGGTGGACAAGGCAGAGAGCGCTGGTGACCAGGGGGTTGGCCAGCTCAAAGTAGAACTTCTCAATCTGCGGCGCCAGCATCAGGCCTTTGTAGATGATGGTGCGGCAGGAAAACGAGGGGATGTAGAAGCTTTCCTTGTCCTCGATATCGGACGCGGCGATCTCGTTTTCCGCACGGCGGCGAACCCGGTACAGCAGGCGTTCGAAGGCGTCTTCGTCCAGACCCTTTGGACAGCCAACGAACAGTTGCTCGATGTATGGCTGCGAGGCCCGTGCTTCCCGGCCAATGGCGTCGCCGTTCACAGGCGTATCGCGCCAGCCAAGAAGGCTCAACCCCTCCGCCTGCGCAATTCGCTCGAGCACACCCTCGCACTGCAGGCGGCTGTGCTTCTCTACGGGCAGAAACACCATGGCCACGCCGTAGCAGCCCGGCCCGGGAAGCCGCATCCCCAGTTCGCCGCATTCACGGGCAAAGAAGACGTGGGGAATCTGGATCAGGATGCCGGCGCCATCGCCCGTCTCCGGGTCGCAGCCCGCCGCGCCGCGATGCGTGAGGTTGATCAAGACCTCAAGACCCTTGCGGATTATGTCGTGGCTCTTGTCGCCGCGGATGCTGGCGACCAGTCCCATGCCGCAGGCATCATGTTCATTCCGTGGATGATAGAGACCCTGCGGAGATGGAATGCGAAGACGGGAATCCGATGTATGCATGGCGACCTTCTGGATGAACTTTGTTGCTTTCAGAGTGCATTGCGAAGCCGGGATACACAGACACAATGCGACTTCCATGAAGGAAATCGCCCAGATCTTTGATGAAGCGGCCTGTCGCGCAGGCCTCACCTTAAGAGGGACGTAGCTGACTCCTTTTACTATATCGAAAAATTAACATTCCCGTTGAACTTCCTTTGCGGCGGGCCTCAGGGCGCAGAGGAAAGTCAGCCGGGGGGCGGCCCCAGTTAAGGGCAAAAAACAGAGAGATGCAGCGATTGCCACAACACCCGGCGCAGGATCGAAATACACGGATTCCGACGGCAACCTTCTCGTTTTGAAGCGAGATCTGTGTTCAGCTTGCGAGGCCGGGTTGGGCGATCGATGACCTATACTGGTGGCTCAGGGAGATTGCATGCAGGATTCAATACTCGTCACGGGCGGGGCGGGATTCATCGGTTCGAACTTTGTTTTGAGCTGGATTGAGTCAATCGGCTCACCGGTCGTCAATCTGGACCTGCTGGCCTATGCGGGCAATCCGGAAAATCTTTCCACGCTCGAAGGGGATGCGCGGCATCAACTGGTACGGGGCGATATCGGCGATCCCGATCTCGTGCGCTCCCTGCTGAGCAGCCATCAACCGCGGGCCATTGTTCATTTCGCCGCGGAAAGCCATGTGGACCGGTCCATCGCCTCTCCGGAGGCTTTTATTCGGACAAATGTGCATGGCACGTTTGCCCTGCTGGAGCAGGCGAAGGCTTACTGGTCGAGTTTGAACGATGCCGACCGGGGCGCCTTCCGGTTTCTCCATGTTTCAACGGACGAGGTTTACGGCTCGCTGGGACCGCAGGATCCGGCCTTTTCAGAGACCACGGCCTATGCGCCGAACAGCCCTTATGCGGCCTCGAAGGCGGCTTCCGACCATCTCGTTCGGGCCTATCACCACACCTGGGGACTTCCCGTTCTCACCACAAACTGCTCCAACAACTACGGCCCGTTTCAGTTTCCTGAGAAGCTCATTCCGCTGATGATTCTCAACGCGCTCGAGAATAAGCCGCTGCCCGTCTATGGCGACGGCATGAACGTGCGCGATTGGCTCTTCGTCGGGGATCACTGTTCGGCGATACGGACCGTGCTGGCCAATGGGCGGATCGGCGAGACCTATAACATTGGCGGAAACAGCGAGCGCGCGAATATCGACGTAGTCACCACCATCTGCGACCTCGTTGACGAGATGCGCCCGCGCTCATCGGGCGGCTCGCGCAGAGATCTGATCACATACGTCAAGGACCGGCCCGGCCACGACCGCCGCTACGCCATCGATGCTTCAAAGCTCTCACGGGAGTTGGGATGGCAGCCCGCGGAAGTCTTCGAGAGCGGACTTCGCAAGACGGTTCGCTGGTATCTCGACCATCCCGCCTGGGTTGAAAGCGTCCGCACCGGCGCTTATCTCGAGTGGATCAACAAGAACTACGCGGAGCGAGTCGCGCTATGAAAGGCATCATTCTTGCGGGAGGGTCCGGCACCCGTCTCTATCCCGTCACCCACGTGGTATCGAAGCAACTGCTGCCGGTTTATAACAAGCCCATGATCTACTACCCGCTCAGCACGCTCATGCTGGCGGGTCTGCGCGACATCCTGATTATCTCCACGCCCCAGGATACGGGACGCTTTGCCGAGTTGCTGGGCGATGGCCGGCGCTGGGGCATCGACATCCGCTATGAGGTCCAGCCCAGTCCCGACGGTCTTGCTCAGGCATTTCTGATCGGCCGCGAGTTCATCGGCGATCAACCAAGCGCACTCGTGCTCGGGGACAACATCTTTTACGGGCAGGGTTTTTCCCTGCAGCTTCAGGCGGCCGCGCAGCTCAAAACGGGTGCGACGGTGTTTGCATATCCGGTTGAAGATCCCGAGCGCTATGGGGTGGTCGAGTTTAACAGTCAGGGCCAGGCCATCAGCTTGGAAGAAAAGCCCAAGGCGCCCAAGTCTCGCTACGCCGTGACGGGACTCTACTTTTACGACAATGAAGTCGTCCGAATTGCTTCATCCCTCAAGCCCTCCGCACGAGGAGAGCTTGAGATTACCGACCTGAACCGGCGCTACCTTGAAGCAGGGAAGCTGAATGTCGAAATCATGAGCCGCGGCATGGCCTGGCTGGACACGGGAACGCACGAGTCCCTGTTGGAGGCCAGCCATTTCGTTCACACGATCGAACGCCGCCAGGGCCTGAACATTGCCTGCCCCGAGGAGATCGCCTACCGCCAGGGCTTCATTTCGGCCGAGCAACTCGAGGCGCTTGCCCAGCCCATCATCAAGAGCGGATACGGTCAGTATCTGCTCGCCCTGCTCCAGGAGCCGCATTTTTCGGCCAAGGCAGCGCAGTTATGAAGATCACAAACACGTCGTTACCGGGCGTGCTGGTACTCACCGCGGCAATCTACAAGGATTCCCGCGGCGCGTTCTGCGAAACCTTCAACCTGCGGAAGATCGCGGAGGCAGGTCTGCCCTCGTCCTGGCCTCAAGACAATTTCTCACTTTCCAAAAAGAACGTACTGCGCGGCATTCACTATCAGATCACGCAACCGCAGGGGAAACTCGTTCGCGTAACCCATGGCGCGGTGCTCGATATCGCCGTCGACCTGCGGCGCAGTTCGCCCACGTTTTCTAGGTATGTGGCCGTCGAGCTGACCGCCGAATCGGGCGATATGTTGTGGATCCCGCCGGGATTCGGGCACGCCTTTCTCGCGCTCACCGATCAGGTGGGCTTCGCGTATAAGGTGACGGACTATTACTCCCCGGCCGGGGAACGAACCATCCTGTGGAACGACCCGGAGATCGCGATTTCGTGGCCGATTGATGGCAAGGACGCGATCGTCTCGGACAAGGATCGCGCCGGCTCAACGCTGCGCGATGCGGAGATCTTTCCGTAGGGAATGACCTCGGACCTTCCGACGAATCGCACGAATCTGGTTGAGCACAAATTCGCAACGCGCTAGATCGACCCTGTCCGCCATTCAGCCCCGCGCGGCCGCAGCCGGCGTTCTCGCCTGCTCGATCGAAGTTTCCATCAGCCGACGCGTCGGCAGTTCAAAGGCGTTCCTCGTGTCACCGGACCTCCCGGTGCTTTAAAGTTCTATGCATAGAAGAGTGAGGCTAATTGCGCGTAGCGATCGACACCGGCGGAACCTTTACCGACTGCGTAGCCCTGGTCGACGGCAAACTCAAGGTGCTCAAGCTGTTTTCAACGCCCGGCGATCCTTCGCAGGCGGTGCTCGATGTGCTCGAGCGACTGAGCGCAGAGCAGGCGGGTCCTAAGCAACCGCTCGATGTGCGTCACGGCACAACCGTGGGAACCAACACCATGCTGGAGCGGACCGGAGCGCGCGTAGCATTTGTCACGACGGCGGGCTTCGAGGACACCATTGCCATCGGCCGTCAGATGCGTGGCCGTCTCTACGACTGGTTCGCGCCCGTGCCGGTATGCCTGGTGCCCCGCGAACTGCGTTTCGGCGTTCCAGAGCGAGTCAGCGCCGAGGGAGAAATTCTTCACTCACCGACAGAAGAAGAACTTGAGACCCTGGTCGACACGGTGCGCGCCGCCGGGGCTGAAGCTGTGGCCATCTCTCTGCTTTTCGCGTTTGCAAATTCACAGACGGAGCAGCGGGTCGAGGCAGCCCTGCGCAAGCTGGACATCCCAGTCTCCGCTTCGCACCGGATTCTGCCGGAATTTCGTGAGTACGAGCGGGCCTCGACTACAGTTGTCAATGCCTACCTCGCGCCGCGTATGGAGCGGTACCTCGATCGCCTGGAGCAGCGCGTTGCCGCTCAACGCCCGGGCGGGCGCGTGGACGTAATGCAGTCGTCAGGCGGAATTATTCCGGCGCGGGTTGCAGCGCGGGAGCCCGTGCGCACCGTCCTGTCAGGACCGGCAGGCGGAGTTGTGGGCGCGTGCATGGTGGCGAAATGGGCCGGTTTCGAGCGCATCATCGGCTTCGATATGGGCGGAACTTCGACGGACGTGTTTCTTGCCGATGCGGCCGCGGGCGGCGCGCGGCTTACGCGCGAATCCGTTGTGGCCGATGTTCCGATCAGCGTCCCCATGCTCGATATTCACACGGCCGGCGCGGGCGGAGGATCGATTGCGCGTTTCGATGCGGGTGGAATGCTGCGCGTGGGGCCGGAATCCGCGGGAGCGGAGCCGGGTCCGATCTGTTTTGGCCGCGGCGACAAACCGACCGTCACGGACGCGAACTTCCTGCTTGGCCGGCTGGACCGGGGCAGCTTCCTCGGCGGAGGACTGCGGCTTGACAGCGAGCGGACCGAGCGCATCATGAGCGCTGAGAGAGGCGGGCTCAAATCAGCAGAGGAGTTTGCGGCCGGGATTGTGCGCGTGGTCGAAACCGAGATGGAAAAGGCCATTCGCGTGATCTCGATCGAACGCGGCTATGACCCGCGCGAGTTCACGCTTGTGGCGTTTGGCGGCGGCGGGCCTCTCCATGCCTGCTCGCTGGCGCGAGCGCTGCGGATTCCAACGGTCCTGATTCCTTCAGCCCCTGGTGTGCTTTCCGCGGTGGGCATCCTGCTGGCCGACACAGTGCGTGACTACTCGCGCACCGTGATGCTCCCAGGGCATGGGATAGAACGGCTTGGCGACTGTTTCGCAGAACTGGAGCGGCTAGCCCGCGAAGAGTTTGCCGACGAAGGTCTTGAAGGCAAGGTGCAGCGGACCGTCGATGTGCGCTATTCCCGCCAGGGATATGAGCTGAGCGTGGGCTGGACTCAAGAATCTCCACAAGACGCCATCGCGGCCTTTCACCAGTTGCACCAGCAGCGTTACGGATTTGCCGATCGAGCGCGCCCGCTCGAGATCGTTAACGTGCGCCTTCGCATGACCGCCGCAGGTGAGCTGTATGCACCCGCGAGACAGGATCCTGTGCTCGGTGACGGCCATGCCGCCCTCTATGCTGAGCGGGAGGTATTCTTCGATGGGACTTTCTGCAATACCCGCTTCTATCGCCGCGAGAATCTTGTTCCGGGAGACTTGATTCTTGGGCCTGCCATGATTACCGAGTACACCTCCGCCACGCTGCTGCCGCCGGGCGATAGCGCGGAAGTCGACGGCCTGGGCAATCTCGTTATCTCGGTTGAAAGCGAGGGATGCGCATGATTCCGCAAGCTGCTAATCCGGTGGAATTGTCCATCTTCAAAAGCGCGATGCATTCCATCGCTGAAGAGATGGGCGCGGCCCTGCGGCGGACAGCGCTTTCTCCCAACATCAAGGAGCGCCGCGACTATTCATGCGCCATCTTCGACGGCAAGTGCAGGGTCATCGCCATGGGCGATCATATGCCTGTCCATCTTGGCTCGATGCCCATGTCGGTCGAGGCCGCAGTCGTAGCCATTGACTTTAGTCCTGGCGACATTGCCATCCTCAACGACCCCTACGCTGGGGGAACCCATCTGCCCGACATCACCATGGTCTTGCCGGTCTTTTTGCCTGGAGCTGAGCGGCCCGCGTTTTATGTTTCGAATCGCGCCCACCACGCTGACGTGGGAGGAAGATTTGCGGGATCGATGGGACCTTCTGAGGACATCTTTCAGGAAGGCATCCGTATTCCTCCCGTGCGCATTGTGCGGGGCGGGGAAGTCGACCGCGAGATGCTCGACCTGATTCTCCTGAATGTACGCACGCCAGGAGAGCGCGAAGGGGATCTCGACGCGCAGATCGGCGCCTGTCGCGTGGGTGAGCGGCGCATTCTTGAGGTGGCGCAGAAATACGGAGAGCGCAAGCTGCGGTCGCTGATCGAGGGGCTGCTCGATTACTCCGAACGGCTGGTCCGGGCCCAACTGCGGTCGATGCCAGCCGGAACCTTCAGCGCTGAAGACTGGCTGGACGACGATGGCGTGACGGATCTTCCGCGAAGGATCGCGGTGCGCCTGCAGCTGAACCCCGAGGCGGGAGAGATCGAAGTCGATTTCACGGGTTCCTCGCCGCAGGTTGCGGGCAGCGTCAATGCGGTTCGAGCCATTACGCTCTCGGCGTGCTTTTACGTGTTGCGCTGCCTGCTCCGCGACGATGCTCCGGCGACCGAGGGAATTCTTCGCCCCCTTACGCTGGTTGCTCCGGCTGGGAGCATCGTGGATGCGTTGCCGCCGGCGGCGGTGGCAGGGGGCAATGTCGAAACCTCGCAGCGCATTGTCGACGTGCTGCTGCGCGCACTTGCGCAAGCCATTCCTGACCGTATTCCCGCCGCCAGCGCGGGCACCATGAGCAACCTGACGATTGGGGGCGTTGATCCGCGAACCGGAGAGCACTTTACCTATTACGAGACCGCGGCTGGCGGAATGGGTGCGCGCCCCGGGATCGACGGCATCTCGGGCGTGCAGACCCACATGACGAACTCGCTCAACACTCCCATTGAGGCTCTCGAGTACGCCTATCCATTCTGCGTGCGCCGCTATGCCTATCGCGACGGATCTGGGGGGGCGGGACAGTTCCGCGGCGGCGACGGTCTGGTCCGCGAAGTTGAGATGCTTGCCCCTGTCAGGTTGACGTTGCTCGCGGATCGACGCAAATTCCGACCTTACGGGCTCGAGGGCGGTGGAGAAGGCGCAGTTGGCGCAGCCTGGATCGTAAAGGCAGGCAGTTCCGAGCAGACGGAACTGCCCGGGAAGTGCAGCAGGCAACTCGGCGCAGGGGACACAGTACGTCTAGAAACACCCGGCGGCGGCGGCTGGGGCGGGACCCGAGTTCTCAGGCCGCGATAGAGAATTCTCGAATGGAAACAAGAGAAGATGATCCTCCGAAGCCTGGAGCTTCTGAGCAGTTCCACGTCTGGTCAAAGCGCTGAGGCGGTTCAGATTCATTTAAGTAATAAGCCTGCCCAGAAACGGGTAAATCTCAGGTGCATAGAGATTCAGAATGCGCCGATCTCTTCTGCAGAAGCGGGCCGCTCCATCTGGGCCAGCAAATGTGCATGCGCGAAGGCGTTTTCGGAGTCAGTAAGGCTGGACAAGAGCTTCTTGTCCCCATGCTCAAACGCCCAAGTCTTGAGCAGGTTCTCCATAACCGTGCTGTCCCAGCGGCGCAATACACTGTCGACAATGATCCTGAAGTCCGAACGAAACGTGGCGTGGGCCATGTACTCCGCATCGATGCGGTGTTTGGCCGGAAGAACAACTGAGTGATAAAACGTCTCCAGCTGTTGCTTTGGTACACGGTCGAGGATTGCTTCCTCGCGCGCGAACGTAAGTGTCGCCGCGCCCGTGATTCCGGCCCGGCAGGGAAGATTCGAGATCGCGTGCTCCTCAAGCTTCGGACGCGGCCCAACGAGGCTCATGTGCCCGGCAAGCACATTGAACACCTGAGGTAACTCATCCAGTTTCCAGCGTCGCAAGAAGGGACCCACAGGTGTGAAGAACTGATTTCCTGAGGTCGTGACCGGTTTGTGCGCGCCGCCCGAATTGTGGACCATGGTCCGAAATTTCAGGATCGTGAATGTCTTGCCGTGACGGCCCATGCGTTTCTGCAGAAAAAGGACGGGACCGTGGGAAGTGAGCCGAACAGCCAAACCTACCAGGAGGAAGACCGGAATCAGGATTGGCAGCATTGAGAGAACGCAGACACAGTCAAAGACGCGCTTCGACCGGGATCGCGACCAGGGGCTGAGGTGCTTTCCAAACAGAAAGAGCGTGGAGCTCGAGGCCTGCCGAACTTTATGCGCAAGCTGCAGCTTGCGAAAGCCATCGCTTTCCGCAGCAGCGTGCTGAGAAGAGGGGTTCATCCTTGTTGGTTCAGAGGATTTAGAAAGATACGACTCGGTGCTCACAATGACCCTCCAACAGGACAACACATCGATCTGGCAGCAATACAGTGAAGTTCAGTGCGATGCTTCGTACTTTTGGGTTGCAGTTCGTGGTCTCGTTTCGCGGGGTTCTTTACCTGGGCCGCATCGTTGAGACGATCCCTCCCCGCGCCCCTTCTCAAACAATTTCTGGAAAGTGGGCCATGTGAACAAAAGTCTGTGTAACGAAATGAATTCGTTGACAATGCATTTGACCAAAGTCTAGCAGATTGCCATGTGCCGAGGAGAAATAATTGTTAAATCACTGCACGAATTGTCCCGCTGGTTGCGACACGAGCAACCGCCGTATTTATATAGGAGTCACTCCTGGCAACATTAGGCACGGCCAGGTGGGGAAATGGAGCCTTTTCTTCGGGATAGCCCCCCAAGCGCCTATCGCTGCTCGCGCGCACTCGGTATAGCCAAGTGCAGGCTCATTCGCGCAAAACAGCTGCGTGCGCGCCAAGTCCTGGTGAAAGATGCGGTTCGGAATAGAAAACACCTTCGTCACATTGCGGTAACTATATAGTTAATAGTAGGAAAAGAACAAAAAAGACTCCCCGAGGTGAGGGGGACTGATGTCCTCCTGCAAAACAAAGAACGATGGTTTTGGATTCCTCTTGAAGTTGGCCTCACAGAAATCGCAGCGCATCTGGTGCAAAGATGCCATGGAACTGCTGACGCCTGCAGCCAAGATTTGCGGGGAGAACAGAGTAATTGGCCCATGGTAAACTCAGTCCATATGAGACTTTATGAGCGCGCAACGGCCGTTGGAAGTCCCTATGCCTGTTGCGCACTGAATGGTTCACTTTTTCGGACTCGCATGTTCAGGCAGATTTCGCTCATTACCGTGATTGGGGCGCTTTCTACGGCGGTTTATTCGCAAAATATCAATAATCCGGCTGCAACTCAGACTCCTACGATGGAGGACTGCAGCAATCCACTTGTGGCGGGCACGCAGCAATGCTCCGGTCAAAATCAGCAGGAGTCCACCCCTACCACGCCTACGCAAGCGCGCCCGATGCTTCCCCCGGCCAATGGAAATTATTCCGATATTGAACAACTGTCCCGACAGTCCAGCCCTCGGAATCAACTGCAGCAGCCATTGCTGCCGCCCGAGCCGCCTACTGAGTTCCAGAGGTTTGTGACTTCAACCACTGGACAAAATCTACCGATCTTCGGAGCCAGGCTCTTCAGCAGCGTTCCGTCGACCTTCGCGCCGCTCGACATGGCTCCGGTTCCCCTGGACTACGTTCTCGGCCCAGGCGATGAGCTTCGCGTCCGCGTCTGGGGGCAAGTTAGCTTCACGATCAACGTGCGTGTGGACCGGTCAGGAGACATCTTTCTTCCGCAGGTCGGCCCGGTCCATGTCGCAGACATGCCGTTTTCCGAGCTCGATGGACATCTGCGGAGCGCGATCGGGCGCGTATTTCACAACTTCGATCTGACTGCGGATGTCGGGCAAATCCGTGCCATTCAGGTCTACGTTTCCGGAGAGGCGCGTCGGCCTGGAGTGTACACCGTGAGTTCGTTAAGCACCCTGGTCGACGCGCTCTTCAGTAGCGGAGGGCCATCGGTTCAAGGCTCCATGCGTCATATACAGTTGCGCCGCGGCAATACCGTCGTAACGGACTTCGACTTGTATGGCCTGCTGATCGATGGTGACAAGTCAAAAGATGTGAAGCTGCAATCTGGAGACGTCATCTTCATTCCTCCAGTCGGGTCGCAGGCTGCCGTCACGGGCAGCGTCAAGAATCCCGCCATCTACGAGCTGCTGCCGAATGAGTCCTTAAAGGGCCTTTTCGCTAACGCTGGAGGGGTTTCATCGGTTGCTTCAGAGGCGCGGGTCTCGATCGAGCGCATTGAGAATCATCGGGACAGGCACGCAATGGAGGTGGCCTATGACGCCAGCGGTCTGGCCACTATGGTTGCAGACGGAGATCTGGTGCGCGTCTACTCCATTGTCCCGGTATACAAGAAAACCGTGATTCTCAGAGGCAATATCGCGAACCCCGGCAGGTTTGCTTGGCACTCAGGCATGCGCGTTAGCGACCTGATTCCGGATAAGGAATCCCTAGTCACACGGAATTACTGGTGGAAGCGAGCGCGCCTGGGATTACCCGCACCCGAAGAAGTGGACGTACAAACCCAGGCTGGACCCCAAGGAAGCCAGTACCAGAACCAATCCCAAGGCCAGAACCAGTACCCGGGCCAGAGTCAGTATGAGGGCCAGAATCAGTACGAGGGCCAAAACCAGTACGAGGGCCAAAACCAGTACGATGGCCAAAACCAGTACGATGGCCAAAACCAGTACGGGGGCCAAAACCAGAGTCAGTTTCAGGGCCAATACCGGAATCAGAACCCGAATGCTCAACAGCGTACGGGCGGCTCATCATTGGCATCCGCAGAGACTGCTGCTCAAAATGGGCGAATGGTCGCTCCTTCTCAGCACACCGTCATAAGGGAACTTGCACCGGAAATCGATTGGGACTTCGCGGTGATCGAGCGTCTAGATCCGGATACCCTCAAACCATTGGTAATTCCGTTTGATTTGGGGAAGCTGGTCATGGACCATGATGCGTCTCAGGATCTCGAGTTGCAAGCCGGAGACGTAGTTTCTATTTTTTCGCAAGCCGATTTCCGGGTGCCAATCGCCCACCAAACCAAGCAGGTCAAACTCGACGGTGAATTTGCGCACGCCGGTGTGTACACGGCCCTGCCAGGAGAGTCTTTGCGCCATCTCGTGGAGCGTGCGGGAGGGCTTTCGCCGAATGCGTATCTCTACGGCTCGGAATTTACGCGCGAGACGACGCGCGCGGTGCAGCAGGCCAGAATGGACGAATACGTGCGGAGCCTGGAAATGCAAATCCAGAGAAGCAATCTCGCGTTGTCGGCATCCGCGTTGAGTTCGCCGCAGGATTTGGCTAGTGGTGCCGCCGCCCAGACCGGCGAGCAGTCTCTGCTTGCCAGCTTGCGTCAAGTCCGCGCTACGGGCCGTCTTGTCCTAAGGTTTACGCCGGAGAGCGAAAGTTCAAGCGCCATCCCCGATCTATCCTTGGAGGATGGAGACACCTTCTTGGTCCCGCCACTCCCTGCAAACATCAATGTGGTCGGCGCGGTGTACGATCAGAATTCCTTTCTCTACGCGCGCGGGGCGCGCGTTACCACATTCCTGCAATATGCCGGAGGAGCGAACAGGGACGGAGATCACGCTCATGAGTTCATTATTCGCGCCAACGGAGAGGTTGTGAGCCGTGATAGGAGCAAAGGACTCTGGGGTAACGACTTCGACAACCTGCGCCTGAATCCGGGCGACACAATCGTAGTCCCGGAAAAGACATTCCGATCGTCCGCGCTGCGCGGCGTCATCGACTGGTCGCAATTATTCTCGCAGTTCGCATTGGGTGCTGCGGCATTGAGCATATTGAAATAGCAGGCATTGGCGAGCCCTGCATCAGGTCTGTAGAAAGACACTTGGGCAATTTCCAAGACTAATAGGAACCGATGACGACTGAAGCGCCACTATCCGAACCAGGCAGGCGAGCCGACTCTCTTCCCGATATGCCCCTTGCGGTCGACGTCATGAAAAGTCGAGAGGAGATATCTCTGCTCGATCTGCTTATTGTTGTCGCCGAGAAGAAGTGGCTCGTTCTAAAGTTCACAGCAGTCTTCGCGGTCGTTGCAACGGCCGTTTCTTTACTGCTGCCGGTGCGCTACACGGCGACAGTGGTTCTGATGCCTCCCCAACAGAACACCTCGATGGGCGCTGCGCTCGCCTCACAGTTAGGCTCACTGGGGAGCGTCGCTGCGCTGACAGGCGGGAGCCTTGGCCTTAAGAACCCCAATGACATGTTTGTGGCAATGCTGAGGAGCCGAACGGTCGAGGACGCTATGGTGCAGCATTTCGAACTTATGCGCGAGTACCGCGACAAATACCAGTCCGATGCACGCAAGGACTTCGAAAAGCGCACGGTCGTAGATGGCAGCGGCAAGGACAGCCTGATTCGAATCTCGGTCGACGACCGCGACCCGCGCCGTGCTGCCGAGATGGCCAATGAATACGTCGGCCAATTTCGCAGCTTGTCCCAACATCTCGCCATTTCGGAAGCATCCCAGCGCAGGCTCTTTTTCGAACAGGAGTTGGAGCAGACCAAAGATAAGCTGGCCGAAGCCGAAGAGGCACTGAAGGTGACAGAGCAGAAAACGGGACTGATTCAGCTTGACAGCCAAGCTCGTGCCCTGATCGAGTCGGCCGCCTCGCTTCGCGCACAGATCACAGCGAGGGAAGTGCAGATACAAGGGATGCAGACTTATGCAACCGGAGAGAACGCCCAGCTGGTGCAGGCGCAGCGGGAGTTGGATAGCCTACGCGTACAATTGGCGCGGCTGGGTGGGTCTGGAGACAGTTCCGTAGGCGAACTCATTGTGCCTAAGGGGCTGGTGCCCGAGGCAGGCCTCGAATATGCGCGCAAGTTGCGCGACGTAAAGTATTACGAGACAATCTTCGAAATCCTTGCACGGCAGTTCGAAATTGCCAAGCTCGATGAGGCGAAGGAGGGCGCGCTCATTCAGGTTGTCGACCCCGCTGCCCCCCCCGATAAGCGCTCCTTCCCCAAGCGTGGTCGCATAATAGCAATATCTTCCGCGGTCGGATTCCTTATAGGGATCCTTACAGCATTCCTAATGAGTGGGTTCAAGCTCATGCAGGAGACGGAGGAAATAGCCGAAAAACTCCATCGCATCCGCACGGCCTTCGTGCTCGGCAAACAAGCTTCCTGATCTTGTGTGCGGAGAGCAGAAGACAATTGCCACGTGCGGCACAAACTGTTCGCCTAGAAGCCCGTTTCAACGTTAAGCAGAGTTCGCTTCTTACGACAGCTTTTACGAAAGCAGGGAACCGGGATTCGACCTGATCGGGATCGCCAAGCCGGTGATGGGATAAGGATTCTAGAGCATTTCTCCTTCGTATCATCCCGCTTGAAGATCGCTTCGGTTGGCGTTTTCTCGCAGAATGCGTCTCTAGGTTCCTGGGCCTTTGTAAAACAGAATCAACGATGCCGTAGTCGGAGGAAATTTAGATGGGTCCTGTGACTGGCTGGAGAAGTCTGATCGAGTCGTTGGATACTTCGCGCGGAAGCCTTGCGAGTAGTGCCGCGAGCCCCATGATGGACGTTTTCACCATTGACGTCGAGGACTGGTTCCATATCCTAGAAGCGACGGGCACTCCGGGCTTTTCGACGTGGGATTCACTCGAGACGCGGCTTGAGCGGAACTTCCGTGCGCTCCTTGACCTTCTTGCCGAGCACAAGGTCCAGGCGACCTGTTTCACGCTTGGTTGGGTAGCAAGTCGATTCCCATCGCTGTTGCGCGCGGCAGCGGAATCGGGACATGATATTGCAAGCCACGGATATGCGCATCAGATTGTCGGTGGACTCTCTCGCTCTCAGTTCCGTGAAGACATTCGCAGGGCAAAGCAAGCGATCGAGGACGCCACAGGGTGCCCCGCACTTGGCTATCGCGCACCAGGCTTTTCCATCACACGTACCACGCCTTGGGCCTTCGACGAGATTGCTGAGGCGGGTCACATCTTCGACAGCTCTGTCTTTCCTGCTTCCCATGGGCATGGAGGGATTCCAGGCGCACCTCGCAAAACCTACCTCCTACACACCTCCACCGGTCCACTGGTCGAGTTTCCAATCAGCGTGGTCGAGACGCCGCTGGGACCCAAATGCTGCTTCGGCGGCGGCTATCTGCGGCTGTATCCCCTTTGGTTGATTCAGGCCATGGCCGACCGCGTACGGGTCGATGGCCGCGGAGTTGTCTGGTACATTCATCCGCGCGAAATCGATCCGGACCACCCCCGGCTACGCATGCCACTCAAGCGTCGCTTCAAGTCTTATGTCAACCTAGGTGGCACGCTCGGGAAACTAAAGGCGATTCTCGGAAACGGACGTTTCGCCACACTCAGCCAGTTGGCGGAGCAGATGCTGCAAGCGCAGCCCATTTCCCGCTGAGGCGGTCGAAGAGGGCAGACAAGGATTAGATTAATTGCAGTGCAGCGTTTCCTGTGGCCGCGACTGGGTCTTAATCCGGGAGCAGCGCGGCCAAGGAGGTAACGCTAGTAGACTCGGCGATGGTCTCCATATCCATCGCAACGTTGAAGTGTTCCTGAAAGGCAAGACAGATGTTAAGCTGTGCCAGAGAGTCCCACTCTGGAAGGCTATCCATCGAGGCATCCGAGCCCACCGCTGCGGTGGGGATATTTAGTACAGAAGCAATCAAGGCCGCAACCGAGGCCTCGTGTTGTGCAGTCATGAGATAAACCTCTCGTAGATCTTCCGACCGTCGGCCTCCTCTGCAACGAGGGTGAAGCCGTGGGATCCGTAAAAGTTGGCCACCTGTTGGTTCTTACACGTAGGAAGGAATTCGCCCATGATCCGATTGATGCCCCGCTCGCGAAACAACTCGTATGCCTTGGCCAGAATTCGGTCCTCGACCTTGCGGCCGATCACGCGGCAACTCATTAGGAAAGTATCAATGCGCGATTCCCGGAAGTTTAGAATCGCCAGTCCGACCGATCCCTCCGAGCCGAAGCGGTCCTTGTATTCAAGCAACAGTACAGAATATTCCGGGCTGTCTAGGAACCTCTGAATCTCCGGAATCTGATAGCGCCGGGTTGTCAGATTGAACTGATTGGTTTTCTGCGTCATCTGCGCGATCCGGTTGATCTGTTCCACCGGGTCGACATGGGTGGTGCATTCTATCTTAAGGTTTACGAGGAACGTGTCCAGATCGAGGGAACGGGACAAGCACTGACGCTCTTCATTCATTCTGTATTGCTGGGTTTTTGCGAGATCCTCGGCGGTTATGTTGTACTTGCCGAACCACGCGGGTACCACTTCGCGCAGAAACCAAGATAGCAACTTCTCCGCCCGGACGGGGAATTCGGGGACAGCGACACCGGGTAGTGCAGTTCGAACAAGATCCCGTTCCACGGGATTGTCATCAAGAAAGACGAAGCTGTCCACTCCCAAATTGAGCGTCTCAGCGATGCTGAGTATGTTTTCCGGCTTTGGGTCCCAGTTGGCGCGGATTGAAACGAAGTCATTGCGGCGAAGAACCATCATCGAATTACTCGCGAATACCTCTTCCAGATCAGTGGCATTGTTCTTGCTCGATATCGCCAGCAGGACCCCTGTGCGCTGAAGAGCCCTGATGGCGCGCTGAAAGTCGCGATAGCAGCGACCCGCCCCATCCTCAGATAGCGCGATTCCATTTGACCCAACCTCCCCCAGGATTCCGCCCCAGAGAGTGTTATCGAGATCGAGAATGAGAACTTTGCGGCTCTGTCCGACGTACGCATCGAATGCCTGGTGGAGCATGGCCGCAAGCGAGCGAAACATGAGGTTGCTGTAGCGGATTCGGCCCAGATACCAGAATGAGTCGGCCAGCAGCGCATCCTCTCCATGTCGGCGAAAGAGCAGATCGAAATCCACAAGCAGCAGGTTCGGATGAGCGTGCGCCATCTCGATCAGGCGCCCATTCAGCTTGGCTTCGGTGGTGTGCAAAGATTGCGGGTGAAGCAGGTCGGCAAAGTTCAGGTAGCGTCCTGTGCCGAAGCAGAAAGTGTTGGCCATCACATTTTTGTCCGGATGGGTCGCACAGAAGCGATCGAGAGCTGCCAGAAACGTCTCGCACTGCTCCGGCGCGCCCTCCCCATGGAAGGCGTCGCCTAGAAGAGAGTCGCTATCGAAGAGGCACAAGATCCGTCCGTACTCCGCAGACGCTGCAGGCGACTCTGGATTGGAGAGATCCAGAAGCATGCTATTGAATTCGCCGCAGACAACTTCCCATGGCTTCAGGAACGCCACGAGTGGCTGCATGTTGGTATTGCTCAGCAGCAATGTCCGCATCGTCTTTCTCCAGGGCCAGTCTTAGGTTGACTGGCATGCAAGCTACTCAGGGTTGAAGCGAGAATTCGCTGTTGTATTGGCACTACTGGAGTGCGCCAGGCGCTCGTTCGCGGCTAGAGTCAGATTACATCGCCATCCCCGAGGGCCACATAAAAGTTATCCTTGCGAATCTCAAATCGTGGCTGACTCACCCAATCGGCGTACACCGTCGTCTTGCGTGGTAGAAAGCGCGGAGGAACCTTCATAAATGGCAATCGACTCATAGCCGCTAGAGATCCCCATTCCGTATTCCCCAGAATAATGGACATCTCGGGGCCGGGCGCCTGCAACAGGGCGAGCTGCTTTCTGGAGGCAAATCGCCATGATCCCGGCGAGATTGTTGGCAGGCCGAACGCATCGACCACGAAGAAACAATCTATCCCATCGTATGCAGTGCGGCGGCTCATCAGATAGCCGCACAGTTCGCCTTTCCTGCGCAGAAAGATCGCATTGTAATGAAAAACCGGACTGCGCCGATAGCGCCATTCAAGATACTCTGCAGTGCGGAGGCCGACAACCCGATCCCCCCAGTCGTACGAGAGCATATTGTCCAGTTCACTGGCTTCAGGCCACTGCTGGTCGACTTGGACATCGCTAGGCAACTCTGCTAGCCAACATGCGGCGCCGGCAAAGAACTTCCAAGGCAGATCAACCAATGGCGCCAGCGCCATTCTACGAATCTTTCCCGCCGAATGCAGAAGAGCCATGGGCCGATGCGGAGATACGGCAACGTCCAGGTCGAAATACCCCTGCATCTTGACGAACTTCTCCCATACTGCGGCTCCCGCTGGGTTTGGCGCCATGATCAGAAGGAAATCGAAACCGGAGAGCTTCTTCAGCCCGGAGACAAGATGAAAGAGCGGAGTCATGCCCCGCTCTTTCGGGTGTACCAGAAAGTCCACAATGTGTGCCGCCCTGAAGACCTTTCCGCGGTGAAGAAAAAGCCGCGTCAGCGCAACCATCCTGGCCACCAGCTTTCCGTCCTTGTACAGATGGATTCCTACAGATGGTCCTTGAGGGTTGTCCATGAATTTCCAACGCAGATGATTTGCCTGCGATACCGCGGGTGATTTCCCGAATTCCGCCCGTGACAGGTGCACATACGGCTCGATGTGCTCCTCCCGCACCTGCTCGACGCGAAGTTCTAAACTCATAACCTGCTATCTCACTCTTATGCAGCTTGCGAGGCTTTTGTCGGTATATTTCGCGCGCCATCAACATTTCCGAGATAGCTCAGGCCAGGACGTTATCTATCTTCGAAAGAAAGAGCTCAAAATCCGCGCAATTACTTTGTTGAGTATACATTGGGCTTCCGCGCCGGCCAAATCTGACTCCAGGGTTGGTTGCAGCACACCACTCAACATTCAGATCGAGTTATCTTTTCAGTCCCGCTTGAATCCTATCTTCGACATCTGATCCGTTTGGCTAACAGTCGACCAGGGATCTAGTGCACTTGATTAACGCGGGCCAAGTCCGCTTCGACCATCAGATGGATCAGCGATTCAAGCGACGTCTTGGGCGTCCAGCCAAGGCGCGCCTTGGCCTTGGCTGGATTACCAGTAAGGAAATCGACTTCAGCCGGCCGATAGAAGCGCGGATCAACAATCACGTAATCTTCAGAGTTCAAACCAACATATGCGAAGGCAATGCGGCACATCTCCCGGACGGAGGTTGTCGTTCCGGTCGCGACTACATAGTCATCGGGTTCCGGCTGTTGAAGCATACTCCACATTGCTTCCACATAGTCGCCCGCAAAGCCCCAGTCCCTTTGCGCATCGATGTTGCCAAGCCTCAACTCCTTCTGCTGACCGCAATGAATCCGCGCCACCGCGTCTGTAACCTTGCGCGTCACGAATTCAATGCCGCGGAATGGAGATTCATGATTGAACAGGATTCCACTGGATGCATGCAATTTGAAGCTCTCCCGGTAATTCACCGTACTCCAATGAGCGAAGAGTTTGGACACCGCATAAGGGCTCCGGGGATAGAAGGGGGTTTGTTCGTCTTGCACTGGCCGCTGGACCTTGCCGAACATCTCACTCGTCGATGCTTGATAGAAGCGCGCACTGGGATTCACTATGCGGATTGCTTCCAGCATGCGAAGTGCGCCCACGGCCGTTACTTCGGCGGTAAGTATAGGTTGATCCCATGACGTGGCGACAAAGCTTTGCGCCGCCAGGTTATAGATCTCCTCCGCGCTGGTCCTCTCCAGTGCGCGTATCAGCGACGAGAGGTCAATCAGGTCGGCATCAATGATCTCAATATCGTTCAGGACCGACAATTCGCGCAGTCTCCAGAGGGTATCGGTTCCCCTGCGTGCGATGACTCCGTGCACGGAATACCCCTTGTTCAATAGGAACTTCGCAAGATAGGCGCCATCCTGGCCGGTAACGCCTGTTATAAGTGCATGCTTACCCTTCATTCGTTCTCCTCCGCTGTCCGCAATATATCCGTGAGGGTTGTTTTTAGAGAAATCTCGGGTGACCAACCTAATAAGGTTCGTATCTTACTCGGGTCGCCGATCATTCTCCGTTGCTCCGACGCGCGCAACCGGGCCGCATCCACCTGTATCTCAGCGTGAACCCCCGCTATCTGCAACAATTCCTCCGCAAGCGATCGCAAGCTGCGTTCTCGCCCGGAACAGATGTTAAAGACCTCACCGTTTGACTCATTTTCCAACAGCATTCGATAGGCACGCACCGTGTCCCGGACGTCAGTAAAGTCCCGCGTAACATCCAGGTCGCCGGTCACCATGAGTGGCGGCTTCCGGCCCCGGCGCATATCAACAATCTGATCTGCAAAGTCTGCGATGGCGAAGCGCTTGTCCTGCCCGGGGCCAATCTGGGTGAATGGCCGTGCCAATACGACACGAAAGTTATGTGTTTGACTCCACTGATAACAGAGGGCCTCTGCCGCGACCTTGCTGACTGCATATGGGCTGCGAGGCCGTAGCGCCTGAGTCTCTCGAGTGGGCAACTCCGCTTCTGAGGTTCGTCCATAGACATCGGCCGAGCCTACATAGAGAAAGACTCCCTGAAACTTCACCGCGCTCAATGCTTGAAGAAGATTGAGTGTACCCATGAAATTGACATTGAAGGTCGAATCAGGGTCATCAAAAGATGAAGCCACAGAGCTCTGTGCCGCAAGGTGCAGTACGGCTTCGGGCATCAACGACGCGATGGCCGACCGCACTCGCCGGCCATCGCAAAGGTCGACCGCCCCGTCCTGGTCCTCGAACGGAATACCCCCATAACGGGAGCAGAAATGGCCACCGACGAATCCGCCGCTTCCTGTCACCAGAACTCTCTTCGTGTCCCATTCGGGCGAATCTGTCATGTTCAATTGGCCTTTTCGGCTTTTTCTCAAACAATGCAAGTGTAACGTTCCCGACTGGCAAGGACAAGGCACTGGGAAGCTGGCAACTTGCGGCAATTGGATTTAAGCTCGGATTTTTTGATTCACAATGTGTCAGCTTGCCAAGGCTTCCACAACAGCCTGGGGATGGCGGGCAATTACGATAAGGTAGGCGCGGGCGGCGCGGATGGCTCGGACATCTACGTCGAGCGGGAGGGGGAAGCGATGAACAGCTGCGGGCTCAGCTTCTCTCTGGGCGACGGCAGCGGCTTCGCGCATGGCCTCAACTAGTTCGTCTGCTGCGCTTTTCCGTTTCATGGCTTGATCCTCCGTACCTTTGCGGACGCCTTGAGCTTGGATGTCAGCGATGCGAGCTCTCGTTTTATGCAGGAGTAAGGTTGGCCTACTCATTCTTGCCGTAGAGAAGGATGGCTTAAAGCGGGTTCTCTTCATCGAAGAAGTTATCAATCACCCGAACTCCGCCGGATTTCCCTATTCCCTTTGTCGCATAACGCACTTTGCGGACTCTGCCAGTACCGGGAATTCCCTCGCCGGATTGGGGATGGAGCGCAAGGAAGAAGAGCGATTCCTCGTGCTCCTCGGTCGGCAGGAGCTTCTCCGCACGGCAGACGAAGGCGCTGGTTTCGACGACCGTCAGCATGGGAATGCTCGCGAATGGAGAATGCGGCATTGCCGCATGGATGTCAAGTTTGACTCACTTCAACGGGACTGTTTTTTGACTCTGCGCTCTGACCTTGCCCCGCAAAACGTATTCCTTAGCGAGCTGTTTTGATAGCGAAAGGGATACGTTTTGCGGGGCAAGGTCATTCCGACAAAGCCGGCCTACCGAGACAAATCAGATTCGATACGATTTTGCCTTGACGGGGCCAAAGCCGGAATCAAGAGGTCGTTCCCCGTCGATCCGATGGAGACCCTCAGTTTTGGGACCCACAGGCGTTCGATCGTCCCAACTGCTGCGTCTCTGCGTTTTATGATTGTTACGCTCATTGCCTTGTGATTCATGTGCCTTCTGAGTCCGTTGGCTTGGAGGACCCGGTGATCGCTCATCCACGTTACTCCGGTGCGTTTTCCCACAAAACCGGTTTACAGGTCTACTCATTGAGGGATAGCAACTGTTGCAGGAACTATGCTCAATTCCTGCAGTAGCGTAGCGGCTCGATATATTGACTCAAATTAGCCGCCATAATGTCAAAATGCCTCTCAGGATGGGTTCAATTCTCGTAAATCAACGCTAAAATGAAGATTCTGGAGAATGTTATGTTTTGGAGCATGAGCATTGCAGAGCGGCCTGATGAGGCGACAGGCCTTATTCCGCGGCGGATTATTGCCCTGGGGCTGTTCATACTCTGGCTGGGCATCGTACTCTACCTGGCATCGCATTATGCGGTCGGGCGGGATGACGTTAGGGCGCTTTCTTTGGCATTGCAAGGTACAGATGTACTTGCAATGCTTAAGGGCCTGCATGGCGAGGGCCACCCGGCGATTTGGTACCTTCTTCTCCGCGGCGCTCATGTTGTGGACCAAGAACCTCAAATTCTTCAAGTTGTCTCTATCATCGTTGCTTCTGCCGCGACCTTACTCCTTCTGTTGCGATCGCCCTTCAAATTGCCGGTAATCGCGCTGATACTGGCCGGGCACTTCAGCCTGTTTGAGTATTCGGTAGTGCCGCGCAACTATGGAATAGCCATGCTGTCGATCTTCGCCTTTGCGGCGATCTACGAGCGGCACAGAAAACGCGACTGCTGGCCAGGGCTTGTGCTCTTGCTACTGGCCAACTGTCACTTGCTCTCCGTGTTGCTCGTCGCTTCACTCCTGCTCTTATGGCTTGTAGACATACTCTGCAACGAGCGCGGCGAGCGGCGGGTGGCCTTTAAATTCCTTCTCATCAACGCTGCCATTGCGGCCCTTGGTGTTGGGCTTTGCCTTCTAACGGCGCTGCCCACTTTCAACGATGCCGCCAGAGTGGAAAGACCAGGTGGAATAACGCTCCAGCTCCTTCTCGGCGCTGTCTTCTTGCCTGCAACGCAATTTAGTGATCTCGTCTTTCCAGGCTTTATGAAGCTTGTCGAAGGAAAACTGGCAATCCCGATGTCCATGATCATGTTTGGCAGTACGCTCGGTCTGGTGCGGCGAATCGGTGCTTTTGTCGCTGCACTAGCGACTCTCGTAGGTCTATCCATCTTCTTCGCGCTCATCTCTCCAGGCGGGTATCGTCACGAGGCATTATGGCTCGTGATGATGGTTGGCATGTACTG
>Ga0181520_10004448_pt1 | contig 23416 bp, 18 predicted proteins | sample PEATcosm2014_Bin_29_FD_132451 | JGI IMG/M metagenome (GOLD analysis project Ga0181520, IMG submission 132451) | Peatland microbial communities from MTU Mesocosm Facility, Houghton, MI, USA - PEATcosm2014_Bin02_30_metaG | ecosystem: Environmental > Terrestrial > Soil > Wetlands > Peat | place...
CGTCTCTCATCCCGCGAGTTCCGTCCCATTGCAACGCGTCTCGAACGCTCGAAACTCCTCCCCAAATGGAGCCTCGTGATCCATCCCAAGCCCTGGTAGATTATTTCCCGCGGGCTGCCTTACGGCAGGGGATGCATCCCAGATTCGCCAGATTCGATGGCTGCCACTCTTGTTTTGCCCAGTTTTGTTTGCCAGTCACTTTTGTTTTCCCGCAGCGTTATATCCCCGGCCAGATTTCGCCAATAGTCAGGAAGGGCAAAATCATGGCCTCTCTCGACCAACGCTCATGGTGGCCATCCTTCGTTGGACGGCTCGGACCATCGGTATCTTTTCGATGGAACCGCAACCTCCGCAACCCATTCGGACGATTGCTTTTATGGGAAATATATGCCAAGTGATGTTGACTTCAATGGCGCTGTTTGGCGAGGCAGCAGGGCAACAAGCTGCCGACAAGCAACCATCGTCAGCCATACGCGAGTTGTTGGCGCTAAAATCGTCTGACGGACGAAGCCATCAGATATACGCGATAGCACTCGGCCGGTCGGGTAATACCGATGTACTCTATTGTGTCGAATCAGAGTCAGACTTACCCCCCGGCGTGGACGGAGAGTACTTCTTATGGAAGCTTGACCTGACCGGGAAGGTGCTGCACAAGGGGCAAATCGAAAAGGACATGCCCGACCGCGGCGTTTTTCCTCCTGTAGCCATCGTACCGTTGCCTGGGCCGCAGGAGGGAGCAATTGTCATTGGCAGATTTGAAACGCCGTGGTGATGGTCTTTCTTGCGGGCAAAAGGCAGGGGGGAGATTACGACGAGGAAGGCGCTTTCAGGAGAGTTCATGGCAGCAGCCCTTTTGCCCGATGCGAAAGGTCTGCTCTTGGCCGGCACGGAGCGCCATGAAGGAAGCGTGTGTAAAGTGGACCTGGAGGGCAATCCACAGTGGAAGAAGACTTACGTCCACAAGTGGGCTGTCAGGGGCGAGAAAGATGTAGGAGCGTTCCGTAGTATTGCGTTGGCCGACGATCAAGGCGGCTTCGTTGTGGCGGGGGACTTTGGCAAAATCAGCAAGTTTGGATGGGGCGAAAAGTCAGCGTGGCTGTTGCGGTGCGATGCCGCAGGGAACGTTCTCTCCGAGGTGACGTTTCCCGGCCGCGATCCTTCCGTGTGCGCGATCGGGAGGGAACGGTTTGCCATTCTCTATGACGCCGGTTCTGGCATGTCGATGGATAGTTCCGTGTGTTTACTGGATCGAGAACTGAGGAAACGCTGGGAGACAAAAGTGGACATTATCGCGACCTGCTTTGATCTGCCGACGATCAGTTCTATTCCTTCCCATTGCGGTTTTTTGGCAGCGGGACGTAGGCCGATACATGACAAGACACCTGCAACTCAAGGCGGGGCGGCGCTCTTTCCTTGTGTGATTCTTCAGTTGGACGCAAGCGGACACATTGTTTCGTCTACGTCTATCCCTGTCGCCAACAGGACCACTTCGAACGCCCACCTCGCCTGTACTAATACTCGGGCCTACGTTGCGCTGGGGACGCAAGGATCAACAATGCTGTATTGTAGCGCACCAGAGGCAGGTATTTTCGACGTTCCAATAAACACAAAAACAAAATGATGGCCGTCACGTTCTTGCCGCAACGGATGCTCGGGGCGCCACCGCCGCCGGCACGGTGCGGGTCACCATCGAGCGGGCGCCGACCAGCCTCACCGTCTCGGCCGGTGATGTCACACTGAAGATTCCGCGGACGCAAACCGATATTGTTTCGCCCGCAGCTACGAAACGCCGCAGGCGCAATTCGAGCAGGACGTGTAAAACGGGCTATCGACAGACGAGTTGGCCGTCCGGTATGATAAGGACGTTGGATTTCCGCTCGCGGCCGATGTCTTCGCCCAACGGCTGGAGATGTTGCGGCAATCGCGATTGGGACCCTACCGCTACGCCAGCGGCGAGATGAGAACCGCCCGCGCCGCCGGCACGATGCTTCGATAGCGGCGAAAACGCTTGGATATCGGTTCGATCGGGGTTGTCCGACTGCCGGGCGAAACAGTTACGCAATCCCCGAATAGTTCTTGGCGGGACGGCCTTCTTCGCGACCGGTCCGCCAAGCCCCGCCATGATTCCAGACGGTTGCTGCAGGCCGCATGGGAAATGCCACATTGCCGGAGAGACACCATGACGCCCCTGAGATCGATCATTGCGGCGCTGATTGTGGCCTGTGCCTGGGGCGTCGCCGGCGCGCGTAGCTCGACCGCAGTCGAGCCCCCAGACCATCGGGGGCAAACCGAAGGCGCTATTGCGGCCGCGAAGGTGAAGGCGGGATCTGTCGTCTTCCGCTATAAGGCGCGGCGCGCGGAAACGTTGAGCGGATTCTACACGCGGCTGGCCAACTGCGTGGGCCCGATGAAGGAACCGGTGGTCGTGGCGCTGCGCGTCAGGGGAGCGATGCGGCCCGAGCGAGTCCGTATCCCGGTCTACGGAACGCCGTTGAATATGTACACGCGGCAGAACGGGCGCACGTTCCCGCCGCTCGATGTGGCCCAGGCGTATTGCGCGGCGCTGGCGAAGCCGGTCTCATTGCAAGCGGACGACGAGCTGACGCTGGAAGTCGTTTCCGCCGAGAAGATGACAAGCGGTGTGGTCGCTGCCCTGCAGTTCCAGGGTCGCTGGCCGCTCGTCGAGATGCGCGAACCGTTTCGGCAAACGCAAGCGGCCGGTCCGGTGTGCCGCGTGGCGTGGTCCGATTGCGAGGTGATCTGTACCGGCAACCAGAAGAAGTTCGACCCCCAGTGTGCACCGCAGAACAACTCGGTTATCGTCAGCGATGCCGACGGGACGCTCTTCCAGTTCACCGCGTTCTACTCCGTCGACGAGCAGTACGGGGGCGGCCGAGGGGGCTCCTACGCGCGGACCTACGGTTATCGAAAAAAACCCGGCGCCCGGAAATGGGAGTTCCTGGGGCTCGTGCTCGATCTTCCCCCGGGCATTACCTACACGGCCGACCCGTATGCCTTCCGCGATTTGGACGATACGCCGTGCCTCATCCTCGGTGTGGCCGACGGCACCAGCGGCTTCGCCGACTGGAAGTTCTCCTGGGGATATCTGCTGCGATCGACGACCAAGAGCTTCGCCGGTCCGTGGGGCAAGCCGCACTTCCTCTGGCAGAGGTTCCCCCGCGGCAATGGCGACGGTCGCATGATCTGCGCCAGAATCCTCCCGCGGAAGAAAACCAGGGACTACGTCCTGTGCTGGCAACAGGGCGAGCCGGACATCACCGTCCGCGCGGCCATCCTGCCGAACGTCACCACCGGGCTCACGCATGAGCAGATCCGCAAGGCGCCCGTGCTCATCCGCAACCAGGACGAGGGCAGCGGCGGCTTCGTTCACGCCGATAAGGGCTATCTGGGCGGTTGGCAGATTCCCAGCATCAACGACGTCACCGCCATCCAGCGGCTGTACGAGTTCGACCTTCAGGATCCGCTGAATCCGGAGCGGTGGCGGGTGGTGCCCGGCTCGTGGGGCTTCAACGACGGCACCAACCCCATCGAGGATGGCGGCGCCACGGCCGACTGCTGGTCCCTTTCGCTGGTTGCCGACGAGCTGTGGGCGACGCCCATGGTGTGGAGCGTCAGCAACCGGAAGAATTCGGTCCTGGCCTGCCATGTGCCGTGGGACCATCCGTTCGGCAACGTCTTCCGTTACGGCGTGGCCAAGGTGCCGGGCTACCACGAGGTCGCGCCCGTGGTTGAGTATGCGGTTGGCGAAAAGTGCAGCCTGAGTGCGAAAATTACCGGGTCGGGGAAAGAGGCCTACGTGTTCTTGTTCCTGGCGTCCTCGGCACGCCCGCTCTACTGGGGCGGCGTGGCGGTGGAGGTCTCGGATAAGGGCTCCCGCCTCGTTGCCTATGCAGACCACGGACGGCTAGCGACCGGCTTGACGCCCTATCACGAGCCGCGGTTCGTCTCCGGCCAGGCATTTCAAGTGAAACTGCGGCGCGACGGCAACACCCTTGCCGGATGGGTCGACGGCCGCAAGCTGGGATCGGTGACGATCTCCGATCCGACCCAAAAGGCCATGTTTGCCGAGCCGCAGCGGTTCAAGTTCTATGGTTGGCAAGCCGGTCTCTACTCGCTGCAGGACGCCGTGCTTGTTGACGGGCCGGAGGAGCCGTGATGGCCCGACGCCCAATGCAGCAGTTTCAAACACGCCGCGAAAACATGCCTCACTTTCCTACCTTGTTGCGGAGCCTGTCATGAAAATCGCTAACCGACTACTCGTTCTCAGTGTCCTTCTGTCGCTCTCTGCCAGTGCGCACGGCGCCGATCTTCGCCCCGAACGCGACGATGATTACGGTTCCGGGCCCACGGCGATGCCCGGTCTCTACTATCCCGGTGGAATTCCCAACCTGGGCCATGCCGTGGGACATCCCAACACGCTGGCCCGCAACGATCGCGCGGTCCTCAAGTTCAACATCGCCTCCTTGCTCCCCGCACAGCGGCCCGTTCAATCGGCAACGCTTCATTTTTCCGTGGCGATGTTCGACGCCCGCGAGGATCTGAAGCAGCAGACCGTCACCGTCAGCCACCTGAACTATACGCTGGGCGAATCGCTGTCCGGCACCGACGTGGTGAACCGAAAGATCGAAACCGTCGGCTCCGTGCCGACCAACCGCGCGGACATCAAGCCGGTCTCGGGCGGGTCGTATTCGATCGATGTGACGGACTTCGTCAACGCCGATATCCAGAAGGGGCGTAAGTTCTGCGGATTCCGCTTTGGCAATGCGCTGACGGAAGAGGGAAACCCCGACGCCCGGTCGCTCTGCGTCGTTCTGGGGAAAAACCCCAGCCTGCAAATCCAGGCCCGCGCCGCCGGCGCTGCGGAGACAAAGGCCGGCCTCGACCTGGTCAGGGACGGCAAGCCGCGGAGCGTCATCCTCATCGAGAAACAGGCTCCCGATTCGGTGCGGCATGCGGCTCGCGAGCTGCAAGAGCATATCGCGAAGGCCTCGGGCGCGAACCTGCCGATTCGGGACGCGACGGAGAAGCTCGCCCCGGGGACCATCGGTATTTACCTCGGTGAAACGAAAATGGCCAAGACGCTCGGCATCGATTTTGCCAAGCTCAAAAGCGACGCTTTCCGGATCATCGCCAACGACCATTGCCTGGTCATTGCCGGGCGGGACTATCAAGGTCCGCCGGTTTTCGGCCTACGGAATCCGTGGCAATTGAACGAGGTCTACAACGCGAAACTGAAGCTCGGCGCGTTTGGCGAAGCAGGCACCCTGAACGGCGTTTACCATTTTTTGGAGCGGTATTGCGGCGTGCGGTGGTATATGCCCGGCGAGCTGGGCACGGTGGTTCCCCGCCAACCGACCCTTCGCGTTCCCGCGACCGACGAGACGGTTGCCCCCGATTACGAATACCGCTATCCCTGGCTCTGCAATTTTGAGGACTCGCCGGAAGACGCGCTATGGTATCGCCGGGTGCGTTTTGGCGCCCCGTGTCCCGTGCAGATCATCCATTCGTTTGGCGGATTAGCCAAATATCAGGACCAGCATCCCGAGTACTTCGCGCTCGTTGGCGGCAAACGCGACTTTGGCGGCCGCTGTTGTCTGGGCGGGGGCGCCAATCTCTGTCTCTCGAATCCCGCCGTGGCCGACCAGTGGGTTAAGGAAAGCTGCACCTACTTCGACCAGCATCCCGAGCAGAAGTACTATCCGCTGTCCCCGGAGGACGGCATGGTGAAGATCTGCGAATGCCCGCAGTGCCAGGCCCAGCTCGTTCCCTCGATGGGCGATACGGGCAAGTTCTCCGACTACGTGTGGCGCTTCGTCAACACCGTGGCCAAGGGCGTGCGGGCCAAGCATCCCGACCGCTACGTCGGTTGCCTGGCCTACGAGTCGTATTTGGAGCCGCCCTCCCGGCTGGAAAAACTCGAGCCCAACGTGGCCATTATCCTCTGCAAAGCGCGGGGCGCTTTCACCAACCCCGAGTATCAGAATCGTATTTACAAGTCCGTGAAGCAGTGGCGCCAGCGCACGAGCAACATTTTCTTCTGGGAATACTACCTCTACACGTGGCTGCCTTGGCGGGAAATGCCCGTCATCTATCCGCACCTGATTTCCCAGGACCTGCGAACGTTGCGGGAATTTGGCAAGGGAGAGTTCATCGAATCGGAGTCGTGGGGGAGCAACGGCGTTCCGGAAAGCATGCGCGGGCGGATGTGCTTCCCCGGCACCCAACATCTGAACCTTTACGTCACGGCCAAAACCCTGTGGAACGCGAAGACGGACGTCGACCACTTGTTGGACGAGTACTATGCACAGTTTTACGGGGCGGCCGGCCCGCAAATGAAGACGTTCTGGACGACGGCCGAGACCCTCTGGATGTCGGAGAGGCCCGAGGCGGGAAGCATCGGCACGGGCGATAATCCGACCGATCGCTACCGGCCGGGCGACATCATCAATCTGTGTGAAATCCTCAATGACGGCCTGGCCAGGGTGCCGGACGGGTCCGTCTACGCCCAACGGATTCGGCTGGTTCAGAGCGAGGTCCAACGCGCGTTCAAACGGATCAATAATCTGCTCGACCGCAAGCGTGCAGAGCATACGCTGCCGAAGGTCCAGAGCGCCGTCAAACTAAGCGGCGTGGTGGATCAGTTTCCTTGGAACCGGATGGACCCCGTCTCCTTTGTGGGAAAGACGGGCGAAGCGGCGCCTTATAGCACCTTGGCTTTCGGTGCGTGGAGTTCGACCGATCTGTATCTCACGTTCGTTAATTTCGAGCCCTCCCAGATGAGTCAAATCCAGGCAAAAGCCACGGCGCGGGACCAGAGTGCCAACCCTGCCATGTGGGAAGACGACTCGGTGGAAGCGTTCCTCTGTCCCGATCCGGAGAAGCCCGCGCACTGTTATCATTTCATCATCAGTGCCAGCGGGGCCTTATGGGACGGTGAAATGCACGGCACGCACGATCCCGGCGCTTCCCAATGGAACAGCCGCGCGGAAGTCAAGGTCGTCAGGGAGAGCAACCGCTGGATCGCCCAGATTCGCATTCCGCTGGACGACTTGGGGTTGTCAGGGGCCAAGGCCGGACAGGCGTTGGCGGCCAATTTTTACCGCAACCGATACTGTGGGCAGCCGCTCACCTCGATGGCCTGGTCGCCTTCGCTCGAGCCGAGCTATTTCTGCCCCAAGGATTTCGGCTTGCTGCATTTTGGCGCCGGCAAACTGCAAGAATAGTTACTCCGTGGTTGACTTGGGAATCGTCGAGGGCGATTCGGGTTTCCAATCGTCATCATCCGTCGCTGCGCCCAAATCGTATTGCCAACGCGATTGGCGGGCCCGATAATAGCAAGCAAAGGAATCGATCATGCCACGTTCACGCTTCCCATGGGCGATCATTCTCCTCTTCACTCTCCTGCCAACCGCGGGACGCGGAGACGACTTGGACGTGCCGCCGGAAAAAATCGCCGGCGGAGAGCCCCACGAAATGGTACACCAGTTCCTCATGCGGCAAGTTGGGGACGCCGTCCGGCAATGGCAGGCGGAGTACGAAAAGCTGAAAACGCCCGAACAAGTGGCCGCCTATCAGCGGCGCGTGCGGCAGAAGTGTCTGGATTCGATTGGCGGGCTGCCCCCGCGAACGCCGCTCATGCCGCTGGTTACCGGCACGGTGCTGCGTCCCGGCTACCGCGTGGAAAAAGTCATTTTTGCCAGCCAGCCGCGGCACTACGTGACGGCCCTGCTGTTCCTGCCCGCCGCACCGGGCTTTCGGCCGCCGTATCCGGGCGTGATCGTGCCCTGCGGCCACTATTTTCCCAGCAAAGGGGCGGCCGAATATCAATCGATGGGCGCCCTGCTGGCCATCAACGGCATGGCCGCGTTGGTGTTCGACCCCATCGACCAGGGCGAGCGGGGCCAATATTTCGGCCCCGGCGGCTGGCCGGACCTGTGGGGCTGCAAGGGCCACGCCATGCTCGGCATCGGCTCCATCCTGCTGGGGCGCAGCACGGCCCGCTTCGAAATCTGGGACGGCATGCGCGCCATCGACTATCTCCAGTCCCGCCCCGAAATCGATCCGCGGCGCATCGGCTGCACCGGCAATAGCGGCGGCGGCACGCAGACCGCCTATCTGATGGCCTTGGACGATCGCATCCGCGCTGCCGCGCCGAGCTGCTATCTCACCAGCACGCTGCGGCTGATGCAGACGATCGGGCCCGACGACGCCGAGCAAAACCTCTTCGGCCAGTTCGTCGGCGGCCCTCAGGAAGCCGACTGGATCATGATGCGGGCGCCGTCGCCGGTGCTGCTCTGCGCGGCGACCAAGGACTTTTTCGATATCGGCGGCACCTGGGACAGTCTCCGCTGTGCCAAGCGGCTCTACACCCGCCTGGGAATGGCCGAGGGCGTCGACATCTTGGAAAACGACGCCGGCCACAACTACAACGTGAGCCAGCGCGAAGGCGTGGCACGCTGGATGTCGCGCTGGCTGTTGGGCCGCGACCGGCCGATTGCCGAGCCGCCGCTCAGCCTCCTCACACGAAAGGAATTCCGCTGTACCGCGGACGGCCAGGTGGGCAGCATGCCGGGCGCCCGCTCGGCGTACGACCTGAACGAAGAGTATGAGAACGAGCTGGCGAAAAAGCGGGCCCAGGCATGGGCGCAAGGCGACCGCGCGGCTCGGCTCGGCGAAGTGCGGCGCTTGACCGGCATCCGCAAACTGGACCAGTTGCCGAAGCCGCGGGTGGAAACGCTGGAAACGCTGCCGCAATCGGGCTACCAAATCGAGAAGCTCATCATCACCCCGGAAGAACGCATCACGCTGCCCGCGCTGCTGTTCTTGCCCGCCAGCAACTCCCCTCGCCCGCCAGCGGGAGAGGGGCCGGGGGTGAGGGCGGCCGGCCGCGTCACGCTCTACCTTCATCAGCGGGGCAAGGACTTTGATGCCGCGCCGGGCGGCCCCATCGAGCGACGCGTGCTGGCCGGAGAAATCGTGCTGGCCGTCGATCTCCGCGGCACCGGCCAGACCAAGTCCACCTCGCGAGGTTGGAATCCGCCCGAACTGAATGACGAGTATATGGCCTACATGTTGGGACGCTGCTACCTGGGGATGCGGGCGGAAGACGTGCTCACCTGCGCTCGTTACGCGGCCGAGCGGTTCGCCGGCGGCCGCGGCGAGGCGGTGCGCCTGGTGGCCGTCGGCAAGGCCGGCGTCTCGGCCCTCCACGCCGCGGCCTTGGAGCCCGGCTTGTTCGAGAGCGTGAGGCTCTCCGAGACGCTCATTTCCTGGTCCAACGTGATCCATAACCGCTTGAACCGGGCGGTGGACATGACGATCGCCCATGGCGTGTTGCTCAGCTACGATTTGCCGAATCTGGCGGCGATCCTCGGCAACAAGCTCACGATCGAACACTCCGTCGATGCCCAGGGCCGGGCGATCCAAGGGCAGAAATAGCCGTGCGGCGTACACGGAACGAATAAATCACTGTCACTACTATTTGACGAGACTACGAGTGAGAGCAGCACAGGCCCATTTTGTCGTTCGTTATTGTGCCATCGTTTCCCTCGGTGCGGGATTAGGGGCGTTGTTTACCGGCGCCACTGCGGCGGAGCCCTCGGCGCAGAAGACCTTCGGGCCGCAGGTTGTTCCGGGCCTCATCGGGCAAGCCCTGCTGGTGGATTCGGCGGACCACGAGTTCAGCTTCCGTACCGGAGAGACGTTCAACCCGACGCGCGGGACGGTCGAGTTCTGGGTGCAACCGCAGCGCGAAATTGGCAAGGAAGATTTCGAGGGAATACTCTACCGTACGATTGATCCCGAGTCGACCACCGAGGGTTTGCAGGTCTTCTTTTACCATAAGGGAATCGAGGTCAATACCAGATACTCGGCGGGCTGGGACGTGACGCGCCTGTTTCCGGTCCAATTTGCCGCAAAGTCATGGCATCACCTTGCCCTAACCTGGAATGGGCACAGCGGGCGATTTTACGTGGACGGGAAATTGACGGGTGAGTTTCCCATGAAGACGATCACCGGCTGCAACACCCGAACGTACCTCGGCGCCTTGGCGGGACGATACGTTGCCATGAGCGCGTTTGATGAGATTCGACTCTCCAACGTCGATCTCACCGCGGAACAGATTGAAAGGGACTACAAGGCCGGCCAAAAACAACAGCCGTTAGCGGAAGTCGCGGGACAGACCCTGCTCTTAAATCACTGCGACCGGCTGCCGGCGCCAAAAGCCGTGTCAACGACAGCACGGATCCGCGTGCAACCTTCGGCCGAAGGACACCCAGAGACCGATCCCAACCCGATCGACGCGCTGGGATCGACGGACTGGCTGCAAGGCCAGTGGCCCAGTGATCCCACCGTGCCCAGCCCGCGCTACCCGCGTTTTCAGGTGGCGCCGATTTCTCCCAAGGATACGGGCATGACGTTCACAAAGTGTTATCCGATGGACAGGGAATTGACTGGTCCCACGGCCACGCTGTCCTTGGAGACCCCCGGCGGAAAGACACCGCTGTACAGGGGGACGGCGGCGGCGCAGATCGCTTACCGCGTGGGAAACTTGTTGCGGCTGGTGGACAGGTCGTCGCCCGTCGAGCGGTCGGTGGAGATGATGGTCGTTTCGCACAGGCTCGTGCTGGTGCGAATCAAGCTCTTCGGCGCGACGCAGTGCCACGTGCGGTTGGATATCGCTTCGCGGTCGATCCACCCTAAGGCGGCGGAGCAGCCATCCAGCCGACTGCGTGTCGTGGCTACCGACGCAGGCTGGTGCGCTTTTGAGTTGATGCCGGGCGCCGCGCCTGGCGAGACCTTGCTGCTGGCCGTCTATGACGCCACGACCCGTGAAAAGCTCTTGTCCGAGCTTGACGGCGCCCGAAAGAAGACGCGAGATTTCGACTCGCTTTGGAAGGAGCTGGCGGGGCCCCATGCTATCGAGCCATTCTTGATTGGCAGCGAAACGCCGATCGAACGAAACCTCGTGGCGGCCCTTGTCAACCGCGTCCTTCGTAATGCACGCACGGGCGGCAAGCTTCGCGCGCCGTCGATGGTGGAGTTTTTCGGCCCCTCATGGCCGGGCGGCGACATGGTATGGATATGCTTCCAGCCGGCATGCCGCTATGCGCTCTGGATCGAGCCTTCGTTTTGGGCAAACTCGATGCGGACGCTTTTCGCTGAACAAACGGCGGACGGAATGGTGCCGCAGTTCGTCGGAAGCAATACCGTGGACGGCGTGACCCAAATTCCGAATATTTCGCCGGTGGTGCGCGACTATTATCTGTTCACTCACGATCGGGCGTTTCTCGAACAAGCCTACCCGGCGCTCAAACGGTGGTATGCGTGGTTCTTAGCCCACCGGAATCCAAGCCACGACGGCATTATTGCGGTGGGGGACGCAGGCTTGAGCCTGTGGGATACCATTTGTGAGTACAAAGACAACGGCACCGATCCAACGAAGCCGACCTTTGTGGACACCTGCAACCCTCTGACGCGAACCGCCGAGATCGCCGGCCGTCCGGAGCGGGTTTACCTGCCCGACATCGTGGCCTGCCAAGCGCGGATGGCCGAGGACCTTGCCATGATGGCGGGTGAACTCGGGCGCAAAGACGACGCCGCTCACTTCCATGCCGAGTACCGCCGCGTGCGCGACTGGGCCAACCACAAGCTGTGGGACGAGAAAACTCGTTTTTACTATCCCGTCGTTCGGGCAACCGGCAAGCAGCTGATGGTACGCTCGAATGCCGCCTTTTGGCTGCTCTGGGCCGGTATCCCCAACAAAGACCAGAAGGATGCACTCGTGGCGGCGATGTTCGATCCGAAGCAGTTCTTCACGACCATTCCCTTGCCCGGGGTCGCGCTCAACGATCCCACCTTCAACCCCAAGTGCGGACATTGGGGCGACGGATATTGCTGGCCGTTGGATTGCTTCCACGCTTTCGACGGGTTGTTGCGTTACGGAGAGTGGCAGCGCGCCGCTCAGTTGGCCACTCAGTATAATCATGGCATCTTCCGCGCTATCGAAGCGTCCTACCAGCCCAATGAGTATTACCATCATACGGGCAGACCGGCGGGATGCGGTGAAATGGCCACCGCCGGCTGTTTGCCGCTGGTGTTCCAGCGTTATCTCCGCGACTACCAAGGCGGCAAAGCCAAGACCGAGTGGCGTCGGTTTGCTCCCGAGCCGCTGCTCTAGCCGGGGCTGGTCTGGCACGCGCTTCAGCGTTCCAAGACGGCCGGCAAGCCCGCCGGCTAGCAGCCCGTTGAAAAAGTGGGACAGGCACCTCACGGCCATTGTCTTTTGCGGGTTCTCCATTTGTCAGTTCGGAGCCAGTCCCCTTTTTCAACGGACTGCTGAACGTCGCGTTGCCGGCCCGATTGACGAACCGGGACCGGCCGCCGACAATGCTTATTTGCCCTTTTTCGCGAGGCGGCCCGCCGGGCTTCCCTCGACAGGATGTTCGCTATGACCCCGATCGAACGACAGGACCCCGAGCTGTGGGCCGCGATCGCCAGCGAGATCGACCGCCAGCGGAGCGGCCTGGAGATGATCGCCTCGGAAAACTATACCAGCCCGGCCGTCATGCAGGCCGTGGGCAGCGTGCTCACCAATAAATATGCCGAGGGCTATCCTCGTCATCGTTACTATGGCGGTTGCGAGTTTGTCGACATCGCCGAAGACCTGGCCCGCAATCGCGTCAAGCAGATTTTCGGGGCCGAACACGCCAACGTCCAGCCGCATTCCGGCGCCCAGGCCAACACGGCCGTTTACCTGGCCGCCCTTAAGCCGGGCGACGTCGTGCTGGGCCTCGATCTGGCCCACGGCGGACACCTGACCCACGGCATGAAGCTGAACATTTCGGGCAAGCTGTACCATTTCTTCAGTTACGGCGTGCGGCCCGACACGCACCGGATCGACTTCGATCGGGTGGCGGCCCTGGCCCGCGAGCACCGGCCGAAGCTGATCGTGGCCGGGGCGAGCGCCTATCCGCGGGAGATTCCGCATGCCCGGTTTGCCGAAATCACCCGCCAGTGCGGGGCCAAGCTGATGGTCGACATGGCCCACTATGCCGGCCTGGTGGCGGCCCGGCTGCACGACGACCCCGTGCCGCTGGCCGATTACGTCACGTCGACCACGCATAAGACGCTGCGCGGGCCGCGGGGCGGCATCATTCTGTGCAAGAAGGCGTACGCCAAGGACGTGGATCGGGGCGTATTTCCCGGCACCCAGGGCGGGCCGCTCATGCACGTCGTGGCCGGCAAGGCCGTCTGTTTCGGCGAAGTGCTCGCCCCCGCCTTCAAACAGTACGCTCAGCAGATCCTCGACAATGCCAAGGCCCTGGCCGACGTGCTCCTCTCCGGCGGCCTGACGCTGGTGAGCGGCGGCACCGACAACCACTTGATTCTGGCTGACGTGACCTCGCTGGGCACGACCGGCCGCGAGGCCGAGCGGGCCCTGGATCGCTGCGGCATCACGGTCAACAAGAACATGATCCCCTTCGACGAGCGGAAGCCGATGGATCCCTCGGGCATCCGGCTGGGCACGCCGGCCTTGACCAGCCGGGGTATGGGCTGCGACGAAATGTGTCACATCGGCGGCTGGATCCTGGAAGTGCTTCGCGGGCCCGACGACGAGGAGCTCGCCCGCGACATCCGCGGCCGGGTGGCCGATCTGTGCCGCCAGTTCCCCGTGCCGGCGGATCGGAAGGGCGAGGCGTAAGCAATAGGGAACAGCGAACGCAAGGAGTAACGTCTGTTGACTCTCCGTAAACGTTTTGCAACCCCTGTTTAGCGGCCGACGGCACGTCGGTCCGGGTGTCGCCCCGGACGGACTTCCCCGTGGCTGCCGAACTCGCCATGACGCGGAAGAAGTTCGCAACAATTGTTCTTCTGCTCGCGCTGGTCGCGATCGTTCTGTTCCTCAGAGCACGGCCGGAGTACGACATTGATCGCGTGGATGAGAGGCTTCTCGCGCTGCGGCAACCTTACCGAAGCGTCGTGACCGCTTACTATTTGGACGGCGGCAGCATCGGCATTGGGATTGTTGACCGAGACGGCTGCAGTGAGGCGTTCGCCCTTCCATGCGATGACGACCCTCGGCGTTCCCAATTCCTCCAGCAATACAGTAAAGTCTTTGTCGGCGCCGCACACACTAGCCATCGGGAAGCGCGGGAAATCGTCGATCCGGAGCCCACCAAACGTATGCTCATTTGCATTCTGCGCGACTATCCGAAGCGAACGCCGTGGGACGATTACTGTCTCATGCAGTTGCGCCGTCATCCCGTGGACTTCGCGCGGCACCTGCTTCACCGATGGAAGGGAGACTACGGTCCGGGGCCGGGCCCGTGAAGTCTGGTGCCCGGCGCCGCAAAGCATGGGGAATTGCCACTTGACTCCCCCGCGATCCAAGGATATACATAGTATATCCAAGGGGAGGTTTGCGATGGTGACCAAGGTACAGAGTTGGGGCAATAGCCAGGGCCTGCGATTGAACAAGCAAGTCTTGGCGGATGCGAATATTTCGGTGGGAGATGACGTGCACGTCACAGTCCAGGATGGCGTCATCGTGGTAACCCCCGTCAAACGAGCGCGGCGGAAGCTCAGCCTCCGCAGTCTTGTCGCACGGATCCCGAAGGACTACCGGCCTGAAGAGGTCGATTGGGGCAAACCGGTCGGGCGGGAGGTTTGGTAAATGCCCGCGTACGTTCCAAGGAAAGGCGATTACATTCTCGTTACGTTTGATCCCCAGTCGGGGCACGAACAGAAAGGACGTCGTCCGGCGTTGGTGGTCAGCAACGACCTGTTCAACAAGAATACTGGCTTGGCCATCGTCTGCCCCATCACCAACACACGCCGCGATTTCCCCTTTCATGTTGCTGTCGAGGACGACACAACGCTCACGGGATTCATCATGGTTGAACAGGTAAAATCGATCGATTTTCGAGCCCGTGGCGCGCGCCAAATCGCCCGTGCCTCCGCGCCCGTGATGGAAGACGTACTGTCGCTGCTGGATGCATGCCTTTACTAGTGGCCCCCCAGCAATGCCGCCAATTCCGGGTGACCAGAGAGATGAGGAAGAGGACGGCAGACCGCTTCCTTAACGTTTCGAGAGGGAGAGCTTGTTGTTGGTCAACACGCGGCTGGTCGGCGGTAGCGTTTGGCCCGGCCGCCAAAGCTGGCGGCCGGCTGGCCGATCTTTGCCGCCGATTCCCCGCGCTGGCGGGTAGAAAGTGTGAAGCGTAAACAGAGGTTACGAAGACCGTCGATCGATTCGTCACTATTGGCGCGTCACTCACCGACCGAACCACAAATTCAGGGAGGGACATATACGTGTCGAGGACGCAACGGTTCTTTCGGATTGTTTGGCGTATTAACTCCGTCTTCGTTCTTCTCGCCGGCGCCGTCGTGTGCTATGAGGTCATTAGCATGGCGCCTTACCTATTCTCTTGGAACTCCGACCAACAAAAGGTTGCCGAGGCAGCCCCGCCGGTCGGCGTTTCGAACTCCGGTGAGCGATTGGTTCTTAGGTCGCTTTCGCCGGTGCCGGGCACGACGGTGCTCCGTGGCGAGTTGGAGACCATTTCCCCCGGCAACGGGCCCAGTTCGTCGTTCGCTCCCGGGAAAGACGTTCGTAACCTCCTGTTCGTCAAGGATCACGCCCGCACCGGCCATTGGCTCCTGCCCGACAATGACCACATCATCACTGAGCATAGTGACATTTCGGCTGAAAACGCCGAGCGAGACCATACGCCGCCAATCGCCACCGTCGTGCTGGTCAAACCTGCTCATCAGGACTTGGCGGTTGCCGAGGGCACATTGCTCTTGTTCGCGACCTCCGGCGATCACGTGCAAACCGTGGCGACCGGCGTGCGGGAGCTTCACAGCGCCGTCGTGCAGGGTAAAGAGGTCTTGATTCTCTTCGAGCGCAATCGCAAATACCGGGTGGCCGTCTTCGAATCGCCTTCGTTGCAGAAGAAGGACGAACGGGAGCTTGAAGTACCGCAGCTGAAATAGCCCGCGGATTAGCCATTCCCCTTGCCTCGGCAGAGTCGCCGTGAACCTTGACAGTATTATCGATGCGATTCGCTTGAATCGGGTCCGCATCAGTGACCATGCCGATGAGGAAGCCGAGGCCGATCACCTCACCATCGATGAAATCTACTTCTCGGTCCGCCATGGCGAGATCATCGAGGACTATCCGAGCGACAAGCCATATCCGAGTTGCCTGATCTTCGGAGAAACCTTCAGCGGCGCTCCTGTACATTCGGTTTGGGCTTATAATACAGAAGTCCAGTGGGCGGTGCTAATCACCGTGTATCGGCCCGATCCGGACCGATGGACCAATTGGCGGGAAAGGAAGAAGCGATGAAGCCCTTCGAGAAGTGCCCCGTATGTGGGGGGGAACTCGTAGAAAAGGAAGTGGAAAAACTGCTCCGAGGCGGGGGCAACACGGCCGCCGTGAAAGTCACTGCCGAAATCTGCCTCCGTTGCGGAGAGCGACTGTACGATCAGGAAACCGTTCGAGGTTTCGAGCGCGTCAGGGAACGGCTCAAGCGAGACGATGTCGCCGGTTTCCATCCGATGGGGCAGTCGTACGAGGTTACGAAATCCGATCTTCAGAGCCCAGTATAGGAAGCACTGCGTCCCCCGAAAGTCGCGGAGCGCCTTGAATCCCCGATTCCACCCAGGGATTCAAGTAACGGAATTGGGGTTGTCGAGGCGGACATGAAAGACTACCACATCAACATCTTCCACAGCGACGAGGGCAGGCCTTTGGCCGCTTCGCCCGCTCCTTGCGAGAGAGGTGACTACCGAAGCTACTGGATTTCTCTCATCCTTCTTGGTGGTGCAATATGGTTTTTGTTGTTCCTGTACCACCAATTGGACCCCATACTCATGGAATTCTGGGGAGCGCGAAGCGGACCATACCTGGATGAGTATCGGACCGGGGGCGCCAAGATATGGAGACTGTTGTACCGTTGTAGCTCATCATGGACGTGCCTCTGGCTGCCAATTCTGTGGGCATTTTCCATATTCCTGATTCAGTCTGGACTTAACAAGAGGCACGCGAGGGCGTTCAATGAGGCTCACACCGTTTTGGTCATTTTATTATCATCGGTAGCTGTGTTCGGCTTGTTCCACTTGTTTTTAGCGCCGCCGGGACTGCCTTGATGACGCATGAAAGACTATCACATCACCCGCCGCCCACCTATCGGCCGGCCATTTATCAAGCCATTTCCTGAAATTCGGTTCCCATCATGCCCAAAAGCAAAATCCTGATTGCGGACGATAATCTGACCAACGTCGAGTTGATCGAGGCCTATCTGGACGGCCTCGACTGCGAGACGGCCGTGGCCGTCGACGGCCGCGACACGCTGGCCAAAGTGGCCGAGTTCCAGCCGGACCTGATCCTGTTGGATATCATGATGCCGAAGCTGAGCGGCTTCGAGGTCTGCAAGATGCTCAAACGCGACGCCACCACTCAGCACATCATGATCCTCATGGTCACGGCCCTGAACGAGTCGGGCGACATCGAGCGGGCAGTGTCCGCCGGCTGCAATGACTTCCTCAGCAAGCCGGTGAACAAGCTGGAATTGCTCAAGCGGGTGGAGAATCTGCTCGCCCTGCGCCACGTCACCGACGAGTTGGAGCGGCTGCGGCGCTACATCGACAGCATGGAAGAACAGCCCAAGGGGCCCAACAAACCGGCACCACCCGCATAGTAGTGCAACACACGACAATCGTGTGGTTTAGCCGGCGTGTTTGCGCGCCGTGCGCGATTGGGAATTTGCACCATTTTCACGGCGTGCAAGCACGCCGGCTAAACACGGCTAACCCGACAATTATGCTGTGTTGTACGCCTAACCCAGCTCTTCCAAGAACTCGTCAAAAGCCCCGCTCGGCGATTCGGGGTTTGTCGCCGGCTTCGACTTGCCGGCGGCCGCGGGGGCGGCTTCGGCCGGCTCGTCCTCGGTAAGCGCCTCGATGACCGCCTTGGACTTTACGCTTGGCTCGGCCACCGCGGAGGGAGTGGTTTCTTCCTCTTCTGCCAAGACGGGCACGGGCAGCTTGCTCAGGTCGCCCGCATACTCGTATTCCGCCCGAAACGTGAGTGGTCCCACGCTAAACTCGGCCTGTGGCGGCAGGGGCGCTTCCTTGATCCGCCGCCCGGCGACCATCGTTCCATTGAGCGATCCAAGATCGCGAACCATCAGCAGGCCGTCGGTTTCGAAGACCTCGCAATGTCGCCGGCTGATCATGGGATGGGGAATCGTCAGGTCGGCATCGCGGCTGCGGCCGATCTTGGTCGGTACCCTCAGGGTGATGCTTTTCTTGTTGGCCTTGCCGGCGACCACGGTCAGTCTTGCTTCCATCGGCCCCCCGACTCGCACGTGGCAGTTTTTCGCCGCAGACCAGGGCAAATAAGGCAGCCAGCGACGAGCGGGCAGCGTGCCACCTCGTCGTGCCACCGCCGCTCATACTGCCGGAACGTCTCATCTATCGTAATATACGGAAGAATAAGGAGCAACCGACAAACGACGGCCCCACGTAACCATTTGGTGGGGGTCGATCGATGCCGGGGGGGCGTATTTTTGCAAAGCGACGGCCAACTGCCCTTGAACCGCGTCTTGCGGAGCCTATAATTTCGGGATTCCCCCCGGGACGAAGGCGCGGCCTTCTGCGGTGGGCACCGAGAGTGCGGGTGTAGCTCAGTTGGTAGAGCACGACGTTGCCAACGTCGTTGTCGTGGGTTCGAACCCCATCACCCGCTCTTGACGATGCTAGGACCATTCCTCTTTGGCGCGATTATGCCTGACACCGAGAAGTCCGAAGTTCCCGAGACCCTGCCCCCCGACGCTTCCGCCGACGAGACCGCGGAAGAGCAACCGCGGCTGGAGCTCGAGGTGAATGTCGACGCCCGCAGCACGTGCGAGCGGCACGTGACCGTAACCATTCCGCGCACGGACATCGAGCGGTATTTCGACAAGGAGTTCACCGAGCTGATGCCCACGGCGCAGGTGCCGGGATTTCGGCCGGGGCGGGCGCCGCGGAAATTGGTCGAGACCCGCTTTCGCAAAGCGATCGGCGACAAGGTGAAGAGCGAGTTGCTGATGGACTGCCTCACGCAGGTCAACGAGGACCAGAAGCTGGCGGCGATCAGCGAGCCCGATCTGGATCTGGAAGCGGTGGAGTTGCCCGCCGAGGGCCCGCTCACCTTCGAGTTCGACGTCGAGGTGCGGCCAGAGTTCGAGCTACCCAAGTGGAAGGGGCTGGCGATTGAAAAACCGGTGCGGGAGTTCAGCGACGCCGATGTGAGCGAGACGTTGCAGAACATCTTGGCCCGCCGCGGACGGCTGGTGCCCTTCGACGGCCCGGCGGAGCCCGGCGACTACATCACCACGAATCTGACGTTCAAGCACGGCGACGACGTGCTGGCCAGCGCCAAAGAAGAGGTCATCCGCATTCGTCCGGTGTTGAGCTTCCGCGACGGCAAGGTCGAGCGCTTCGACAAATTGATGACCGGCGTCCGCGGCGGCGAGACGCGCGAGGGCGAGCTCAAATTGAGCGACGACGCCCCCAACGAGTCCCTCCGCGGCCAGAAGGTAGCGGCGATCTTGGAAGTGCTGGAAGTCAAGAAGCTGGAAGTGCCCCCCCTGACGCCCGAATTGCTGGACGAGCTGGGCGGCTTCCGCGACGAGGCCGAGTTGCGCGACGCCATTCGCGACCAGCTCGCCCGGCAGATGGAATACGAGCAGCACCGCCGCGCCCGCCAGCAGATCACGGCGGCGCTCACGGTGGCCGCCAATTGGGAGTTGCCACCCGGCTTGTTGCGCCGCCAGACCCACCGCGAGTTGCAGCGGGCCGCCATGGAATTGCAGCGGAGCGGTTTCAGCGACGAGGAGATCCACGCCCACGAGAACGCCTTGCGGCAAAACAGCACGGTAACGACCGCCCGGGCCCTGAAGGAGCACTTCATCCTGGAACGAATCGCCGAAGAGGAGGACATCGAGCCCGCCGAGGAGGATTACGATGCGGAAATCCGCCTCATCGCCTCGCAAAGCGAAGAGTCGCCGCGGCGGGTGCGGGCGCGCTTGGAAAAGAGCGGCTCGATGGACGTCCTGCGCAACCAGGTCGTCGAACGGAAGGTGATCGAACTGATTCTGGCGCATGCCACCTTCAAGGAAACGCCCTACGAGTTCCGCCGCACCGATGAAGCGGCAGTCGACCAGGCGGCCGGCGGCGGCGAGCAGGCCGACATCCCCGAGGCCAAGTACGACGAAGGCGAGGAAGTGCCCGAAGCGAAGAAAGAGGGGCGCGAAGAGAGGGAAGAGCGGAGAGGGGAGTAAGAAAGTCTGGTGGTGCAAGCGGTAGTTTCAAACTTGTAATCTGTACTTTCGAATCTGTGATCCCGAATCCTGAGCCTCCGAGCCCCTTCTGTAACGGACTACTCCTTGCCGATGAAGGACCATCTATGAGCGAGTTTTTACGGCCGGCAATTCTCGATCCGCAGGCGGCCTATCGCGACTATCAGCGGCAGCGGCAGATGACGCTGGGCGATCTGTTGCTGGAGAACCGCATCATCCTCCTGCAAGGCGAGATCCACGACGGCAACGCCAACGAGCTGGTGATGAAGCTCTTGTACTTGCAGAGCGAAAACCGCCGCAAGGACATCCATTTCTACATCAATTCGCCCGGCGGCAGCGTGAGCGCCACGCTGGCCATCTACGACACGATGCAGATTCTCAGTTGCCCGGTGGCCACCTATTGCGTGGGGCTGGCCGCCAGCGGCGGGGCCGTGCTCCTGGGCGGTGGCTTCAAGGGCAAGCGCTTCGCCCTGCCGCACGCCAAGGTGATGATCCATCAGCCCTACGGCCAGGTGGGCGGCCAGGTCTCCGACATCGAAATTCAAGCCAACGAGATCCTCCGCACCCGCGAAGTCCTGAACGCCATCCTCGCCCAGCACACCGGCCAGCCAATCGAACGCATCGCCAAGGATACCGACCGCGATTTTTACATGACCGCCGAGCAGGCCAAAGAATACGGCATCGTGGACGACATCCTCACGAAACAAAAAATGGAGACCGAGGAGGAGGAAAGTAAGTAAGGACGAAGGACGAAATTCAAATGACGAATGAAGCCTGAAGCACGAAGGTTTCGTCATTGGGTTTTCGACATTTCTTCGGCATTTGACTTTCGACATTCGTCATTCTTTCGTCATTTTGTTTTCGACATTCGGCCTTCAGCATCCTCAACATCCCATGACTTTAGTCCCCTACGTCATCGAAAAGAGCGGCCGCGAAGAGCGGGCGATGGACATCTACAGCCGCCTGCTGAAGGACCGCATCATCTTCATCGGCTCGCAAATCAGCGATGACGTGGCCAATGCGGTAGTGGCCCAGCTCTTGTTCCTCCAGTCGGACGATCACAAGGCCGACATCCACATGTATCTGAATTCGCCCGGCGGCAGCATTTCCGCCGGATTGGCCATCTACGACACGATGCAGTTCGTCGAGTGCCCGGTGGCCACCTACTGCGTGGGCCAGGCGGCCTCGATGGGCGCCGTGCTGTTGGCCGCCGGCGCCCCCGGCAAGCGCAAGGCCCTGCCCAATTCCCGCATCATGATCCATCAACCCCTGGCCGGGGCCGAGGGAACCGCCGAAGACATCCTCATCCACGCCAAGGAGTTCATCAAAGTCAAGGAACGGCTGAACCGCATCTTGATCAAGCATACCGGCCATCCCCTGGAAAAAATCGAGCAGGATACCGATCGCGATCGCTTTATGTCGGCGGAGGAGGCCCTGGAATACGGTTTGATCGATCACGTGATCGAACACGCGGGACAAGCGTAGCAATTTGTGCCCCTCTCCTTTTGGGAGGGGGGCGGAGGTGAGGGCCAGCCGTTTTTCGGCCGGAAGCCCTCACCCTAACCCTCTCCCGCAGGGAGAGGGGACTGTGGAACTCGTCTTTTCGTTGCATCTTTTCGTTGATTGAAGGAATCCGTCGGTGGCTGCGCCGCGTTCGTGGGCGCGCTGCCCGTGCGCGCGAGGTCCTTATGAAACCCTGGCAGTTCGCTGTGGTGAGCTTGGCGTTGGTGGCGACCACCGGATGCCGAAGCGATCCGGCCGTCCCCCTCTTGGAACGAGAGCTGCGCCGCAAAGAGGACGAAATCTATCGCCTGCGGGCCCAATTGGAGGAGTTCCAGGATTGCGGCTCCTGCCAGGTAGTGACCGGCGGTCCGAAGGCGACGCCGGCCGAGGCTACTGGCTCGCCGCGTGGTCACGCGGCCGTCCCCAACGGCATCGCGCCGCCGTCGATCGAGCTGCCCGGGCAACCGTCGAGCAGCGTTCCCGACGCACTAAAGAAACCGACGCCCAGCGGATCGTTGCCCGCGGGCGTTCCCGACGTGCCGGAGAGCCTGCGCGGGCCCTCCAAGCCGCTCAGCCCGAAAGACTTGGAGCCGTCCACGAAGCCGACCAGTCGCAGTCGGTCGCCCGCGCCGCTTGATTCCGATGGCCCGATGCTCGAAAAAGGTCCCGGCGGAGTCAGTTCCCGCTCTGGCCGCATCAATTTGGCTTCCCTGTCGGCAGCGCCGCTGACGCCAGCGGGCGACAGCCGCCACGTGGCCGGCATCACGCTCAATCGCACACTCACCGGCAGCATTCTCGGCGAGGATCGCTCCGGCGATCAGGGGCTGTTGGTGGTCGTCGAACCGCGCGACAGCGACGGCCGCTCGGTCGATGCCCCGGCCGAGATCAGCGTGGTGGTGCTCGATCCGGCTCTCAAGGGCGACGCCTGCCGGGTGGCCCGCTGGGATTTCACCGCCGCGGAAACGGCCGGTATGTTTCGCCGCAGCGGTTCCGGCCAGGCCATCCACTTGGCGGCCGCCTGGCCGGCCGATCCGCCGGCCCATCGCAAGTTGCACCTGTTCGTCCGCTACGTCACGGCCGACGGACGTAGGTTGGAGGCCAATCAGCCCATCGAGGTGGTGCTGCCCGGCGACCAAGAGAACCGCGGGACGACTGCCGATGCGGCGCCGGCTTCGCCGCACACGGCGGCGCGTTCCGACGAGTCGCAATCGCAACGGCCCGTCTGGTCGCCCGATCGTCGCTAAGAAGCTGGCTTTCGTCGCCGGAAGAGGGCTATCGACGGTCGAAATTGATGCCGTTTAGCGGCCCGTGGCACGCCGGCCCAAAGGGGCCCAACTTGCCGCCCTCGCCGCGTGGACGCGGCGGCTAAACACGGCAGTATCTTCCTCTGAGTGAGTCCCGACAACGGACTCACCGTTGCGGCGGGGTGCATTCCGCACTTTGTTAGGTTACGGGGCCTGGGCGTAGGCGTTGACCCCGGTCTGGCGGGATTGGTGGCGGAGCCAGAAGGAGGCAATTGGGATGGAGTCGCTGAGGTAGTCGGC
>Ga0181520_10004449_pt1 | contig 23411 bp, 17 predicted proteins | sample PEATcosm2014_Bin_29_FD_132451 | JGI IMG/M metagenome (GOLD analysis project Ga0181520, IMG submission 132451) | Peatland microbial communities from MTU Mesocosm Facility, Houghton, MI, USA - PEATcosm2014_Bin02_30_metaG | ecosystem: Environmental > Terrestrial > Soil > Wetlands > Peat | place...
GCATCTGCACCGTGTCGAAAGGGAAGTTATGGGAGAGCATCTTCAAGTGAATCGCGGGATCCTTGTGCCCGGTGAAGCCCACGAAACGCACCTTGCCATCCTTCTTCGCCTGGACCAGCGCCTCAGCCGCGCCATTGGGCCTGAAGATCAGGTCCGGATCGTCGTCGTAGATCACCTCATGAATCTGCCATACGTCCAGGTGATCCGTCTGCAGTCTCCGCAGGGACTCCTCCAGCATTCGCATGGCGACTGTCTTGTCGCGGCCGTGGGTGCAGACTTTGGTCATCAGCACGACTCGGTCGCGCTTGCCTTTCAGGGCATCTCCCAGCCACTCTTCGCTGCGGCCATCGTGATAATCCCAGGCGTTGTCGAAGAAGTTGATGCCGGCGTCGATAGCCGTGCCGACGATGCGCCGCGCTTCGTCCAGGTCATCGGCGGAACCAATATGATATCCGCCCACGCCGATTATCGAGACTTCGAGGCCTGTATTGCCTAGCGGCCGGCGGGGGACATCTCCGCTGCCTCCCGTTTGCGCGGATAGCAGTGAAGCCGAAGTAATGGCGGCTCCGGTGGTTTCGAGAAACTCGCGGCGGCTGGCTTGACGATCGAAATCCATGGCTGTTACTCCGTAATCTTGTTATACGGTTTGCCGGTATTCTCTGCTCCGGCCAGCATTTCCTTGACTTCCGCCTGCTGCATATCCAAAGGAAAGTCGTGCGCCAGTCGCGCTTCCGGGTTATCGAATCGAAGAGAGAGCTTGTATAACTCGAAGCGCCCGTCGGCCGCATATTGCTTGACGCTATCCCGGACCTGCTGCATCTCCAATGCGGACATCGGCTGGAAGTTCTGCGCGATCTTCAAATTCTGCCGTAGCACCTCGGGCTTTTCCATTCCGGTAATCGTAGTGGCGACAGGTAAACTCATGGCATAGCGCAAGGATTGCTCGGCGGCGATAGCCCCTTTTGCGATCGCATCTCCGTGGCCTTGCATGGGCTTCATTCCCAACGCCGCGATTCCGCGTCGATTCAGTTCAGGGAGCACCTGCTGCTCGAAGCTGCGAAACTGCCCGTCGAATGGATTTAGCGGCATCTGGACTGAATCGAAAGCAAACCCCGTGGCCAGCATCTTCAAATGGATCGCCGGATCTTTGTGCCCAGTAAACCCAACGAAGCGGACTTTGCCATCTTTCTTGGCTTGTACTAGCGCCTCGGCCGCGCCGTTTGGACGGATGAACAGGTCGGGATCGTTTTCGAACGAGACGCCGTGCACCTGCCAGAGATCCAGATGGTCCGTTTGCAGGCGCCGTAGGGACTGCTCGAGCATCCGCAGCGCCAGGTCCTTATCGCGGCCGTGCGTGCAGGCCTTCGTCATTAGGAACACTCTATCGCGGACACCCTTCAGACCTTCCCCTAGCCACTCCTCTGACTTACCGCGATGATACTCCCAGCAGTTATCGAAGAATGTTATGCCGCCATCCACGGCTTCCCGCACCAGCCGCACAGCCGTATCTTCGTCATCGGCGTCCCCTAAGTGGTGACCGCCAAATCCGAGAGCCGAAATCGTCACACCGGAGCGGCCGAACGGCCGCATGGGAATCGTTTGAGCCATGCCACTTCTCCCTAGACCGAGTCGCGTTCGGGTTCGATTTCCTCTTCGTCTTTTCGTCTTCTTCGTCGAGTTCGACCAGCTCAACCTCTTCTTCTTCGCCGCCCATGTCGTCGCCGCTCAGAATACTTTCGGCGACTTCGGAGAGGTTCTCATCGGCGTCCCGCTCCTCTTCGAGCGTTTCCTGGAGGAGCAATAAGGTATCTTCCTGGCCGAGCATCTCCGCCATGGCGCAGGCGATTCCGTAACCGGCAATCTCGTAGTGCTCGACCCTCTGCGCGGCCGCAATCGCCGCGACATCCAGCACCGGCGATTTCTTCAACTTGGCGATGGACTGTTCTCCCTCGCCGATGATCCCCTGCATCCCTTCGCACCTCCGCGATCCAGGTTGCTCGCCCATACCCTCGAAGATCGTCTCCAGGCGCACTACCTGTTCCTTGGTTTCATCGAGATGCTGCTGCAGAGCGCCCGCGAGCGTGGCCGACGAGGATTCTGCGATCAGCTTCGGTAGCGCGTCGACGATCTGTTTCTCGGCATCGTAAAGGTCCTCGATCCGCTCTCGGAACAGATCTTCGAATCTGGCTTCAGTCTTCATTCGATCCTCCGGCAGTCGTGATTTCCCCCGCAGTACGGCTGCCAACGGTGAAGGCATTACAAAACACTCGAAAGGTGCCCTAGCGCGCAGAGTCAGGCTGCTAAGCGATTTGAGCGTAGCGCCGCGTCATGCGGACGCAGAAATCACCGTACCTGGCGGGATTCCTTGGGCGGGCTGGTACGCTTGGGCACGCTGCCGAAATACTCCGGCATGAAGCAATACGTAACTGTAGTGTCAAACGGCTGGAGAGCTTTCATCTGCCGGTCGAACCACCGTTCGGCATCCGGAAGGAAGCTATCCTGGAGCCGGCGGACGGCGTCATCCAGGCGCGGTCCTCCCACGATACGCCTTTTCCGCCAGGGGTCGCCGCAGGATTTGCGCTGGTCGGTCCGCCAGGTTGCGGGGGAGCTGGAGGCTTTTGCGGCCCGCCGTCCGAAAGGCACGTACGCCGGTTTCTGCGATGATGGAAGGCGATGACCCGCAGAGCTACTCTCTTACTGCCGCTGGCGCTCGTGCTGGCGGGCTGCGGCGCCAAGGAACAGTCCAGGCGCTACGCTATGAACGGCCAGGTGAAGGCCCTCGACCCCGCCACGAAAACGGCCACCATCGATGCCGGCAAGATCGGCGACTGGATGGAAGCCATGACGATGGAGTATCCCGTCAAGCCCGATGCGGAGTTCGCCAAGCTGCATTCGGGCGATCGCATCGAGGCTACCGTCGTCGTCACCGGCGACAAGTATTATGTGACCGGCATCGCAGTCGTCCGGTAAAGACTCGATATTCGGACCTGCTATTCTCGTTTCATGAGCACTGCATCGGATTTGAAAACAGCGTTTGCCGGAGAGAGCCAGGCTAACCAGAAATATCGCGCCTTCGCCAAGAAGGCCGAGCAGGAGGGCTTGCCTAACGTAGCCCGCCTGTTCCGCACCGCGGCCGAGGCCGAGCGCATCCACGCTGAAGCGCACTTACGCGCCGCCGAGGGCGTGGCCACCACCCGTGAAAACCTAAAGGCGGCCATCGAGGGCGAAACTTACGAATTCACCACGATGTATCCGCCCATGCTGGCCGAGGCGCAGGCCGAGGGGCACCGGGCCAAGGTCATGTTCGGATTTGCGCTCAAAGCGGAAGCGGTGCACGCCGAGCTCTACAAGCGCGCGCTCGAGGCCGTCGAACAAGGCCGCGACCTCGCCGAAGCGGGCTTTTACCTCTGCCCCTTCTGTGGGCACATCGAATTCGGCGCGCCGCCCGAGACTTGTCCCATCTGCGGCGCGCGCAAAGAGAAGTTCGTCGCCGCGCAATAGACGCGCGGTTTCCGTCTACTGCGCCGTCCGCGCGGGGTGATTCCTCAGAAACTCGATCCCCGCGTTGTCGGGGTGGGAGCGCATACCGACCTTGTCGCCCAATTCCATGACCTGATCGCTCTTGGATGCCTGGAATAGGTCCCATCGCGGCAGGCCGGGGCCGTTGGGATCCAGATTCTTGGCGAAGTTCACCCAGTAAGACGAAACCATATCCGCCAGTTTCGTGTCATACGCATCGGGCTTGGCGTTGTGAAAAGTGTCGCTCGCCACCAGGGCCTCGGTCTTATTGATGTTGTTGAACACATAGGCCAGGTCTTCGCCGTGCGGCGCGCCCAGGGGGAGTGCGGCGGCCATGCTGGGCGGCCCACCGCCCGGCGTCATGCGCGAGAAGAAGTATACGTAGGCCTTTAGCCCAGCCTTGGTCTGGGCCTCGGCCCATAGCCGCGTGTTGACACCCATGCTCTCCTCGGTGGAGGACCTCTGGCGCGATTCGGCGGCCTGGGCTTCGGATTCCGCCGGGTACAGCTTCAGATACTCGTCGGCGGCCGCGCCGAATTTCTGATGGGCCTGCTCGATGAACTGCTGCGCGGTGACATGGCCGCGCGCGAAGAGCCGGCCCTCGTCGGAATTCGAGCCGATCAGCGCGGGCACGTGGTTCTCCAGGCCTTTCTGGAACAGGGTCATCGGCGCTTCCGGCAGCACATAACCGTCGGTGTTGGGACCGGAAGCGAACCCCGCTGCCGTAATCAGCGCGGCGGCGGGCTTGGCGCGCAGGTCGGCGAGCGAATTGGCGCCCATCGATTGGGCGAACTTCACGCCGCGCGCTTCGGCCTCGGCCAGATTGCCGTTATTCAGCATGCCGTTGAACGACGCGCCGCTTTGGCCGATCACCGCCCGAAATAGCCCCTTGCTCAACGGTGAAGCCTGTATGCAGTTCACCGCCATCGATCCCGCGGATTGTCCGAAGATGGTCACCTTGGCGGGATCTCCGCCAAACTGCGCGATGTTCCGCTGCACCCACTTCAGCGCGGCGATCGCGTCCATTAAGCCGTAGTTCCCTGAGGCATTGCGGTCCGATTCGCGGGTCAGCTCCGGATACGCCAGAAAGCCGAGCGAGCCCAGCCGGTAGTTGATGGTCACCAGCACCACGCCCTTCTTGGCCAGTTCCTCGCCATCGTGCAGTAGCATGGCACCGGTGCCGTCGCGAAAGCCTCCGCCGTGGATCCAAACCATCACTGCGAGCTTGTCCTCGGCGCCTTTAGCAGGCGTCCACACATTCAGGTACAGGCAGTCCTCGCTGCCCGTGGCCTCCTGGGGATTCCCCCGCACCGGCTGCACGCAGCGCGACCCGAACTGGTCCATTTTTCGCACGCCCTGCCACTTGGCCGCCGCCTGCGGCGAGCGCCAGCGCAGATTGCCGACCGGGGGCGCGGCGTAAGGAATGCCTCGGAATACGACGATTCCGGGCGCGGATGTGGCTACTCCGGAAATGGACCCGCTATCGATGCGTACCGTACCATCGATGGCGGCTGCGAGCGGCAGCACGCTCGCCAGCAGGATCAGCACACGCTTCATGAATTCCTCCTTCAGAGAACCGACGTACTACTGTAGCTCCGCGCGCCATGTCTTGTCCTTCGCGGTACGAGAGAGCCTCGCCGCGGGTCCGCCGATACACACGCGCGAACGCGCACCTTCTAACATGAAGTCATGGGGGATGCGTTTCGAGTTGTGATCGTAGGGGGCGGGTTCGGCGGCCTGAATGCGGCCAAAGCGCTGAAATCCGCTGCGGCCCAAGTGACTCTGGTGGATCGCCGCAACTTCCACCTCTTCCAACCGCTGATGTATCAGGTAGCCACCGGGTCGCTCTCGCCGGGGGAGATCTCGGCGCCTTTGCGCACTGTCTTGCGCGGCCAGGAGAATACCCAAGTCTGGCTCGAGAGCACGCGCGGAGAACCATCGAGGAGCAGTACCTGGGCCTCTTCGGGGCGGATCGAACGAAATTCACCGCGCAGCGTCGGAGAGGCTGCGGATCTCGATCCCGCGGCCCGCCGCCTGACGCTGCGCGATCAGGCCGTTCTGGAATATGACGCCCTGATCGTAGCCTCGGGCTCGCGCACCAACTATTACGACCACGATGACTGGCGCGAGTGCGCCCCCAGCCTGAAAACCGTTGAGGAAGCCACCGCCATCCGGGCACAAAATTCTGTTCGCCTTCGAGGCCGCCGAACGAGCCTCGGACCCTGCCGAGCGCCGCGCCTGGCTCACCTTCGCGATTGTCGGCGGCGGCCCCACCGGCGTTGAACTGGCCGGCGCGCTGGCCGAGATTGCGCGCCATACGAGCTATCCCGAGGACCTCTCCGACAAAGCCGAGCGCTCGCTCCTCAAGCTCGGCGTACGCTGCCGCACGGGCGTGAAGGTCACCGCCATCGACCGCGAGGGCATCACCTTCGAGGGGCCTCACGGAAGCGTGCGGATGGCATCTCGAACCGTTTTATGGGCCGGCGGCGTGACGGCCACCGAATTCGGCAAGCTGCTGGCGGCCCGCACCGGCGCCAAGACCGATAACAGCGGCAAGATTCACGTGCGGCCGGATCTCACTATCCCGGGATACCCCAGCGTTTTTGTGGTGGGCGACCTGGCCCTGGCGCTCCGCGATGGCGGCGAGCCGCTGCCCGGAGTGGCGCAGGTAGCCATGCAGCAAGGCACCTATGCGGCACAGGCCATCGTGCGATGGATCGAGGGCCGGCCCGAGCTACCGCCATTCCACTACTTCGATAAGGGCGAGCTGGCCGTGATCGGCCGCGCCTCGGCGGTGGCCCGCATCTTCGGCGTTCATATCTCGGGATGGCCGGCCTGGCTCGTCTGGGTATTCGTTCACCTCATGTACCTGGTGCAGTTCCAGAGCCGCGTCATCGTATTCATCCAGTGGGGATTTCTCTACCTGACCTTCAGCCGCGGCGCGCGCCTGATCACCGGGCCGAAATCCGGCTGCGAGAAGTAGCCGCGGCTCGCGGGGCCGGCCGCCCCGCAATCCCCTATACTTGGAGTTCCGTTCATCTTCATGCCTCCGTTCGAGCCGCTGTTTCGCCATCCCCACCTGCAAACCATTGGCGCACATCTGTGGCGGCGACGCGGGCTGGAGGGCCGCTTTCCGCTGGAGCGGCGCTTCTATCGCACCGGCCCGCGCGTCGAGGTCCTGGTGGAATCGCAGATGCCCGCGGCGGCGCCCGCCGGCCACCTGGTGATGGTGCACGGCCTGGAAGGCTCCGGGCAGGCCGGGTACGTGCGCAGCCTCGCGGGACGCGCGCTGGCCGCCGGTTTCGCCGCCCACCGCTTCCATATGCGCACCTGCGGGGGGACCGAGACGCGCTGCGACACGCTCTATCACGCCGGTTTGACGGCCGACCTGAAGAGCGTCCTGTGCGCCTTCCGCGCCGAAGGCCGCGCCCCTGTCTTCGCGGCCGGTTTTTCGCTGGGCGGCAACGTGGTTCTCAAGCTGGCCGGAGAGTTGGGAGAATCGGGCGGCTCCCTGCTGGCCGGTGTGTGCGCCATCTCCGCCCCGGTCGATCTGGCGGCTTCCTCCCGCCGTCTGGCCACCTCCGAGAACCGCATTTACGAGCGCCGTTTCGTGCGCCGCATGCGCTCCCGCCTGCTGGCCACCGGGCGATACCAGCCCTCCCAGTTCGCGGGCCTCCGCACGCTCCTCGAGTTCGACGACCGCATCACCGCCCCGTCCTTCGGCTTCGGCACCGCCGCCAATTACTACCGGACTCAATCGGCCGTCCGATACCTGGAGGACATCCGCATCCCCGTCCTCCTCATCCAGGCTCAGGACGATCCCCTGGTACCCTTCGACGTGTTCGAATCCGCGACAGTCCGCGCCAATCCCTGCATTCGCCTCCTGGCCCCCGAACACGGAGGCCATCTGGGCTTCCTGGGGCGCCGTCCGCACCGTTTCTGGGCGGATGACGCCATAATGGAATGGATCGGCGGACAAACGGCTAAGAATATCCCGGTTGATCCGTCCTTTCTTTCTGAATGAAGACCCACGCGTCCTTCTGGGAGGCGGTGGTGGGCGCTGTCCAGTCCCTCCGCTCCAGCAAGCTTCGCAGTTTCCTCACGCTGCTGGGGATTATCCTGGCCACCACCACCCTGATTGCCGTCATGTCGGTAATCTCGGGCATGGACGTGGTGATCGCCAAGAACGTCTCCGATATGGGCGCGGACGGTTACCGTGTCACGCGCCTGTTCTTCAGCGGCACCGATCTCAAAAAGCTCATCGAGATGCAGCGGCGCAATCCCCGGCTGACGGTCGAGGAGTTCGGGTTTCTGAAATCCCACGTAACGCTCACGCACGAGTTGGGCATCTCCGCGAACCGCACCGTAACCATCAATAAGGGCAAGGAGCGTGCCGAGGATGTGGAGCTGGATGGCTGCTCTCCCAACATGGCGGTGATCGGCAGCTACGACGTGGAGCAGGGCCGCTACTTTTCCGAGACCGAGAATGCGCGCCACATGGACGTGGCTTTCGCGGGCCACGACGTGGCGGCCAAGTTTCTCGGCCAGGGCGATCCCATCGGCCAGACCATCGAACTGGAGGGCATCCCTTTTCAGGTGGTGGGCGTGGCCAAGGCCAAAGGATCCATCTTCGGCATGTCGCAGGATAACTTCGTGGTGATCCCGGCCGAGACCTATTTCAAGATCTGGGGATCGCGCCAGGGCATGGATTACGCGGGGGTCGCCATCGATCACGAGCACCTCATCCAGGCCCAGGAGGAGGTCCGCATGCTCTTGCGCGCCTTCCGCCACACGCGTCCCGGCGAAGAGGACAACTTTGCCATCGTCACTTCCGATTCGTTGCTGAATCTCTGGAACCAGTTGACGGGCGCTATTTCCGCCACCGCCATCGGGGTGGTTTCGGTGTTCATGGTGGTAGGCGGCGTGGTGATCATGAACATCATGCTGGCCGCAGTCACCGAACGCACGCACGAAATCGGTATTCGCAAATCGGTGGGTGCCCGCAGCCGCGACATCCTGAATCAATTTCTGGTGGAATCCTCCCTGCTGGCCGCCATCGGGGGCGCCATCGGGGTGACCATCGCCTGGATACTGGCGGTGCTAGTGCGCAGCCTGACGCCCGTGCCCATGTCGGTGCCCGTCACGGCCGTGCTGGTGGGCGTGACTCTGTCGGCGGTCGTGGGCCTCTTCTTCGGTATCTATCCGGCGCAGCGAGCCGCCCGCCTCGATCCCATCGCCGCCTTGAGGATGGAGAAATGACGCTGGCCGCGCTCGACACCGGCATCCGCATCGCCCTGGCCAACATCCGCGAGCACAAGATGCGCTCCTTCCTCACGGTGCTGGGCGTCATCATCGGCACTGGGGCCGTGATCGGAGTGGGCGCCATCATCGCCGGCCTGGATGGCACGGTCACCAACCTCATGGCCATGATGGGACCGCAAAGCATCATCGTCAGCAAGACGCCCGCCATGGGCATGGGCACGCGCGAGGAGCGCCGCCGCAAGCCGCTCACCCTGGAAGACGCCCGCGCCATCCAGCAACGCTGTTCGTCGGTCCAGTACGTGAGCCCCTATCTTCTGCCGCGCGACGACATCTACTCCGCCCGTTACAAGGGCAACGACGTGTATGGCATCCGCATGGCCGGCAGCGAAGAGGCCTACGCCTCCATGGGTGTCACATTCCTCTACGGCCGCTTCTTCACCGACCAGGAGAACCAGCATCATCTTCCGCTGGTGGCCATCGGCGAAGACATTTACCGCCAGCTCATGCCCAACGAGGACCCCATCGGCAAGCGTATCCTGGCCGACGGCCACGAGTTTCAAATCGTCGGAGTGATGCAACGGCCGGCCGCCTATCTTCCCGGCATGAATGACATGCGCGTGCTCGTGCCTTACAACGCCATGCACAAAATGTTCCCCAACGAGCGGGAACACGTGCTCATGGCCCAGGCGTATCCCGGGATGGTAGCCAAGGCCGAGGATGAGGTCCGCGCGGTGTTGCGTCTGCGCCGCCGCGATAAGTACGATGCCGCCGACAGCTTCTATCTGACCACCTCCGAGCAGATGATCGAGCAGTTCCACAACGTCACCGCGACCGTCGCCGTGGTGATGGTGGTGCTGAGCTCCATCGGCCTGCTGGTGGGAGGCATCGGCGTGATGAATATCATGCTGGTGAGCGTCACCGAACGCACCCGCGAAATCGGTATCCGCAAAGCGGTCGGGGCCCGCAGCAGCGATATTATCGTTCAGTTCCTCACCGAGGCCGTGGTGCTCACGTCCATGGGCGGAGCCATCGGCCTGCTGCTCGGCTGGATGGTCTCGCGCATCACCTCGCTGGTGTTTCCGAACCTGCCCACCGCCGTGCCGCTATGGGCCGCCGCCGCGGGCATCCTGGTGTCGGTCGGGGTGGGCCTCTTTTTCGGCATCTGGCCCGCCAGTCGCGCGGCGCGGATGGACCCCGTGGAAGCGTTGCGCTACGAGTAAGCTGCCCCGGCCCAATCGGCCTTCAGGACAGATACGTAAACCGCTGCGCCAGTTTGGTCAGTTTGAGAACGCGGTAAAGCTCGACGCTGACGCCGCTCAACGCCACCGTAACGCTCCTGCCATCGGCCGCCTCGGCGATCTCCCGCAGCGCGCCGAGCGCTCCGGCATCGATGCGCTCGACCGAAGAGAAGTCCACAACCAGCTCCAGGCCGGCGCACTCCATTCTTGCGAGCACGTCCCGGAGACTCTCCGCCACGCGCTCCTTATCGATCCTAATGCATTCAAGATTCGTCGGCATACGCAGAACCTCCCTTGCGATGGCTACACCGCGGCCCCAGCCACTTGCGCCGCCCCGCGGCCTTCATACGCCCGGCGGTACAGATCGGCCATTTCCTCCATCAGGGGCATTCGCGGGTTGGTCGGCCGCCAGGAGGGGTCGTCGAATGCCACCTTCACCATCTCCGGCAAGGCACGCTCGAAATCCTCTTTCGGAATTCCCAGGGCGGCAATGGATCGCGGTATCTCCACCCGGTCGAGCAACTGTTCCGTCGCGGTCACCAGATTCTTCACCTTCTGCTCGACGGTCTCGCCGCCCAGGCCCAGCAGGTCCGCCATCCTCGCGTACTTCTTGTGCGCGGTATAGGCTTTCTGATGCGGCGAAGGCGTGAACTTGGAGGGTACCGACGCATTGTAGGCGATGACGTGCGGCAGCAAGAGTGCGTTAGCCCGCCCATGTGCTATTCCGAAGCGCGCCCCCAGCGCATGAGCCAGCGCGTGGTTCACGCCCACCGAAGCGTTCGAGAACGCCATAGCCGCCAGGCAGGAGGCATTGTGCATCCCGGTGCGCGCCTCTTCGTCCGCCGGGGTCTCGTACGCAATGGCCAGGTATCGGAAGATGAGTTGGATCGCCTGCAGGGCATTGGCGTCCGTGTAGACCGAACCATAGACCGAGACTCCGGCTTCGAGCGCATGCGTCAATGCGTCTATTCCAGTGTCGCTGGTGAGTCCTCTCGGCATCGACATGACGAATTGCGGGTCCACAATCGCCACATCCGGGGTGAGCGAGTAATCGGCCAGCGTAACCTTGCGTCCGCGCTCTTTGTCCAGGAGGACGGCGAAGGGAGTCACTTCGCTGCCGGTTCCGCTGGTGGTGGGAATGGCGACCAACCGTGAGCGGTTGCCTTTCGCCTGTGGGTACTGGGCGATGCGTTTGCGAATATCCAGAAAGGGCGCGCCCAGTTCGTCGAAATCGGCTTCCGGCGATTCGTACTTCAGCTTCAGAATTTTGGCCGCATCGATCACCGATCCGCCGCCTAGGGCGATAATCTGATCCGCGCGGCAGGATTCGAGCGTTTCCAGCCCGCGGATCACCACCGCCAGTTCCGGCTCGGCATCCGGAATCGTCAGCACGGTTACGATCGTTTCGGGGGGAAGTTGCCGCCGGACCGTCTCCACGTGGCCGATCCGCTGCAAAACCTGGTTCGTGACGATCAGCGTGGAGCGCGACGGGAATTGCCGCAGCGTCTCGACCGCATTCTTATTGAAGTAAATCTGATTGGGCACACGGAACCACATAGGCGCTTGCATCCTCCGGGCCATGCGTTTGATGTTCAGATAGTGATACACGTTCACGTTGTCGGTGGTGCTGTTGCCGCCGCCCGTGCCGCAACCGAACGATAAAGTCGGCACCATGTCGTTGTAAACGCCGCCTATGGCGCCGATCGATCCGGGCGAGTTGACGATGATTCGTCCCGTGTTGATGGCTTCGCCGAACTTACTGACAACCTCGTCGTCGCGCGAGAAGACCACCGAGGTATGTCCCAGCCCGCCGGCGTGGTTTACGTCCACGCACACCCGCAGCGCCTCCTCCACGGATTTCGCGCGATACACCGCGAGCACCGGGAAGAGCTTTTCGACCGACAGGGGGTGCTCCGGGCCCACGCCATAGATCTGCGCGATCAGAAGCTTGGTATCCGGCGGAACCTGGATGCCGATAAAGCGCGCGATATCGCAGGCCTTGTGGCCGACAGCCATGGCCCGAGCGTATCCCGTTTCGGCGTCCACCACCGCGCGTCCCAGCATCTCCGCTTCCTTGCGGTTGCAGATGTGGGCGCCCAGGTCGGCGAAGTTCTTCAACACGCGATCGTAGATCTCGTCGTCGATCACCACCGTCTGCTCGGAGGCGCAGATCATGCCGTTGTCGAAGGTCTTGGAGGTGAGTATGTCCACCACCGCCATGTCGATATCGGCCGTCTTCTCCAGGTAGACCGGCGTGTTGCCCGGTCCCACGCCCAAGGCCGGCTTGCCGGAGCTATACGCCGCCTTAACCGCTCCGCGCCCGCCCGTTGCGTCGACCAGGGATACGTCCTTATGCCGCATCAGGTATGCGTTATCTTCCAGGGTGGGAGATTCCAGGCACGTGAAGACTCCCTCCGGCGCGCCGTGCTTCAGGGCCGTCTGGTACATGAGTTCGATGGCCGCGCGGGAACTGCGCCAGGCCAGTGGGTGCGGACTGAAGATGAACGCGTTCCGCGTCTTGACGGCCATGATGCACTTGAACAGAACCGTCGCGGTGGGGTTCGTGACAGGCGTAATTGAAAACACCACTCCGATCGGCTCCGCCACTTCCACCAGACCGCGTTCGGGATATTCGCGAATGGCCCCCACGGTGCGCTTATCTTTGACGTAGTTATAGACGAACTCCGTCGCCACCATGTTCTTGACGGCTTTGTCTTCCAGAACGCCTATCTTGGTCTCTTCGAACGCGAGGGTGGCCAACTGGCGGGCTTGTTCCATTCCCGCTATGGCCATAGCCTTCACGATGCGGTCGACATCCTCCTGGGAGTATTGAGTGAATACCGCCGCGGCGGTCTTCGCCTGGGAGACTAAGCCCTCGAGATAAGTTATGCGTTCTTCCGTCAAGGTTGGAATCTGATTTCCCGCCATGCGTTTATCCTCCTTCCTCTGCTGGCGTCTCGGCTAGCAGCGAGGCGCGCGTCTTGGAGGCGGTAAGCGAATTAGGGCGGTTGCGTGCGGCCGGCGGATGGGGCGAATGAAAAGGCCTCTGCGGCATCGGTCCGCGCCTCCAAGTACCCAGGATTATAACACCCGCAGGTCTTTTTCTCCTTTGCCATTCGTACGCTAACGAACATACCGGAAAAAGTTATCCCGCCTGTAACTTGAAGTTAGCACGGCGGTTTTCCCCGGCTTGCGCACCCGCGCTTATGCTGCATTTGGGGTCCGGAGCCGCCGCGTTATACTGCTGGTTGTCTTTGCCATGAACAAACAGCATTACTTCTTCAAGCTGATTCCGCCCCGTCCCACCTTTCCTCGGGACATTACCGATTCCGAGCGAGTCTTGATGAACCAGCACAGCGATTACTTCCAGCGCCAGTTCGACGCGGGCAAGCTGCTTCTCTATGGTCCGGTGATGGCGCCCGAGGGAGCTTTCGGTCTGGCGATCCTGGAGGTCGCCGACGAGGCCGAGGCCCGCCAGTTCGGCGAGCACGATCCCTCGGTGCGCGCCGGCCTGAACCACTGGGAGATTTATCCCATCCACGTGGCGGGTTCTCGCGCGAAGAGTTGAATCGACGGGCAAGACCGGCACAAGCGCGCCCGGTCCCGGCCGCCTTCCGCGATACCATGGCTCGGTGGAGCAATTTGCCCTGGATTTCTCGCTGGCGCCCGAGCGCCGCATCTACACCGTCGCCGAGTTGAATTCCGCCATCCGCGCGGCGCTCGACGAGCGCTTCCGAGATGTCTGGGTTTCGGGCGAGATCTCCGGCTTGAAGGCAGCCGCCAGCGGCCATTACTATTTCACCCTCAAGGAGAGCGACGCCCAGGTGAAGTGCGTGGCCTTCCGCTCCGCGCACCGCTACTGGAAATTCAAACCGCGCGACGGTCTGGCGGTGCTGGCGCGCGGCCGCATCGATGTCTACGAGGCGCGCGGCGAATACCAGTTGGTGGTCGAAACGCTCGAGCCCCAGGGGCTGGGCGCCCTGCAACTGGCCTTCGAGCAGCTCAAGAAGAAGCTCGCCGCCGAGGGCCTTTTCGATGCCGCGCGCAAACGGCTTTTGCCGCGCTTCCCACGGCGCATCGGAATCGTCACCTCGCCGCGCGGGGCCGTTCTGTCCGACATGCTCCAGATCATGGAGCGCCGCTTCCCCGGGCTGCACATCCGCATCTTTCCGGCGTTGGTGCAGGGCGAGGGATCGGTCGAAGAGGTCTGCCGCGGCATCCGGTTCTTCAGTCGCTCGAACTGGGCGGAATTGGTGATCGTAGGCCGCGGCGGCGGATCGCTCGAAGACCTGTGGACCTTCAATGAAGAGGCCGTGGCCCGCGCCATTCTGGCCTGCGCCGTGCCGGTGGTCTCGGCTGTGGGTCACGAGACCGATGTGACCATCGCCGATTTCGCGGCCGATCTGCGCGCGCCCACGCCCTCGGCCGCCGCCGAAATGGTGGTTCCCACGCGCGACGATCTGCTCGATCGCATCGCGGCGACGCGCGCCCGGGCCACGCAAGCCTTGCGCTATCGCCTGGCGATGCTCGAGCGGCGCCTGCGCCAGCAGGGCATCGAGCGCGCCATGGGCCTGCTCGATCGCCGCGTGGGCCGCGGCCAGCAGCGCATCGACGAACTGGGCTACCGCATGCGCGAGAGCCTGCGCACCCTGCTGGATTCCCGCGAACGCACACGCCGCCGCCTGGAGGCGCGCCTGGCACGCTTCGACACGCGGCCGCGCCTGGCCGCCGGCCGCCGCCGCATGGAAGTGCTGCACGCCGCCGCCCTGGAGACCGTGCTCCGCCGCCTGGCCCTGCGCCGCGCCGTCTGGGAGCGGCTGGATGCGGGCCTGGCGCAGTTGAGCCCGCTGCTGGTTCTCGAGCGCGGCTACGCCATCGTCTCAAACCAATCGGGCATCCTCAAGGATGCCGCCGCGGCGCCGCCCGAATCGGGCATCCACGTGCGCCTGGCACGCGGATCGCTGGATGCCGTGGTCTCCTCTATCGTGGTGTCTCCACCGCGAGCCGGCGGCCATCGCTCAGAATCGTAACCAGGCCGTCTTCATCGGTCCGCAGGCTCATGGCGTGGCGCTCCGCCAGGCGCTCCAGCACTTCGCGGTTGGGATGCCTGTAGCTGTTCTCGAAGCCCACCGAGATCACCGCGAAGGCGGGCGCGGCGGCATCCAGAAATGCCGGCGTGCTGGACGTCCGGCTGCCGTGATGCGCCACTTTGAGCACGTTGGCGGGCCGCATCCCGCCATCCTCCAGGATGCGCCGCTCGATGCCACTCTCGATGTCGCCGCTCAGCAGAAACTCGTGCCGGCCGTGGCGTATTTCGAGCACCAGCGAGTCGTTGTTCTTGGGAACGTCCGAGGGCGTGTATCCGGCCACCGGCGCCAGCACCTCGATCTCGTCCCCGCCGAAATTCATCCGGCGCGGCGCCTCGAGCGGCACGATGCGCGTCCCGTTGCGCACAGCCGCGGCGCGCACGGCATCCCACGCGGGGCTCTCGGGCGTGAGGCCGGTCCACAGCTCGCGCGGACGGAAATCTGCGATCAGCGCCGGCAGGCCGCCGGCGTGATCCTCGTGCGCGTGCGAGAGCACCATTACGTCGATCGTGTGGAAGCGCCGCTCCCACAAATAGGGCGCCACCACGTCCTCGCCGATATCGAGGCGCGCCTGCGTCTGGTGTCCGAACGCCGGGATGCCGCCGCCATCCACCAGCATGCGCTGGCCATTGGGGAATACCAGCAGGATGCTGTCGCCTTGGCCCACGTCGATGGTGCTCATCTCGAGCTGCCCCGCGTGAACCAGCGGCGGAAACGGATTCCACACCAGCAGTACCAGGAGCGCTGCGGCGGCCGTCACCGCGAGGGCGCGCCATCTTCTCCCCGGTGCCGCGGCCACTGCGATCAAGGCCGCCGGGAAGGCCACCGCCAGCCACAGCGGCGGCATGGGCACCCGCCAGTCCGGATCGATGCGCGCGTGCCAGCCTACGATCGCCCGCGAGAGTCCCAGCAGGGCCGCTCCGATCCTGGCCACCCAGTGCCAGCCCGTGGCCACCGCCACGAAGCCAACCGGGACCTCCAGCCCCATAATCGGCACCGCGAACGCGTTGGCCGAAAGGCCGGTGATCCCGATGCGGTGAAAATAGATCACCATGGGGAGCGCGATGCCCGCCTGCACCACCGCCGAGACCAGCGTCACCTCCCAGAAGAAGAACAGCAGTTGCGCGGGAACCGTGACCGCCAGGCGTGCCGCGCGCGCGGGAAGCCGCAGCGCCCGCCGCAGGGTCTCCGCCAGCAGACGCATCTCGATGCGGAACTGCGCCACACGCGGCGGGATGTGCATGTCGCGGCCGGTGTCCGTCAGTTCCGCCAGCCCCCGGCCCAGCGGCCCGGAGGTCGCGCGGATCATCGGCGCGGCGAACAGTCCCAGAAACGCCACCGCCAGGAAGGTGAGCTGAAAGCTGGCATCGAAGAGCTGCTCGGGGTCGAACACCAGGAACGCCAGCGCCACGCCCGCCAGCAGGTTGATGGGCCGGCGGTCGCGGTAGAAATACCGGCACACCGCCGCCAGCGTGAGGCCCGCCGCCGAACGCACGCACGGCGCGGCCCCGCCCGTCACCATCGCGTAGAGCCACGCCGCCAGCACCGTCGTCGCCAGCGCGGGCATCTCCGGCACAAAGCAGATGCGCAGCAGGAACAGGAAAAAAGCAGCCAGGATGGCCACGTGCGTGCCCGAAATCACCAGTACGTGGAAAGTTCCGGTGTTGCGATACTGCTCCGTCCAGATGCGCTGAAGCTGGTAGTTCTGGCCGATGAGCAGCGCCTGCGTCATCCCGGTCTCATAGTCGCTGCCCGCGTAGAGGCGCTCGGTGCGGTCCAGGATCGCGGCGCGTAGGTCCATGGCCGCCTTCCGCACCGGCGATCCGCAGCTCCCCGGCAGGATGCGCAGGCTTTCGGCGGCGCCCGATGCGGTCCAGTAGATCGCCTCGCGCGCGAGCGAGCGCCGGTAATCGAAGGCCCCGGGGTTGCCGTAATTGCGGGGCTGGCGCACGCGCGCATCGAGCTCGATCTTCTGCCCGTAGCGCAGGCGGGGCAGGGAAGCGCCATCTTTCGTGTACAGCGTGACCTGGGCGCGGGCTCCCGGCTCCAGCTCCAGGATGAAGCGTTCGCGCTCGCCCGAGATGGCTGGCGGCTCGACCACGCAGCCGCCCAGAATTACGATTTCCCGCCCGGAGACGTCCAGCTCCGGCGGCGGTCCGGGCGCGTGCGCTAGGGCCGTGAGCGCGCCGGCCGAGACAAATCCCAGCAGGCAGCAGACGCCCGCCAGCACGCGGGCCCGCCGCCACAACGCCACGCCGCCCAGCGCCAGGAACGCCGCGGTGGCCGCCAGCAACTCGGGCGCCTCAAATGCCACGAAACGCCCGACCCCAATGCCTGCCGCAATGCCGGCCACGGGCCAGACCAGGGGGTCCGCGATCTCGCTCCACCCGACGCGCATACCTTCTTAGTGCGCCTGGGGCGTCCATTCACTCAGAATTTCACGCAGCGGGGTTGCCGCGCCGCCGGCTACCGCTCGTGCACGTCTTCCAGGTACGTGTACCCGTGCAGGCCTTCTTCGTAGAACTTCAGCAGCGAGCCGCTCTCTTCATAGCTCAAACGGCCCTCGCGCAAAGCCGCTTCCACGTCGCGACGCAGCTTGGTGACCAGCGCATCGGAGCTGAACTGCACGTAGTTGAGCACTTCCCTGACCGTGTCGCCCTTGATGACCGAATCGAGAATCACCTCGCCCGTGGGCCCCATCCGCACGTGCACGGCATTGGTGTCCCCGAACAGGTTGTGCAAGTCGCCCAGGATCTCCTGGTAGGCGCCCAGCAGAAACGCGCCCAGGTAGTAATCGCCGCCCCCGAAGGGGTGCAGCGCCAGCGTGCGCTTCACGTCGCGCCGGTCGATGAAGGCGTCCACCTTGCCGTCCGAATCGCAGGTGATATCGCCCAGCACGGCATGGCGCGTGGGTTCCTCCTCCAGCCGGTGAATCGGCATGATGGGGAAGAGCTGCTTGATGGCCCAGCTATCGGGCATGCTCTGAAACAGCGAGAAGTTGCAGAAATAGGTGTCCGAGAGCATGGCGTCGATGCCTTCCAGCTCCTCGGGGAAATAATCCAGCTCGCGCGCCTGCTTCTGGATCTTGCGCGAGATCGCCCAGTACAGGTTCTCGGCGATGCAGCGCTGTTCGAGCGAAAGGTACCCCAGGCTGAACAGGTTGAGCCCCTGGTCCAGGGCCTGCTGCGCGTCGTGGTAGCTCTCCAGAATGTTCTTGGCGCTCAGCGAGCGGTACGTCTCCTGCAAGTCGATGAGCGGCTGCTCGGCATCCGGCGGCGGCTCGGGAACCACGTCGGCATCGCCCATCCCGGAGACGCCTAGAACGTTGAAAACCAGCACGCTGTGATAGGCGGCGATAGCGCGGCCGCTCTCGGTGACGATCGTGGGATGCGCCACCCCTACTTCGTCGCACACGTTCTGCACGTGATAGATGATGTCGTTGGCGTACTCCTGCAGGGTGTAGTTGACGCTCGATTCGAAATCCGTCTGCGAGCCGTCGTAATCCACGCCCAGCCCGCCGCCCACGTCCAGGAATTTAAGGCCGGCGCCCGCGCGAACCAGGTCCACGTACACGCGCGCCGCTTCGTTGACCGCGCCTTTGATCTGCCGGATGTTGGTGATCTGGCTGCCCAGGTGGAAGTGCAGCAGGTTGAGGCAGTCCGCCATTCCGGCATCCTTCAGCTCCTGCAGGGCACGCATGGCCTCGGTGGCCGAGAGGCCGAACTTCGAGCGGTAGCCTCCCGAGGATTTCCACCTTCCCGAGCCGCGGCTGGCCAGCTTCACGCGCAGCCCGATCACCGGCCGCACCCCCACCTTGCGGCTGTAATTCAAGATGAGATTCAGCTCGGTGTACTTCTCGACCACGGGGATGACATGCCGGCCCATCTTCTGCGCCAGCATGGCCATCTCGATGTACTCGTCGTCCTTGAATCCATTGCAGACGATGGGCGTTTCGTTATCCGCCAGCGCCATGACGGCCATCAACTCCGGTTTCGAGCCGGCCTCCAGCCCGTAGTGCAGCGGTTTGCCGAATTCCAGGACCTCTTCCACTACCTGCCGCTGCTGGTTGACCTTTATGGGATACACGCAGCAGTACTCGCCCGTATAGTGATGCTCCGCGATGGCCGTGGAAAAAGCGCTGTGCAGTTCGCCCAGCCGGTGCTTCAGGATATCGGCGAAGCGCACCAGTATGGGCAAATCGATGCCGCGCAGCACCAGGGTGTCGATCAGTTCCTTGAGATCGATCCACCGCGCGGGCTCTTTTTCCGGGTGCACGCGGACGTGGCCGTTGTCGCCTACTGAAAAGTAGCCCTTGCCCCAACTGGCGACGTCGTAAAACTCGCTGGCCACCTGCGGCGTCCAGCGCTCAGCCGGCTCGATTACGAGCGAGGTCTTCAGGCCGTTTCTCTCCAAATGCGGGTCTCCTCTGCATTTTCAGTGTCCTTCGAAAAGGCGGAAACTGGCAAGCAAAAACTACGGGGTGGGGCATGCTTTAGCTTGCCCGCCCTCGGGCCGCAGGCCCGGCAAACCGCCCGGGTTGACCCGCCGGATGCCGGTCGTTATCGTGGAAAAAGAATGCCTGGAATCGAAGAAGCGCGCGCCTGGCTGGCCGCCGCCAAATCGGTAGCGGCGCTCACCGGCGCGGGAATTTCGGCGGAAAGCGGCATCCCCACGTATCGTGGTGCGGGCAGTCTCTGGAGAAACTACAAGACCCAGAGTCTGGAGACTCCCGAAGCGTTCGCGCGCGATCCCGAACTGTGCTGGGAATGGTACGACGAGAGGCGCCAGATCATGGCCGCGGCCCAACCCAACGCCGCGCACCGCGCCCTTGTGGAACTCGAGCGCCGCAAGCCGGGTTTCACTTTGGTTACACAAAACATCGACGGCCTGCACGACCGTGCCGGCAGTTGCCGGATCCTCAAGCTCCACGGCGATATCTGGCGCATGCGCTGCACGGCCTGCGGCGCCAACTGGCCGGATCGCCGCGCGCCGCTGCCCAAGCTGCCGCCGCACTGCGCCTGCGGTCATATTGCGCGGGCCGCGGTGGTGTGGTTCGGCGAGCAATTGCCGGAGGGCATCATGGAAGAAGCTGGCCACGCAGCCGCTTCGGCCGAGGTCTTTCTGGTGATCGGCACCTCGGCGGTGGTCTATCCAGCCGCCAGCCTGGTGCCCCTGGCCTCGCGGGCCGGCGCCAAGGTAATCGAGATCAATCTCGAGCCGACGGCCTATTCCTCCATCGCGCAGTGCAGCCTGCAAGGCTTGGCTGGCGACCTGCTGCCCAAGCTATTGACGGCCTGACCCTGAAGCGGCCGGTTTTTCGAGCGCCATCTCCACCACCTCTTCCATGGTCTTCACGTAGTGAAGCTGCATGTCGCCGATCTGCTCGCTCTTGAGGTCCTCGCGCACGTTGACTTCGTTTTCGAACGGCAGAATTACCTCGCGCACGCCGCTGCGTTTGGCCGCCAGCACCTTCTCCTTGATACCGCCCACCGGCAGCACCTGGCCGGTCAGCGTGATTTCGCCGGTCATCGCCAGATTGGGCCGCACGCGGCGGTCGGTCAGCATGGAGAGCAGCGCCGCCGCCATGGTGATGCCCGCCGAGGGCCCATCCTTGGGGATGGCGCCGGCGGGGACGTGAATGTGGATGTCGCTGGTTTTAAACAGGTCCGGGTCGATGCCATAGCGCGTGGCGCAACTGCGCACCCAGGTGAGCGCGGCCTGCACCGATTCCTGCATGACCGGTCCGAGCTGGCCCGTCATGATCAGCCCCTTGTTCCCGCCGGGCATGCGGCCGGCCTCGATGAAGAGCACGTCGCCGCCCACCGGCGTCCACGCCAGCCCCACCGCCACTCCCGCCCGGCGCGTGCGCTCGGCCACCTCGGTATCGGTGCGGAAGCGCGGCGCGCCGCGGTCCTTCTCCACCAGCTCCGGCGTTACCTCCACCGTCTCGCCGCGCGTTCCCTCGGCGATGCGCCGCGCCTGCTTCCGGCAAATGGCGCCGATCTCGCGCTCCAGGCTCCGCACCCCGGCCTCGCGCGTGTAGCGGCGGATGATGAACCGCACGGCTTCATCGGTGAAGCGAATGTCCTTATCCGGTTCGAGGCCGTTTTCCTGGATTTGCCGCGGCACCAGGTAGCGGAACGCGATGATGGCCTTCTCCTGCTCCGTATAGCCTTCGAGCGAGATGATTTCCATGCGGTCCCGCAGCGCGTCCGGCACCGGGTCGAGCACGTTGGCGGTAGTAATGAACAGCACCTTCGAGAGGTTGAACGGCACATCCAGGTAGTTGTCGCGGAAGGTGGCGTTCTGTTCCGGGTCCAGCACTTCGAGCAGCGCGGAAGCCGGGTCGCCGCGAAAATCGCGTCCCAGCTTATCCACTTCATCCAGCATGAAGACCGGATCGTTGCTGCCCGTCCGCCGCAGCGCCTGGATGATCTGGCCCGGCAGCGCCCCGATATACGTGCGCCGATGGCCGCGGATCTCGGCTTCGTCGTGCATTCCGCCCATCGAGATGCGCGCGAATTTGCGGCCCAGCGAGCGCGCGATCGAGCGCCCCAGCGAAGTTTTCCCCACTCCCGGCGGTCCCACGAAACACAGGATCGGTCCCTTCAGCACGGGGCGTAGTTGCAGCACCGCCAGGTAATCCAGAATGCGGTCCTTGACCTTTTCCAGGTCGTAGTGGTCCTCGTCCAGAATCTCGGCGGCGCGCTTCACATCCACCTGCGAACCCGACGACACGTTCCACGGCAGGTGCGCCATCCACTCCAGGTAAGTGCGCGACACGCCGTACTCCGGCGAGGCCGGTGACATGCGCCCCAAGCGCCCCAGTTCGCGCATCACCTCGGTCTTGACCTCTTGCGGGATGCCCGCGGCTTCCAGCTTCTGGCGCAGGTCCTCCACGTCGCGCTGGCTCTCGTCGCCTTCGCCCAGCTCTTTCTGGATGGCTTTCAACTGCTCGCGCAGGTAAAATTCCCGCTGGCTCTGCGAAAGCTGTCCTTGCACCTGCGACTGGATGCGGTTGCGCAGCTCCACCAATTCGAGCTCGCGCGTGAGATGCCGGTGCACCTCGCTGAGCCGCGTGGCGCCGTCGGTCGTCTCGAGCAGCTTCTGGCGCTCCACGTGGCCCAGCGCCGGCAGGTTGGCCGCCACGAAATCCGCCAGGCGGCCCGGCTCGGCGATCTGCGCTCCGGTGGTGGCCAGGTCGTCGGATAGATTGGGCGAAGCCGCCACGATCTGCTGGAACAGCCCGATCACGTTCTGTCGCAGGGCCTCCAGTTCGGGCGTCACCGGCGGCTCCACTTCCGGGATGCGCTCCACGCGCGCTTTCAGAAACGGTTCGCGCGCCGTGAACTCCCGCGTGCGAAGGCGCCCCAGCCCCTCGCAGAACAGCAGCAGGTTGTCCTTCGGAACGCGTATGGCCTTGTGGATGACGCACACCGTCCCGACTTCGTAGAGATCCTCCGGGCCGGGCACATCCACCCGCGGATCGAGCTGCGAGACTACCGCCATCGTGCGGTTCTCGCCCAGTGAATTCACCAGCGCCACCGAACTCGGCCGCCCCACGGTAACCGGCAGCAGCGCGCCCGGGAAAATTACGGTGTCGCGCACGGTGAGGACGGGCAACTCCTCGGTTGCAGGCGCCTCGACCGCGGCAGACTCAACTTGTCCCTCTTCAACCGCCATATGCTTCTCAGTGTACCCCTCAAGGTCGTGTATGCCGCCTCGAACACCCCGCCAGCGTGCTTCCGTAAACCATTGGGACGTTGAGGCGCCCTGCTTGTCGAGGATTGCCCGATTCTCCATAGCGAAAGCGCTGCCCGGCTCCGTTTCTGGGCCAACTGCGCGCCAGGGCCTTGCGGGCTTCGCGAGAGCGAGCGGGTGAGGCTGTGCCCGCGCCGCCTTACCTCCGCTTGGCGGGTGGGCTGGCAAACAGGGCTTCCAGGTTGAGGAGGTTGTCTTTGCGGCCCATCACGATCAGGAAGTCGCCGCCTTGAACGGGGGTCGAGGCTGGCGGGTTGAACAGCATGGTGCCGTCGGCCTTCCGGACGGCCATCACGATCACTCCCACGTCCCGTCCGATCTGCAGCTCTTGGATGGTCTTCGAGACCACGCCGCTGGTTTCCGAGACGCGCACCTGTTCGATGGCGATATCTTCCCCGAAATCCTGCGTCGTGATATCCAGAAACTGCATCACGTGAGGCTGTAGTAAAGATTGTGCCAGGCGATGCCCGGTGATGGCGTAAGGAGCGTAGACCGTATCCGCGCCGGCCCGCCGCAATTTGTCTTCGGCACCTTCCTCGGCCGC
>Ga0181520_10004451_pt1 | contig 23409 bp, 20 predicted proteins | sample PEATcosm2014_Bin_29_FD_132451 | JGI IMG/M metagenome (GOLD analysis project Ga0181520, IMG submission 132451) | Peatland microbial communities from MTU Mesocosm Facility, Houghton, MI, USA - PEATcosm2014_Bin02_30_metaG | ecosystem: Environmental > Terrestrial > Soil > Wetlands > Peat | place...
AAGTTGGACGTGTTTTAGCAGTTCGGTCATTACCATGCTTTGCTCAACGTTGCGAGCGTCCTCGAGCAAGAAAGTGGCCACGTTGTCGCCGCATTCTTTGGCGCCATGATTGGCAAGCCACGCATAGAGGCCCTCGTAGTCACCTTTGAGGCCGAGATCATAAGAAAGCCAAACGCGTTGCGTCGCTGGTTTTTTGGCCATTGTCGAGTCACCTCCGTCGCCAAGATAATGTTTTGTAGCGCAAAAATACACAACGCGTCGTCATTTGTCGATGCGAAAATACCGCGTTGCTTTCGGCGCCTTTCTCCCGCGTCTTGCCGCGGCCCCGCCAAACCGCCTATGATGTCTCACGATGAGCGAAAACGAACGCCAAACCCGCCTGCGCGCCCTGCCCGCCGTCGGGGAAATCATCCAGCATCCGGCCTTGCAGCCGGCGCTGGCGAGCTATCCGCGGACGGTCGCCGTCGCGGCCGTGCGGGCCGAACTCGACGCCTGGCGCGGCCGGCTCGCGGCCGACGACGCGCCGCCGTTCGACTTCGACCGCTTTCTGGCCGGCGTCGCCGCGCGCCTCGCTGCCGCGGCGCTGCCGAAGTTGCGCCGGGTCATCAATGCGACGGGCGTCGTCGTCCACACCAATCTGGGCCGTTCGCCGCTCGCGGAAGAGGCGATCGACGCCGTCGCGACCGCCGCGCGCAGCTACACGAATCTGGAATACGACCTCGCCGCCGGCGGGCGCGGCAGCCGCGGCGACCTGATCGAAGACCTCCTTTGCGAACTGACCGGCGCGGAGGCGGCGCTGGCGGTCAACAACAACGCCGGCGCCGTGCTGCTGGCGCTGACGGCGCTCGCGCGGGACCGCGAAGTGGTGGTCAGCCGCGGCGAACTGATCGAAATCGGCGGCAGCTTCCGGCTGCCCGAGGTGCTGGCGCAGAGCGGCGCGAGGCTGGTCGAAGTGGGCGCCACCAACCGCACGCACCTGGCAGATTACGAGCGCGCGATCGGGCCGGAAACCGCGCTGCTGATGAAAGCGCACGCGAGCAATTATCGCATCGTCGGCTTCACGGCGGCGGTCTCCGGCGCGGCGCTGGCGGAACTGGCGCACACGCGCGGCCTGCACGCCGTCGAAGACCTCGGCAGCGGCTCGCTCATGCCCACAGCGCTGCTCGGCCTGCCCGAGGAGCCGACGGCGCCCGACGCGGTCAAAAGCGGCCTCGATCTGGTGACCTTCAGCGGCGACAAACTGCTCGGCGGGCCGCAGGCCGGCGTGCTGGTGGGCAAAGCCGAGTTGGTGCGGGCCTGTGCGCGGCACCCGCTGCACCGCGCGCTGCGGGCCGACAAACTGACCCTCGCGGCCTTGGAGGCGACGTTGCGGCTGTATCGCGACCCGGCGGCGGCGAGCGAGCGAATCCCGACGTTGCGCATGCTCAAGGCGGACGAAAAGCAACTGCGGCGCCGGGCGAACCGTCTGGCGGCGGCCTTGAAAAAACAGGCGGGCGACCTGGCGGACATCGCGGTCGTCCGCTCGACCGGCCGCGTCGGCGGCGGCGCATTGCCGTTCGTCGAACTGCCCGGACCGGTCGTGGCGCTGCGCCCGCGGCGCCAGTCGGCCGACGCGCTGGCGAGGGCGTTGCGGACGCTGGCGACGCCGATCGTCGCGCGCATCGAAGACGACGCGGTCGTCGCCGACCCGCGAACGATTCTTGACGCGGATGAAGACCTTTTCCAAAATGGGGTCGTGCAAGCGCTGCACGAAGGGCGCGACAGGACATGAAAGCGAAAATGCTGGTGCAAAACTGCGATCGGTGCGGGCGGGAACTGCCGCTCGGCGCGACCAAATACCGCGCCTACGTGGAAATCACGTCGGAATGGGACGGGTTTCTGCCGGATGTCGACGGCGACGAAGAGGTGAACGTCGCGGACCTGATCGAAAAAGCCTCGCGGCTCGACGACGCCGCGCTCGAAGAACAAGTGCACATGGAGGCCAACCTGCTCTTGTGCCCGCAGTGCCGCAAGGAAATCCTGGCGAGCCTGCGCGGCGGCGGCGATGGCGCGCAAAACGTCGCCAAGAAATCCGCCGCCCGCCTCCAGTAAGGGAAAACATGCCCATCTACGAATTCATTTGCCAGGATTGCGAAAAACGATACGAGCGTCTCGTGCGCTCGGGCGGTTCGGCCCCCTGTCCGCACTGCAACTCGGAGAACGTCCGCAAGTTGATGAGCGGCTTCGCCTTCCGTTCGAAAGCCGCCGACGGGTCCGTCACGGCCTCGTCGGGCGGCAAGTGTTCGGGTTGCTCGAGTTCCTCCTGCGCGGGGTGCCACTGACCGATGAGGCTCGTCAAACTCATCGTCGTCGTGTGCGGGCTGGTCGCCATCGGGCTGGCGGTGCGCTCGTGCTGGTTCACGCCGGCGGCGCGCGCCGAACTCGCCGTCGAGCAGGCGATTCAAGCCCTGGAACACGGGGACAGCGCCGCTGTGCTGGCGTTTGTCGAAGACGATTTTTTCGATTCCGCGGGGATCGACGCCGTGGCGTTCACGAAGCTCTTGGAGCGGAAATGGCGCGGCTGGAAAGACATCGATATCCGGCTGCTGCACACGAAGGCCGAGATGGCGGACGGGGAAGCGACGCTGCGCGCCGATGTGGTCGTCGAAGCCACCGCCGCCGACACGATCGGCCTCGGCAAGACGCCCGATCGGCAAGTCGGCCATCGCGACAACCTCGAACTGCGGCTGCGCGAGACCAACGGCCGCTGGCGCCTGCGCGGCCTTGGCGGCATCTCGCCGGCGGATTGGCAAGACTAGCGGAGCGAAGCGGCGAACTGATGGCGAATGACGGCCTCAAAATCGGTCTGGCCTTGGGCGGCGGCGCGGCGCGCGGCCTGGCGCACCTCGGCGTGCTGGAGGTGCTCGAACGCGAGGGCGTCCCGATCCAGATGATCGCCGGGTCGAGCATGGGCAGCCTCGTTGGCGTGATGTACGCCACGCAGCCGCGCGTCGAGAAATTGATCCGCAAAGCGACGCAATTCTTTGCCAGCGAAGCGTTCGCCAACTCCAAGATCCACAACTTGAACCGCGGCGAAGAGGATCCGGAGCGCGGCGTGTGGGCCGCCTTCGGCAAGCGCCTGCGGCAGGGCCTGGTGCTCGGCAGCCAGGTGACGCGCCTGAGCTATCTGGAAAAGGAAGACCTGTACGAAATGCTGCGGGCGTTCGTCGACGACCGCGATCTGCGCAGTCTCCTAATTCCGATGACCGTTGTCGTGTGCGACCTGGTCGGCGGGCGGGAATTGCTCCTGCGCAAGGGCTCGGCGATCGACGCCATCGCCGCGTCCAGCGCCGTGACGGGCGCGTTTCCGCCGATCAAGATCAACGACGTGGAATGCGTCGACGGCGGCGTGGTCAACATGGTGCCGGCCCGGGTCGTGCGCGAGATGGGCGCAGATGCGGTGATCGCGGTCAACGTCAGCCACGATTACCTCGAGCCGCCGGAACTCAAACGGGCGCTGGAACTGTTCTTCCGCACCCACGAAATCACCAAGCGGACGCTGATCGATCTGCAACTGCGCGAGGCCGATGTGGTGATCACGCCAAACGTCGGCCAATACCATTGGGCGGATTTCGGCGCAGCCGAGAAAATCATCGCCGCGGGCCGTGAGGCCGCCGAAGCCGCGTTGCCCGACGTCCGCCGCGTCCTCGAACGGGCGTCGCGCGGCTTCTGGCGCAGTCTGTTCCGCGCGCGGGTGGATAAAACCGGCGCCTAGCGGTATATTGGCCCGTTCATTTTGCGCTCATTTTTCCGTTGGAGGCTCTGATGCGACGCGTATTTCCCATCCTCGCCGTTCTGGCCGCGGCTCTGTTGTTGGCGATCATCGCGCTGGCCGTCGGCTCGTGCGGCAGTTCGGGTTCCAGTTCGAGTTCCAATTCCGCCGATGATGACGTCGCGCCCGATGACGACGCGTCGCCCGACGATGACGACGACGCCTCACCGGCCGATGACGACGACGACACCTCGCCGACCTCGCCGCTCTGGATACAGGGCTTGACTCTCACGCCCAACAGCGGCTTCGCCGGCGACGGCTTGTCGATCAATTTTGCGTTCACCGATGTCGCTCCAGACGTCAACGGCGGCACGGTCGAATTGTTCGTCGATGGCGTCAGCGTGGAAACGGTCACCGCGCAAACCTCGGGCGGCACGACTGGCTTCATCGGCATCGCGTACACGCTGCCGGCGACCGAGCCCGCGGGCAACCTGACCTTCTCCGTCACGCTGACCGACACCGCGAAGCGCGTCAGCAACACGCTGTCCGGGACGTACACCTCGCTGGGCGCCGACACGGCCCCCGTGATTGCGAATCTGCGTTTCAAACCGAGCCCGGCCTGCAACGCGGCCAATTCGCCGTTCGACGTCATTTTCGATTTTACGGATTCCTCGGGAAACATCGACGGCGGCGAGGTCGAGATCGTCATCAACAACCAGTTTCCGCCGGTTCAGGGCCAGTTGACCGGGGGCGATGCGACCCAGGGCACGATTCCAATTCAATTGTCGTTCAGCACCGCCGTTCCCGATGGGACGTCGGTGCCGTTCCAGGTCACCATGTCCAACAATCGCGGTTTGATCAGCAATACCTTGAGCGGGAGCCTCGTGTTCAAAGCGTCCGCCTGCACCAGCAAGTAAGTTTGGGGGGATCGGAAATGCCAAAAGCAAAAAACGAACTGAAAGAAACGCACGACCGCCTTGGCTATCATATCCGCGCGGCGCACGACCGTTGGACGGCCGCCGACCGCACGGCCCTGGAGCCCTTCTGTCTCGCCTATCGCAAATTTCTCGACGCCGCAAAGACCGAGCGACTCGCCGCCCGCGCGATCGAAGCCGCCGCGCGCAAAGCGGGCTTCCAGCCGCTCGACGCCGCATCCGACGGCGGCAAGGTGTTTCTGACCGATCGCGGCAAGACGGCGGCCTTGGCGGTGATCGGCGCCGACCCGGTCGAGAACGGCGTCAACCTGGTCGTCGCGCACATCGACTCGCCGCGCCTCGATCTGAAGCAGAATCCGCTCTACGAAGAGCAACGCATCGCCTATTGGAAAACGCATTACTATGGCGGCGTGCGCAAACATCAATGGGTCGCGCGGCCGCTCGCCTTGTACGGCGTCGCGATTCGCGCGGACGGCAAGACGGTGGAAATCGCCATCGGCGACGGCCCGGACGACCCGTGTTTCACGATCCTCGACCTGCTGCCCCACCTGTCGGCCAACGCCCAAAACGGAAAGAAGCTGGTCGATGCCATCCCGGGTGAAAAGCTCAATGTTGTCGTCGGCGGGCGGCCGCTCGGCAAACCCGAGGACGGCAAGGACCGCGTCAAAACGCAGATTCTCAAGCTGCTGCACGAAAAATACGGCCTGACCGAAGAAGACTTCGTCTCGGCTGAACTGGAAATCGTCCCCGCGGGCCCGGCGCGCGAGGTCGGCCTCGACCGCGCCTTCATTGGCGGCTATGGGCAGGACGACCGCATTTGCGCCTACACCGCGATGCGCGCGCTGCTCGATCTGGGCAAGCGGCCGGCGCGCACCGCCGTGGCCCTGTTCATGGACAAGGAAGAAATCGGCTCCGTCGGCAACACCGGCGCCGGCGCGCGGTTTTTCCAGGATTTCATCGGCGGGCTGCTGGCGCGCCAGGGCGCGGACAGCGAGCGGGCGATCCGCCGCGCCGTCGCCGCGAGCCAAGCGTTGTCCGCCGACGTCAACGCCGCGCTCGATCCCGATTGGGCGGAGGTTCACGACCGGCGCAACGCGGCGCTGCTCGGCGGCGGCATTTGCATCTCGAAATACACCGGCTCGCGCGGCAAGTCCGGCGGTTCGGACGCCAACGCCGAATTCGTCGGCAAAATCCGCCGCCTCTTCAACGAGGCCGGCGCGCCGTGGCAGACCGGCGAACTGGGCAAGGTCGACGAAGGCGGCGGCGGCACGGTCGCCCTCTTTTTCGCCGAACAGGGCATGGAAGTGCTCGACGCCGGTCCGGCCTTGCTGGCGATGCACAGCCCCTTCGAACTCGCGCACAAAGACGACGCTTATAGTTCCTATCTCGCGTACAAGGCGTTTTTCGAGAAGGCGTGAACGGCGCGGTTGTCGCCGATAGCTGCCGCCACTAGCGAATGACCAACGCAAACGCATTCGTCCCACGGCCGGGCCACAAGCGTACGCCGCGTTTCTCCAGTTCCGCCCGTAAAACCGGCAAGCCCGCGGGATCGCCCTCGTAGACGAATTCGTGGAAACGATCAATGAGATATTGCGCTTGGCCGTCGTAGAATTCGCCGGCAAAAATCGCCTCGAGATCGGGCGGGATGTCGCCACCGAACGCGTCGGCCCAGAAACGCCAGAAATCGGGCCGGTCGTGCGGCGTCCAGCGCCGGTTTTCCTTGCCCAGCCAGTAGGCGGCCCCGCGCAGGAACGCCGCGGCGAATTGTTCCGTCGTCAACTGCGGGAAACGGCGGACCAGTTCGGGCAATCGCGTTCTTGCCTGAATTTTCGTTTCTTCGACCAGCGCCCGGCGGCTCTCGCCAGCGGACAGGTCTTTCGCGAAGCCGTCGCAGATATCGGGATAGTCGTTCCGATCGCCGCCGAGAAAGCCGTGGCCGATCCCCTCGACAAAGCGCTCCGCCGTTGCGCGGTCGACGCCGTTCATGTCTTCGGGCAGCGCCAGCGGTTGGGCGGCGCCCGGCGGCCCGGCGACCGACGTGCAGATATGCTGATAAAAGGCGTCGCCCGCCGCCGCGCCCATGCCGAATACGGCCGCGTCGCGATTCCAGGTCGGCCACGGGGGCGGTTCGACGAGCAGGCGCCGGGCCTCCGCCGCGTCGCACGACCGGCCGAACGCGCGCCAGCCGAAAGCGCGCCAACGCGCCGGCAGCCGGGCGATCACCGCCTCCGGTCCGCCGGGCTGGCCGGGCGCATAGCGCCCGACGACGCCGTCGATCAGCGACGCGTAATCGTCGCCGCGGCTCCACGTCAACACACGAAAGCTGTCGGCGAAATACGATGTTTTCACCGGCAGCGGCGTCAGCGTGTTGAGCGCGCCGGCCAGCAGCAGCGGGGCCGCCAACAGCCACTGTGTGCGCCGCGTAAACAGGCTGACAAAAATGCAGACGAACGCGATCATCGGGGGAAAAAGCGGCAGCAGATAGCGGTGCGACAGGAAATTCCGGGCCGGTTCGAACGAATCGGCGGAGACGGCGAAACCTGCGATCCACGCCGCCAGGAAAAGCAGCAAGACCCGACTGAGAAAATCGTTCTTCCGCTGCCAAAAGAGAAATCGGCCGGGCCGGAAGATTTCCAGAAATGCGCCGAGCGCGCCCAGTAGAAACAGCAGAAAAAAGAACGCGGAAAAGACCGGCGCGTCCAGAAACCGCGAGAGCGCTCCGTCGGCCAGCCCATGCGGAGAAAAGATCGGCGTCCGCAAAAACACATCGTAGCCCGCCGATTGGGGCAACCGGTCGAACAGCAGTTCGCCGAGCCGACGCAGCGCTGCGCCGGCGCCGCCGCCGGCCGCCCGATGCTGCGTCAATTGCAAAAACACCTGGTCCAGCCGCAACGGGCAGACGACAAACGCCGCCGTCGCCGGGGCGAGGAATCGCAGCAGATCCCTCCCCCGCCAACGCCAGCAGGCGCCGACCGCGAGCGCCGCGATCAGCGGGGCGTTTTGGGCGTGGTAGTACAGCGCGAACCGCGCGAACAAACCCAGCAACGCCGCGGCGACGAGGCCGGGTGGGCGATCGGCACTGCGGAAAAAGAGATAAAGCATGACCCCCGAGAAAAAATAGGTTTCGAAGTGGTTTCCCCAAAACGCACAATGCGCCGCCCATTCGAAAAATGGGGGCGGGAAGATGTTGAACAACAAGAACAGGAAGGCGCCGTTGACGCCGATTGCCCGCCGCAGCGCCGCCGTCCACGAGATGACGCCGCCGGCGAAAAACAGCGCGCCCAGGACCTTTTCCCAAAGAAGGCGCGAGTCGTCCACATAGTAAAACGGCGTGAGCAGCAGCCCGAAGATCTTGTTGCCTTCGCCGGGGCCCGAGCGATACAGGTCGAAGGGAAGGGATAAGTGATCGAGCAGCCCGATCGCCGCGTTGCCTTTTTTGAGAATCTCGGGTTCGGCGTAGCCGAAGTGAAAAAACCGGACGGCGTAAACAGCGAAGCCGGCCAGCGAAACGGCCAGCCAGAGGCGGCGCTCTCGTTGCACTATCTGGAGGAATCCGTCATTTGCTTGGATGATTGCACAGGCGCAGCCGCAGCGTCAAGGTTGCGGTCGGACGAAAAATCCGCTCAAATCGCTTGATTCCTGGCGATTGCACGTTACTCTTGAATTTCATGGACAAATATCAGAAGTAGCAGCGTTGTTGAAAACCGTGTCTTGGGCGTCGGCGCCTTGGGAGAACAACATGGACCCCATCATCGATTTGCACACCCACGCGCAAGATGTGCAAAACGAACCGACGGTCCGGCCGTACGTGCGCGGCCTGGCGGCGTTCATGGCCTGGCCGGGCCCGATTTGGGCGTGGGAACTCCTGAATTTCCACCCCAAGCTGGCGGCCCGCGCCCGCGGTCCGTTGTCGACGTGGACGGCGTTCGAGTCGCAAATGCGCTTGTCGCGTGCGACCCCGAAACGCCTCGTGTCCGCCATGAAAAAAGCCGGCGTCGCCCGGGCCGTGATCCATCCGGTCGAGCCGCTCTCGTGCGCCGAGGAGGCGCTCGCCATCGCGCGCGATAACCCGAGTCTGATTCCCTTCGCCGCCGCCGATCCGCGCGACGCGCACGCCGCCGAAAAACTTGACAAGCTGCTGGCCGCCGGCGCCAAGGGCGTCAAATGCCACCCGATTTTGCAGCAGACGGCGCCGGAGGATTCGGCGTGGCGGCCGCTGCTCGAGGTGGCGCAGGCGCGCGGCGTGCCCGTGTTGTTCCACGCCGGCGCATTCCAATATCACTTATTTCCGCGTCCGTCGCACCAATACGGTTGCCCGCGCCGCTTCGAGACCTTGTTGAAAGCCTTCCCCAAGGCCGACATCGTGTTGGGGCACATGGGCCTGCACGAAAGCGACGACGCGATCGCCCTGGCGCAACGCTTCAACAACGTCATCCTCGAAACCAGTTTTCAGCATCACTCGATCATCCGCCGGGCGTTCAACGCCGTCGGCGCCGAGCGTCTGGCGTTTGGGTCCGACTGGCCGGCGACCGATATTGCCAGTGCCTTGCGCCAGGTGCGCAACGCGCTGTCCGACGACGCCAACTTGGAAAAGGTGCTCTGGCAAAACGCCCAGCGCTTGCTGGGGTTGCAGAACTAGGGCGGCCGAAGGCGCAAGACGGCGGCCTTGCAGGAAAGTCCAAAATATGAAATAGCGTTGGCTCGCAGGATACGTGTCACGAGAAATAAACGGGGAGGCGATTCAATGAAAAAATTCCACTGGCTGATTGTGACCGTGGCGATCGCCTTGCTGGCGATCGCACTTGGCCTGGGTTGCGGCTCGACCAGCAGTTCCGGAACGAGCGCGGCGGATGACGATGCGTCGCCGGCTGACGATGACGCCTCGCCCGCCGACGACGACGCCTCGCCCGCCGACGACGACGCGACCACGGCGGCGTGGGTCTGGACGCCGGTGGACGGCGTGATCTGCCGCGACGGCTCCGCGACGGGCTACGCGTTGCGCCTCCAGCCGGGCGCAACGAACCTGATGATCTTCCTGCAAGGCGGCGGCGCGTGCTACTCGCCGTCGAGTTGCAGCGACAATCCGGCTCATTTCGGCGAGTCGGACTTCGCCACGTGGACGACGGGAACCGGCGCGCAGGGCATCCTCAACGACCAAAACGCCGCCAACCCCGTCAAAGATTGGAACGTGGCCTACGTGCCGTATTGCACGGGCGATCTGCACGCCGGCAGCAAGACGAACGGCGCGGCGCCGGATGTTCCGGGCACGCAGCAGTTCGTCGGCTATCAGAACATCAAGAAGATTCTCGCGGCGCTGAAAGTGCAGTTTCCGGAGCCGTCGCGGATTCTGTTGGGCGGCGAAAGCGCCGGCGGCTTCGGCACGGTGCTGAACTACGCGCAAACGGCCCGGACCTGGCCGACGGTCCCGGTCGCGCTGCTCGACGACTCCGGCCCGCTCTTCTCCGACCAGCAGGTGCTCGCGCCGTGCCTGGAATTGCTCGTGACCCTTTTGTGGGACGCGGACCCGGTAATAGCGGACGGCTGCACGAGCTGTTTCGAGGCCGGCGGCGGCATGTATTCCGGCTGGCATAAATGGCTCGCGGACACCTTCCCCATGGGAACGTTCGGCCTCTATTCGTCGATGGAGGACGAAACGATCCGCAGCTTCTTCGGCATCGGCCAGGACAATTGCACCGGCACGACGGACATCCCGGGCGACGTGTACGAGCAGGGACTGCTTGACCTGCGCACGCTGATTACGCCGACGAAAAAATGGACGACCTATTACATTCCCGGCGACTCGCACACGGCGACCATGGAAGACAGCACGTTCTTCGGCACGACCGACGACGGCGTGGCGCTGAGCACGTGGGTCGGCGAACTGCTGACCGGCGTTCCCGGCAACGTCGGACCCTAAACCGACGCGTCTGCTCAGCTTCCGCATGTCTTGGGCGACGGGGCTTTCCCCTGTCGCCCATTGCATCTCCGCTGCGGCCTTTTTATGATCGGTGCGTCGCCGAGAAACGTTGCGTCGCTTAAGTTATTCTCCAACGTCGATTGTTCACGGCACAGCGAGCGCGTGCGCCGACGCGCGAAAGGGCTTGTCGATGTTGGTCGACTTTGTGGTCGGGCTGTCGATTGCGGTGCAATTGGCGGCGGGCATTCTCGCCCTCCGTCTCATCCGCATCACCGGCCGCCGCTCGGCCTGGGCGCTGATCGCCGCGGGGATGCTGCTGCTCGTCGTGCGGCGCGGCATCGTCTTTTACCACGCTATTTTCGGGGCGCCGCCCGTGGCGCCCGACCTCGCCGCCGAGATTCCGGCGCTTGTCGTTTCGCTCCTGCTGATCGTCGGCGTGGCGATGATCGGGCCGCTCTTTCAATCCATTCTGCACACCAAGCAACAATTGGAAGCCGCCAATCGGCGCCTGCTCACCGAATCGAAGGAATTGGCGCGCGCCCACGAATCGCTTCGGCGCGCGCAGTATTCCCTCGACCACGCCTCGGACGCGGTGATGTGGGCCGCCGAAACCAGCGGCCTGGTTTACGTCAATGAGGCGGCCTGCCGGCTGACCGGCTTCTCCTGGGAGGAACTGCTGACCAAGAGCGTCGCCGACATCGACACCGGGGTTTCGCCGGAGAGTTGGGCGGAGTTGTGGCGCCGCACGCGGGATCACGGGCCGCAGCTCGTCACCACCCGCCACCGCACCAAGAGCGGCCGGAGCATCCCGGTCGAGGTGTCCATCAGTTATGTCTCCTTCGAAGGGCGCTCATATCTTTGCGGCATCGTGCGCGACATCGGCGCGCGGGTCGAGGCGGCGCGCGGGCTGCGCGAAAGCGAACGCCGGTTCCGCACGCTATTCGAGAACGCCGCGCTGGGCTTGGCGCTGACCGACGCCGAGGGCCGGCTGATCGTGACGAACGCGGCGTTGCAAACGCTGCTCGGCTACTCGGACGACATGTTGCGCGCCATGTCGTACCTCGATCGCACCCACCCCGATGACCGCGAGGCCGATTCGCAGTTGTTCACCGAACTGCGCGATGGCCGGCGCGACATCTACTTCATCGAAAAACGCCTGCGGCGCGCCGACGGCCGCGTGCTGTGGGTCCACGTCACCGTCTCGCCGGTGCGCGACGAAGACGGCCGGCCGACCCATTTCATCCGCATGATCAAAGACATCTCCGACCGCAAGAAAATCGAGGAGGAAGAGCAGATCACCAAGGTCCGCCTGGAAGCCCTCTTGGCGCTCAACCAGATGGGCGCAGCCACGTTGCGGGAAATCACCACCTTTGCGCTCGAGAGCGCCGTGCGGGTCACCCGCAGCAAGATCGGCTATCTCGCGTTCGCCAGCGACGACGAATCCGAATTGGTCATGCAGGCCTGGTCCGACGCCGCGCTGGCCGACTGCGCCATTATCGACAAGCCGCTGCGCTACCCGGTCGCGACGACCGGCCTGTGGGGCGAAGCGGTGCGCCAGCGGCGGCCGATCGTCACCAACGACTACGCCGCGCCGAATCCGTGGCAAAAGGGCTGCCCCGTCGGACACGTCGCGCTCGTGCGGCACATGAACGCGCCGTTGATCGACGGCGACCGCATTGTCTTTGTGGCCGGCGTCGGCAACAAGGACGAAGAGTACACCGACGATGACATCCGGCAGTTGACGCTGCTCATGCAGGGCATGTGGAGCATGCTGCAGCGGCGGCGCGCCGACGACGAACTTCGCCGGCACAAACTGCGCCTCGAGGAAACCGTCGCCGAGCGCACGCGGCGGCTGCAGGAAGCGAACCAGGATCTCGAGGATTTCGCGCACGTGGTGTCGCACGACCTCAAGGCGCCGCTGCGGGCGATCAGCCAGGTCGCCGGCTGGTTCATGGAAGACTACGGCGCGAATCTCGACGCGCGCGGCGAGGAGATGATCCAACTCCTCAACGGCCGCGCCCATCGGCTCGAGAAACTGATCGACGGCATCCTCGAATTCTCCCGCGTCGGCCGGGCGCCGGAGCGGCTGACGCCGGTCGAGCTGCGGCAGGTCGCGGCCGCCGTCGTCGAACTGCTGGCGCCGCCGGCGTATATTACGATCACGCTGGCCGCGAATTTGCCGTGCGTTATGGCCGACGCGACGCTGATGCAGCAGATTTTCCAGAACCTGCTGAGCAACGCCGTCAAATTCATGGACAAGCCGGAAGGCCGGATCGACGTGACCGCCCGCGAGCGCGAAAACGACTGGCTGGTGTGCGTCGCGGACAACGGCCCCGGCATCGAAGCGAAATATCACGAAAAAATCTTTCAGATTTTCCAAACTCTGGCGGCGCGCGACAAGTTCGAGAGCACCGGCATCGGTCTGGCGCTGGTCAAGCGCGCCGTCGAACGCGGCGGGGGCAAGGTCTGGCTGGAATCGACCCCGGGCCAGGGTTGCGCTTTCTATTTCACGCTGCCCAAGGAGCGCGCTGCCAATGAATCACTCGACGCTGATCCTGGTCGTTGAAGACGACAAAGTCGACGCCCTGACGATCGAACGCTCGCTCAAGCGCGAGTTGAAACTGACCAATCCCATCGTCTTCGCCGGCGACGGCGAAGAAGCCCTCGCCTACCTGCGCGATCCGCAAAAAGCCCGGCCGGGATTGGTGCTGCTCGACCTGAACATGCCGCGGCTGAACGGCCTCGAATTGCTGGCCATCATGAAGCAAGACCCCAATCTGCGAACCATTCCGGTCGTCGTGCTGACCACGTCCAACGAAGAACGCGACCGGATGAAGAGCTTTCACCTCGGCGTCGCCGGCTACATGGTCAAACCGGTCGATTATCCCCAATTCGTCGATGTCGTGAAAACCATCGGCCTGTATTGGACGGTAAGCGAGACGCCGAATTGAGGGAGCGGGATTCGGGATTCGGGATTCGGGACTCGGGATTCGGGATTCGGGGTTCGGGATCCGGGACTCGGGACTCGGGACTCGGGATTCGGGGTTTGGGATCCGGGCGGCCGGCCGGATCTGGCGCGAAGACGCGGAAGGCGCGGAGAAATTGAAGCCGCAGATGGCGCCCCCGCCCCGCACTGCTGACATTATCCTTTTTCCTTTTTCCTTTTTACTTCTCGAGCGCCGCTGCCTCCAGCCGCGGGCCGAGCAGCACCGGGTATAGCTCCGGCTCGTCGAGACGGCGGCAGGCGGCCGGCAGTTGCGCCAGGTTCGCGAGCGCCCCGGCCCGCAACTCGACGAGCGTGGGCAAGTCGTCGATGATCTCGCCCTGACGCATCACCGGCTGCAGCAGGCGCTCGGTGCGAGCGATTTGCGGGCCCAGCCGGCGCCGCCGGCCGCTGCCCAACGTCCGGCCTTCGACGCCGCCCGCCGGGTGAAACGCCGCGCCCTCGAGTTCCAGCCAATCGGCCAGCATCGCCCCGCCCTTGTCGAACAGCCGCCAGAGTTGCTTGACCCCCGGCAGCGTGGCTTTGTGGGCGTCGTCGGTCTGCTTGCGCGCCGGGCGCCAGCGGCCGGCGGCGTCGGCCACCGCCGCGAGTTTATAGACTCCGGTGAAGGCCTCGTCGCCGTGGGCGGCGATCATCCGGCAACCGACGCCGAACTGGTCGATCGGGGCGCCCCGCCTCTTCAGTTCGCGGATCGCGTATTCGTCGAGATCGCCCGAGGCGACGATCTGCGTGTCGTGCAGTCCGGCGCGGTCGAGCAGCCGTCGGACGCGCGGCGCCAGGCGCGCGAGGTCGCCGCTGTCCAGCCGAACGCCCGCGAGCCGTTCGCCTCGGCCCTGCATCTCCTGCCCGACGATCGCGGCGTTGGGCAGGCCGCTGCGCAGCGTGTCGTAGGTGTCGACCAGCAAGATGCAGTGCTCGGGATACGTCCGGGCGTAGCGCCGGAACGCTTCGAGTTCGTCGTCAAACGCCATCACCCAGGAATGCGCCATCGTGCCCGACGGTCGGAGGCCCAGGATTCTCGCGGCTTCGACGTTGGACGTGGCGGCGCAACCGCCGATGAAGCAGGCGCGCGCGGCGGTCAGAGCGCCGTCGAGGCCTTGCGCGCGCCGCATGCCGAATTCCAGCACGTTGTCAGCGCCCGCCTCCTGGCAGATGCGCGCGGCCTTCGTCGCCACGAGCGATTGAAAATTGATGATGTTCAGCAGCGCCGATTCGACGAGTTGGCTTTCTTCAAGCGGCGCCATCACGCGCAGGATCGGCTCGAACGGGAACGCGAGCGCGCCTTCGGGAATCGCCCAGACCGCCCCCGCAAAGCGCCATTTCGCGAGCCGACGCAGGAAATCCTTGGCGAACAGGCCGGTTGTCGCGAGATACTCGACATCTTCGGGCGCGAAGCGCGCCCCGGCGAGAAATTGCAGCGCGTCGGCCAGGCCGACCGTCAGCGCGTAGCCGCCGTCAAACGGCGACCGGCGATGAAACAGATCGAAACACGCCGGACGGCGGTGCAGGCCGGCCCGCCAGTAGCCCTGCAACATCGTCAACTCGTAGAGATCCGTGAACGCCGCCGAATGGGGGACTGTCATCCTTCGCCTCGCAGCAGAAAATTACCAATCGCTCGCGCGCCGTCGCGCGACGCCCGCTTCCGCCATATTGCGCCACGCCGCCGCCAACGAGCCGGCGACGTCGATGCCGCGCACGCCGTCTTCGATCACCGTCGCGCGCAAGCCGAGCCGCACGGCGTCGAGCGTCGAATAGAGCACGCAGAAATCGGTCGCCAGCCCGACAAAAAACACGTTCGTCAGACCGCGTTCGCGCAAATAACCGCTCAGGCCCGTCGGCGTCCGGCGGTCGTTTTCGAAGAAAACCGAATAGGAATCGATCTCGCGGTGGTAGCCCTTGCGCAGGATCAACTCGGCCCGCGCGACCGCCAGTTCCGGATGAAACTCGGCGCCGCGCGTGCCCTGCACGCAATGATCGGGCCAGAGGATCTGCTCGCCGTACGGCGCGGAAATCGTCTCCAGCGGCTTTTTCCCGGGGTTCGCCGAGGCGAAGGAAGAATGGTCGGCCGGATGCCAATCCTGCGACAGGATGACGTGCGCAAACCGCTCTGCCAGCCGATTGACGACGGGGATGACCGCATCGCCGTCCGGCACGGCCAGCGCCCCGCCGGGGCAGAAGTCGTTTTGGACGTCCACGACGAGCAGGACGGCGTCGCCGGTCGGTGCTTGACGGTCGCGATTCATGAACGCCCTCGCTCCGCGGGTTTCCGCCGCCGCGGGCAAGCAAACTTTTGTGCCAAATCGGCGGCGTGTCAATAGTGCGAAGCCGTGCATTTGACGGCCGGCGCCGAGGATATTACATTCTGAGCGTGAACGGAGCCGAACGGGCCAGCGGCGATGTGCCGTGGCGAATCATTCGGCTCCCTTTCCGTGAAAAAAAACTTGCCGGAGGAATGATGAAGACGCGTTTGCCTTGGATCTTGTCGATTGCTCTGTGCCTGGCGGCCATCGGCGCTGTAATTAACTGCAGTTCGAGCGGCGGCGGCGGCAGCAGTGCGGCCGATGACGACGCCAGCCCCGGCAGCGGCTCGGTGGACAGCGCGTGCCAGGCGGTCTTCGCCAAGTGCGCGCCGGCCGGGTATTCCAGTTATCAAGAGTATTGCAGCGCTTTCGACCTGGCCGCCGTGGGCGGCTCATGTTTCGTCACGGCCATCTTGAATTTCTTCAACTGCCTGACGGAAAACGATTGCGTCGACCCGACGTGCGAGACGACCTACACAAGCGCAACCGAGGCTTGCCTCTGAGCGTACGCAGCAGCGACGAAATTCACGAATAGGCGGCGACGGTCGAAGGGCCGGCCGCCTTTTTTGCGGCGCGCGCCGAGCATCCGGCGCCGGCCGCTTGCCCTGCCGGTTATTTTTGTTTACAAAGGTGAAATGAAAAAGACCGCGCGAGGCGTTGGTTTTCTGGTGTTTGGTTGCCTGTTGGCGGCGACGGCGTGTCATCGCGGGCCGAACCGCGCTTTGATCTACAAGCCGGTCAACGCGGCGCACTACGTGCAGAACTGCCTGACCTTCATGGAAAAATGCCTCGGCGAAACCGAGCAAGACGCCAACTCGGAGTGCTCCTGGATCGCCCAGGCGACGCAAGTGCCGGAATGCGTCGAAGTTGCTCTGGGCGATCTGATCGATTGCTTCAACACGACTGTCACCTGCGGCACGGTGGATCAGGCCGCGACCAACGCGATCGACGCCTGCATGGACACTTTCGATTCCCAATCCAAGAGATGCTACTGACGGCAAATGCGTCGCCGGCTGCCTCCGGCACTAGAGAATAACTAACGTTTCGACTAACTTCAGCGGGATGGCGGCAGTCTGTCAAGCCGCCCCAATGAATATTACTTTAATGTATAAGTTTATTTTTGAGAGTCCGCCGAAACAGCAAAACATCGAATTATAACAATAGGTTGCGGCGACAACTTTTCACGCGCTCTGAAACATGGCGTTTTGTAATTTTTTCGTTGACCTACGCGCAATCTTTGCTATAGTACCCCGCACTTGGGGCTCGACATAATCGTCTGAAGTTGTCAAGCCCCCTGGCTTCGCGCAGGAAAGAGGAAACATCCGCATGGCGCATCGTATCGAAGTCCGTCTGAAGCCGCACGTCGCCGACGCCCTCGGCGCCAAGGTGGTGCGGCAGATCCGCGAAAATCTCGGTTTGGAAGTGGAAGGCGTCCGCACCGTGGATGTTTACACGGTCGACAAGCGCCTCACGCCCGCCCAGATGAAAAAAACAGCGGCGGCGGTGTTCGTCGACCCGATCATTCAGGATCTTTGTTTCACCAAGCCGGCCGGCGCGGATTTGACGTGGGACTGGCTGGTGGAAGTCGGTTTTCGGCCCGGCGTGACGGACAACGTCGGCCGAACCGCGCGGGAAGCGTTGGCGCGCGCCGGCGGTTACGAATTCAAAGGCGACGAAGCCGTTTACACTAGCCGGCAGTATCTGATCTCGGGCAAACTGACCGAGGCCGACGTCGAGCGCATCGCGGCCGACTTGCTGGCCAACGGCCTGATCCAGCGCTGGACGATCGTCCCCGCCAAAAAATACAACAAGAAGAAGATCGCGACGGCGCACGTCCCGAAAGTGCAGATCGAAACGAAACCCCGGGTCAAAGCGCTCGACCTGGCGATTTCCGATGCGCAGTTGATGAAGCTCAGCCGCGAGCGCACCCTGGCGCTTTCGCTTCCCGAGATGAAAGCGATTCAAAAGCACTACAAGAGCGCCGCGACGGCCAAAGCGCGCCGCAAATTCGGCCTGGGCAAGACGCCGACCGACGTGGAACTGGAAGCGTTGGCGCAAACCTGGTCCGAGCACTGCAAACACAAGATTTTCAACGCGCGGATTTCCTACACCGAAGGCGAGAACCAGGAAACCATCGACTCGCTGTTCGACACCTATATCAAAGGCTCGACGGAGCGCATCCGCAAGGCGAAAGGCCCCAAAGATTTCTGCCTGTCCGTCTTCCGCGACAACGCGGGCGTGATCCGCTTCAACGATAAATACTCGCTGGTGATGAAGGTCGAAACGCACAACAGCCCGAGCGCGCTGGACCCCTACGGCGGCGCGTTGACCGGCATCGTGGGCGTCAACCGCGACCCGTTCGGCACCGGCGCCGGCGCGAAGCTGATCCTCAACACCGACGTCTTCTGCTTCGCCAGTCCGTTCTTCAAGAAGCCGCTCGGCCCGCGCCTGCTGCACCCGAAGCGCGTGCTCGAGGGCGTGCGCGAGGGCGTCGAGCACGGCGGCAACAAGTCGGGCATCCCGACCGTCAACGGCTCCGTGGTCTTCGACGACCGCTTCGCCGGCAAACCGCTGGTCTTCTGCGGCACGGCCGGGCTGCTGCCGGCGAAGGTTTGCGGCAAACCGGGCGAATACAAGAAGGCGGAAATCGGCGACTGGATCGTGATGGTCGGCGGCCGGATCGGCAAAGACGGCATTCACGGCGCCACCTTTTCGTCGGAAGGGCTGCACGAGAAGAGCCCGGCGACGGCGGTGCAGATCGGCGACCCGATCACGCAGAAGCGGATGACCGATTTCCTGCTCAAGGCGCGCGACAAGTGCCTGTACAGCGCGATCACCGACGACGGCGCCGGCGGGTTGTCCTCGTCGATCGGCGAAATGGCGCGCGACACGGGCGGCTGCGAAGTCGACCTGGAAAAAGCGCCGCTGAAATACGCGGGCTTGAACCCGTGGGAAATCCTTTTGTCCGAGGCGCAAGAGCGGATGACGCTCGCCGTGCCGCCCGCGCATCTCGCCGAATTTCTCGCGTTGTCGAAGAAGATGAGCGTCGAATCGACGGCGCTGGGCAAATTCACCGACAGCGGCGTGTTCCATATCAAGTATCACGGCAAGTCCGTCGCCGCGCTCGACATGGAGTTCCTGCACGAAGGCGCGCCGAACATGGAATTGGAAGCGGTCTGGCGCCAGCTTCGCTACCCCGAGCCGCGGCCGCCGCAATTCATGGACCTGGGCGAAATGGTCCTGCGCGTGCTCGCGCGCTTGAACGTGTGTTCGAAAGAGTACTGGGTCCGCCAATACGACCACGAAGTGCAGGGCGGCAGCGTGGTGAAGCCGCTGGTGGGCGTGAACAACGACGGTCCGTCCGACGCGGCGGTGATCCGCCCCGACCTGGACAGCATGGAAGGCGTGGTCGTCGCCCACGGCATCTGCCCGAAATTCGGCGACATCGACGCCTACGTGATGGCGGCGAACGCGGTCGACGAAGCGGTGCGCAACGCCGTGGCCGTCGGCGCCGACGTCGACCACCTCGCCGGCCTCGACAACTTCTGCTGGCCCGACCCCGTGCAGAGCGACGCCACGCCCGACGGCCGCTACAAGCTCGCGCAACTGGTCCGCGCCTGCAAAGCGCTCTCCGAGGTGACGACGATCTACGGCGTGCCGTGCATCTCCGGCAAAGACTCGATGAAGAACGACTACCAGATCGGCGACGTCAAGATTTCCGTGCCGCCGACGCTGCTGTTCACCGTCATCGGCCGCATCGCCGACGTCCGCCGCTGCGTCACGATGGACGCGAAGAACCCCGGCGATCTCGTGTATCTGCTCGGCTACACCCGCGACGAAATGGGCGGCTCCGAGTACTACCGGGAACTCGGCTTCATCGGCAACAAGGCCCCGCGCCTCGAACCCGAATACTCGGTCGAGATGTACCGCCGCCTGCGCGACGCCATGCGCGCCAACATCGTCCGCTCGTGCCACGACTTGTCCGACGGCGGGCTCGCCGCCGGCCTGGCCGAAACCGCGTTCGCCGGCGGCTACGGTCTGTCGGCGTATCTCTCGCGCGTGCCGTACGAAGGCGTGGAGCGCGACGACTTCGTATTGTTCGCCGAAAGCCCGGGGCGGCTGCTGGTGACCGTGCGGCCCGAGCACAAGACGGCCTTCGAAGAGCGAATGGTCGATTCGATGTACGCCGAAATCGGGCTGGTGACGAAAGACCCGGTGCTCGAAGTCGTGGGCGTCAACGGCAGCGTGCTGTGCCGCATTCCGATCGCCGAGCTGAAACGCGCGTGGCAAAGCACGTTGAATTTCTAGAGGGAGCGTCCGCAAAGTGGGAGACATGAAAGCGATTGTCGTAACCGGCAACGGGACCAATTGCGAAATGGAGATGGCGCACGCCTGCCGACTGGGCGGCTTCGAGCAAGTGGACATCGCGTTCATTTACGAGATCCTGCACAACGAATTCGATCTCGAAGACTACCATCTGCTGTGCCTGCCCGGCGGCTTCCTCGACGGCGACGACCTCGGTTCGGCCAAGGCCTCGGCCGTGCTGTGGCGCTACGCCGCCCTCTCCCGCAGCAAGAAGCTGATCAACGTGCTGCGGCACTTCATCGAATCCGGCAAGCTGATCCTCGGCGTCTGCAACGGCTTTCAACTGTTGGTGAAGTTGGGCCTGCTGCCGGCCATCGACGGCGAATTCTTCGACCAGACGGCGACGTTGACCGTCAACGACTCCGGCCGTTTCGAGTCGCGCTGGGTCAACTTGGTGGTCGAGCCGCGCACGCCGTGCGTCTTCCTCAAGGGCGTCGAGAAGCTGCAACTGCCCGTCCGGCACGGCGAAGGCAAGCTCGTTTTCGCCGACGACAAAGTCCTCGAAGATGTGAAGAAAAAACGGCTCGGGGCGGTGCGCTACGCCAACGCCAAGTTCGAGCCGACCGACAAATATCCGGCCAACCCCAACGGCGCCGCGGACGCGATCGCCGGCCTCTGCGACGAAACCGGGCGCATTTTCGGCCTGATGCCGCATCCCGAGGCCTTCACGCACTACACGAACTACCCCCACTGGCAGCGCTTCAAGAACATGCCGGAAGAGGGGCAAGGCGTCGCGCTGTTCCGCAATGCGCACAATTACCTCAAGAAGCATTTCAAAGGGGCGGACGGCGCGCCCGTTGAGGACCGCGCGGAGAGTCGTTAGTTTCTGGCCGGGGCGGCGAAACCTGGGGCTCGCGGGGGTTGTGTGATGATTCCTACCGACGTCTTCGACGCGCTCGGCCTGCCATTCGACCTGCTGGAAGAAATCTGGACCTCGGACGAAGGGCCCGCCGAGCAGGAAATCCGCGTTTTTCAGCGCTGTCTGATCCTGCTGGGCTACCCGACGGGCGGGCACGGCCGGCCGTGCATCGACGGCGTGGTCGGGCCCAACATGCGCCGCGCGCTCAAGCAATATCAGGATGAACGCGGCCTGCCCGCCGACGCCCGCCTCGACGCCGAGCTGCGCCGCCGCCTCTACGACGAGGCCGCCGCCTGGCTCGCCGCCTTCGACGAGCCCAGCCGCACGCGCACGCACGGTCAGTTGCTGCAGGTCGAGGACCTGCCGCCGTACACCGCGCATCTGGTCATCCACGAGTTCCTGCACGAGGCCGACGAACGCGTCGCCGAGCCGCTCCGGCCGGCGTTTTATGCGCTGGTTTCGTGGGCCAACAACGCCATCACCCTGCCCTGTCTGCCGCTGAAAAAATATCTCGAAAATCTGCGGACGATGTCGCCGCGCGAGGCGCGGTTGGCCGCGCTGCGCTACGGCTACCTGCGGCAGCCGTTGTCGTATTTCGAAAAGCGTTTCGGCGCCGCGGCCGCGCGCGCGTTGAATCCCGGCGATCTCGCCTTTCATTTCGACGTCGTCGCCGCCGTCCTGCAAGACGACGCCGAATTGCGCCAGGCCGCGGAGGCGAAAAACGGCGAGGCCATGCTCCGCCGCCTCGAATGGCTCGAAGACGACTCGTCGATCAGGGGCCCGGCCACCCTGCCCAACGCGCTCGCCGAATTCGCCGCCCTGCTGGCGCGCCAGCCGGTGACGCCGGCGTAACCGGGCGTCCGCTTCCGTGACCGCCGATCAGCTCGCGCTCGACCCCGCGCCGGGCTCGCCCCCGCCGGCCGCCAACCGCGCCGAATGGATCGACGCCCTGCGCGGCCTCGCGATTCTGGCGGTCGTGTTCGTGCACAGCCATCCGGGGCCGGGGCCGGACAAATACCTGCACGTGGTGTTGGTGCCGTCGTTTTTCTTCTCGGCGGGCCTCGTGTTCCAAGCGGGCAAATACGCGACGTGGCGGGCGTTCGCCAAGCGGCGGCTGCGCGGCCTGGTCGTTCCCTACCTGTTTTTTTCGGCGGTGGCGTGGGCGTTTTGGGCGACGGTCTGGGCGTGGAGCCGCTGGGGCCTCGGCGTCCGCAATCCGGAACTGACGCGGATGGCGTTCGCGCCGCTGGTCGGCATCCCGTACGGCGCCGCGAAGTTCATGGATTACAACGTCCCGCTCTGGTTTTTGACGTGCCTGTTCTCGGCCGACAACCTTTTCTATTTTTTGCAAAAATGGGTGAAGTCGGCCGGCGCCCTCGTCGCGGCGCTGCTCGGGTTGTCGCTGGCCGGCTTCGCAATCACGCGCGCGCTGCCGCTGTCGCTGCCGTGGCACGTCGACATGGCGCTGATCGTGCTCCCCTACTACGGCGCCGGTTATCTCTTCCGCCGCCGCTTCGGCCTGACGCCGCGCCTGGCTTGGCCGGCGCAGATCCTCGTCGCCGCCGCCGCCCTCGCCGCCTCGCTGTACGTCAGCCGGTTCAACCCCGAACTGCGCTGGGTCGACAACAACATCGGCCGCTGGCTGCCGTTTCAACTCACCGCGGCCGGCGCGGTCGTCTTTTTCTCGCTGCTGGCCCAACTTTTGGCCCGCCTGCGCGTGCTCGGCTATTTCGGCCGCAATTCGCTGCCGCTGCTCGGCCTGCACGCGCTGACGATGCCGCTCTTTCTCGCCGTCGCCGGCGCCGCGCTGGGGATCGCCAACCCGCGCACCCCGCACACGACGCCCTGGGCGCTGATCTGGGCAACCGGCGCGATCCTGCTCGCGCTGCCGCTCGTCCGCCTGCTCAACCGCTACGCGCCGTGGGCCGTGGGGCGGCCGAGGGAGAAAAGACCGAGACGAATGGAATGCTAAACCCAGAGACCGCAGAGAAAGCGCACAAAGGACGCCGAGACGACCGCAACGCGTTGGGTTCCGTGCTCGCTGTGTCTTCCCTCTGTACTACTATCGTTTCGTTTCTTGTTTCGGCGCAAAGATTTTCGCATCGCCAACGGCCCCAGGACTAAAGAGACTGTCGATTTTCTTGGCGTTGCAAAACATCCATCGTTTTCCCCACGATTACGCGGCTTCGCCCCTTTATTCGTCATTCCCGCGGAGGCGGGAATCCAGGCATTGTAAGAGCGCCTTTCCAGGCGCGATTTCCCAGATCGCGCCCGGAAG
>Ga0181520_10004452_pt1 | contig 23408 bp, 24 predicted proteins | sample PEATcosm2014_Bin_29_FD_132451 | JGI IMG/M metagenome (GOLD analysis project Ga0181520, IMG submission 132451) | Peatland microbial communities from MTU Mesocosm Facility, Houghton, MI, USA - PEATcosm2014_Bin02_30_metaG | ecosystem: Environmental > Terrestrial > Soil > Wetlands > Peat | place...
CGTATTCCGCATATGTGTAGCAGTCGAAGTAACACTGTGAACCGGATTGTGCGTGAGCGTCTCCGGGCAGGAGCAGAGCTGCCAGCAGGAATAGGGCAGGCGAATATTTTACTGTCGTGCGCGTCATATTGCCTCCTATTTCGGGGAGCCCTGCGGCTGTGGCGCCGGTCGGGGACCGGATGGCGCGCACGTCAGGCGAACGAAACCGTCGAGCCTGTGAAAACGAGCCGGCCCCATCGCGGTCTGGAGTTGAGTGATGTGATCGAGCGTTGCCGCCTGGCGCGACGACCGGATATCCAGCAACTGCTGGGATCCCGGTGGCGTTGCGCCGGTGGAGATGAGGGTGCGTGCAGCTCTGATGCTGGCAGCATCCTTTGCGCTCCAGTCTAGGGCGACGGACTTCAGCGCTGCTTCCTCTTGCGCGGTGAGCCCGACCTGCCTCCGCATCGTAGACCGGAGGAAGGTGCCATCTTTGCCCTGGGATTCCAACTTGTTGGCTTGACCCTCCAGCCAGGAGACGCGAAAAAAGAACTGAGCGTAAAATGCGACGGTGTCGGTCTGGGGCGTCTGGCAGATCGCCACAGAGCCGAGCGTGGCCAATAGCATGGCCGCGCCAAATCGGGAAACCGACATACCGTTCTTGCCTCCATCGGTACCTTTGGTAACCGGAAGTACAGTACCCCCCCAGCGATAAGTCAATAGCCATTTAGGGCTATATAGTCGACCCGCTGGAGTGGGTCCGGCCCGTAAAACGGTAACTGGTGCCTCCCTTGGCTGAGCCGGAGCCATCCGCAAGGTCCTCTGGGAGACCCCCGAGGGGTTCGGCCCGCGCGATTATCTCAAGCCGGCGAGCGAAGCCATGAAGAAGGTAGTAGCGGAGCGCATGACCCAGCTCGGCCGGGCCGGCCACGCAAGCGGCTACGCTCCCATTCCGATGGCGCAGAGGGCCAAGGCCTGCGCCGCCGCCGCGCTGGCATAAGCCGGCGATGAGATAGTTGATTGTGGGGCGGGCGGTTTCGAAGGCGGAAGGGCCTGCCTCACAATGTCGCAGGCCGGCAGTTCGGAGCGCCTGGGCCGGAAGAACGCCGGCAGGAATGCCGGCGTGCCAGGCCGGAGGCCCGCTCTACGGGCGGAAGCGGCTCTCGAGTGTGAGACGTGCGCTTAGACCAGCGCCGGGGAGTGGAGTACCGTTTCGATGGCCGGAACGTTAAGTAGCGTGTTATGTATGAGGCAGGCCTTAACGGCGCGGAGGACTCCGGCTTCGTGCTGGGCATCGAGCGGCGGGGTGGTCACCTCGATCCGGAACCCAGCCAGGCGCGCCGGCTGCTTGGCCTTTTCGGCCGTCACTTTCACTTCCAGACCAGTAGTGGCGAGCCCGCGGGCCCGGAGATACTCCGCGGCGTAGAAGCCGGCGCAGGTTCCGAGCGACACCAGCAAGAACTCCGGGGGCGTCATGCCCGAATCCGCGCCGCCATTGCTGGGCGGCTGGTCGCACACCACGCGGTGGCCGCGCGCGGTGGCTTCGAAGCTGACGTTATCGAGATGCTTGACCGTGATTTCCATATTCATCGACGAAGATGCAGTCCGCGGTAAAAGGTGACAGCGCCGTGATAAGGTTGCTGTAGGCTGAGAAAGAACGCCGGCAAGGATGCCGGCATGGCAGGCTGGAAGCCCGCTCCACGGCGGCTGGCATGGAGATACAGGAGATTGGGGAGATAATACGCGGGCGTCTGGCGGGCGGCGAGGAGATCGCGCTGGACGTGGGCTGCGGCCTGAAGCGGGCCGAGCCCGGCGCCATCGGCATGGACTGGGTTCCCGAATCCGGGGCGGAGGTGGTGTGGGACGTCAACCGGCGCCCCTGGCCGCTGCCGGACGACTCGTTCGCGCGGGTTCACCTCTCCCACATCGTCGAGCACCTGGACGACATCGTGGCCGGCATGCGCGAAGTGCATCGCGTGGCGCGGCACGGGGCCCGAGTGTTCCTGGTCACGCCGCACTTCAGCTCGCACAACTCGTACACCGATCCGACTCACCGCCACCACCTGGCGGCGGCCAGCTTCGAGTACTTTACGGGACGGCAGTTCGCCACCTTCCTGGCTCCGGGAAGCGGATTCGAGCTGGTTAAGGTGGAGCTGACGTTTGGGGGAAATCTTGTGCTCGATGGGGCGGGCCGGTGGATCGCCAAGCGGTCCCAGCGGTGGTACGAGCGGCACTGCGCGTGGATTTTCCCGGCGCTCGATATTCGCGCGGAGCTTCGGGCGGTCAAGGGTGGTCTTTGAAGAAGAATGGAAGCCGCTACACGCCCAGCAACCTGGCGGCGTATTGCAGGCTGGCGTCGAGGTCCTCGCGCTCCTTGCGCAGGGCGGCCTCACCGGTCAGGCGGGGCTCCGGCGGCCGCGGCTTGCCGCGGTCGGCAACCTCCAGGAACCGCTCGAACTCCCAGGCCGGCACGTCGCGATAGGCGTCCCAGAATTTCGGGTCGTGGAAGGCGTACGTGCGCGGGCCCATGACGATCGATTCGATCGATAGCGCGCGGCCGGGGCACATGGCGGCGTACTTGCGAACGAAGCCGTCAATATCCACGTTGCCCTCGCCCATGCGCACCCAGGAGACCGCCGCGCCCTCCGGAACGCGCCACACGGCGCTGTCGCGCAGGTGGCTGGTGAGCGCGTACGGGGCCAGCGTTTCGAGCGTCACGTGCGGGTCCTCCAGGGTCCACAAGGGATTGCCTGAATCGATGCAGGCCCCCACGAAATCCTTGCCCGCCAGCTCGATCAGGCTCTTCAGCTCAGGCCCCTGCATATCGCCGGCGTGGTTCTCAATGGCGATTTTGATGTTGGAATCGACCGCCTTGGAACGCACGTTGCGCAACACCTTGGCGGCGTTCTCGATGTGCATTTCGATGGGCCCGGGCAGCCGGTCCGCCGAACTGCCGAGCACGCACCGGACGATCTTCGAGCCCACCGTGACGGCCGAGCCGATCATGCGGGTCAACTGTTCCTCGGCCGTGCCAGCGCTGGCCTGGAACATTTTCGAGGTCGGGCAGATGGACATCATTCCGATCTCCACTTCGATGCCCACTTTTTCCGCGTGCGCCCGCACCTGGCGCAAATTATCCGGGTCCAGGCTGCCGATGAAGCGGACCTCGGAGAAGTGGACCACCTTGGCTTTCCGCTCCGCGCAATAGTCCAAGAGTTGAAAGGGCGTCCAGTTCTGCGAGCGCAGGCTGTACAGGTCCACCCCAAGCCGGGTGGACGGCGCGGCATCGGCCAGAGCCGCGAGCGGCGCGGCGGCGGCCATTTGAATCATCTGACGTCGGGTCATTGGGAATCCCCCGCATTCCGCGCGCGCCTTTTCGGACGCGCGCACTGGCAGTATACAACGCCCGAGCCCCTCGCGCACGCGGGGCTCAGACGGCTGAGGGCGACTCGTCTCAGGACCTCCTCCACACGCCAAGCCGGCTTGGATTTGGCGGCCCCGGCAGCGGCGCACCGGCCTTCGCCCGTATTATGATGGCGCCATGCCGGAGTTTCTTTTCTACGAGCCGTCGAAGGGTCACAGCCTCCCGCACGATCCATTCAAGGCGATCGTCGCGCCGCGACCGATCGGCTGGATTTCAACCCTCGACAGCGAGGGTCGCGTTAATCTCGCGCCCTACAGCTTCTTCAACGCGGTGTGCGACCGGCCGCCAATGGTCATGTTCAGCTCGTCGGGGTGGAAGGACACGGTGGCCAATGTCAAAGCGACCGGCGAGTTTGTCTGCAATCTTGTCACCCGTCCGCTGGCGGAGGAAATGAACCGGACGTCGGCCACCCTGCCGCACGGCGTCGATGAATTCGAGTTTGCGAAGCTGGCAGCGGCCCCCAGCCGGATTGTAATGCCGCCGCGCGTCGCAGACTCCCCGGCGGCGCTTGAATGCAAGCTGGTGCGGATTATCCGGTTGCATCGGGCTGACGGCGCGGCGCTCGACCAGTACCTGACGATCGGAGAGGTCGTCGGCGTACACATCGACCGGGCGTATCTCAGGGAAGGACTTTTTGACCTGTTGGCAACTCACCCTGTTCAGCGCGCCGGATACGCGGCGGACTATACCGAGGCGACAAACGGCTTCAAAATGGAGCGGCCGAAATGAGGTGGTGAGTGGAGCTGCAGGCCCTACGCTTCAGGCAGTCCTCTCCATCCGTCCGGGGCGCCAACTACACGCCCAATGCGCATTATCGAGCGCGCCGTAGAGCGGGCGTCCCGCCTGCCATGCCGGTATTCCTACCGGCATTCCTCGAAGAACGTCGGCCAGGATGCCGACGTGGCAGCCTGGAAGGCCGCTCTACGGATCGATCCCGACGATCGGCCGGGAGAGGATAAGGGGCGGTTCTTGCGCCGCGGGGCGCTAAACCGTCTTGACCTCCGGATGTACCCAGGGTTTACGGTACGGCCGACGCAAGAGCCGGTTGGCTTCTTCGTCGCCCACTACCACGCCCTTCTGGGCGTCCCACTGGAGAGTGCGGCCGAGTTGCGTCGACATATTGGCCAAAATGCAGCAGGACGACGAAATGTAGCCCTGCTCTATGTCGGCGACCGGCTTTCCACGGGTGGCGATGTTGGCCAGAAGATCCTTCATGTGGCCGCGGATGGCGGGCGCCACGTGTTTCTCCAGCCTCGGCTCGGTCTTGTCCACGGGGTACTGATCGAGCTCATAGGTGACGTCCTTGTGGATCTTCTGTCCGTTTCGGCCAACGGGGATGAAGTCGTACGCCATGACGCCGGCCTTGAGCGTGCCTTGATCGCCGTACAGGATGGCGCCCCAGTTGTAATCCGGATCCGGCTGCGCGCCGAAGCGGCGGTGCCGCCACACCACGGTCAGGTTGTCGAACTCGAACATCGAGGTCTGGTCGTCCGAGATGTCCGACTTGCCGCCTTTAAGAACCCGGATGCCGCCAAACGAAGAGATGCGCTTGGGCCAGCCCAGGTCCATGAACCAGCGGACCATGTCGAACATGTGCACGCCCATGTCTCCGATGGTGCCATTGCCGTATGCCATGTAGGCGCGCCAATTCCGCTCGATATCCGGGCTGAAGGGCGTCATGGGCGCCGGTCCAAGCCAGAAATCCCAGTCCAGGGTGTCGGGCACGGGAGCGGGCTGAGGGTTGGCGGCCCGGCCACCGCCATAGGAGAAGATCTCGACATGGCCGATCGTGCCGAGCTTGCCCTGCTTCACGATGTCGCGCGCCTCGATGAGGTGCGGCGTGCTGCGCCGCTGGGTCCCGATCTGCACCACGCGATTGTATTTGCGGGCGGCGGCGAGCATGGCCTGCCCTTCCACCACGTCCACCGAAATCGGCTTCTGCACGTACATGTCGCAGCCGGCCTTGGCCGCTTCGATCATGGGCAGCGCATGCCAGTGATCGGGCGTGGCGATTTCGACCATGTCCAGGTCCTTTTGCTTCAGCATCTCGCGGTAGTCCGTGAACAGGCGCGGCTTCTTCTTGGAGGCCTGGCGCTCCACGGCCCATTGCGCGGCGGTCTCGAGGTTTTGCTTATCGACATCGCAGAGCGAGACGATCTCGACCGGCGCTACCTGAACCAGCCGGAATATGTCGGACTTGCCGTACCATCCGCAGCCGATCAGGCCCACGCGCAGCGGCGGGGCGTCGGCGAATGCCTCCGCATAGCCGCCGGCAGCGGACAAGGCCAACCCCGCGGCGCCCGTTTTCAGAAATTGACGACGATCCATGATCTTCCCCATCCTTTCCCAACAGTCGCAGCAAGAACAGGAACAGTATACCTGACTGCCAGGCAAAAGCGCTCCCCGTGTCGTTCCTGCCGGGCAGATCCGCCATTAACCGCTGGGCCGCATTAGCAGGGAATGAGAGAGTTCGAAGCCGGAAATCGCGGGCTGGCGACGCTTCCCACGCGCTGGCAACGGTGGGAAAATAGCAAAAGGCGAATGTCTTTCCGCGCGGGTCGAGCACGTCTATTGTCAGCACCGACCAATGGAGCGCCCCAACTGATGGAGCCGTTATGATCACGCGATTCACAATACTGGCGTTGGCTCTGGCAATGTCGAGCCGGGCGGATACGCTGCGTCTGCGCAACGGGTCCACCGTGAACGGAAGTTTCCTGGGCGGCACGACGGACGACATTCGCTTCCTGGTCGACGACGAGATCCAGCACTATGCGCGCGCCCGCGTGGCGGAGATAATCTTCGGTTCGGGCGATGCACCCTCCGCCGCTCCCGCGGCGCCCAGGGTCGATACTGGGCCCGACATCGTTGGCGCGCCATTTCTGCGCGGTTCCTCCGGATACATCCCGCTCGAAAGAGAGATCGGGATGATGTCCCGCGGCGGCGGAATGTATGGCATGGGAGCAACCGTTTATCGCATTCAAGGCCCGCGCTCGCCGGTGCGGGTCAGACAAGGAAACCGGATCGTATTCGTCGTGCGATTGAACCCCGGCGCCGACCCGCGACAATTCCAACTCTACATTCTGGAATCGAGAATGGGTTACCGGCAGACGCAACCGACCATGGGTGGAACTCCGCCGGGGCTGCCGCTGACCATTAATGAAGTCGGTGATTCGGTTTACGAAATTACGCCCGCGCGCGCCCTGTATCCGGGCGAATACGCGGTCAGCCCCATGAATTCCAGCGAAAGTTACTGCTTCGGCGTCGACTATTGAGGCGCGGCGCTCCCATCGGCGGAGGCATTCCAGGGTTGCAAGATTCGGGTGGGCGCGCCGGCGGGCGAAGTGGAGCAGGGCCTCGTTCCTTCAAGGGCAATAGCCGAAATCTATGCGATCCTGAGGCGATTGAGCACGGGGACCTTGGCAAAGTCCAGGATGAAGGCAAAGGCCGCGGCCGCCACGAGCGTTCCTCCCACAACGAATATGGGTAAGGGAGGCGTGGCGATTCCGCAAATCGCCAGCGTGGAGGCGATTAGCAAATCGACTACCGAAGACCCGACGAGCCACAGGCTTGGCCGGGAAGACCCCATGCGCCGGCGTTCCCGATTCGTATAGGTGGTTGCTTGATTGCCGAATACTATGGCCACGAAGGCCAGAGTTCTGAGCGTGTCGATTTCAAATCCCAGGCGGAACTTGCCGATGGCCAAAACGGCGGCGCAAAAGACGAGTTCACAGACTCCCGAGAAAATGCCCGCGATGGTCAACGCGCCGATCCGCCAGGCATTGGGCATCGGGGAGGGTCGTACGTTGTCCGTCGTAAGGGACATGCCCAGGAGGTCGCCGGTGAGCATGATAATCACCATCAACATGGGAGTCAGGATCGCGTGCCCGGTCATGACCAGACCCACGGCCAGGAAGAGCACCTGTACGGTTTTCTTGGTGACCGAGTTTAGGGCATAAGTAAGGATTCGCTGGAAAGTGACGCGGCCTTCTCTTACCGAAGCGACGATGCCGCCAAGGCCTGGTTTCGTCAGCACGATGCCGGCCGCCGACTTGGCGACATCGGTCGCAGTCGAAACAGCGATTCCCATCTGCGCCTGGCGCAGCGCCGGCGCGTCGTTGGCGCCGTCGCCGCACATGCCGACGGTGTGGCCGCTCTTCTGGAACGCCTTGACGAGGTCGTACTTGCCCTCCGGGAGCACGCCGGCGAAGACCGCGCAATCCTGGGGGCGTACGCTGTCGGGGATGGGCCCGGGCGGACAGACTTTTCCGTCCAGGCCTACGGCGCGAGCCACGATCATGGCCGTCGCCGGGGCGTCGCCGGTCACCATGACCGTACGCACGCCTAACGCGCGCAGCTCCGCAATCAACGCGGCGGAGTCCGGCCGGGGCGGATCGCTCAGAGCGATGATTCCGGCGAGCTTCAGGGCTGCCGGCGGACCCGCCGCGACGGCCAGAACGCGGAAGCCCTTGGCCTCGAGTTCGCTCGCCGTTTTGGCAGCGTCGGGAGCCGTTGGCGCAAGGCCGGCAATCGTGGCAAAGGCCCCCTTGACCGCGCGCACCGAGGCGCCGTTCGGATCCGCGGCGGTCGCCTCCGACATCTTCGTCCCAGGATCGAACGGAACGAACGCGATCAGCCTCGGCGGATCGGAGACCACATTTTTTGCGGCGGCGGCCCGAATAGCCGCGTCTACCGGATCTTGGCCGCCGTCCGAACTCGCCAGGGCGGCCAGTCCCAGCACGTGCGCCTCGTCGAAGCCGGGCATGGCATGGACGGCGGTCACCGTCAGTTCGTTTTGCGTCAGCGTGCCGGTCTTATCCGCGCACAGCACGTCAATGCTGGCCGCTTCATCCACGGCGGAGAGCCGCGTTGGGAGGACGCCCAGGCGCGCCAGAGCCCGCGCGCCGAGCGCCGCCGCAAGGGTAAACGTAGCCGGCAGCGCCACGGGGATCGACGCCAGAATCGCCGTGAGCACCAGCGGAACGATCTCATCGAGCGGCAGCTTGAGAGCGTGGGCATATCCCACCAGCATCACGATGAGGACGCCATTGAACATGGCAAGATTGCGCACCACGCGCAGAACGGCCTTTTGCTGCGTACTTTCGACGTGCGCGGCCCGGACCAGTTCCGCGGTGCGTCCGAACTTCGTGCGCACTCCGGTCGCCGTCACTTCCGCGACTGCTTCACCGCGGCGCACCAGCGCTCCGGCATACGTCTCGAACCCGGCGCCAGCTTCGACCGGAACGGATTCGCCGGTCAGCATGGACTGGTCGAGCAGCACCGATCCCTCCGTCAGTCGCACATCGGCGGCTACCACGGCGCCCAGCGACAGCTTCACAATATCGCCAGGCACGAGGCCCGCGGCGGGTACGGTAGTCCAGGCATTATCGCGCTTGACCGACGCGTTCAGCGCGAGCCGCGACTTCAGCGCGGCCAGAGTGGCTTGAGCGCGCCCTTCCTGGAAAAAGCCGAGAGCGGCATTGAAGGCCAGGAGAGCCGCGATGATCGCGGCCTCGACGTACTTGCCGAGCGAAACCTCGAGCGCGACCGCAGCCTCGAGCATCCAGGGAACCGGCGCCCAGAACTGGGCCAGCGCCCGGCGCAGCGGGTGCAGAGCGGTATCGGGCACCGCGTTTACGCCGAATTGTCCGAGCCGGCGGCGGGCTTCCTCACTCGTGAGGCCGGTCGGAAGCGGGACATCCTTAGCGGCGGCCATAATTCAAGCCCTATTTCGCCAGCAGCTTGCGGATCGATTGCAATTCCCGCCGGCGTTTTGCGGTGGTCTTGGGATATGCCATCTTCAGTTCTTTGAGCGAATCCAGCAGAATCTGGGAAACCAGGAGCCGGGCATTCTCTTTATCGTCGGCGGGAACGACGTACCAAGGCGCATGATGCGTGCTTGTGGCGCTCAGGCAAGCCTCATACGCCTCCATGTACCGCTTCCAGTATTTCCTCTCGTGAATGTCGGCGAGACTGAATTTCCAGTTTTTTTCGGGCTCGTCGATGCGGTCGAGGAATCGCCTTCGCTGCTCTTCCCGTGAAAGGTGGAGAAATACCTTGATGGTCCGCGTTCCATTTCGATAGAGGTGGGACTCCAGATCCACGATGGAGCGGTATCGCTCCTCCCAGATGGTTTTCCCGTCGCGCAGCTCTTCGGAAAGGCCCTGGCTGCGGAGAATCTCGGGATGCACGCGAACAACCAGCACCTCTTCATAGTAGGAACGGTTGAAGATGCCGATCTGCCCTCTCTCGGGAAGCCGGCGGGTGGTGCGCCAGAGAAAATCATGTTCCAGTTCGGCGGCGCTCGGCTGTTTGAAGCTGGAAACCTGGCAGCCTTGTGGGTTGACCCCGGACATTACGTGCTGGATGGCGCCATCCTTGCCGGCGGCGTCCATCCCTTGAAAAATGAGCAGTAACGCGTACCTGTTGGAAGCATAATGAAGGCGTTGCAGCGAGTTCAACTCCGTCAGGTGTTCTCCCAGGAGCTTTTGATAATCCTTCTTCGACTCGCAAAAGGGCTTCACAATCGTCGGCCAATCTCCGAGCCGGACACTCTTTCCAGGCCGCGTCCGAAAGTCCTTCGAATCGATTTTCATCTTCATCCCTCCGGCGTCACGAGCTTTGGCCCGAATCGTCTATTCGAATCTCGCGCTCCGCCTCAAGCCAGTCTTGATCCGCCTGGCCATCGCGGCGCCCTTGCCGCTCATAGATCTCATGGGCCCGTGCGGCGATCCGCGGCGTAAGATCCAGCGGCTTCGTGGCCAACAATGGGGCTTTCGTCCGGTCAAAAACCCGATAGGCGAGCAATTTCACGCGGTCATTCAGCAGGAACCAACCCAAAGCATAGCCCCAAACGAACGCCGCCCAGCCCCAGCCGAGGGGCGTCATAAACAGTCCATAAACCGCAATCAGCGTCGCCAGCGCTTGGGTGCCGAGCACCGCCGCCCACAGCGCCTTCGCGGGGCGTATGGACCAGAAAGGACCGCGCGTGCGCGTCAGGAATATCGTCAGATGTCCGGCCACGGACAGCTTCAAATACATCAGCGTCTGGATGTGCGCACGGTCGAGATGAAAGACGCGCTCGCCAAGATAAAACAATCCGAAGGCGGAGACGACGCCGACGACGCCCAGCACCGTGGAAACCCCCAGCACCAGACGCATGTTCCAGGACTCGGGCTTATCCTTGTAATGAACGTTGTCATAAGCAATGGACAGAATGGCTCCGTCGTTGAGCAAAGCCAACATCACGATCATTACCGCCGTTAGCGGATAGAAGTTAAACGCCAGGATCGCCAGGGTCATGAAGAACAGTACGCGCAGCGTCTCGGCGATGCGGTAGATGGCGTAGCTGTTCATCCGCTGGAAGATTTTCCGGCTCTCCTTTATCGCGTCGATAATCACCGACAGGCCGGGAGTCATCAGGACGATGGACGCCGCCGCGCGCGCCGCGTCGGTGGCGCCGGAAACGGCGATGCCGCAGTCGGCCTTCTTCAGCGCGGGAGCGTCGTTCACGCCGTCGCCGGTCATACCGACGATGTGGCCGCGCTGCTGCAGGACCTCCACAATATGGAATTTATGCTCGGGGAATACCTGGGCGAAACCGTCCGCTTTTTCGATGGAATCCGCCGCCTGCGCCGTCTCGTGACGTTTTGCGTCGCCGAATCCGCTGGCGTCCAGAATGTTCGTACCCATCCCGAGGCGACGGGCGGTTTCTTGAGCGATCGCCACTTGATCGCCCGTAACCATCTTGACGTTCACGCCCATCTGGCGGGCGCTGGCGATGGTTGCTTTGGCCTGCTCGCGAGGTGGATCGAACAATGGCAAGACGCCGACAAACTTCCAGTTGTCCGCCTGATCCGCCCGCGCCACGCCCAAGGAACGGAAGCCGCGCGCCGCGAATTCATTGACGGCTTTCTCGACGGCGGGGGCGGCCGCGCCGGCATTGGCCGACATCTCCAGAATCGCCTGCGGGGCGCCCTTGGCCACCTGGAACTGCTTTCCATCCGCGGGCTCGACCGTGGCTTCGGTGCGCTTATGCACCGGGTCGAACGGCTGGAAGTGGACCACCCGATAGCCTTGCAAGGCTGGATCGCTCTTCAGGCCGCCGATCACAGCCAGGTCGATGGCGTCCATGTCTTCCGCACGCGAAGCCAGGGCGGCGCAGAGGATGACCTGGTCGGCAGGGATCCCGTTGACGCTGAACGGTTCGCCCAAGGTCAGCTTGTTCTGGGTCAGGGTGCCAGTCTTGTCCGAGCACAGCACGTCCACGCCAGCGAGTTCCTCGATGGCCGCCAACCGGGTCACAATCGCCTCTTTTTTCGCTAGCAGGCGCGCGCCGACCGCCATTGTCACCGACAGCACCGTGGGCATCGCCACGGGAATCGCGGCTACGGTCAGCACCAAGGCGAACTGCAACGTGGCGAGGATCGGGTCGCCGCGGAAGAGTGCAACGGCGATAATCACCACCACCAGGGCAACCGCGAGGACGATCAGGTAATCGCCGATTTTCAAAACAGCGCGCTGGAAATGGCTGACGGTGCGGGCCTCCTCGACCAGTTGCGCGGTTTTGCCGAAGTAGGTGTTGGCGCCGGTGGCGTACACCATCGCTTCGATTTCGCCGCGGCGCACGATCGACCCAGAAAACACGGCCTCGCCGGGTTTACGCTCGGCGGGCAGGGACTCTCCCGTCAGCGCGGACTGATCCACCTCCACGGAGTCGCCCGCCAGCAAGCGCGCATCCGCCGGCACGATGTCGCCCAGCCGCAGGCGGATGACATCGCCCGGGGCCAGATCGCGCGCCGCCTGTTCGGCCCATTTCCCATCGCGTTTCACCCTGGCCTTGACCGCCAGTTTGGCCTTCAGAGCGGCGACGGCGTTACCCGCCTGGCGCTCTTCCCAGAATCCGACCACGGCGTTGGAAACCAGCAGAAGGAGGATGATGAAGAAATCCGGCCAGTGCCGGACCGCGCCCGACAGAATCACCGCTACTTCGATCATCCACGGGATGGGGCCCCAGAAATAGGTGAGGAATTTCAGGAACGGATTGGTTTTCTTCTCTTCAATCTCGTTAGGTCCATATTGCGTCAGGCGTTTCTCCGCCTCGGTTTGACTGAGACCGGCCGGTGTTGACCCTAACTTCGCCAGAAGCTCCGGCATGGGAAGGGATTTCAAATCGTCCTTGGACTCCGGCCTATTTGCATTCGGTTTCACGATGACTATCTCCCCAGCCCGTCACACCTTGGCTTCCGGCGAGTCCGCGGCTCCTCCCGCCGGAACGACATCCGGCAGGTCCAGGCGCGCCACGCCAATGCGGCTGTCGGCCATCCCGAAATAGACGTCGAAGCGGTCCGGCGCGCCAAGATCGTCGCGCCGGTCGATGCCGGTGGGGAACACGACGTTGGCGACGGTCCCGCTCCGCTCCTGCAACAACTCCGGCGTCAACACCGGCTCCGCCGCACGATAGCGGATCACCTGCGGATGCTCCTTTGAGAGCACCATCATTCCGGCCGAGTAACACAGCGGGTGAGGGATGCCGCCCGGCTCCGCCACTTCGCTCACGCCGTGGTAAATGATGAGCCAGTGGCCGCGCGGGGTCAGGATAGGAGGCGTGCCGCCGCCGATTTTGAGCCGCTCCCAGGGCGACACCGGACTGGCCAGCCGGTGATGACAGTCAAACTCGCTCAGGCGGTATGGTCCAGCGCCCTCCAAGACCATCGGGCAGTAGGAAATCCAGATGCTTTCCCGGTCGAGATCCACCTCACGGCTCTCGGCGCCGCAAGCGGTTTCCTCGGGCCGGGTGCCGGGAAAAAGCGGCCGGTGGAGCATGGCCAGCTCCGGTTGCCCGGATGGATTGGGAATGGCGACGGGGAAGAGGCTGGCGTCTTTGTCATCCACGTCGCCGACGTCGATGCCGTGATACCGGCCAAAGGTCGCGAGCCCCAGGCGCTGCCAGTGGAAGAGGTCCTTCGAGAGGGCCAGGGCGATGCGCGGGCCTTGGGGCGAAAACGCCGTATAGGTCATCACGTAGCTGTGCAGCGGTTCCACGAAGGTGATGCGAGGGTCCTCGCAACCCCCGCCTTTGCCGGGCCGCCGCTCATAGTCGGCTTCCGGCTCCAGTGCGATGCCGAGGCGCTCGACGCCTGCCGGATCGCCGGCGTCATTGAACCGCACTCGTGCAATGCCGATGCGCGAGTAATTCCCCGCCGCGACCAGCCGTGGGAAAAGGTAGAGTTGCTTATCGGGGCCGCGGACGGCCGCCGGATTCAAAACGCCTTCGATCTCCTGGGGGTTGCCCGGCTCCGGCTCCATCACCGTTCCCAGGCGCTGCAGTTTGAATCCACTCATGAACTCGCCCCACAAGGTCGCGGTGATGCGTAGCCATCCAAACAGGCGATGATTGCCGCGGTAACCGGTTTCGTCTCATGGGGGCCTCGAACCGCGATACAGGCGACGCCGGCCTCTTCGACTGGATAGTCGTTTCCCCCCACGAACAAGGCATCCCCTATGTAGATCATTTCCTTCAGTGAAATGCCCAGGATGTCTCGTAGCTTCTTAATCCCGTAGGCCTTGTCAATGCCGGGCTTGGTGACATCAATGGATGTTGCGCCGCCCATTCGGACGGAAAACTCGGGAATCAATGTGTCCAGAATCGCTTTGATCTTCTTCCGCTTGGCGAAATCGGGGTCCCATTGTTCCTTCTCTTCCAAGGGCGCCTGCTGACCTAGAGCGGAAAACGTTATCTGGCTTCCGCGATCTTCAATTACCTCTCCCCAGACTTTTTCCACGCTGTAGCCCGCCGCACTCACGGCCGTCTTCAGGGAACTGGTTATTTTCTCTTTTTCTTTGGCGGTAAAATCTTCCGAATAGAGCTTGTTCCAATCCCCTGCGTATTGGAAAAACTTCGTTCCACAGGTAGGGAGAAGGGATAGATTCATGAGGCGTTCGTCATGCGGAAGATTGGAAAGGAGTTGCTTTTCAAACTGTGGCCAACCGCCTCCGGAAATCACGGCCACTTTCACCATGCCGAGAAGTTCGTCGAGCAGCGCCGACATTCCGGCGTCGAGAGGCGACTTGCTTTCGGCCAGCGTGCCGTCAAGATCGAAAACAATCAGCTTTTTCACTATCCCTTCGTCTTTCCGCCGTTTCCCCGCTGTAAACTACTCCGGCAGGGCGATTTCCAATAAAGTCACTGCGCCGCACGGCTGAAAGCTGCAAGCTCCGATCGCCGCGGGCAAAAGCCAGACCTCGCCTTTACCGACGGCGCAATCGACGCCGCCGTGCACGATCCGCCCCGCGCCCCCGATGCACACCAGCATGCGCGGAACACCCGCGGCGCCGACGGGAAACGGCGTTTGTCCGCGCAGGCGCCACAGCCGGAAATGTTCGCAATCGAAGAGTCTCTCCCGCTCCACCGGCGTGGCCGTCTCCACCACGGGCGCAACCAGACCGGCCGCGCCCTCCGCAAAATCGATGCAAGCAAGCGCCCGGTCCACCTGAAGCGCGCGCGGCTTGCCCGTCCTGGCATCGAGATGGTTCCAGTCGTACAAGCGGAACGTCACATCGCTGTTCTGCTGAACCTCGAACACCACGATATCGCCGCCCAACGCGTGAACCGTTCCAGCCGGTATGAAAACGCCGTCGCCGGGCTTAGGAGTGAAACATGCGAGGTAATCCGCCACTCCGCCATCCGCGAGCGCCCGCCGCAGAATGGCTGCCGTGCAGCCCGGCTTCAGACCCGCATAGATGCGGCTTTCCGGCCCCGCCTCCAGCACCACCCATGCTTCGGTCTTCCCGGTCTCGCCCGGTGGCAGCAGGTCCGTGCGCGTATCCGGGGGATGCACCTGGACCGAGATAATTTCCCGCGCGTCGAGGAATTTCAGCAGCAGGGGAAAGTGACGGAATCGCCCGGCCAGCTTTCCCATCACCTGTTCCGGAAACTGATCCAGCAGTTGAGCGATGGTCCGCCCTTTGAGAGGTCCATCGGCGACGCGGCTCGGATGGTCTTCGCGGTCGCTCAGTACCCACGCTTCGCCTATGGGGCCTTCGCCCGGCAGCGGCGCCGTGAGCAGGCCGGCTAAACGCCGGCCGCCCCAGAGCCGATACTGGTAAATCGGTTCGAACCGTAGGGGATATAGAGGAACCCGACTCATAGCTCCGCTATCTTCCGACGGACCCGGCCGGCGGCCGCTGCCGCAGGCCGCGAGGAAAGAAAGACAAGTCTTCGCTCAGGAGATAGATCATCATGGCCGCCAGCATAAAGAACAGTCCGACCCAGATACGCCAATCGCGATGCGCGCGTTTCCAGTAAGGACGCTGGCCATGATGAACACGGTCGCGCTCCGGCCCTTCGTTCCCGGGGCGACCGTAGTTACCCTCGCTCATGGGGATGTCCCTTCCATCGCGGCATTGTATTCGCCGCGCCGCGCGGCGCGGTTGCACATGGCTCGATGGGCCAGAGCTTGCTGCGCCGCTGACACGTGGGCGTCCTGGCCTTGCCAGATCTCCAAGGCCGGCTGCTGGATGGCGCGGGCAAACGAAAACGCCAACGCCCAGGGCAATCGCGACTTGAATCTGACATTCATGGCATTCAAACGGGCCGAGGCCAGCTCACAGGATTGGCCGCCCGACAGGAAGGCAACTCCCGGAACGGCGGCGGGGACGGATCGCAACAGACACTTCACCGTGGCGTCGGCCACCACGTCCACCGCTTCTTGCTGGGGGCAACTCGATCCCGGAAGCGCCATATTGGGCTTCAGGATCATACCCTCCAGCATCACCCCTTGCGTGTAAAGCTGGCCGAAAACAGTTTTCAGGACGCACTCCGTCACCTGGCGGCACCGCTCCAGGGTATGCTCCCCATCCATAAGCGTTTCCGGTTCGACGATGGGGACCAGTCCGGCTTCCTGGCACAACGCGGCATAGCGAGCCAACGCATGCGCGTTGGCCTCGATCGCCGCCCGGCTGGGAATGCCATCGCCCATGGCAATCACCGCGCGCCACTTGGCAAAACGCGCGCCCATTTGGGAATACTCCTTGAGGCGGTCGCGCAATCCGTCCAGGCCTTCGGTGATTTTCTCCCCGGGATGACCCGCCATGTCCTTGGCGCCGGCGTCCACCTTGATGCCTGGGACGATACCCGCATCGGCGAGGGCTTTGACAAAGGGAACGCCATCGTTCTTCTTCTGGCGGATCGTCTCGTCGTAGAGGATCGCGCCGCTAATGCTCTCACCGAGACCGGGCGTGGCGACAATCAACTCACGATAGGCGCGCCGGGCTTCCGCGGTCTGAGGGATGCCCAGCTTGGCAAATCGTCGGTTGCAGGTTGGATTACTTTCGTCCATTGCCAGCAGACCCTTATCGCCGGCGACCAGCGCCGCCGCGGTGGCTATAAGCTGTTGCTCGTTCATTTGGGGTCGCTCCACTTCGAGTCCCGGATTTTCGGCATGTTGAGCGTGTTGGTTTTCATGGTTCAGTCCCCGTTCACGGCCCTTTCGTTTCGCAGGCCGAACGAAGCCAGTTTCGCACACGTGGTCTCATAATCCGTGTGAAGGATGCTACGAATCCCCAGACCTTCCGCGATCTGGACGAACATCGGGGTGTTTTCGATATAGACGACTTGCCGGGCCGGCGCCTGGGCGATATCGAGCGCAAGCCGAAAGATGTCCGCGTCGGGCTTGCGGATGTGGACGAAGCAGGAGGAAATGAACGAATCCACAAACCCGTCGAGCTTGAACTTGCGGATCCGATATGCATTGACTTCGCGCGCCTCGTTGCTGACCACGGCGATCTTCAGCCCATACCGGAGCTTGAGCCGGGCGGCCAGATCGAGCATCTTGGGGTATGGTCTCGATTGCGCGAACAGGAAACGCCGGAACTGAGCCCGGGTGAACGGCCGCTTTTGGTAGAAGACCACCCGGCCCAGATACTCCTCGAAGGCGACCTTCCCCTCCTCGTGGCTTTCGAAGATCAGGTGGTGCCGTTCCTCCATCTCCGCCCACTCCAGCTTGAAGTTCGCCGCCGCCCGTCTCCGGGCGCGATAATCCCACCCGTTGGTGAGCAGGACGCCGCCGACATCGAGAAACAGGTGGGTAACGTCCGTCGCTTTCTTCATCGTATGTTCTTTCCTCGATCGGATCATGCGCGCGTCTTCCCGGGGACCGCAAGGTGATGCAGTTGCTTGGTGGCTTTCATGATCGTTTCCGGAGGCGGGGTATCGCGCCGATCACTGCACGCGCGGCGCCAACCTCTCCCCTAAAGGCTGGCTCACAGGGTCTCGTGCTCATGGTCCTGGCGCCGGGACGCGAGGGTGCAGAATCTGACGTTGCCAGTGCAAAGTCTGCACCGGAAACCGGCCTACCGAAATCGAATGTAACGCCAAGGATTACGGCTTTCCGGGGCCTTTGCGGAAAAACATTGCCGATTTCCAAGAGATTGGTCCGCATCGTGCATGTGAGAGGCCGGTCGCTCACGCTTCCACAGGAGGAAACACCGTGCACGAGTCGCACCGGAAAGCCGCCGAGCAGCACGAACTTGCTGCAATGGCCCATCGGACCGCCGCCGAACACAATGAAAAAGGGGACGGCGTAGCGGCGAGCTGGCATGCGCAACGAGCGCTGGAGTACTCGGACCACGCGTACAAGCTGGCCAGGGAAGCCCAAGCCAAATCGGGAAAGATAGGGACGTTCTAATGTCTACTCGTTACAACGACGGATCGCATTACGAGAATCATCAACGGGCTGCCGAGCTGCACGATAGCGCCGCCCACGCTCATCGTAGCGCCGCCGAAGCCCACGAAAAGCAAGATCACCAAACCGGGCATGAGCGCTCCAGGCAAGCTCTGGAGCACTCCCAAGAGGCTCATCGGCATAGCGAGCAGGCGCACGGGGCCGCTGTGAACGAGCACGGCGTCGCGATCTTCGGGCACGAGGATATCGCCGCGCTGGCACAATCGCTATGGGAAGCCAGAGGCTGTCCGATTGGATCGCCGGAAGAAGACTGGTTTCGCGCGGCGCACGAATTGCGGGCCCGCGCGGAAGGTCTCCGGAAGGGAATGCCCGCCGGAGAGGATCGGAATATATGAAGCGTACGTGCTTATCGTCCTTCCCCATGCGGGCTGTTCTCTGCGCCGCGCTGCTGCTGGCGCCCGCGGCCAAACTGCTGCCTGCCCAACAGCCTCCCGAACTTCCTCCCCCGGGCCAGGCGCTGGAGCCCAACCAGCTCGACGATTTGGTAGCGCCGGTGGCGCTCTACCCGGATCCGCTGTTAAGCCAGATCCTGGTGGCGTCTACCTATCCGCTCGAACTCGTCCAGGTCTCACAGTGGCTCGCGCGGAACCCTGGGCTTGTGGGCGCTGCCCTGACTCAGGCGGCGGAGCAACAGAATTGGGACCCGAGTATACAAGCCCTGGTGGTCTTTCCGGACCTTGTCAAGCGGTTGAACCAGGACATCACATGGACCACGAACCTCGGAAACGCGTTTCTCGCTCAGCAAGCCGACGTGATGGACGCCGTGCAGCGAATGCGGCTCAAGGCGGAGCAGGCGGGGAAACTGTCCTCGACGAGCCAGCAAACAGTGTCCACTACGAACGACTCCGGGCGACCTGAAATCGTGATCGAGCCCGCGAATCCGCAAATCATCTACCTGCCGCAATACGATCCCGCGTACATCTGGGGGCCCCCGCTGTATTATCCCTATGCGAGCTGGTATTACCCCGGCGCCTACTTCGGTTTTGGCGTCGGCATCCCGATGGGATTCTATTTTGGCGGCGGCTGGGGCGGGTGGGGCGGCTGGGGCTGGAGTCCCGGCTGGGGCGGCCACACCATAATTGTCAATAACGGTTTCATTCACCGGTACAATTTCAACGCGAGCCGTGGCGGCAGCCTGAATGGAACAAGCGCATGGTCTCACGATGCGACGCATCGCCAGGGCGTACCGTACTCGAACGCCGCCTTGGCCAACCAATATCGAGGCGCCGCGCGCCAAAACCTGCAGACGCGCGCGCCGGCCGGACAGACGCAGGCTCGCGGCGCCGGTTCCCAAGCCGGAGCCGAGCGAGTGGGCAATCGGCAGGTTGCGCCGAGCGCACCGAGCAAAAACGGTAGCGCTTTCGGCGGCGTGCAAGAGGGTGGCGCGGCGCGAACGCAGAGCGACCATGGCTTTTCGAGCCTCGGGCCCGCCCGGAGCGGCGGCGGAAGCGCCCCGAGCCGGGGTGGCGGCGGTGGTGGCGGTGGCGGGAGCCGGGGTGGCGGCGGTGGCGGACATCGGTAGGAGCGAGAGGGAATCATGGCGAAAATCCATTCTATTAACTTGAAAGACAACCCGCGGCGGATCGCGTGGATCCTGGCCCCCGGCCTTCTGATGGTTGGGGCAGCTCTGCTGCAAGCTGCCCCCAACGACGCCCAGCGGGCATTTGGAACCCCGCGGGAGGCCATTCAGGCGACTATCGATGCGGCGGAACACAATGACACGGCGGCCCTTCTCCAGATTTTCGGACCTGAGGGCAAAGACATTGTCGAATCCGGAGATCCCGCGCAAGACAAGGAGCATCGCGCCGAGTTTGCGCGGTCGGCTCACGAAAAGCTCCGGATCGATGAGGACCGCTTCACTCCCGACCGGGTGGCTTTTACGGTGGGAACGCAGGAGTGGCCGTTTCCGGTTCCGGTGGTTCGCAAGGACGGAAAATGGCGCCTCGATTCGGCCAGCGGGCGGATCGAGATTCTGGCACGCAGGATTGGCCGGAACGAATTGAACGCCATGGAAGTTTGCCGGGGCTACGCGGAGGCGCAAATGGAATACGCCGCGGGGGCGCGCGACGGAGACCGTGTCCTGAAATATGCGCAGAAGATCCTCAGCGCGCCGGGCAAGCAGGATGGGCTGTATTGGGATGGCAAATCCGATAGTCTGGTCCCGCGAGCTTTCGCCGAGGCTGCAGCCGCAAATCCGTCTACGGGGGGCAAACAGACCGAGCCGTACCACGGATACTACTTCCGGGTGCTGAAATCGCAGGGGCCGGACGCCGCCGGAGGCGCTTTCGACTATGTGGTGAAAGGTAAGATGATCGGCGGCTTCGCTCTGGTCGCATGGCCCGCGGAGTATGGCGTGTCCGGAATCCGGACCCTTCTCATCAATCACGATGGAGTGGTTTACGAAAAGGATCTGGGGGCGGCAACGGCCATCCAAGCCCGCCAGATGACGCGGTTCAATCCCGACAAATCCTGGCGGCCGGTGGTGCTCGAATAGGTTCCTATGTCAAGACTTACGAGCCGGGAGGTGCGCCTGGCTTCCCGCCCCATCGGGATTCCAACCGCCGCTAACTTCTCGCTGGCGTGGACCGAATCGGAACCACTGAAAGACCGGCAGGTGCTGGTTCGAAACCTCTTTATGTCGGTGGACCCGTACATGCGCGGCCGCATGAGCGAAAGAAAGTCGTACGTGCCTCCTTTCGAACTGGGTAAACCCCTCGATGGCGGCGCAGTCGGCGATGTCATCGAGTCACGGGCTCAGGAATTCGAGCCGGGCGATGTCGTCACGTCCAACTTTGGCTGGCGGGAATACTTCGTCGCAGCGCCCGAGGACCTGCATCCGGTCAGCCGCGAAATTCAGCCGCTCTCGGTTTATCTCGGGGCCCTCGGCATGACGGGCATGACGGCGTGGGCGGGGTTGAATCTGGTGGAGGTCAAAGCCGGTGACGTCGTTTATATCTCGGGAGCCGCCGGCGCCGTCGGCAACGTGGCGGGGCAACTGGCGAAACTGCGCGGGTGTCGCGTCATTGGGTCGGCGGGTTCCGCGGAAAAGGTCAGGTTTCTGCGGGAAGAATGCGGTTTTGACAACGCCTTCAACTACAAAGCCGGCCCGGTCCTCGAACAACTGAATCTGGAAGCGCCGGACGGGATCGATGTCTACTTCGACAATGTAGGCGGCGAAACGCTCGAAGCGGCGCTCTCGGCTTTGCGTGTGCATGGCCGGATCGTCGCCTGTGGCGGGATCTCCGGTTACAATGCGGAAACGCCCCGCCCCGGCCCTTCGAATCTCTTCAACGTCATCATCAAACGGCTCACCATGAGGGGCTTCATCGTTTCAGACTGTCTGAACCGTCGGGCCGGGTTCGAAAAGGAAGTCGGCGGCTACCTCCAAGCGGGCAAGCTGAAAAACAAGGAGACGGTGTTGAAAGGAATCGACCAGGCGGTGGGCGCTTTCATCGGTCTTTTCCAAGGGCAAAACGTCGGCAAGATGGTGGTGGAGCTGGCTTGAGCCGCCCTCCATCCCCCCGGATGCGGGGCTTAATCCCCCTCCAGGTATTCCGACGGCACATCGTCCTCCGGGAATTGCCTGGTGCGAACCTCGGCCACGTCCGGGTCTGGCGCATCTTGCACTCCTTCGATGGCTTCGGCTTCAGAGGATTGTCCCTCCTCGAGCAGTTCTACGACGCTCTCCGGGCCAGCCTCCGCGACATCCGACAACCCCTGCGTGTCCCCGGACTGGCCGGCTGAATCCGCCGCTCCTCTCGCGTCGCCGGTTACAACGGTAGCGTACGTTCGGTTTCCGTCATCGGTTTGATGCTTCATGCAGTTCTTTTTGCACGTGACTGGCCAATGCATGGCGTCACGCCGCAGATGCCGTCACGAGCATAATGACGGTCGCAATCAGCATGAAGGCGGCGCACGTCCACCCAAGCCAGCGGAGGAGGACCCCATTGCGGCGCTCGCCCATTACGTCGGCCCTGCTGGTGAGCAGCACCACGAGGATGAGGAGGGGAGGAGCCAGCGCCCCGTTGAGCACCGCCGACCAGAAGAGCATCTTGACGGCGTTCAGCCCCGCGTAATCCAGGCCGAGGCCGAGCGCCATGGCAATGGCGATAACGCCATAGAATCCGTGAGCGAGAGGAGGGTGTACCTCGAGCGAGCCAACCCAGTCGGCCGCTTCGGCGATAGCGTAAGCGCAAGATCCGGCCAACACCGGAACCCCGAGCATGCCGGCGCCGATCAAGCCCAGGCTGAAGAGCCAGTATGCGCCGGCGCCGGCCAATGGGCGCAGCGCCTCGGCCGCATCGCGCGCGCTGGAGATGGTAGTTTTGCCGTGCGCGTGCAGGGTCGCGGCCGACGTGAGAATGATGAAGTACATCACCAGGTTGGAAAGAAACATGCCTGTGAGGACGTCGTTCCTGGAGCGCCGCAGTTCCCGATTGGAAGCGCCCTCACGCTGTTCGACAGTCGACTTACCCAAAGAGATGTCCTCTTCCACCTCCTGCGCGGCCTGCCAGAAGAAGAGGTAGGGCGAGATGGTAGTCCCCAGGATGCCGACCAGCGTCGCCCAATACGCGCCGGTCCACTGCACATGGGGAATCAGGGTCGCCCGAAGCACGGCGGGCCAGTCCGGGTGCGCAAAAAACGCAGCGGCGATGTAGGCAAACAGGGCGAGCGTAAGCCATTTGAAAACTCGGGCGATGAGGCGATAACTTGTCCAGAACAGCAGGCACACCAGGACGAGCGCGTAGGCTGGCTTCCAATAGAACGACCTGGTTCCAGTCAGAAGCTGCGTGACATCGGCCATGCCGCCGAGGTCCGCGGCGATGTTTACGATATTGGCGATGACGAGCAGGGCGCAAGCGCTCCATAGTATCCAGCGCGGATAACGTATCCGAATCACCCCTGCCAGCCCGAGTCCGGTGACCATGCCAAGACGGGCGCACATGATTTGTACGGCCGCCATCAAGGGGAAGGAGAGGATCGCGGTCCACAAGAGGGAGTAACCGAACCCGGCGCCGGTGACTGAATAGGTCGAAATGCCGGATGGATCGTCATCCGCCGCGCCGGTAATCAATCCGGGACCGAGATTCGAAAAGAACCTTCGGAACCTGCCCTGTAGGACAAACGCGCGCCTGGCGGCTCTAGCCCAAGTTCGTCACGAAACTGTGGAAAACTCGGCTAACCCGTTCAGAATGAGTTTAGGCTACCGCTGAGTCTGCACTACATTTGGGATGGAAATCGAGACGTTCCGGCAGGCTGAGACC
>Ga0181520_10004453_pt1 | contig 23401 bp, 38 predicted proteins | sample PEATcosm2014_Bin_29_FD_132451 | JGI IMG/M metagenome (GOLD analysis project Ga0181520, IMG submission 132451) | Peatland microbial communities from MTU Mesocosm Facility, Houghton, MI, USA - PEATcosm2014_Bin02_30_metaG | ecosystem: Environmental > Terrestrial > Soil > Wetlands > Peat | place...
TTCTTTTGATGGATGACGTTGTTTTGTGGTTTCCACAACCGCACCATTATGTGAAGTCATGAATTTTTCTTCTAATTCTTTGGGGATATTATATACTTCGCCTTCGTGCGTTATTCTAACTGTGTCGCTCATTTATTTGTTTGCCTTATATTGAGACCAATCTTCAGGGGTTTCTTCTTCCTCATAAACCGGAAGTGATAGATTCTTTCGTGTTTTTTTCGCTTGTTGAATTAAAGAGTTAATAGTATTTTTTAATACTTCTTTAGTTGCTTTTTGGGACATCCCACGACCAGAAGGGTTAAATAACTCATGGTGATGTTTTCTTGACTCCTTATCTGCTGGAATTTTTAGACCTAAAGCGTACTCATTTGCCATTATCTCTAACAGCCTTTTTTGGGTTTCATAGTTTTCGCGGTTCTTTGAAGTTCCCGGAGTTAAGGTATCTGCCCATTTTTTTATAGTTCCCCATGGTCCTGCGTATTGAGTAGCTGCATCCAAATCAAGTTCTTCCCCTAGTGATAATGCTTTATCAATATTGTAAAGTTGCGTAGTTGCAGTTGGACTGTTTATGCTTTTTTCTAACATTTTTTGAAAATCATTAACTTTCTTTTTATTTGCTGGAGTGGGATTGGATTTATATTCTTTCAAAGCGTTTTCATAGGCTCTTTCCAACTTTACTGTTTGTGGATCTCTTCCTTTTCCGCTTGATAACATGTCAAAGGAATTAACTTCCGAAGAACCTTCCCCATATTTATCAACAAGAAAATTACGATCCATCACTCTTTTTAATTCGTTACTATGGCCTTTAAACCTAGAAAATGGGTTCTCCATTTCTTCTTGCATTTGACGCATATGCATTTGTTTATACATTTTATCTAATTCAAACTTTGGCCCCATATACTTATCTAAATTCCCAAAATGTGACGCTTGAGCGCCCTGTAAAGCTGTTTTTGCCTTACTTTCTTCTGGGTAAAGAGATGCCTTCCATTGCTCCAGCTGGGCCTTGGCTTTCTGATGAGGCTCGGCATACTTAGCCTCTGCTTCTTTAATAATATTAGCCAATTCTTGCTGTTTATCGGCTTGAGCCCCTTGGCGTCCTTGCCACATCAATGAAAATAAATCAGGCTTTTGACCTGAGGCCCCAATCTTTGGTTCTATTTTGCTGTAATCAACCCATCCAACCATAGTTCTTACCCTCCAAATATACTACCAAACAGACCTCCAAGGTTCCCACCTGCGCCAGTACCAAATAAGTTTGGCATCAATGATTGAAATAATGACGCCCTGTTTGCTCTATCATAACTTCTATTTAGATTTCTTTCGCGCTGCCCTTGAAAAGCTAAACTTCCAATTTGGTTAAAATTAGTTCCTAATGATTGAGCCAATCCAGGCGCTAAGGATTCTCCGCCAGCACTTACTCCCCAAGGAGGGGTAGCCTGCGGATTTCCAGCCATTCCGGTGAGCGCTCTTTCTATTCCTCCGCGTCTCCTGTACATATCTTGGCCTAATCTTCCCACTCTTTCTTCTTCCCCAGCCATTCCTCTACCTTGAGTGTTTGACATATGCTCCAAATATTCTCCCATGTCAGAGTTTAATAGATCTCTAACAACATCAGCTTGTTGTCTTTGAGAATAGGGAGTTCCTAACATTCCTCCAGCAGCGGCTGAATTTCTCATAGCCCCTAACATCTCTTTCGATTTAGTTTGGTATTGCTTTGAAGGCTCATAGCCTTGCATTAAACCTTGCATATGTTGGCCAGGATTTTCTGCCATTTGATTATATATAGGTTGATATCTTGACTCAGGAGCCTGAGGCATATTTTCATACATGCCTAGCATTCTTCTATATGCTTCATACTGAGACATCCTATCACTAGCTATCCTTTGCCTATCTTCCGCATGTTCGCTAAAGGCTCTTGGTCTATCTTCTAGGTGTTCTCTTTCCATTCTTTCTAGGTAGGGTCTTAGTAGACCAATCATTTCTTGTGAACTTCGATTAATATAAGGCTCTGCTGCCTCTTGCGGAGAGCTTGCTCCGCCACCTACTCTTGAAAATAAGTGCGAACCGACACTCGTCAAAAGAGGAAGTAAAGTTGACCAAATCATAGGTTATTCTCCTTGTGTTATACACTCGTTACTACCTGGGTAGTATTTCCAGCCCCGACAAATTGCATTTTATTCAACGTACTATTATACCAGAAAGTGCCTGCTATTGGAGGGGTGGAAGAGCCCAATAATTGAGTCACTTGAGCGGTCGTTAATGTTGGCATAACAAATCCTGCGCTTGAGAACCATTGGCGTAGGGTCTCGTTTAATTCGATTTCGTAATTTAAAATATTTGCAGAGTCTCCTGTTAAAAAGGTCGGTAAATCAGACATATTTTTTCTCCTTAATGCAGCTCTGCATAACCACCAGAACACACGAATTTTGACATGCCATAGAATCTAAATTTTAAGGTTAAATAATTCGCCGAGCCCAATCCCTCCCAGTTTAAAATATTCTGGCGATCGCCCTCAGTATTAAGAACCCTATATACCTCATTACTCCAAGTGATCCCCCCATCTCTTGAAACGGTTAATCCAATCTTTGGCTGATAACTCGCAACCCCTGTGAAATCTCTAAACATTGGAGCAACCCCAAGCTCAGAAACTTCTAATGCTATTGGGATATTGGTTCCCTCAAGACAAATCATAGCATTTGAGGGGAATGAAGCTTGCTCTGTGATTATATAAGTAGGGGTATTTGCTTCAAGTTGAGCCATAGTATAATTTGGATCTGTTCCTTGTTCTAAAGTAAAGGAAACACTATTGGTTCTAAACTGAGCACTATTAGGTAAACTTATAGTGTCACAAATTCTAATACGCGGAATTACAAAATTTAAATTAAGATCTTGATAACCATAATTTAATAGGTTCTCATTGTAAGTAGTATAAGCCGTTGAAGATTGATATATATTTGAATTATTTAATGATGCAAAATATAGTTCTCCATTAAAATATGCATAGCCACAAGCTGGATGGTAATTTAAATTGCAATCGCTTAAATTAAAGAACATTTGCGTAGTAAAATCATAAAGCAATGTAAGATTGTCTATATAGTTATAAAATGTTAACTGGTAAAACAAATGCCCGTCTTGGCGATAAATCATCCCAGCACTTTCTTTCGGATAAGCCACAGTAGATAATAGGTAATCGATTCCATCGGTAGATATCCGTTGAAATTCGCCCTTTCTATTGGCTACCATAATTACCGGAAGGTTAGACTCATTTTGAGCAAGCCATGCCACAAATTCATCTGAAGATGCAATGGTTGATACTGAAACTACTCCATAATCGACGTTTATACTATTGTTGCGCCTATAATTTTGAATGCCTCCAATTTGAGTCCAAATCTCAGATACTGTACTGCCCATCACTAGAACATTAGAGGCTTGCTCAGGAAGCCTTATCACAGCAAGAGCAGTATCAGGCTTTGTTTGAATGGTAAATTGACCCCCTGGAGTTGTTTGAACTATCAAAAAGGCATTATTGACATCATATTGATATACATACCAAATTGAAGTATTGGTTCCAAATAGAAAATAAGAATTTTGGTATTGCACATAGGTAGGGGCAAAAGGTAAACTCTGAGTGGTCCAATTTGCGCCTAGAGAATAATTGTAAATATAAGCATTTACTCCGTCGACAATACAAATTTGCTTATTTAAATTTTCCGCTGCAAAAACAGCCCCAGTTGAGGTTGTTGTTTGGCCAATCCAAGTAGGGTGAAAGACTTCATTTAAAATATAAACATCAGCATTAACAACGACAAGAATAAAATTACCTAAAACAGAATGGTAAATTAAACGCCCTTCGCTTTCTATAGTTTCTGCGAAAAATCCAGCCACCTTACAGTAGCCCGCAGTGTTACAAAGCCAGCCATCTGTTAGAAACATATTGTATGTCTGAGCGCTACTTATTTTCTGGTAACGGCCAAAAGTTGACCCACCTGAAATCGTTATCGGCACCTGCTGAGAGTCAGGAGTAGTTCTCATTTATCAAATCCATCCCGAATGGAAATTCGCCATCGCATAATTAATTGACTGGCTATTGCCCAATGTGGTCAATTTTCTCAAGGTCAAATCCATTGGCGCAGAGCGCTTACTCACTGCCATCTGATATTCACTTAACAACTTCTGGGCTTGAGGTGGAAAATTAAAGCTATAAGCAATGCATAATCTTTCTGCCAAGCGATACTGCAAATAGGTAATGTAGTAACTATCAAACATAGTTCCCAAATCATCATAGATAGAGGTTAAGGGAGGTAATTGAAATAATCCCGTCGCCATAAATTGGTATGCCTGGTCGGGGAAGAAATAAACAAAGATATTGCTTCCTGGAGTCCATCTAGGAGTAATTACTGTATAGGATAGAGTCCATAAGGCGCCAGGAGCCGCGGTAAGATCAACAGTTAAGGTATTAAAACCTTTTGTCACGCTAGTTACAGATACATTATTAGTACTGCTTACCATAGTCGCTGTAACAGTCGAGGTTGTCTCGACAGTTGGATCAACAATAGTAAGGGTAGCAACATTTGTATTAACGTTAGCACTGGTTTGGTTAACAATAGTCGAAACAGGCGTAGTAGAAGAATATGATAAAGACCAAACCGCCCCAGGTATTCCATTACAAACAACGGTTAAAGTCCCGCTTCCTGCTGACGCACTCGTTACAAATACACCATTAGAACTGCTTAACATCGTCGCTGTAACAGATGAAAGAGGGGTAATGTTTCCGTCTGTAATAATAATTGTAGAGTTATTTACTACAACACTGGTACCAATATTAGCTTGCGATACCATGTTTGTGATAGGCTCAGGTGTAGGTGTTATTAATTGATAAGCCCTCTCGTAATGATAAGTATATGGCAATGAATTAATATTCTCTACGCGAGCCGCCCCAAATTGGTAGTCTTGGGAGACTTTCTCCATGAAATAGCGAATTACACCATTGATATAGAATACTAAAGTTTCAAGCTTTACTAAATTTGGAATAAAGTATTGCTGCTGGCCTGGAATACCATAGAAGTTATATTGCGTGGTATAGTACGGCAGCATATCATCCATGATAGCTGACTCTGTAATGATCTCGTTTAACTTAATTAATCCTGTCTCTGCCTGCTCGGCTGCCACGTTTTGAAAGCCACGACTTACGATCTCACTTGTATAAAAAGCCTCATTGATAAGTTGAGCTGCACTGTAAATTATGGGCATCCTTGCCCTCCTTATATTACCAGAGGGGCATTAACCCCTCTAGCGTTATGGCCTTATAGAATGTCTATATATCCAGCAATAGTGAATGCAACATTATCATTGCTTGTTGCAGCCCCTCCATAAGCTTGAGTACAATAATCTATTTCCATTACTGGAGTAGCAGCGTTATTCAATGCACATGGACAAACCAATTGCGCTACTTGAAAAAGACTTGCCGATGCCCCGACAAGAGATGACATCTTAGAGTAAGAAAGAGTTGTTGCAGGAGCACTGCTTGTACCATTGGCAGCAGTTAAGAGCAGACAATTGCCTGGGGTTCCTGCAGATAAAGCACAGTTTACCAATACATCAACAGAAAGTTGTGGAACTATTCCAAGTAAGGCTCCAATAGTTACATATGTTTGTGAGCTACCAGTTGCCCCAGGACCGCCAGCCCCAACAGCAACAGGCGTTTGATATCTCATGGTACGATTTTTGCCATAGCCAGTTTGAATAAATGGCTCAATAGTTATTACGCTCGGGGTAGCAGAACTTCCATTAATTCTAACAAACCCTATCCTGCGATACATATCATAACCAGCTGGTAATAATGGGCCAGTTGAAGATTTAGAAATCATCGCCCCTGCCGGCAAATATGAATTACCAATTGAGATAGTAGAAGTTTCTCCACTAGCTGGGTCGGTCATAGTATAACTAGTAGCCAAACCTCCAGCTGAAGCTGCTGAAGTTGTACTGCCATTGGTTGAACTAGCGACGACATATACATAATAGATAGTATTGGTAGCAGTTCCTGCTGTTCCTAGAGTTCCAGTATCAAGGCCATTAAGTCCTGTGGTTGTTACAGCGCTTGTGCTTGGAACAGTAACGGTAACCGCTGAAGACAGCACTATATCGTTGATATTGGTTGAGTCACGAAATTGCCCTGATGCCACAGTAAATGTGGTAGAGGTTGCATAAGTTAACCGTCCCCCTTGAATATCTAGGTAGCCAAGGTTGGTTATTGGATAAGTTGGATTAGTCATGGTTTTTTCCTTAAGTTAAGTTTGTTTCAGTTTCAATCTATAGGCGCCTATAGCATTACTGAGTCAACGGCAGCACCAGTGCCATGCTCATTTCCGGGACCAATGTATAACCATAGATACAATCATGCACAATACCCATCATATCTGCGCCGAACATGGTTCCGAAATACATCCGTATTGATACACCTGTATCTGGATCTATTTCATTACCGGTATAGTAAGGAGGCTGGTCTGGTAACTTAGGCATAGCTAAGAACAGAGGGTCTCCTGCATAAATCAAACCACTCTTATGGCTTGGCATTACCGAGCATTGCATACCTGCCACAATCGGGGTATTCAAATTCTGGTAACTACAAGAATTAGCCTGCAATGAAAAGGCATTCGATTGAGGACCAACTAGTACCACTACGTTGCTTCCATTAGAAGCAGAGCCTTGAGCTGCTGAGAATTGTACTGGGCTATTTGAAACCTTATGACCGATAAAGGTTAAATATCTCAAATCGGTATATCCGCTTACGCCGTCTTTAAACTGTAATCTGTCGTATTGAGCAATACTGTTGTTATCAGATGCACTATTGCAGCCATTAAATTGAATAGCAGTAACAGAGCCATCAGAGGTTTTTGGGATAGTAGAAGAGGTCCCATTACTATTGTACCAAGTCAAAGAGCCAGTAGCATTAGTAGCTACAACGGTTAGAGTTGAGCCCTTGGTGCCTTCAGTTCCTGCATAGTGAATTGGCAGCAAGTTTGATTTGAACCAATCACAATTGCTAAAAGAGCCTAATTCCCAAGAATTGGCATCTTTATTGTTCCTATCTAAAGCGAACTGATTTAGCCCAGTTCCAATGATTTGCGGCTCTGCTATATCAGAGATAAACCCTTTAGCGCGGCCAGTGGCAGAGCCAAAGTTACGAAACATGGCTAATGCTTGAGCTAATTGAGTATAGGAAGTTATAGGAGTTGTTCCATCTCCAAAGAAACGGAAGGTGTTTTGTAGACATACTTGAGCTACATCTGATTCAACTTGAGTTCCAATTTCATATACTGCGCTCTTTCCCCAGCGATGCATATACTCTTCTACTTGGTAGACAAATTGTGCAGAGCTGAAAGAAAGGAAAGTAGATTTTGGATTACTGCAAATAAGAGATTGAGTCCTTTGTATTGCTGGTTGTGCACTAACAACTAAAGAATTGTTAGTAATTAAGCGTGGCGGCAAATCAAAAGAGACAGCGTCCCCTAAATTGCCTACTAGTCTTTCAAAATCTTTAAATTTAGTGTTTGCATTTGAAATAAAGCAACATAGATTTTGTAAATACCCAAGTGAAGATAATTGATAAGTTTGCACTTGTTGTAATATATTTTGAGCTGGTGCTGGCATTTTCTTTCCTTAAAATTAATCCATTAATTTCAAGGTATGGTATTCGGGCTAACCTCTTAACCAAGACACATTTTTAAAGTCCTTTATAGTCATCGGGCGGCCGGCATCCATACCTACCGTTGATGGCTTGAGTGATTTTAAAGGGGGTGGAACTTCAGCATTGCTAGCTTTAGCGGTTAGATTCTTGGTTACCGAGGCAGCTAGTTTCTTTAACTGTCTGGTCGCCATCGATTCTGATTTCTGCGCTAAATCATTAATTTCAATTAGTTTACTGGGATTACTTACTAGCTCGTACATAACTTGTTGTAGATTTCCATCTACCACCTGTCCTGCTAATAAGGCAGCATAAGGATATGTCCAAGGATTAAAATCTGCCATCACTTCTTTGTAGTCCGATGGCAAAGTTTCAGCCTCAGATCCTTGGCCCATCTTAAGATAATACTGCTGTGAAAGCTCATCTAATTTCGCTTTCTGAGCTCTTTCTTGCTCCTCTTCTTTGAAAGCCTTCGCTTTATCAAGAAGATCTTCAAAAAGCTCCTTCTTTAACTCTTCCTTATTTATTCCAGAAGCCGCTAACTCTGTCCTTGGCTCTTCTTTAACTTTAGGAACAGCCATCTCAGAGCGTACTCTTTGCAATTCAGCCTCGTGAGCCTCTTGCATTTCCCGTCTGGCAGCTTCTGCCGCACGGTGCTTTTCCCATTTAACAATGTTGTTTACTTCGCTAGCAGGTAGCATCTTCTCTGGAGGAGAGGAAGCTTGCTCACTACTAACAATAGGCGTTTCTATCCCTGAATCTTTCAAGTCATCCATGACACACATCCCTTGTGTAATATAGGTCTATCCTCGTGCGGCGAGTTCCGACTATTCTAACCCGATAGCTGGTTTTCCCTAAATCAACTTTGGCCTATTAGTCAACTCAGTTAGTGTAAGTTTAAGACGAACGGTAGATATGTCAAGATCTATTTGACCTATAACGATAATTTTGAAAGATTATGGTAAAAATGGGTGGTAAATTGTCGGTTACCGCAAAACTAATAAACTCAATTTTTTCGGTAAGGATGATTTTTTCAGCCTCGTTTTTAATTTCCTCGAATTCGAGGGAATTAAAATCTGGGTTATTTATATATTCCCATACTCCTAAAAACAGTACAGTGTCTTTATTACGGTATACAAAACGGTATACAAAACGGTATACAAAATCTTGAGCCATTGCTCAATTAAGGATGATTTTTTTTGCGATTTGAGATCACATTAATAATCTATAATAAATAAAATCCCCATTTACCTTTCAGGTAATAAATATTATAGGTAAGTATATTAATGCCCTTTAGAGCCCCGAGAATAGTAAATTTACAAAATACCTATAAAATGCTGAATGGTTACAATAATTTATTAGATCACTTAATTGATTTTGTTATCCGTTTAACTATGTATGAGCCTGAAAAGTAATAAATATTACCTGAAAAGTAATAAATATTACCTGAAAAGTAATAAATATTACCTGAAAAGTAATAAATATTACCTGATTGGAAAAAAGTAGATTTTATTAATCCTAACTCATTGAAATTTATACAAAAATAAATAAGGAGGGTAAAATAAAGATTATTTTACTCCCTTTTATTTCTTATAAACTTACCGTCTGTTTTTTAAGATGCGGTTTATGAGTTAGTTTTAATTCAAACTTTCAATCTCTTACGGCCTCCATCCTCGGACAGATATGAATGCCTTTTTTGTCCTACATGCTGTTCTTTAGGCTCGGGCTCTATAAAGTCATCTATTGGAGCAGAAATCGAAGCAAGATTTAGAAGAGGAACCATAGGGACAGGCTGGACTGATTGAATAGGATGGAATGAATTTTCTATGAGGTGAATAACATTCAATGCCTCTAAATCTAGGGCACTAAATTTTGATAACATCTGAGATCTTATTTCAACTTCAGACAATGTATGTTCATGAAAACCTACATATAATTGAGTGGCAGCAACACTTGCGCGACTAGCAAAACTAGCAATATGCATAGCAGTTGCACCATAAGGAAGACTTGTTGAGTTCTGACCTATTAAATCAGCTATTCTATTTATGAAATCTAAAGTTTCATCAATCGGAACCATTGGACCATACTTTATTAAGTCAGCAAAATTCTTAAGCTCTCTTCTGATTAGAAGCAAACAAAATTCTTCACTATTTACCATTGCTCTTTCCTCCATATCTATAGTCAAAATATTCATGTTCAAAATTTGGTAATTCTTCGAGCTCATCTAAAGAAAGCTCCGTGGCTTCACTTACAATAGATGGATTAATGCCTAGATTTAAAAGATTAATGGCTATTTCTCTAGCTTTGTCTATTCTTTGGTCGAGCATTTTTAAAAGTTCGTCTCGTAGCGTCATTTTTTCTTTGATTTGCCTAAGACTTTATTGGCTTTGGCTCTTACTTTAGCAGCTTCCGAAGAAGATATGTTTCCTTTATTTTCTTGCTGCGAGACTCTTGCCAAAGCATTTCTTGCGTGTGATTTATTTTCGCAAGGATATTTTCTGGATTTTGGTAATGCAAATTCGCTTTTAGGTAATTTATTTCTTTGCTTGGTCGTTAGCTTTGCCATTTGTGATTTCCTTTAAATTCGCCGCATAAATAGAGAGACAAAATCCAGTGTTGTAATCCTCATGAGCATTCTCTCAGAATGAGAATCTATAATAATAAAAAGAGGAAGTCAAGAAAAGAAGAGAGAAACAAAACAACCAAGATAATATATCAACAGATGTGATCCTGGTTTCATTCTCTCTAAAAACATTAGAAGCTAGAGGTAACAATAGTCAAGACATTGGATAGACAAAATCTACCAATACACACTATATACTGAATTAGAGTATATCGCCCATAATTGGCGGGCGATGTAGTACTAATATGCATTCTATCCACTAAATATTATATAATAGTTTTTTCTATTATGTCAACCATTTTCTGGCTTTCATCATTAGCAATATTTGCAACTAAATCAAATACTGTGTCAGAAAAGCCACAAATATTATATACATCGTTAACTTGAACACTTTGTAATTTATCAGTTGGCGCAATATTGATACAGATGAGTTTAGCGTTTGGGTTTTTATGTTTAATTCTATTCCATTTGTCCATTAAACTAGTAGGACCTATAACTTCAGGGGGAATAGCTCTGCCCCAAGGATCGCTAATGCAATATCTAATATACCTCGGTGATATAGAATCTACCCACGATTCTGAATCAGATATAATAATAAGAGTATCTACAGGTCTATCATTAGCTATAATATTCATTAAAACCGAAGACATATTCGTTCCTCCTCCGCCAATGCTTGCTAGGTTTGTTGCATTAGTCATGACTGTATCTCTTGGATTTAGATTAATAGAAACAATACCATTTTCAAAAGGAAGTATTACCCCATATTGGTTCTTACGTAAAATACATGCCGCAAAAAGAGCAGCAACATCTATAAAACGAGCCTTTGTAGTAGCTCTTTCTCTATATCCTGTAACAAGAGAACTCATAGAACCGCTAACGTCAATCCCAATTACTACATTACCCCCTATTGCTGGAACATTTTCGGTAGCAATTTCCATAGCATCCTGAAGAGCAAATTTAATTGGCGTGGGCATTTCACCTTCGATGTTTAAAAAGGTTGTCAATAGTTGATATGGATATACCATTGAATTTTTAATGGTTTCTTTATCGGTAAGGGTTTTAACCACATGCATTACAACCCCCTTATCACCTAAAGCACCATGACGTAGGAATGTATTTAAGTTCATACGTACCATATGCCAGCCGCCATTTAGAGCAATTGCTTTCCATTGTTCTAAGCCCAACGGCAAAGATGTAAGCATTTGGAAGGGAACATCTGGAAAACACATACTACTATTATCTTCAGAACGTTTAAAGATTTCAAATTTAATGATTTCTTCGGGTAAAGAATCAAGAGTGAAAGGCTTTCCCATCACCCATTTAAAGAGCTGGTTTTTTGCCTCTGTGATAGCTTTAGGATGAACCATCTTAATAATATCAGCTAATGAAGGGTCGTTACCTATATAGGCTTTAATAAGCCTCTCATCTGAAGCATCATTTAACCATTTCTTAATAATACGCTTTGTTCTCGTGCCAAAAGATTTTATCCCTAACTTCCCACTGCGAATTATCTTCATAAAATTACGCAGCATCTTGCCATTGTTTATTACGACGGGGAATATCTTTTCTAAAGAGGAATGCCTCTTTGCAGCAAGAATTGCCACTAAAAGCGCTGCGGTATCTTTCATATAACCCTTTTGCCTAGCGTAGAGGGCTAACTTTGCAATAAAGTCATAGTCTACCAGTTCGCATAAGCGGATGATTTCATCAACTTGGGTAACTGCATCAACATAGCAAGTTGAACCAAGAAAGCCAGTTATTACATATTGTACTAGAGCTTCTTTGGGAGGAAGAGTATAAGCAGCTCCACCAGCATTGTTTCTAGAGTCTGCTGGAGGAGTTCTTGGGTTTGTGATAAATAAATTCTTTTGCATAGTTATCCTCTATTTTAGCTAGGTTAAAGTAGGTTAAACTATAATAAAGAAGATTTACACGTTATTCAACTTTTTAGTAATTTATTTTTTAATTTCATTTGACATAACAAATCCTCCACAGTAATATTTAAAGTATAGTAATTTTACCTACATTTTTAATCTAGGTAATTATAATCGCCCTCATGATGCACTACCAACTTTTTCTGTAGCATTTATATGCTTAGCCTGAGCCTCCGCGATCTTAATTGCATGACCAACCGCGTTTGAAGCTTCATTTGATGCGGCTTTTTCTCTATCTACATTTATCTTAACCGACTCGACTTGTAGTTTACCCATAATTTCCATAAATTTAAGTTCTAATTCCTCTTTGGCAGTTGCAATTTTGGCGGCTGCAATTGCCATATCACCTTCGGTCTTCATTTGCTGAGCTTGTAATTTTTTCATTTCTACATCGTGGTACGCTTGAACTTCCTGCTGCTGTATCTGCGCCTGGATCATTGCTGGGTCTGGCTGAGGATTAGCCATTGCCTGCTTCTTCATTTCCTCTTGTTCGTGCATGTATTCTTCGGCTTTTAGTTCCATTTGTTCCTGATGTCTTAATTCTTGATTTCCAACAATTATCTTTAAACATTTTGAATTAATAAAATCGGCATATTTCTCACTTCTACCCATCATCCTTTCAATTTGATCAATTGTAACCTGCTTTTGCACCGAGGCAGATGCACCAGCTTCTATTTTAACCTGTAAATCATTGGGATTATAATTAAGGCTTATAGATTGAGGATGTTCAGGATGGTTGATAACTTGCATATCTCTCTTACCATCAGAACTTTGTACAGGCAAATTTCTTGGGGTAGTATAATATTTTGGAATTAGATCAACAATTATTTGTCCCACACGGTTTAGAGCTTTTATATATCCCATTAAATATGGGATCGCCGCCGCATTTGACTGTAAAGCACCTTGTTGTATTGCTATTCCCGATATTTGCTTCTCATTAGTTGCTAATATCGAATCATAACTACCTAAAATCGTCTGGGTTACTTGGTCGGTTCCTAAGAATGTGGACTCTACGATAGGGGGAGTCATAGTACGCTGGATTTCACGGGGCGGCTCTAATGGAATTTTAGGGTCTTTTTGATAAAAGGCATTATAAACCAGGGTACTTGCCTGTTGAACATTCTTATAGGCATCGACATAGTCCTCCGGAATTGCTTCAGCCGAGACTATGAACTTATGCATTACCATGTTTTCTATTTCGGCCGCTACCGTTTGGCCTGCAAAGTTCTTCAATTGCTGTATGCCTTTTGCATGATATGGGTAAGGGATAGTCATCTGGTAAGATGCCCCATTCATAGTTTGACGCAGAGTTACTGATTTACCTTCAACAAAGACAATCGGTAGATATTTATAATTTGTTTCCTCAAATGATAATACCTCGTTCTCACAAATAACATAGCGATCGATTCCCACAATGATAGTTTCTCTTTCATCTACAATAGCAGGTGCTTGCTCTATAAATCCTTGAGCATTCCAGGATTCTATTAATTTGTTATATTGTTTTTTGGCAATAACAAAGCCATTAGCAAGTTTAACGATTTTCTCTTTTCTCTTGCGTTTGCAATAGTAATCTGCAACAAGCACGATTTCCTTTTGCTGGGTCTCATAACTCCAGTTAAAGCCAGCCATTCCAGTGCCTAACATACTCGTTGCTCCCCTCGTAAACTTCAATTTGGAGGCAACGTCCTTCCCATATTCATCATCAAACTCTTCTTTAGTCATAGGAAATAATTGAAAACAAAAGCGGCCATCCCCTTTATGAGAATCACGACATAATATGTCAAAACCTACGAGGGTGGGATCAAAAACTCTTTCCCACTTTATTTCTTGGTCAAAAGACATATCGTTAATGTAATCGGTGTGTATATACCAAGCCGAAAAGCCACCTACTAATGCCTCAGAATAGGTGTTATACCCCAATGCATCATTGAATACTCTGCAAAAGATATGTCTTAAATGTCCATCTATTACCTCTATTTGCTTGGTAAACTCTGGGGTAAGGTTCTCTACCATGACCCCATCTGCTGCCATTGCGGTTACTTCTGGCTCGTGCTTTGAGAATTCGCCCTGAAGCCGGGCAATGTGGGCGGGAATAATATTAAATTCGATAACCGGCTTTTGTAGGCGATCTAGTTTGGCTTCATCATCGTTAGAGAGGGTGGTTTCATATACAAATCGCTGGAACTCCCAAAAGCGTTCATAGTTTTTTCGTGAGTATTCATAGGCGGATTCTATATCCTTTTTTATTTCTTTAAGTTTCTCGTCAAACTTCCTTGATTGGTTGGTACTCATATTGACATTCCTTGTCTTTGAGGTTATATGATAGGTATATTTTTAATTCCTTCCTTGGCATTAAAATATACTAAGGCTCTCATTCTGAAGAGCCTTTTTTATTGTTCTATGTGGAACAAGTTATTTCTTCCGTGTACATCACCGACAATGTCTACTGCTATCATTTTCCCATTCCTTTATATATTCTATTCTTTCTTTTTCATAAAGTTCATTTTGTACCCATTTACTTCCATCGGGTTTCTCAAAAATTCCAGCGTCATACGATATACAACGCAGTAATCTTACCAATTGTTTTTCAATTCTTGATATTCTTTGTTCCGTCTTGAAGAAGAACATTTATAACCCCCGGTTCGTTTAACATATCTAAATTATAGTAAAATACTTTGTAACCTACCAGCTATTGCTCTTGACCTCTTGCCTTGCTTTATTGATTACATTCATCTTTTCGCGGAAATCTCCAGCCAAAGATTTAACAATATTATTACTTTTGTGCATTATATCGTATGCCGAAGGGGGCATAGAAAACGTAAGAATAAGTGCGTCCGCTAAATCACAGCTTCTTAAGCCACGAGCCTTCATCTTTTCTTTAGGTTCCATCACTAATCTAGAGTTAGAGTCATAGCTATATTTAATATTGCAGAGATCGCCTTGTAGTTCATTTGAATCTATTAATTGCACTGGAGCATCTTCTAGCCAGTCGCGGAAAAGCCCAAACATCTCACTACGCTTGTTTAAAAAGCGCTCATGATTAAAAGGTTTTGAGCCAAAGTTAACCCCAACAACAATATCGCGATTACCAAGCTCATTAAGTCTATCTATTATGCCAGAGCCTCCACCTAAATCTATAAATACTTTTGAAAGTTTATATTCTTCAATAAGCTGTACTAGTATTCCAACAATTTCCATATTGTCTATTTTTTTAAACGTCTTTAAATAAAGGACCACGCGTCCTTGACGTATAACTATGCAAGTTCTATCCTCTCCAAATCTTGCTACATCTACCCCGCATATTTTTGGCCCATAAGGTTCACATTTAGTCTTCCTAGCCCTCATTACCAGCTCTGGAGAAATAAAGGTATCTTCTCCCGATAATTGAAATGCTTCTGCTGCATCACTTGGATATTCGACAGAAAAAACCTTTTCACCGTCTTGCCCATCAATAGAGAGTTCAATTATTTTATTCCTACGCCAAGCTAATTGCTCTTTGGTTAATGAATAAGCTTGTTGCAAAAACAGTTCCTTTTCTGTTTCTTTTAAGTCGTCCTGGCTCTCTCTTTTATATTCATTTTGCCAATGCCAAGGAACAAATATAGGAATGTAGTCTGATAAACCAGATTCAGCCTTTTGATACATTTGATGAAAAAAATTACCAATTCCATTAGCAGTAGATTCAAATATAATTTCTGTTCCATTAACATCAGGAACCGCTTGTAGTAATCCTTTAAAGATTTCTCCTGCATTATTCCAAAAGGCACATTCTGAATTATGCGATAATTGAATAGTAGTGCCACGTCCTTCGGTCTTTGTTTCAGCAGTTCCAATTTTATAACCGCTATCTAATAAACCAAAATTTAATTCCTTGGAATTATTAGTTTTTACTTCTGGCCTAGCAAGTAAAGGGGTATGCTCATAGAAACGTTGAGCCATCTTATAAAGGGAGTTTGTAGTTTTTAGGGAATTAGTTAAAATAAAACATTGGCAACCGCGTGAATGCGTAGTGATATGATAATATCTTCCTGCAACGTACGAAGATATGCCCATTTGACGGGCTTTTAAAATAACGGCTCTAACTTTGCCTATTTGTCTTTTTTGGTTCTCTAGTTGTTGATGTATATAAAGTTGGGCTTTATTTAGAATAAAGGGCTTGACATCTCCCTCTTTAGTGCATATTTTTAAGCACTTATCAGCATAAAAAGGAAAATCGTTTTTTAATTTTATCTTATCTTGTATTATTTGCGCACGAAGAGCTGCCATCTCTCCGCGATTTAAAGTCTTGGACATCTCAATGCATCCATGCGTTAATTTATGTTATAATCCTGGTTTTTGTACTACTCCATGAGTACCATTAATTACCTTAGCTGTTAACACTTCCCTTTCGTGTTGAACAGCAATCAATACATTGCTAACAAATTTCTCTTCCGATCTCGTTAAGTCTCCAGACTCAAGAAGAGCTTCCCCTTCTTTTATAAGAGCATCTAATGTCTTTGAGAAAGTAGCCTTTTTATCTTTAATCGTTTGGCCCTGTACGCCAAATACACGAATGAATAATTTATCACTCATTTATTTATCCTTATTTAATAGGTTTATACTATAATCCAGGCTTTGCGGGGGTTCTATTCATTGTATGAAATTCTCTTTCTTCCAATAATTCCTTCTCTCGCTGAATATCAATAAGTACACTAGATACAAATACAGCTTCAGAGCCTGTAAGCATTTTGCTAGCAAGCAATACCTGCCCCTTTTTCATAATTTCCTCTAATAACTTAAAAAATGCACTCTTGCTATCTTTAAACTCATCTGAATGGTTATACCACGGAGACAAGAAAGTATTAAATTTATCACTCATTTTGAACTCCTTACCCATTTCTAGGAGACTTATTTGCATTATATAGCCGCTCTTCTGCTAATTCCTGCTCTCTATAAACATTATTAAGTACATTAGTAACAAAAGTTTCTTCAGATTTAGTTAAAGACTTGCTCATTAATAATCTATGCCCTTCTGCTTTGATTATCTCTATTGCTGCCAAAAAAGATGCTTTAGACTCCTCAGTATCATTGGTTTTTCTGTCTAAAGTATATAAATAAAAGTCACTCATTTTTATATACTCCAATTTATTTAGTTGCTGTATCTTTAGCTCTAACGTTGTTAAGCTTCCACAACAAGTGATTTAAGAAGCCATTATACGCATCGTCCAGACTGCCTGAAGTGTATAAATAGCCGTCTTTAGTATTTTGGTAGGTTTTATTGTACTCGTTTATCGTGTCATGGATAGTTACCAAATGTTGATTATGTGATGAGGTGATCTTATTAAAAAGCCCCCAGATCTTAGTTTCTTCATTTGTCATTGTCATCGTCATTTAAATTCTCCTTGTCATTCAACAATACATTTAATTTCAATATCAATATTTCAACATCTTCGATTAATTCATCCCCTAACATCTTGTTAAAGGGAACAATATTAAGTCTTTTCAAAGAACAAGCAGCGCTAGTTATTAATTCTAGGTATCTCGCCTTAGTCATTTGCTGTAGTCTTACCCTTTGTTTATTCAATATATTTCTTCCTCCTTTACAACATCAACTACCTGTATTATTTGGTCAAGCTTTATTTTGCTAAATTCTTCTGTTGCTTTTTCAAAATCCATATACTCCCATAGATATGGTAACCAAGAATTTTTATCTAGCTCCCACCTAAGAATACAATATTTTTTATTAGCACATAAACACAATCGATATAAATCACCTTCTTTATTTTCTCTTATTTTCATTTTGGCTTGCTCCTCTATAAATTTAGTTTTCCTTCTTCGTCATGATATCAATTAAGATATAAATAATTGCAATTATAAGCATAAAAGCCATCCCATAGATTATTCCCTCTAACCAAGGGGATAAATTAGGAGAAATACATATACCATCAGATAAAGATGGAGGACATTTTTTTACAATAAAAGTTAATGGTAATAATACCGCACTGGTTGATACGAAAGTTAACAATTTATTTACCTCCATATTCTTTAACTATTGCATCAGTTAGCTGGCACGGCTCGCACGCCATAGTCTCGCTAGTTTTAACCTTCTTATTACCACAGCAACCAACTAATAAGATCCCAAATAATAATACTGTTACAAATTTCTTCACCTTAACCCCCTTGTTTATTTTTGCCTAAAATACTCTCGTAAAACTCTCTTTCCTCTCGCTCATCTTCTGCCATTCCTTTGCTAACCCGAATAGCAGCGTTTAAAAATTCATTCCAAAATTCCTCACCTTTGAATAGGTTTTCTTCATTATTCATTTGTTTTCTCTATATTATTCAAAACTTTGGCCTCTCTTTCTTGTACTTATCCTCTAAATCTTTAGGACAAATACACCTAACTAATTCTTGTACCTCAATCTTAACTTGAGTCAAATTATGATTAATTGCCCTTACATTATTAGCTACCATCTTACTGTATCCAGGAGTATGTAACTCGCCCGTATCTTCTGTTACTGCATCACCTAAGGCGGCATTAACTTTGTAGCGTATAACATCAACTAAGTGATATATTTCCTCTAGCGAATCACGATTTTGCAAAATATTTAATGTGAACTCTTCTTCCGCAGTCTTATACATCTCTGCTTCAAATTCTTCTCTGCTTTTCATTATTTCTCTCCATCTATATTCAATATCATTCCCGAAGTTCCATTAAGCACAGTATGCGGCAAGTTCCCATTCCATTTCTTAATCCACTCAAGATTTACATATTGTTTTCCACCATTCGTTTGTACAGCCTCTGCCTGTATAGCAATTGCTTTTGCTTCTCCTGTTGCTTGAGAAATACGTGATTGTGCTTCTACTTGAATACGCTGAAAGTCTTGCTCTGCTTTCTGCTTTTGTTGAGTAGCAATTACTTTTTGTTCAATAGCATGTTGATATGCCTCAGAAAACCCAAAATTAACTAGGGATATAGAATCAACAATAATATCAAATTGTAAAAGTTTCCCACGAATATGTTCTAATATAGAAGCAGATACCTTATCGCGTTTAGTTACCAGCTCCTCTGAATTATAACCAGCAGTAACAGTTTTAAAGACTTCATTTAAAATTGGGAACATTACTTTTTTAACAACGTCTATACCATAATCTTTATATATTGAACATACTTTGGTAGCACTTAAATTATATGTAACCGTAATATCGGTATGTACTTGCTGTAAATCTTTGGTAGAAGCACTGGCATTCTCCAATGTTGTTTTGTCCAATTGAACATTAATTTGATACACTTCAGAAAAAGGATTCACAAAGTGAAGGCCGCTAGCGAGTGGAACCATATTTACATTACCGAATGTAACTACTACTCCCCTATTGCCTGCTGATACAGCAGCAAAACAATTAAGTAAAAAAACAATAATTGTCCCCACAAGCCCAACACCTATTCCTATAAAGAATTTATCAAACCAAACACCCGCTAAAACAAAAAAAAGAAAAACCCCAACATATATAAATATCATACTCATTTTGACGCTCCACTAATTACTAAATAAATCACCATAACGCTTACTATTATCGCAACCCCTAAATATATTGATGGCATTTAACTCTAACTTGTATTTCCATAACTCACCCCATCATCAAAGCTATATCAATCTCAGCCGTTTTAGCTATCTCTTCAACTTTGTCATCCGGCCAACCGGACTCTTTATATCCCCTCTCTTTTAATTCGTGTATTATCCTGCGTTCTTCATTGAGTTGCTTGTGTAACTCTATTTGCTTGAATATTCTGAAAAAAGGAGTAATTTGTATATCATGAATAATATCAAAAGCCCGATATTTGTGTTTGTCTATCTCGTTAATAACAAGAGACTTAGCTATCTCCTCATTCTTTGTTCCCATCGACTATTCCCTTCTTTATCTTGTTGAAACTGTTATCTCTAAAATAAATTTTAGAATCTGCAACGATCTCATTTGCATTTAGAAGCTTATCTTTATCAATGAATGTCATTATTAAACCTTGTATATTATCTATCCTATATTTAATATGATAAATACATTCGTTCATTTGTTTGTGATCAGCCATTGAATGATTATATGATAATATTTTCCTCTCTATCTCTGTAATTTTAATTTGTATATCTTCAACTTTACAATCTATTTCATAAATTGTTAATTTTATATCATCTATTTTATTATTATTTCTTTTTATTCTTTTTATTAATAGCATTAATTTTTTCAAGATTTTTTCAATGAATGTACTGTCGTTATTGTTAAACTTTATCAAACCCATAAGTTTATTTCTCATTATTTTCCTTTTCATTTTCTAACATTGCATACATAGCCCCGAGGGAACTTATCACTTTACGTATTCTTTTATTGTCAGCCTCGGTCCTCGATGTGATATAGCGAAATTCAACCATACAATTGCTTATTAATTCTTGTAACTCTTTTATTTTGTCGTTGTTCATTTATTTATATATTCCCAACTCATTGTCAAATTGCAAAGTAGATACTTCCTTTTTTAACTTTAAAATAGCCGTTCTATTTTCCTCGCACATTTTATACAAACAAAAAATACAAAACCATATAAGAATAGCTCCTACCAATTTAAGAATAGCTCCTACCAATTCACGAATCATTTTTTTCTAATTTTTCCCTCAATAACCTTACTTCACTTTCTAAACGCTGACTCCTTCAATGGTCTGACTCCCATTATTCCCCCTCTTCACACTTATCTTTCAAAAAACAAACCTCACTTAATGCACTCTGCAAATGCGAGAACACAAAGCCTACTTCTTCATTATCTTTTAATTCTGTCATTTCTGCTAAGTCTCTAACATGTTCTAACGCGCTTTCTAAATGCGCAATAATACGCTCGTTGTGCCAAATTATTTTATTCATTTGTTGACCTCTATTTTTTCTAAACTGCTAAATATTATCCGAGATTTGTTTTTTTTGCGATCACATACAGTCATCGCGGAAGCGGTAGGATCAGAACATTCTAAGCAACGAGCTGCAATATACGCTTCGTAAGATTTTAACCTGTCCGCATCTCTCACAGTTATCAATTCTTTTAATTTCTTGTTATCAGCTAGAAATCTCATCATTAGTCTTTCTTCTTCTCTTTAATCAAAGCTTCTACAGCTGCAATAACAGCGTCGTTAGCATCTTTTACCGCTTTAGCCGCAGCTTTTGCGTCTTCTTTTGCTACTTTTGCTTGATTGTAAGCATCTTTTAATTCTTCTAGTTTATCTTCATTCATTTTTGATTTCTCCTTCAATTAATCGTCTTTTTCTCTAAAAACTTCACATCTTCTAGAGTCGCAATATATGTGTCTACTATCTTAAGTAGCATAATTATAGCCGGTTTATAGTGAGCAGGCACTAAATCTTTTTGCGCATAATGATATAACTTTGCACTTAATCGCCACACAGTGGTCGAATGTAGCGATATCTTCGACATTAGTTCCTCGCATTCATCTACACTTAAATGCTTCTCAATCATTGATATCCTAGTCTTTTCTCTTTGCCTTCAAGATTGTTTGTACGTTCAATCAAAAGTTCGTGCTTCATTCTAAGTTTAGCGCGCTCATCTATCATTGATAATTGCTTTGCATTTAGATTAAGTTGCGCAATAAGCGACGAGATGAAGCTTAGTAGCTTAGAACTGTGAAATTGCATTGTATGTATTATTTCTTTGTAATCGTTTGAGATCTTTTTGTATTCTTCGCATTTTTTACATGCAGTTTTTTTATCTTGTTTTGACTCTTTCCCTAAAACGTCATCATTTAACATATTACTCCTTTCTTGTAGAAATTTTCTCAGCTTCAATTAGTAAAGCCTCATGTGTAACTGTAACGCTGTGCTCTAATTGTTGTTTATCAGCATAATCTATTAATAATCTACTTGCAAGCCACTTTCTAGTATTTACTCGAAGTGTTGCTTTTGCAACTTCTTTGTCGTCGCATTCGTCCGATATTTCCACTATTTGATCTACAAATAATTGCGCCTGTGCTCTTCTTGCTGTTCTATATTTCTCGGCAAAATCGGGATATTTTAAAATCCAACGATAAATCGTGTCACTGGCGGGAAACTCAGGATATAATTTTTTCATGTTTTTGCATAATTTGTCTAGATTTTCTTGCGATGTTGCAATTGCTTCACATACTATATCCATTAGTTCTGGCACTATAGTTTCAGCTCCGACTCGCATGATTTTACGTTTAGCCTGCGCGGTAATATCTTTGTTTCCCATAGCCTTTTAAATACCTTAAAATCTTTTTTTACACTTTTTGTAACTTCTTTTCGTCGTCGACGTTTACGTTTTATTTCATCTTTTATCCTTTTTTTTCTTGCTCGTTCCTGTTGACGTTTTTTTTTCAATAGCTTCTTCTTTTTTTTCAATAGCTTCTTCTTTTTTTTGTAGGGCTTCTTCTTTTTTTTCTAAATCCTCCTCTGTTTCTAAATCTATCATCCCAGCACCAGCGCAGGTAGGGCATTTAGTGTCTATCATTCCAAGACCTGTTATCCGTCCCACGCCACGACACGTTTGACATCTAGTTTTTTTTATCTCATTCATATAATTTTCCTTCTCGATTATTTCTCTAATATTTTTCAATTTTAACATGATCCAACTTCGTACTAAAGCTGCTGTGGATATTGAATTGCGTTTCGCAATTCTAGTTAATTTGTTCATTGCTGTTTTAGTTAGTCTAACACAAAACTGACTCGAACACTTAGACTTGTAACGTTTGCGTTTTTTACCTATTTTTGTAGATGTTTCTTGCATTATCTCTTCTACTTATTTAGTTGCTCAAATATACCATTCGTCGGAAACATGTAAGAGCTCTAAGAGATTCTCTTGACATAGCCTTTAGGATTTTCTAAACTCATCGTATACAACAACATTTTTAAAGTCAATACAACAGGAGCAACGACAATGGAAACGGAAGCATTTACTGACTTATTGAATGACATTAAAACATTAAAGATCACTATCTCATTAAGTTTATCGAGTCAAGGAATAACCTCAGAGCAGGCGATTCAACTAGCCCAAGCGTTAGCAGAAAACCATACCATCACAGAGCTGTACATTGGTTACAACGACATAGGGGATGCAGGGGCTAAGGCGTTAGCACTAAATCAAACCATCACATCGCTGTACCTTAGTTATAACCAA
>Ga0181520_10004454_pt1 | contig 23399 bp, 21 predicted proteins | sample PEATcosm2014_Bin_29_FD_132451 | JGI IMG/M metagenome (GOLD analysis project Ga0181520, IMG submission 132451) | Peatland microbial communities from MTU Mesocosm Facility, Houghton, MI, USA - PEATcosm2014_Bin02_30_metaG | ecosystem: Environmental > Terrestrial > Soil > Wetlands > Peat | place...
GCCGACCGGTTCACGCTCTTCGACAATATGCACCAGACCGCGATCGGACCTTCGACTCCGAACGCCATCGCCATGATCGGTTCGCAGACCGGCGACACACAGTGGGTGCTGCATCCGGACAACTACGACAGCTACAGCATCAGCTATGGCTCTCCAACCGCGGTGCCACACGCCCAGTACACGCTGCCGAATGAGACTGACTCTGCGCCGTTTGCCGGCAGCATCAGCGACAACGCGCCAATCCAGCCGCCTTTTGGTCCCGATGAAACGGCAAGCCCGGGCCAGTCCCCAACCTCCATCGGCACTCCAAGGGCAGGCCAGTCAACGCTGACCTTCGCCTCGCTGCCGCTGTCGTTCATGGGAAGCGAGATCAATACCTTAACGCAGTCCGATCAGCACCCGACCGCCGATCTGGCCGACGTACAACAAGACATGGCAACGATCGCGGTGAAAGACCCGAACGTTCCGTGGGGATGGTATCAACAGGGCTACGGTCCCGAGCCCTTCGACGGGACGGCGATCAAGTCCGATGAAAACATCTATACAAGCGTCCCGGAACATGCTTCCTACATCGTGCACCACAATGGCCCGCAGTATTTCGGGTACCTTGGCGATAACACCGTCGAGATAGGTAATATGCATGGCCTGCAGCAGTTTTACACCGATGTCACCAACCAGACGCTGATCCCAGGCGTCTACTACATCCGCGGCGGCTATTACAACAACCTCAACCAAACTCCGCTGGATCCGAATCCGACCGTGCGGCAGGATTTCGCAGGCAACGACGACCACGGCTCGTATTCTGACTCGCAGATCTCGGAATCAATGGTGGCCGCGACGGTCAACGCAATTGCGAGCAGCCCTTACTGGAGTCAGAGCGCGATCATCGTCACCTACGATGAGTCGGACGGCTTCTTCGATCATCAACCCGAATCGTTCCGCACCTGGGGTCCGGACGGGCAGCCCGAGACCGGCGGCCCGCGCATCCCGCTGATCGTGATTTCGCCATTCGCGGTCACGCACGGAGTGAGCCACGTCTACAGTGAGCACTCGGCGGTGGTCCGCTTCGTCGAAGAACTGAAGGGTCTGGTTCCACTCGGACAGTTGCCGGACGAGGCTGCGGCGTTCACCGCCGGGGCCGCCCTGTGCACGACGCCGCCCAGCTACACCTCGCCCACCGTTGCACCGACGCTGGTGGGGCCCGGCGCCTACGCGACAGGGACGGCGATCAACCCATTCTGCAAACCCAACAGCACCACGCCGCAGACCGCCCTCGGGCCTGGTGATGTCTTTCCAGGCATGGGCGATCTGAGCGAAGCCTTCGACAACGATCGGCTTCTTGGGAATGTTCCCCCGCTGCCGGAAACCTACGCCGCGATTCCGGCGGGTGAGGTGGTAACTCTGCCGCACTACAGTGCAACCGGCGCTTGCGCCAACGCTGCACTCAACATTGTGCCGACGGACTATCTCAACGGCGTCTACAACCCCGCTCCGTTCGATCCGACCGGTGCACAAACCTCAGTGCCGGTTAGCGATCCGCCGCCCGCGGACTTCAATCCCCGTCCGACGGTAAGCTTCGGCAGTCCGTACTACAACACCAGCGGCAACACCGCTGCCAACTCTCCGACCGGCACTGGAACCACCTGGCCCCAGTGATCTAGTAAAGAATCCGGGGCGGCCGGAAGGCCGTCCCGGAGATATGGAAGACATGAACTTGAAGTGGAATGGATTTTTGGCCGCAGCACTGCTCGGGTTCGCTGCGTTCGCTGGCGCGGACACACCTTCTGCCGCCGGCCCTACCCTCAAGCAGATTCAGGCGGCTGGGGAGCTTCACTGCGGCGTGGTCGTCGCACGAGAAGACTGGAACAAGGTCGACCTGCATGGGGACTTGAGTACGCTCAATTCCGAGATCTGCAAGGCTGTTGGTGTCGCTGCCCTGGGTACGCGGGCCAAGATCGTAATCACCGCATTCAATTCCGAATCCGAGGCCGAACAGGGTCTCAGCCGATCACGAGTCGATCTCGTGGTCGGAGTGACTCCGAGCGCCTCAGCATCCGCCCACTGGCAGCTCGCTTTCGGTCCACCAGTGTTTTACGACGGCCTGGGGGTTCTGGTGCAGCCGGAACTGGCCGCGACGCCGCTCAAAGATCTTGCTGGCCGCAAGATCTGCGTGATCGACGGTACCGAGAATGATCGCGCCCTGCAAGCGCGCGCCGATGCGGGCGTGCTCAAGATGCGAGTCTCCACCTGGCAGGAAGAGGGAGAGATGGACGATGCCTTGGCGACTCACTGGTGTTCTGCCGTCGGCGCCTACGTCACTCGGCTGGCGCCCCTGCGTCAGCAATACCGGCAGTTGGCAAACGCACGCATTCTCCCGGACCTGTTCACACTCTCGCCCGTCGCTCCCGCCTACCGCCGCGACGACGCCCAGTGGGGGCTATTGGTCGACTGGACGATCTATGCGCTTATCCAAGCCGAGGCGAGTGGCGTCACTCGCGCCAACGTGGCCGCACAAAAGACAAGCGACGATCCGGTGGTGCAGCGCCTGCTGGGAATCGATTGGGTTACCAGCCAGGCGCTCGGGCTGACGGATAAGGATTGGGCCGCCACGGTAATCTCCTCGGTCGGCAATTACGGTGAGATCTACCAACGAACTATCGGCGCTTCCTTCCAGTTACCGCGCGGCGTGAATGCATTGTGGACAGACGGTGGGCTGATGCATGCGCTTCCCATCCAATGAAGGCACAGACGCGGCTGCGTGCCGCGGACGATCTTTCGCTTCTACCCTTTTCTGCGACTCTATTCGGCGAGGGGTAATCGATGAAAGTTAAACAGCGTGGTAAGGATCGGTAACGAAAAGCGCCCTTTGCGACTGGAATCGGGTTGCTTCCTGGTGGCAACGCGGTGGGCAACGGGGATAGAGAGAATTCGCTCTAAAATGATAGTCAATCCATAGTTTCCGAATGGCCGGGAGCCAGCGACCGGATCGTTGGCTCTGTTACCCCTGCAAAACCAGATGTGGAAGCTGTGCGTTGCGGCGCCAAAAAAGCCTCCCGGTTCGGCCATTTTCGTCACCGGGACGCGGGATGCTGGAACCGACGAGTTTTGAATCCCGCCCGGGATAATGCACCCAGAGCGCGGACGCAAGCTGAGGCCCTGCTTGGACCGCGAATTATTCTCGCGATCCTCGCGGGGCAAATCAGCGAGGATGGCGAGAATGGAATCCGTTCTAAAGCGAACCCAGAAGCCAGACCACGCCGAAGCGGTGCATAGCGCGGCTGCCGCGGTCACACCGTTGTTGTCTTATAGACAGGGAGCAATAGCACGAGGGAGCAAAGAAGTAGTAAATAGAGAAAAGGTCGTGGGAGGTTTGAGGATGGGATTCGAGAACATGATTGTGCTGCTGGGACGCACTCCCGCGGCGCTTGACGCGCTGCTGCATGGATTACCCGAGGTGTGGACGGAAACGAACGAATCCGGCAACACATGGAACGTGCGCACCGTGATCGCGCACCTGATTCAAGGCGAACATGAGGACTGGATGCCGCGGACGCGGCACATCTTGCACTTCAGCGAGGCGCAGCAGTTTGCGCCCTTCGACCGTGACGGCCATGTCCGTTATGGCAAGGGCAAAACGCTGACCCAACTCCTGAACGAATTTGCGAAAGCGCGAGCGAAGAGCCTGGACGAGCTTCGCGAGCTGAAGCTGACGACCCAGGATTTCGAGCGGCGGGGACTCCATCCGGCGCTCGGCTCGGTTTGCCTGTCCGAGTTGCTGGCTACCTGGGCAGCACACGATTTGACGCATCTGCATCAGATTTCAAGGATCATGGCGCACCAGCTTCGCGAGGCCGTGGGACCGTGGGCAAGGTTCCTGGGAGTGATGCGGTGCGTGGGCCACAGCGAAGCAGGTTGAAACAGTTTCCCAGGCTTGTCTGCCAATCGAAACTGTCCCCCACAATGCACAACCTCATCCGCTGTGTCGTGAGGCGGTTCCGATTCAGGCTAGCGGCCATACGGGAACTGAGCATCCTTGCGGATGATAAAAAGCAGCATGGATTCCCTATCCCGTCGCGATATTTAGAAACCGTACAGGCAAAAACCCGTGCTTGCGCCCTATTCTTCGCGCAACAGGACCAGCGGATCGACGGCCAAAGCGCGCCGTGCCGGAATCCAGGCTGCCATCATGCCCAGCAAAACCATTGTTGCGCTCACCCCGATCAACACCATGGGATCTTTGGGCGTGGCCTGGTACACGATGAACGAAAGCACGCGCGTTGCCAACACCCCCAATGCCAGTCCGGCAGCCGAGCCGATCGCCAGCAGGCGGAACGCGCGACCCAGGGAGGTGCGAAGAACCTGGCGCCGGTTCGCGCCGAGCGCCACCCGGATTCCAAGCTCATGCAAGCGCTTGCTCACGACGTAAGAGGCCATGCCAAAGACCCCGGTGACTGCAAGCATCGCGCCCAGAAAACCGAGGACCCCAAGGGCCACCGTGGCTACCCGGGCGGCAAAAAGCGCGGTATCCAGCTGCTGGGTGAATGTCGTCACCCCGAGAGGCAAGGCGGAATCCAGGCCGTGGAGGGTCGTATCGATAGCCCGTGCGATCTCCTGCGGATCGCGCCGCGACCTCACCACAAGCCAGATGCTGCTCGACTGGTGCTGCTGGTAGGAGAAGAACATCGCGGGCATCGGGTCCTCGGTCAGGGTGCGGTATTTGCCGTCTTCCACCACCCCCGCCACCTCGGCGCGCTCCGTGGACCAATACTTGAAGTGCCCGCCAATCGCCTTCTGCACAGAGCCGAAGACTTTTTCTGCAAAACGGCGGTTCACGAGGACCGCTTTGGGAGCCGCCTTGTCGTCGCCGAAACTGAGGTCTCGGCCCGCCAGAAGCCTGGTCCCCGCAGCAGTCATGTATCCGGGAGACACTTGGTAGTTCATCGCATCGGCGGCGTAGTTGGTGGGGCGCAGATCGGTAGTCGAGTCTGAATACACATACGAGTCGCCGCTGCCCAGGCCCAGCGGGACATTGTCGATGAATCCAGCGGATGTGACGCCGGGAATGGCTGCAACCGCGTCCAACATGCGGCGCTGCATCTGCGGCACGCGATCCCCTTCGTATCCCGCCATGCGCAGGTCGGTGTTGGCCAGCATCACGTTCTGCGGATCGAAACCGAAGTTGCTGTGCAGCGAACGCACAAGGCCCCGAACTGCCACCAAAGAGGCCGTCACCAGCACCGCACAAATGGCGATCTGTACAACCAGCAGAACATCGCGCACAGAAAAGCGCTTCACTCCGTCGCCGCTCATGCCGGTGCGGATAACCTGCCAGGGATCGGCCCGCAGCACCTGGCGCACCGGCACCATCCCGAAGAGCAAACCGCTTGCGAGCGCCAGCAGCAGAGCCACGGCATAGGTGCGCATGTCGGGGTTGACCGGAACGCCGATGGGAATATGCGGAATGGGCCGCCATGCGCTCAGCATATGCAGAACCACGACGCCGCCGGCCAGACCGGCAATTCCGCCCATAACAGAAACCAGCATCGCCTCCGTCAGCAGTTGCCGCAGGATGAGCCGGCGCGGCGAGCCCAGCGCCAGACGCAAAGCAACCTGCTTGGCGCGATCCGATGCGCGGGCAGCGAACAGACTGCCGAGGTTGGCGCACGCGGCTAGTAGGATGAGCCCGGCCAGCAGGGTCAGGCCGCCCATGAAAGCCTTGGCCGGACCACCCAGCATGTCACCCATCAGACCCGGGTGAGCGAGCGAGAGTTTCAGCCCGTCGTCGTCGTTCGGATAGGCTTTGGACAGCGCCGATGCCACAATGTTCAGGTCTGCAGTCGCTTCCTGCGGGGTGACGCCCGGCTTCAGGCGTCCGACCAGCATGCTGGAGTGGTTGCTCCGATACTGCAGGCCGTTTTGTCCCTGCACCAGCGGTTCCTCGAGCAGCGGTATCCACATGTCCGGCGCAAAGAACAACTCGGTTCCTTCAAATCCCTTTGCGGCCACGCCCATCACGGTCAATGGGTGCTTGTTGATCTGAAGGGTGTGGCCAATAACGCTGCGGTCGTCGTGGAAGTAGCTATGCCAGAACGCATAGCTGAGCACCACGTAGGGCGCGCTGTTGTAGCCCTTCTCGTCGGCAGCATGGTAGAAGCGGCCCAGGAATGGCTGAACACCGAGCGCGTCGAAGTAATTGCCGCTGGCCATGTAGGGCCAAGCCGTGGACGGATTCCCGCCCGCATCGACGCCCACGGGGCCGACGATGTCGAACGACACGATGCTGGAGAAAGTGTGGTTCTTGTCGCGCAGGTCCACGTAGTCCGGATAGGACTGCGACGGAGTGTTTCCCCGGTCGAAGGCGCGCTGCACCATGAAGAGGTTCCCGGCGTTGGGCAAATTGACCGGCCGCAGCACCACCGCATTCAAAACGCTGAACACCACCGCGTTGGCGCCGATTCCAAGCGCCAGCGTGACGACGGCCGTCAGAGCGAATCCTGGCGACTTGACCAATTGCCGAAGCGTATATCTGAGATCGCCGAACATGCCAGTCGGTACGCGGGCAGGTGCGCCTGAGTTCCCGAAAACGCACGATTCTTGCTTGAGGAACATTGTTCCCTACGGGCGACCGGCATCTCGACCTGCCCCGGATCCCCGCAAACTGGTGCGAAGGAGTCGTGGTCCGATTCGGGCCCGATTCTGAGCCAAGGACTTTGTCCGCTATCCATGGCGACTGCCCCATGGAGCACAATAACGCTCTGCCCTATGGCTCCGCCGATCTCAGGGTCCACTGAACTCCGGGCCGGGACGACTCTGGACAGTCTGGCGCCAATCACAGAATACCCAACGAGAAGTGGGCGCCGGTCGTGCACTCACTTGGTGCTCGCGGAATCTCAGTGAGCGCAGAATCGACTAACTCATTGTGGATATCGAGGGTTAGTTGTGTCGAAGACACGGTGTCCCGGAGAGAATGCTTGCAATAGATCCACCAGATTAGGTTTTTTATTGGTGTTCCGTGACCAAGATTGCAACTGAGAACCTGAGAGGGACGCTTAACTAGGCGTCCTTCATTCTTCGGGGATCCAAGCTTGTCGGTTGTGGACGCAATTGGGGTCTACTCCACCGCATTGGCCGAAATTGTAGCCCGGTACCACTCCGCGCTCAACTTTGGCGTCCGCTTCTGCGTCTTGAAGTCCACGTAGTGAATCCCGAACCGCTTGCTGTATCCGTCGGACCATTCGAAGTTGTCAAGCAAACTCCACAGGAAGTAGCCATTTACCGGGTAGCCCTCCGCCGCTGCCCTGTGCAATTGCGTCAAGTGCGCCCGCAGATACATGACCCGGTCCACATCTTCCACCCGGCCATCGGCCGTCAGCACGTCGTCCGAAGAGGTGCCGTTCTCCGTGATGTACAGCATCGGCGCCTTTTCCGGCCACAGTTCGCAGATCGTCCGCACCCCCCAGTAAATGCACTCCGGGCTCAACTCAATCCACGAAGAAGCCATATGCGGATACGAGGCGGGCATCGGCTCGATGGCATACCCCTGCAGTGAGCCGTCGGCGCGGACGTATTTCGCGTGGTAGCAGTTCATGCCGACGAAATCGAGCCGGCTGCCGATCGCCTTCATGTCGCCCTCCTCGATCTTCGGAGCGTTCGCGCCTTCATGGGCCAGGTAGCTATCGGAATATTTGCCGTCCAGGATGGCGACCAGGAACGGCGCATTGCGGTCGCGAAAAGCCTTCCGCACGGCCTCGATATGCTCGGGTGTTTCCATCACCGGGCAAAAGAGCGATGGATCTTCCGCCAGGCCGACCATGGTCCCAGCAGGCGCATGAGCGCGGATCGCCTGCACCCCCAGCCCGTGCGCCAGAAGGGCGTTGTGGCGCACCTGGTTCACCCCGGCAGCGTCCAACTTCAGGCCTGGAGCAGAATCGCCGCTTTGGTAACCCCCATCCGTGAACGAATCGAACTCGTTGGTGGTCATAAAGTGCCGCACCCGGTCGCCCAGCTTCTTCGCCATGAAACCCGCATAGTCGGCAAATGCATAAGCCGTGTCCCGGGACTGCCAGCCTCCCGGGAGCGCCTCTGGGAGATCCCAGTGAAACATCGTTACGTACGGTTCGATCCCCTTCTTCAGAAGTTCATCCACCAGCCGGTCGTAGTACTCCAGCCCCTTCGGATTCAATGGCGCCTTGCCGGTCGGAAACACCCGCGGCCACGCAATCGAGAATCTGTACCCCTTCACACCCAGCCTCTCCAGCAGCCCCACATCCTCCTTCCAGAGGTGGTAGCTGTCGTCGGCGACATCGCCCGTATCTCCGTTGTGCACCTTGCCCGGCAGATGCGAGAAGGTGTCCCAGATCGACGGTCCGCGCCCATCGTCCTTGGCTCCGCCCTCCACCTGGTAGGCAGCCGTTGCGCAGCCCCACAGAAAGCCTTTCGGAAAGGCGAGCCTCGCCGGCTTCGGCTCCGATAACAAAGACTCCGGCATCGTAATCCCTGCACACAGAGCGGCGGTTGCCGCTGCCGCTCCCTTGCCAAATACCCGGCGCGTGATGGGCTTCATGTTGCTGTTCCTTTCAATGCTCGATCTGGACGATCTCGGCCGCCAAGCCCATTTATAGCAAAATCGGCCTGTTCAAGAACTATGTTGCCACATTGACCCACCAACGGGGAGCGGCAGGAAGGACGACGATGGGCGTCGCAAGTTCATTCTGGTTTTGTTCCGGCAGAGCCACCCAACGCACGCAAACTCCAACAAGCCGCCCAGACAGTCATCAGGATGGCTGGCAACCGGCCACGCGCCATCGTTGCTTGGCTGTTGTCCAGCGGGCCAATTGCAATAACTTCGTCCCTGTCTCACCGAGCCTCGTTGTTCTTCATGACGCACTTCGCGGCCAGGTCAAGGCATGGGCACCGTTGGTACTTGTTATAAACAATCATGCACGGGCAGTTGAATTTCAGCCCGTAAACGAACATCGCGAGAATTATGTAGAGCAGATAATAAACGGGATGCCAAATCAGGCTCAAGCCCCATACCGCAACCATCATTCCGGATTTGGAGCGGTAGGAAAAGGCCACCTTTTCCGGCATCAGACTGTATCCCAAGTACAGATGAATGGCAAAGAGGAGAATCACACTGGGTAATGTCAGACCTTGCCAAATGGCGTAGCCAAAAAAGCACAATGCCACGATCTTGACGGCAACTGCGCAGAAGCCGCCGATGGTTGGCGCCAACATGCGCACGTTTTCCTGATAGAAGACGTAATCTGGCAACACCTTGCTGAGTTCTCTCTCTTCCGCGCGCGCGCGGGCTATCATGAGCGGAAGAATAGCGAGAGTAGAGAGCGTCAGGGTGATCCAGTTGAACATCATGAAACTCGCGCTCCAGCACCACAGCAGCAGGGAGGCATACATAGGGTGCCTCGACAGCGCATAGGCGCCCGTCGAGATCAGCCTGTGCTCCTGCTTGATTTCGATTCCATCGGACCACAGGTAGCGAATGTTGAACTTTGCCCAGATATGCCAGAATATGGCGCAGAGAATCAAAACCAGGCCAATTCCAAAATAAACAGTTTGAAGCGCGGCATTCATTCTGATTTGCCCAATGCTACGAAGCCAGAAAGGAAACAACGCCGCAATACAGATTGTCATCTCTCGGGTCGAAAATGGGTGGGCTATTTTCTTGGCAATCCTGACTGAAGTTGCAGCGTGCTCCAGAAACTTGAACAAGGCCGCAATCAACAGGATCAAGCAAGTTGAATAGACGACGCTCATTCCGGCGATAAACAAAAAGGGATTGATCGACTGATTCGCGATATGTTGGATCAATTGGTGCATGACTGCTTGTCCTTTTCTTCCATTCGTTGGCCCACTTCCGCGCCGCGCAGGCCAGCCAGTCGCGTCGCTTCCAGATCTCCCCGATAGAACATATTGAAGGTGTCGAAGGGGATTAGCCTTTTTCCGTCAGGATGCGCGATATGAATGCAGCTCTTCTTCACGCTGCGCAGATCGAAAGCCTCGGCATCGATAAACTGTACAATCAGTACGCGAAAAAGATCCTTGTATCCCAAATTCTTGGGCAGCATCGCCTTGGGCAGGCAGCAGAGCATCTCGCGGGGCAGGCTGCAGATCAGTTCACGCAAGGTAGAAGCCTGCGCGATTGGCGAGTGATTGGTGGCAAAGAGTTTGAAGAGATGCTCGCGCAAGCCAGCCTCCCGCTCATAGGCAATGGTGTTCTTCGCTCCGTCGATCAGCACCTCCGGCGGCACCATTCCGGTGAGCGGAATCGTCTTGCCGTTCATCTTGATTGCGTAGGCCATTGCCAACGCATCCGGATGGCAGGGAACCGGAATCAGATCCTCCGGCTTGAAGACGTCCGTCTGCTCCAGGATGCGCCGCCGCACCTCGGTCAGCGTCAGGCGGTGCCGTGCGCTCTCGAAACCGATCACGCGCCCTGCCTGCTGCACCGGCTGAAAGGTCACTCCCCGCACAGCCGGCTGGGTCAGCGCGAAATCCACAATCGCGCCCAGTTCGCCGTCGTTCACGCCGCGTTCGACAGTTACGACCAGCGTGGTTGAAATCCCCAACCTGTTCAGCCGCTCCAGAGCCTTCTCGCGAATCCCCCGCAGATCCGCGCCGCGCAACCGCATCACTGTTTCGCGCTGGAGCGAGTCAAATTGCAAATATAGCTCGAACTCCGGCATGAAGCCTGCAAGGCGCTTGGCAAACTCCTCGTCCTGCGCAATTCTGATCCCGTTGGTATTCACCATCAGGTGGCGGATGGGCCGCTCCTTGCACATCTCCAGCACGCGGAAGAAATCCGGATGGAGTGTCGGCTCTCCGCCGGAGATCTGCACCACGTCCGGTTGCAACTCGTTGCGCACGACACAATCCAGCATGGCGGCAATCTGATCAAGCGTGCGGTATTCGCTCCTGTGCTGCCCGCTGCCGGCATAGCAAATGGGACAGGTCAAATTGCATGCATCGCAAATCTCCACCAGCGCCAGGCAGCTATGCTGCTCGTGGTCCGGACAGAGCCCGCAGTCGTAGGGACATCCATACTTCACCGGGGTGTTATAGACCATCGGCTGCTCCGGCGTCTTGATAAACACTTCCCGAGCCCGCCGATAATACTCCACATCGTCGGCCACCAGTACCCGCTCATGCCCGTGCTCCGGGCAACGCTTCAGCATCCAGACCTTGTCGTCTTCAAAGACAATCTTGGCGTCTACCCGCCTGTAACAGGTCGAGCAGATCGAGATCGCCACGTCATAAAATAGATAAGGCCGGAGTTTATCGGTCATTGTTTTTCTCTTCAGAATCTCTCTCTGGAGCAAAGTGATCTCCTGCTGCCGCCACAAGTACAGCGAGAAAAAGAAGTGCGAAGGTCACAACGCAGAGGAATGCCTGCACGATCACCAATCCCAAACCAAATTCGGAATCCGAACTCGGGCCACAAATCGCTAGATAAACGGGTTGAACAGTCACCGGCGTTGAGAAACAGAGCCCTATCTGCAGACTGGCCAGCACTGCGAGCACAGTAACAACCTTGGCCCAACCGCTTTTTCGACTCCACCAACGTTTTATCTTCATTCGGCCTCCTGGTCGCGCCTGTTCGATCAACGCCCATAGAACATTCGGAGGGCCAGCCGGTCGCTTAGTGTCTTATTCACGCCATCCACCAAACCGGGTTCCTTCCAAACGTCCGCTTGGTTCACTTCAGCAACATTGCGCGTAATCCAATATTCAGCATCGGTCTCCTGCCACACCAGCGAGCCATCGAGTCTCGTCAGCGTCGCCGAATCCTTGATGAGGAATGTCATGCGTCTGGACTCTGCGGCCAACGCCGACACCACAGTCTCACTCGAAACGGTGATGGCCAGAACTGCATCCTCAACTCCCGCTTCCTTCCCTACGTGAGCGCTGACCTTCATCTTCCAGGATTGTTCATTGATCGCATCGGCGATCTTTCGCGCCAGATCGGCTGAATTCAGGTGATGCGATGGAGAGGAGTTCGCGACCTCGACCCGGATATTCTGAACACCATCGAGCCCATTGCCGATTGGCGGAGGCGCCGGCCTATGCTGTGGCAACGGCGGCAAAAAGCAAGCACCGCAAGCCAGAATCCCCACGACGCCAGCCAACGTCAGCAGTTTCTTTCTAACCATGCACTTGCTCTCTTTCTGCATGCTCAGCACGTTCCAGGAACGCTATTCGTTCTTATCGATCTTTTTATCATCCACTTCTTCGTACAGTTTCTGCGGTTGTGACACTTTCTCTGAAAAGCTCCCGAAGATCGAAAGTGTCACCCACACGACACACGCCAGCACCAGACCGGCCATCGACACTCCTAGCGCAACCAGTTCAAGTATCCCGAGCCCCATAAAGAAGCCGCCACCCTGACCTGAACCGGCCGACAGAGCAAATGTCACTCCGCACAGCCCCAGCGAAATACCAAAGACAATCGCCAGCACCGTAACGATCTTTGCAAATGGAATCCGGTCAACCAGCCGCTCGCTCACATTCTTCCTTTCCTGTGTGCAGGAAATTCTATTGCTCATCGTCTTGCTTCGTTTCGGCCTTCCGATGAAACAAACTTTCAACTCGATCTTTCTCCGGCTTGGCAATCAGCCGATAGATGGAACTGATCGGCCATGCAACAAGCACAAAAGCAACCCCGACCCCTGAAATCACAATCCCCAGCAGGCTAACCAAGTCGACAGTTCTCAGAGTGTTCCCCAAAGCGGTGTTTGGGACAGGCGTGGGTCCGAGGAAAAACCATCCATGCCGGGCCTCGATCGAACCGGACAACCCGCAGAGCCCCGAAGCAACCAGCAGCACTGCCGCCAGAACTACCAGGGCCTTTAGAAATCCTTCCAGTTTACGCCCAAAGAACTTCATGCCGGCTCCATCGCCTAACGATCTGTTCCAACGCCAGAAAAAGAATTCCCGCCAGACAACTCCACTGAATCAAATTCATTCCGCCGATCAGCGGCTGCGGCTTCCAGAAGTCGATCGCGATTCTCCAGCCCAAGTAACTTGCCAGAAAGATCCTGAACCGCGCGCCATCCGGGAGCTTCGCTCTTCTACTCAAAGCGGTTCCCAAGAGAATCAGAAAAAGAATCTCGTACACTTGCACCGGATGCCGTCCAATGCCATCGCCCAGGTTCACAGCCCACGGCAAGTTGGTCGGCTTTCCATAGGTGTCGTCCGCCAGTCCGGCCAGCAGACACCCCACGCGCCCCACCGCAATCCCCACACACAGCGGCAACACAAACAGGTCGCCCGTTCGGCGCTGGATTCCGCTTAGCTTTTTCACGGTCACTACGCCCAGCCAGCCACCCAACAAGCCTCCGACAATCGTCTTTCCTCCCGGCGAAAGCAGTAGCTGCAAAACCCTCCCACTCCTCCAGGCCTCCATGACGGTGGGCCACTGTTCTGCGATGCCCAGCAAGCGGCTCCCTATCAGAGCACCCACCGTTGCGGCAGCCAGCACAGTCCAGCGCTGCGGCTCATCTACAACATCGCCTTGCCGCCCGCGTAACCATCGAAACACCGCGTACCCGGAGGCATACGCCAACGTCTCCATGACCGGATGCCATGCCGGATGAGAACCAATGGGGATCATTGCGGTAGTATAGCGGTCGCAGGGGTTCATCGATTGGATTACACGGATGGACACCCAAAGCAAGGCGACATTTATGCGCGCCCATATTGCAGGAAGCCGGAAGTTGTGGCTTCATTTCCGTTGGCCCAATGGGCTGTTGGACTGATTTTGTATTTCCCGATGTGACAGAAATCACTCGAAATACCCTTTTTGACCCTCGGCGTTTCCCGATCCTCAATTTGGCATGCAAACCGCGTTGGGTGAAGGCAACCTCATGTCGACATGCCGGCGGGAGTGGGATCCTGCCAACGAAGAACGTCTTTGGGAGGCGGTGTACACCAGGCGAGAAATGGTGCCTCAGCGCCGGCGTGCGACCGTACAAAGATTTCCCGATGCCGTTATGATTGAAGGTGAAGCTTGAGAGCAGACCGTAAACGAGGACCGCTGATGCCAGTGACTGCAAATCGTGTTTGGCGACAATCGCCTATTGAGACTAGAGTCTCCGCCAGCAAAATATTTTGGGCCGAGTCAACGAATGGACGGAAACAGTTCATCTATGCCGCTCTTGCGAAAGCAAAAAGCGTCCGTGAAATCAGCGTCCGACGAGCCCCAATTGAGCGGCTGATCAGCTGGACGGCAGCAACTCTGACTCTTCCGGAACAGGTAGCGAATGAACTCCTGCAAGACTATCTGCTCCACGAGCATCGTGCAGTGATTGTGAGGTATCTAGGCCTGTTGGGAATTCCGCATGCTGAAGGCATGATCGAGGATGGCTTTGACCTCGCATCGCTGCCGAAGGAGCGGGTCCAGGATGCTGCACGAACCCTGCTCGCATCGGCTGATAGCGCAGCGGCCGAGCTTTATCTGAAGTACCTCGTGGTTCAAGGTGGTCCCTGGTCAGTGATTGAAGATGCCCTGCCAACCGGGGAGTGAAACATTTGAATACATCTCTGAAGGAATCTCGAAGAACTGAACTCGTCTCCAGAAGGCCGAATTCGCACTTCAGTTCTTTGGAGTGAATCCGGACCTGCTGATGGCTGAATCGGCGTGAACGCCACCAACATCAAAGTCTCCAGGGGTGCACGAGCCTTCTTCGGTCAGGTCGAGCGCGTTCAACCTGAGCAGGCATCCCAACTTGTCCTCAATCGACAATGTGGACCGATCGAATCCATCAAGCTGTCCAGCGACAACACCACCGGACGAAAGCCACGTGCCTGGGCACGATTCGTCTACACCGGCGAGGAATTTGGCTTCCTGGGGAAGCGCTTGCGTGACTCTCTTGCGTTGGCGCAATCGTCCGGGTCTTGACCGGATTGTCCATGGCCTTGCGCAGACTTTCAGTGCGCATCGAACGATTCAACAAGCCGGCAAAACCCTCGATTTGCAAGAAAGAGCAGGCCGCAATGGGCGGATGTTTTGGTCTCGAAGACCGATCCATGCCCAGCCGATCGCACGGGCTTTGGAAGCACGGACCCAACGTAACGGGCACCGAGATATTCTGAGAAAGTCATGAATCTGGCAGGAACAACGCCTTGTTCCCTTGCGGATTTCTTCCAGTATTGCGGTCCTGGAGTCTTCTTCCGTCCCCCTCGCAGCCCTTGCGGTGACGGTTGTAGAGCTGTAGTGCCACGGTTTGCCCCGAGATGGCTACCATTATGAAAGCTCTTTGCATGCAATTGGAGGCTGGAGCAGAGTAATTGCCGTAAGCTATTGATTCTAAATTGGGGCGGCTAGTGGGGATCGAACCCACGACATCCTGTGCCACAGACAGGCGTTCTGCCACTGAACTATAGCCGCCACGTACAAGATCATTGTAGCATCGAATCGGGTTGGAGGTTGTCCGCGATGGCGCCGGCGCCAAGGGGGAAAGCCTGGCTCAGTCGGCGGTAACCGGGCGCTGATCTTTTTAGGCCCGTTGGCATTGCAAGTCCTGGCATCTCGACGACATATGAGCCTCAATGTTTGGATCAAGGAAACATGCAGAAACGGATTCGCGATACAATCGAAAGGTGACGTCGGGGCGTAGCGCAGCCTGGTAGCGCATCTGCTTTGGGAGCAGAGGGTCGGGGGTTCGAATCCCTCCGCCCCGACCATTCATCAACTTATTGAAACTGAGCCTCTTAGGCCGTATTTGTTTTGAAATCAGCAAGTTCCATGTCTCCATCCAATTCCTTGGCGTCTATGGAATCTATACTGTAGAACCAATTCTATACAAAACGGTACCAGTGGTACCACCCCCAATTCTCTTAGAAATGGTCCTTTTCTGCGCTGGACGGTCGCGCACCTGATCACAGGAACGCGAAATGCACACCGGTTATCAACGCTTAGCAATAGAATCACAGAATCACGTCACCCCTCGCCCAGCGCCGCGTCTCTGACGCGAACGACTGCGGGCCGAGATTCCACTCAACTATTGGATGGATTTGGTCTGCATGTTTCCCGGGTCCATTTCGACTCGCACGGATTCGGTCAGATTGCTCCGAATCTTCGCATCCCAATCGAACACAGTCGGGTCAATCCGAGTAATGTCCGAAAAGCAAGCCATCTCGTCGGATGCTTTCTAGTGCGCGGCTTCGATGAACGGGTAGTCCTTTTCGTACACATCGCTTTCGTCGCTGATGCGCCGTCGAGTTGGCCACGCAGTAGGCCTCGTCGCGCGCATGTTCGGAAGCCCACCAGCGAGAGAGAGGCGTCTTTCGGCATTTCCCGGACGCTAATTAATCAGCTCCTCTACCCCCAGGCAGGTAACGTCTAGTCCGAACTCTCACATCGACCCTGGCTGCATAGCTGTCATCGATTTCCTGAGTCTTTGGGTTAATCTTTTTTGCCGGGATCTGTCTCTCCTTGAAACCTGGATCTCACGATTCCGTGGCGGTTGATGAGGAAGGTCAAGGGCAGGCCCAGCACGCCTCCGTAGCGCTTTCCTAGCGCAGCATCCCCCATGGCGACCGGATAGTCGATACGCAGCGCCTTGACAACCTTCCGAACCTGGCTTGGGTCATCGTCCATTGAGATACCGATTACTGCCAGCCCGCGTGGCCCATACTGATTTTGCCAGCGGCTAAACATTGGCATTTCGATCTGGCATGGCGCGCACCAAGTAGCCCAGAAGTTGAGCAGCATAACCTTGCCGTTTAGTTGGGCAGTATCGATGCTTTGACCAGTCAGATCGCGCCGGACAAAATGCGGCGCCTTGCGATTGACAAGCGACTGCGCGACGCAGGCCTGTGAGCCGACTAGCAAGACCATGGTCAAGAGCGACGCGGCAATTCCACAGTGGAGCGAGCGCGCAGATGTTCTGTTTGCCTTTTCAGTGTGCAACTGGATAGCCCTTGTTGATCCAATCGGCTCCGAGATTCTGCGCGATATAGAGAACCTTCACATTGGAGAACCCCATGTCGTGAAGCGTCTTGTATGCGGGTCCTACATTGGGGCAACGGCTCCAGGGGCAGCAACCGCAATAGAAATCGAAACTTTCTTCCGTACTACAAGGATCCTGTCGTCGGCCCTCTATGCAAGCCAGCTCGGTCGACGAGGAATCTGCGGAATTCATGGGGCAGGCCAAGATGTTCCAAACTTGAGGAGTAAGCGATAAGGAAGTCGCGCTTGATGTTCAGGCCGTCAACATGGACAATTCGGAAGCTCTTGTCGAGCCTGAGATCTTTGGAAATAGCCCAACGCGAGACGAATCCCAACCCCAGATCTGCTTCGACGGCTGACTTGATAGCCTCGGTCGAATCCAGTTCCATTACGATTTGCAACGCGCTTCGCTTGATACCTTGCCGCTCAAGCGCTATCTCAACGACATGTCGAGTCCCGGAGCCGCGCTCCCGCATGAGGAGCGGGGCTACAGCCAATTCGGCACACGAGATCAAATTGCGTTCGACCGACTCGTGCGCGGTGGAAGCAATCAGCACGAGTTCATCTTCAAGAAACGGCTCTGTCTTCACGTCCCGGCTTCGCGAAGGGCCCTCGATAAATCCCAAAGCTATCTTCTGCCCCTCGATCGCCTCTACGATCTGCTCCGTATTGCCACTGATCAGGGTGAGGTTCACTCTGGGGTATTCCCGGCGGAATTCGCCCAGAAGTCGAGGCAGAACATATTGCGCAATGGTTGTGGAAGCGCCGAGGGCCAGGTGCCCGGAGTGTTCTCCATTGAGTGCGGAAATCGCGCGTTCCGCTTGCTCGCGAAGTAGTCTTGAACTCCGCGAGTACTCTAGAAGGATACTTCCGGCCTCCGTGAGTGTGATATGCGCGCCGGTGCGATCGAAGAGCTGAACGCTGAGGTCCTCTTCGAGAGCTTTGATCTGGAGACTGACCGCAGGTTGCGTGAGGTACAACTCCTCGGCTGCCTTCCTGAAGCTGCGCTGCTCCGCAACTGCTCGAAAGACCACGATACGAAAGTTTTCCAGACTCGACATTCGTTGGGCAACCTATTCCAAATCGTGTAGCAATTCCTCGTAACTATGAATCGACTACTGCTGAAGCGCTGCCTCTCCCACCACCAGGTCGATCTTGATCTCGGGCGGGTTCAGGAACGTGTTATGAATCAGGCAATGGTGCACGGATCGCATCACTCCTTCAGTCTGCTCTTCAGTCAGGGGCCCTGGGCAAGATACATGAATTCTGAAATCGCCGAGCCGAGCAGGCTGTTTCAGCTTCTCCGCGGTGATCGACACTTCTACTCCCCGGTCATCGAGATTGCGGGCTTTAAGATACTGAACTGCATAGAATGCCGCGCACGAACCCAGGGATGCGAGCAGGAATTCCGGAGGGGTCATGCCTTCGTCTGTACCCCCATTCTCGGCCGGTTGGTCGCAGAGAATCGAATGCGACCGTGAATGAATGAAAAACTTAACCTGGTCCACATGCCTGACTGTTACTTCCATGGCGATACTCCTCTTCAGTAGAAGAAAGACACAAAAGGAGCATTTCGTTACTGAGACTCACAGGTTTATTTTGCGGCGGACACTACCAGCATGCGCAGGTATTCCCGCGTTAACATGGCGCGCAGACGTTGTGAAATATCTGTATCGCAGGAAAGGTCCAAAGAGCGGCAGCGGTCGATGGCAGCGCGGAGGTCGCGCAAGAATGCCACGCAGGATGGGCAGGCCTCGATATGTGTTCTCATCTGCCGGCACGGTACAGGCTGGAGCTTTCCGTCGATGTATTCAGAAAGATTCGCAAACAAGTCGCGGCATTCGTCGGGCCGTTTCTTGCTACTTGATCGGCGGATGCTTGGTCTTTTCGCGCTTGACTCGACGCGTTCCGAATTCCCCACTACGCCATTCAGGAGTTGCTTCATCTCCTTGCGCACGGTCAATCGTGCCCGATGAAGACGAATCCGGACCGTCCCTTGTTGCAGATCGAGAATCTGTGCCACCTGCTCGGTGGTCAACTCTTCCATATCGTGAAGTACAAGCACGATGCGCAAAGGAGCCGGAATGCGCAGAGTCGCCTGATGCAGCAAGTTGTGCTGCTCGGAATCGAGCAGGCTCAGTTCCGGGCCTATTCCTCTGTCCTGGAGCAACAGCCCGATTTCCTCGTCGCTCGGCATGAGTTCATCGAGCGAGAGCATTCTGGCCGGGGCGTGAGCCGGCTTGCGGCGCATGCGCCAGCAGCGGTTTCTGGTGACGGTGTAGAGCCAGACGGCAAGTTGATGCGGATTCTCGATTTTGGCTAAATGCCCGAGTGAGCGAAAAAGCACCTCCTGCATTGTGTCTTCGGCATCCTCAGGATGTCCGCAAACCTTCATGCTGAAGGAATAGACCGTATTCTGAAGCAACCCTATCGCCTCCTCCACTCCTTCAGGGGTGTTGAGACGCAATAATTCTGTTGCTCGTATCAGTTCAGGTCGCATCGCTCAGACTCTTCCAATCTATATCCCAGTATAGCCCGCATGCGCGTTACGTCTGTTTCTTGAGAAGGGCGACCGAATGAGTGCCTGCGCGTTCTGAGAATCAGGGAGCACACGGATGCTCAGGGCCGCCGCTTCGCAGCGCCGACTCAATCATCTCCAGGCAGATGGGAGACACCTTGTTGAGCCAATCTCGCTCCTCGCAGTCGGAAGGTCTTTTGTCAAAATCGATCCATGCGCGCAGCAACGCCAACGCAAGCTTTGTCTCGGCACCGGTACGCCGTTCCTCAAGACGGAACATCCGCCGGTAAACCTCATCCTTGATTCGCTCTGCCTTTAAACCCCGGACTTGTTTGTGTTGAGCCATAGCCTCAACTTCCTTGACTGCACGCGGCATCTTTCAAGCCGATGGCGCGCAGCATCGGCATCGCCGGGCACCAGTTGGTGAATGCCGATTGCAGCAGATTGAGCCCTACAAACACCGTCAGCCAGAGCCAGTAAATCGACACAAAATGCGCAAGCCCGATTGAGATTAGCACCATTGCGCCTCCCATCAGGCGCACTCCCCGCTCGACTGTCATAGTGAAACTCCTTGTCTCGCTGCGATTGAGGTTTCGGCACCCGCTTCAGTCTCATGCCTCGAGTGAACCGCGTAGTAAAGAACCGGAACCGCAAGCCGGGCCAAGAGCGTTGACGCCACTTCACCGGCGATCAACGACAGTGCCAACCCCTGGAAAATAGGGTCCGGCAGGATGACGCTTGCACCCACCACCACCGCAGCAGCAGTCAGAAGCATAGGGCGAAAGCGGACCGCGCCGGCATCGATGACGGCTTCCGCCAACGGCATTCCCTGGCGCTGACGAACACCGATAAAGTCGACGAGGATGATGGAGTTGCGGACGATGATGCCGGCGCCGGCAATGAAGCCGATCATTGACGTTGCGGTAAAGAATGCACCTAACATTGCGTGCGCCGGCATGATGCCAACCAGGGTGAGCGGGATCGGGGCCATGATGATGAGAGGCGTGATGAAGGAGCGGAACCAACCCACAACCAATACGTAGATGAGGACCAGGACGGCCGCGAATGCCAGACCCATGTCGCGGAACACCTCGATGGTGATATGCCACTCACCATCCCATTTCATCGAGTAATGATCCGTGGACTCAGGCATGACTGAGTTGTAGCGGGTCAATGAATAACCGGCCGGCAGGGTGAGGTGGTCGAGATCCTTGTTCATTTTGAAGATTGCATAGACCGGGCTTTCTACTTCTCCCGCAACATCTCCAGTCACGTAAACGACACGGCGCAGATTCTTGTGATAAATACTCTGCTGGATTGTCTTGTGTTCGACCGTAACCAGTTCGCGCAACGAAACCATGCTGCCGTCCGCGCCGGGCAAGTGAATATTGATGAGCCCCTCTTCGGAAGAGCGGTCTGCGCGATCAAGCTCGACAATTGCAGGCACTGGCTCGCGCGCCGATTGATCGTGAATAAGGCCAACTTGCGCGCCCGAAGTGGCCAAAGCCAAGGCACGGGCAACGTCGGCAACTGCGATGCCGTGCTGGGCCGCCTTCACTTCATCGACTCGGATTGACAGCCTGGGTTGCGGGTCCTCCACATACCAGTCTGTGTCTACGACTCCCGGCGTATCTTGAAAGATCGACTTGATTTGCTGCGCAACCTGGGTCTGGCCGTCCAGATCAGGGCCGTAAACCTCTGCGACCAGCGTTTGAATTACCGGTGGTCCCGGCGGCACTTCGCTCACCTGGATTCGCGCTCCATAGGTGTTGCCAATCGCGACCAACAACGGGCGAAGCCGCTTGGCTATTGCGTGGCTCTGTACGTTGCGCCGATTTGCCGGCAGCAGGTTCACCTGGATGTCGGCCTGGTTCGCCTGGCCACGCATATAGTAGTGGCGCACCAACCCGTTGAAGTTATAGGGGCCGGATGTACCCGTGTAGGTCTGATAGTTGAGCACGTCCGGTTGACGCGCGAGTTCGTCACCAAGTGCTTGTGCAACCCGCGCGGTCTGCTCCAATGGGGTGCCATCGGGCATGTTGATGATGACCTGTAGTTCACTCTTGTTATCGAAGGGCAGCATCTTGACATGCACCATTCCCAGCGGGACCAGCGCCACCGAAGCCAGCAGCAGAATCACGACTCCGATGAAGAACAGAATGCGATAGCGTGAGGAGCGGATTAATGGAGTCATGACACGGCGATAAAGCCGCGTGTGCCAGCTCTCAACGGCCGACTCCGGCGCCTCGGCTCCTTCAAGATGCCGGCCAACGAGCCGCAGAGCGGCCCAGGGCGACACCACAAATGCAACCATCAGCGAGAAGAGCATGGCCGCTGAGGCGCCCACGGGAATGGGCCGCATGTAAGGGCCCATCAGGCCACGTACAAAGGCCATTGGCAACACTGCTGCAATGACGGCGAATGTGGCCAGAATCGTGGGATTGCCTACTTCTGCTACCGCTTCCACGGCGACAACGCTCATCGGGCGGCCGTGATTCTCCGGCAGCCGGAAGTGGCGCACCATGTTCTCGACCACGACGATTGCATCGTCGACGAGAATGCCGATCGAGAAAATCAACGCGAATAGCGTGACGCGGTTGATGGTGTAGCCCAGGAAGTAGAACACCGACATCGTGAGCCCGAGCGTAACCGGTATTGCCAGGAGCACGACGCCTGACTCACGCCACCCCAGGAAGAGCGCGACGAGCAGAGTCACAGATAAGGTCGCGAGCAGCAGGTGTTCAAGCAGTTCGTCCGACTTATCCTTCGCCGTCTGTCCATAATTCCGGGTCGTTGTCACGGTCACATCGCTGGGAATGGTAACACCCTGCATCTGGTGCACGCGCTTGAGCACGGCATTCGAGATATCGGTTGCATTGGTCCCCTTTCGTTTTGCTACGGTGATGGTCACGGCCGGATATTGTCGCGCTTCGGCTTGCGCCCGAGCACCGGCGTTAGTGGTACCGAAGACCACATAGTTCTCCGGCTCCGCTGCGCCGTCCGCGATTGTTTCGGCGACATCGCGCAGGTATACTGGATGGCCGCGAACAACGCCCACAACGACCGCCTCGAGATCCTCGCGGCGGTTGAATGAATTGCCTGCTTCGACCCGGACCTCCTGGTTGTTCTCAGAGAAGTCTCCCGCCTGCACGCTGGCATTTGCCGCTTGCAGATGCCCCACGATCGCCATCGGCGACAGCCCGTAGGCGTTCAGTTTTTCCGTGCTCAACACCACCCGCATGCTGCGCGGAAGTCCACCGATGATCGTCGTCTCGGATACATCGCCAATTTGAGCGATGTTGTGCTGCATCTCGGCTGCAATCGCGCGCAACTGATAGCCGTTGTAGTGCTCACCCCACAGAGTCATCGCCAATATCGGAACATCGTCGATGGAGCGGGCTTTGATCAGAGGCTGAGAAACTCCGGGAGGCATGCGATCGAAGTTCGAGTACAGCTTGCTGTAAACCTTGATGAGGGCATCCTCCTGCGGCGTGCCAACCAGAAAGCGCACGATCACAAGGCTCTGCCCCGGCGCCGATGTCGAGTACACATATTCGACACCCGATATCTGATGAACCAGTTGCTCGATGGGCAGTGTGACGCGCTCTTCAACCTCTGCCGGCGACGCGCCCGGCATGGCAGTGGTTATGTCGAGCATCGGAACAAGGATCTGCGGCTCCTCTTCCCGAGGAATGATCGCTACTGCGAATATCCCGATGGCCAGTGATGCGGCGATAAAAAGGACTGTCAGCTTGGAGTTGATGAATGACTGCGCAAGACGTCCGGCGATTCCAAGGTCCCGCTTCATGGTCTGACCCCTGTGCCGGATTCAATGCGTTTCCCAGCCAGATCCCGGTCAGACGGTGCGTCAACAAGTTTCTCACTGGCGGAAACGCCCGACAGTACTTCAACGAA